>Ga0209038_10000265_pt1 | contig 16844 bp, 13 predicted proteins | sample BogFormECP03_OM3_FD_188237 | JGI IMG/M metagenome (GOLD analysis project Ga0209038, IMG submission 188237) | Bog forest soil microbial communities from Calvert Island, British Columbia, Canada - ECP03_OM3 (SPAdes) (version 2) | ecosystem: Environmental > Aquatic > Freshwater > Wetlands > Bog ...
CAATCCCCCCGCCCCCCAATTCATGTCCGATTCCGCCGACATGCCCGACCACGAAAATTTCTATATTATCCGGCACGGTGTCCGCTGGACCGGCATGCCCTCGTGGAAAGCTAAATTCAGCGACGCGCAGGTCTGGCAGCTCGTGACTTTCCTCAAGCATATGGACAAGCTCCCACCCAGCGCCGAAAAAGAGATTCGCCAGCCGCCCTCCCCGTCCTACTAGTTGAGGGTGCCCCGAAAAGAACCAGCTCGATAGCATGTCCTGTGGAAATCCCGGAGGCATAAACCTGTCTGTCCCGCGGGGAAATAAAACCTGTCCTCGCGTACCATTGCCCGCTCTCCCTCGCACGCCTAACCTCAGTAATCGAGACAAAATGAAAATAGCGAATGCAGTGGACAAGCCGAGGGTCGGCTCCCGGCGAAGTCACCGCCTGAAGCTCCAGGTGCCGGTGGTCGTCACGCGTCACGGCTCGAACGGCGTGCCTTTGGAAGAAGTCTCAACCATGCTGAACGTGAACGCGTTTGGCGGCATGGTGATTTTGAGAGCGCACGTGGAGCGCGGCGAGACCCTGCGCGTCACCAATAAGGCCACGCTCGAAGAGCAGGAATGTCGCGTAATAAACATCGGCCCGGTAACGCCGATAGGAACAAAGATAGGAATTGCGTTTACGAAACCGGCGCCGGATTTCTGGCGAATTTATTTTCCGACGGTCGATCCGAGATCGAAGCACCACCGGCCGCAACCGGGGCAAGAGGAATCGTCCTAGAGCAGGCGCAGGCCGCGCGTCCGGCGACGCGCGATAGAAATCAGCTTCCGGACAACGGGGGGCGGTCGAAGTATGTCTTCATTTCAGTGGCGCGTGGGTGAAATCATCAAGGAAGATGCGGCGCTTGCGGCTGCACCGTCGCAGGATCTTCCGCCGCGGCAAGTCGGTCAACCCGAGCTCATCGAATTGCTCCAACTGCATCGCGAGTGGGTTGAGTCCCGCGGAATTTTCGGCAAGCGGCTGGAGCTGGCGCGCGCGAATTTTGAAGGCATGGATCTCACCGGCGCCAATCTCCAGGGCGCCATCCTCAATAAAGCCAATTTCCAGCGCGCCGAACTTTTGCTCGCCGATTTACGCGGTGCAAGCCTGGTGCAAGCCGACTTGCGCGAATCGAATTTGCTCGGCGCCGATTTCAAGGGCGCAAATCTCGAAGGCGCCTCGATCGACGGCGCCGCCGGCCTGCATACCAAGCAACTCGCAGGCGCCAGTCTTCTCTGGGCCGCGCTTCCGTCGTCCGTTTCAGAATTCGAAGGCCAGAATCTGGCAGAGCAACGCGCGCGGCAATGCTACCGGCTTTTCATCGTGACCATGGCGGCCTGCGCGCTCAGCTGCCTGCGCATCGCCACCACGCGCGACGTTCTACTTCTGCGCAATGCTCCGCTTATTCCGATCCCAAGTCTCAGCGCTGCGTTGCCGCTCTCTGGATTCTTTCTAGTGGCTCCGCTGGTGATCTTCGGGCTTTTTCTTTATCTCCATGTTTCGATGGAACGCCTTTGGGAGCGCCTCGTCGAGCTTCCTGCGATTTTCCCCGATGGACGCCCGGTCGATCGCACTGGTCCGTGGCTGCTGATGACGCTTTTCCGCCGCCGCTTTCACGGGTGGACGGGAAATCAAGCTTCGCCATCGGTGCTCGAATCTGTGATTCCGGTTTTCCTTGCCTACGTCGCCGTCCCCGCAACGCTGCTCGTATTTTGGGCGCGCTTTCTCGTGATGCAGGATCTTCGCGCCGCAATGCTGCAAATTGTTGTGTTCGTACTCGCGCTGGTGGTGGCCACTGCTCTTCCGAAAAAAGATCTCACCGAGACATTGCCTTCCATGTACAGCGAGCCAATGCACGCGGATTCTCCGCTCCTGCCGCCCGTCGAACGCGCCGGCTCGAGCGAGGAAGCTCAGGCGATGACGGATGACAACGAAAGCCCCGAAGACGATCTTCAATCGCCATTATTCGCCGAATTGCAGCAGGAGATTCAAGAAGAGCGCGCGGCGGTAGAGACATTGGAAGAGCGCCCGGCTGCGGAATCTTCGCAAGAACGCAAGCCTTCAATCGAGATTTCCTTTCAGCCAGAGCAACGCTACGCAACTCCCATACGCCGCGCGACCTCTGCCGCAATTCTCGGCGCCGTGCTCGCGATACTCACTCTGGGCATCGTTTACGGCGCGCCGCACGATTCCAGCGTGATGCCCGATTACGGCGCGGCCAGTATGCGCCGCTGGGCGGCCGATGCTTTTTGGATGATCGGCTATCGCCCCTACGCCGATTTGATCGAATCCTCGGTTTCCACGGCGCCGCCTGGCTGGAGCGGCCGGGATGAGGATATTTCTCACGTGAAAGGCGCGCAGCTCAACGATCTACATTCGCGTTACGCCCAGGGCTATCGTACGTTCTGGACGAATTCGCATCTCTGGAAAGCCGATCTGCAGGGCGCTTATTTTTCGGAATCCGATTTCCGCGGCGCGAATTTGCGCGAAGCCAATTTGCGCGAAGCTTCCTTCGATCGCGCGCAATTCTTTCGCGCCAATCTGCAGGGAGCGCGTCTCGAAAAGGCCAATCTGACGCGCGCCGATCTTCGCGAAACCGATCTCTCCTATGCCACGATGCACGCCGCAATCGCCGTGGGCGCGCGTCTCGGCGGCGCGAATCTTTTCAATGCGGATTTGCGCGAAGCCCGTCTCGCACACGCTAATTTCGAGCGCGCCGATTTGCGCGAAGCAAATCTATCCAGCGCGGATCTTTCGTTGGCCGATTTGCAGGACGCCTATCTCTGGTCCACAAAGTTGCCGAGCGCTTCGCTACGCGACGCCCAGCTGAATCGCGCAATCCTGATCGAAGCCGATCTGCGCAACAGCGATCTGCGCGGCGCCAATTTCGAGAGCGCGGTCTTGCGCGGCGCGGATTTCACCGGCGCAAATCTGGCGGGCGCGAATTTCCGCAGCGCCTCGGGCCTAACCGCCGCTCAACTCTGCGCAGCCGGCGATCGCCGCGAAGCTCAATTCGACGATGCGGTCAGCGGGCAAGTAGAAGCTCAATGCGGCACGGCGCAACCACAAACCACGACAAGTCAATCCACGGCAGGATTGCCCTGAACTTCGCGACCTGAGCGCGAACGTCCTTCTTGCCTGATTCTTTTTTGAAATAAATCCGTCTCATAAATAATTTGAACGGCGGATCGGAGTGCCCTCAGGGGCTAAAGCCCAAGATTCTATAGGCGACTTAATGTCGGAGCTAAAGCACCGACCCCCTAAAAAGCGCTTATGAAGTGAGTTCATCTCAAATCTGAAATTTGACATGGCGGTACGGGGGATTCCGATCCAGCGGATTTATTCAGGCTGAGCAGGCGGCTGCTTCACGTCAGGCTTCACCGTCAATCCAATCGCGGGAATATTGTCCTTCGCGATTAAATCGTTCAGAGCCGCCAGATCCTTCTCCTTCAAATCATTCCACTGCCCAACCACTTCGCCGACACTCTTCTCGAGTTCCGCCTCCAGCGCAACTTCCCCCTGCGTCGGCGCAGCATCCGCGCTATCTACGGCATTCTGCAAGTAGCCCAACCGGCTATCCAGCTCCACGGGATAATTCAACATGTCCTCCGAAGCCGTAGCCTTGCTCTGCACCAATTGCCCCTCGATCTCCGTCATCTTCTTATCAAATTCCGTGGAAGCGTCGCGCACCGGCTGCGCAGCCTCATCGCCCTCGAGCCGCTTGCCCAAAGTTTTAAGCTGTCCGCGCACGTCGCGCATCTCCAGCACCGCGGCATTCACTTGATCCAGCAGGTCGCGCAACTTGGCAACCAGGTCGAATTGTTTGGCAAGATCTTCATCGCTTGTCTTCACTCGCGGATCGATGCGCAGCTCCAGCGTCTGCGTATAATTTCTCCCGCCAACTTTCAATTGAAGCTGATAATTCCCAGGCAGCGCCAAAACTCCTCGCGGATCGCCCTCATCGTAAACCGCCCCATGCACCTCGCGCGGCTTCTCGTAACGCAAATCCCACACAAATCGATTCAAGCCCTGCTCAACGGGAAGCGCGGCAGCAGGTTTCGTATCTTCGTCCTCTTCTTGTTTTCCACCCTCTTCATCGGCGTCTCGCTTAGGCCGGCTCGAAAAGTGGCGCACAACCTTCCCGTTCGAATCGAGAATATCGAGCTTAATTTCGTCATCTTTCCCGCGCTTTTCCTTAAGCCAGTAGTAAATCGTGGCTCCCGGCGGTGCGGGCTGCCCGGCGGTCTTCCAGGCAGCGGCCGTGCCCGTTCCGCTGCGCCGGAATCGAATCGCGGGCCGCGGCTGGAAAAGAAATGCGCTCGCACCCGCATGCATATCGGCCAATTGCCGCAGCGGCGAAATATCATCAAGAACCCAGAACGAGCGGCCGTGCGTGGCCACAATCAAATCGCTATTCTTGATCGCCAGATCGTGAACGGGCGAAGGAGGCAGATTCAGCTGCAACCGCTGCCAATGCTCGCCATCATCCAGTGAATAAAAAACGCCCGTCTCAGTCCCGGCAAAAAGCAATCCGCCATGCTCGGGATCCTCGCGCACGGCATGCACATAAGATCCGTCCGGAATTCCCTCGGTAATCTGCTTCCATTCCTTGCCAAATTTATGCGTGCGGAAAATATAAGGACGAAAATCGTCCAGCTTGTGCGCATCCACCGCCGCATAAGCCGTCCCGGCATCGTGCCACGAAGGATCAATCAGACTCACCATGCTCCAAGCCGGAATTCCCGGGGGCGTAACGCTGGTCCAATGCACTCCGCCATCGCGCGAAAGATGAATCAACCCATCATCCGTGCCGGCCCACAGCAAATTCTTCTGCGCCGGCGATTCCGCCACGGTAAAAATCAAATCGTAGAATTCAACGCTGGCATTGTCCTTAGTAATCGGCCCGCCCGAGGATTGCTGCTTGCTCTTATCATTGCGGCTCAAGTCCGGACTGATCTCCGTCCAGCTCATCCCGCTATCGGTGGATTTAAAAAGCACCTGCCCGGAGTAATAAAGCGTTTCGGGATCATTCGGTGAAAAAATAATCGGCTGCGTCCAGGTAAAGCGATATTTCAGCCCCGCCGCGCCGTTCCCATCCGGATCATCCGGCCACGGCGAAACCGTCTGCGTCTGCCCAGTCCGCTTATCAAATCGCGTGACGTAACCAAAATAAGATCCGGCGTAAACAATATCCGGATTCGTGGGATCGGGAGCAATGTAGCCGCTCTCGCCGCCGCCCACCGAATACCAATCCTGGCGGTCAATCACGCCGCGATTCGAATCGCTGGCAATCGCCACGCTGCTGTTGTCCTGTTGCGAACCGTAAACGTGATACGGGAATCGCGAATCCGTAGCCACGTGATAAAACTGCGCCGTAGGCTGATTCATTTCACTCGACCAGGTTTTCCCGCCATCGGTAGTAATCGAAGCCCCGCCATCATTCGCATTGATCATGCGTTCCGGATCCGTCGGGTCGATCCACAAATCGTGATGATCGCCATGCGGAGCCGAAATGCGCGAGAATTTTCGCCCGCCATCCGTCGAGCGATATAGCCCGGTATTCAGCACATAAACGGTGTCCACGCTCTTCGGATCGGCAAAAACGTGCGTGAAATACCAAGCTCGCTGCCGGAAGCGATGGTCTTCGTTCACAAGCTGCCAGGAGTCCCCGCCATCATCCGAACGATAAAGCCCGCCCTTCTCGGCCTCCACCAGCGCATAAACGCGAAACGAATCACCGCCCGAAACTGAGACTCCAATTTTCCCCAGCACGCCCTCGGGAAATCCGTTCCCCTCGATGCGCTTCCAGGTAGCCCCATCGTCAATTGACCGGTAGAGCGCGCTTCCAGGCCCGCCGCTAGTCAAACTCCAAGGCGTGCGCGAAGCCTCCCACATGGCAGCAAATAAAATGTGCGAGTTCTGCGGATCGAAAACAATATCGATCCCGCCCGTCTTGTCATCGTTATAAAGGACCTTCTCCCAATTCCGGCCGCCGTCTCGAGTGCGAAAAATTCCGCGCTCGCTATTCGGCCCGTAAGCGTGCCCCAGCGCTGCAACAAAAACGATATTCGCATCGTGAGGATCAACGATTACGGCCCCGATATGGCGCGTATCGCGCAGACCGATATTCGTCCAGGTCTTCCCGGCATCCACAGATTTATAGACGCCATCGCCGTAAGAAATATTTCCGCGAATGCAAGCCTCGCCAGTCCCCACATAAATAATATTCGGATCAGATTCGGCCACAGCAATCGCGCCGATCGAGGAAATTGGCTGCTTATCGAAAATGGGATCCCACGTGAGCCCGGCGTTCGTAGTCTTCCAAACGCCGCCAGAAACCGCCCCAAAATAAAAAGTGGAAGGATTGCCGGGAGTGCCGGTAGCGGCAATCGAGCGTCCCCCGCGGAACGGCCCAATTAACCGCCATTTCAAGCCCTGCAATTTCGATTGATCAAATTGCTGCGCGCGCAACGGAATGCCCGCGAAACAAGCAGCGAGAATCCCAACTATCAGCGAGGCAAACCAGAGGCGACCAAACCGCTTCCGCAAAAATCCTCCCAGTGAGGGGCAAGCAAACATCGTACAAGCGAGATACCCAAAAATAAAGCGCGCCGTAACGTACCGCTGGCAGTCCCGCCGGCTCTTACGGGTACAAAAGTAAGCGAATTCCCAAATCGACTGCGGCGCAACTAATAAATTCGATCCCTGTAGTTGAGCTGATTAGTACGCCCAAGAGTGTTGCCCACGCCGAATCGTCTGCTCGTAAGAGCCGACGGGACTGCCAGCGGTACAAACCCTAAAACAGTCCCGGCAAAAATCGGGGCTTCGATCCCATCGCAGCGCGATACTGCGGACTAGCCATCAACATCTGCTCCTCCACGTGAATTCGCGACCGCAGAATCAGAATATGCGCCAAAGTCCCCCAAATCGCCGTAATCCAAGCGGTATAAATCAGAGGGATCGCCAGCAACTCCAAAAACACCGCCAAATAATTAGGATGTCGCACCCAACGATAAGGCCCGCCAGTAACCACTCCCAGCGAAGTCGAAGCCATCACCTGCACATTCCAATGGCTAGCCAGGGTGCGAATCACCCACCAACGCAAAAGAATCGAAAACGCCAGCACCGCAATACAAACCGCAGCCAGCGGCCGGATCAAAGGCCGGTGTAAAAAAATCACCTCAAGCCCCGCCGAAATCAAAACCGAAATATGCAGCAATACCATCCAGCGATACCCAGGCTCGCCAACTTTCGCAACGCCCTTCTCCGTCATCCCTCGCTGATTGCGCGCCGAAATCCGCAACTCAACAAGGCGCACCACCCCCACAAACACAAGCAAAATCAAATAAGCGATAACGCTCTGATTCATGGAAGGGTCGAATCGCGGTCAAATGCGGATTCGTGCGTCAGCTCGTTTTCCAATCGTCCGCCGGCACTATGCCCAGCGCATCAAAAGCATCTCGGTGGTAAACCCGGGCCCGAACGCAGCCATCATCCCGTACTTCCCAGCCTCCACCGTCTGCTTCGTCAGCCACTCATGCAGCACAAAAAGCACGGACGCGCTCGACAAATTCCCATACTGCGAAAGAATGTCCCAGGAAGGCTGAGTCTCGCACTTACAGATTCCCAGCTCCGATTCCATATAGTCCAGCAACTTGCGCCCGCCAGGATGCAGCAAATAAGCCGAAAGATCCTCAGTGCCCAAATGAAAGCGCCCCAGAAATTTCTCGACCACGCCTCGTATCCCGCCGCGCAGCAATTCCGGCACATCCCTCGACAGCACAATATGAAATCCTTCATCCTTCAAATCAAATCCCATGGCATCCAGCGAATTCGGCATCAAGAATGGTTCTGCTCCCACCAGACGCAAGCAACCGTCGCGCTCGTCGCTGGTAAGAATCACCGCCCCAGCCCCATCGCCAAAAAGAATGCTGGAAATCAAATTCGCAGGCGTGAAATTGCGCCTCTGAAACGTAAGGCTGGGCAACTCCACCGAAATCACCAAAATATTTTTATTCGGCCCGCATTGCAAAAAATCATGAGCCCGCGCGAGCGCCGAAGCCCCCGCCGCGCAACCCATCTCGGTAATCGGCAAGCGCCGCACATCGCGCCGGAATCCCATGCTCTCGATCAAATAGGCGTCCAGCGAAGGAATCATGTATCCGGTACAAGAAACCGTAATAATCCAATCAATTTCTTCCGGCTTCATCCCCGCCCGCGCCAGGCAATCTTCCGCCACCTTCTTCCCCAAGCGGATCGCATGCTCCTGATATTCAATGCTCGTCTGCGTCAAAGGCCGAGGCTGCACGGTATAGTCCAGCGGAAAAATGGTATGCCGTTTCTGGATGTGCGAATTATCGATGATCGAAAACATGCCATCCAATCGGCTGCCCTCCAGATGAAAAATCGACTGGATGTGCTTTTTGACGTCGTCAGCGGTAATCGTGTACGGCGGGACGGCCGTCGCAGTCGCGACGATGGACGCCGGCATTCCGTTGCCATTGCCGTTGCCATTTCCGTTCGTTCGCGATCCGGGTATCATCCGCAGCTCCGCGCTTTCGCGCATACACTTTTCCGCCCGCCCAGCCGCGCGCGGCATTTCTAAGATTTAGGCCGAGAACATTACCCCTGCGCGGGACAGTTCGCAACCGCAGGGTAGGACCCAGTGGGGACGTAGCCTTGAGCAGCCCCAGGCAGGGGAAGCATATCAAATTCGGCCCATAATTCGGGTTTTAGATTTTTCAAACGCGAAAAGACGACAATAGGCGCCTTTCGAAGCCCGCTCCTTCTAACCTCCCGAAAACCATCTTTGCGAATTGGTGGAAGCTCTTGCAGTTTGGTGGGAACCCTGCATTTATGCAGGGGAGGAGCGTTTTAGCGCTGGGCACTTCGCAACGGGCGAGGATCGAAATGCCCAGCGCTAAAGCGCTCCTGCCCCGAATGAATTCGGGGGCTCCCACCGTGATGCCGCGGCTCCGCCGCGATGACTGCCGAGTTCCTGCTAGGAAAGTCCAAGGAAGAACAAATTAGTACACTACCGAGTCATCGTATCGTTTGCATTCCGTCACACTTTCGGCTAATTTTTCCTAGTAAGCCAGCCTCAGGGTCCTGCGCCACGATCTCATTCCCGAATCCCGCGAGGCGGCATATAATTGAAGTCTGCCATGATGCAAAAAGCCAAGAGGACGCCTGATGCCTGATTCCGCCGTCGAGGAGAAAGTAATCGCCACTCTGGCCTCGGTGAAGCGCATTCCCGTCGAGCAAATCAAGCTGGATTCCTCGCTCCTGGATCTCGGTGTGGATTCCCTCGATACTTTCACGCTGCTCTTCGAGCTCGAAAGCAAATTCAATATCTCCATCCCCGATGACGAGGCCCGCACCATCCGCACCGTCAGCGATATCGTCGCAGGCGTCCAAAGGATCCTCGACGCCAATAAGGACGGCTCGACGCTCGGTTCCACCACCGCGCCGGCCAGCTAACGGATGGCCGACCGCAGAGTCGCCATCACCGGCGTCGGCATAATCTGCGCCGCCGGCGCAAATGTCGCGGAAGCCTGGGGCTCCATTCAGCAGGGCGTCGCTTCCATCGGCCCAATCACCTCGGTAGATTCGTCCCTGATCCGCTTCCAGAACGGCGCCGAAGTCCGCAATTACGATCCCTCCCAATATTTCGAAGGAAGCCGCGCCGATCATCTGGACCGCTTCGCGCAATTCGCGGTGATCGCGGCCCGCGAAGCTGTCGCCGACGCGGGAATATATTTCACGCCTACACTGCAAGAGAACACCGCGGTAGTCTGCGGGAACGGCGGCGGCGGCCAAATCACGCAAGATTCCGGCTATATCGATCTCTATCAGCGTGCCAGGTCGCGCGTCCATCCCTTGATCGTCCCGCGCACCATGGCTAGCGGCGGCGTGAGCCACGTAACCATGGAGTTCGGAATTCACGGTCCGTCGTACGCCGTCTCGACGGCGTGCTCGTCGTCAAATCATGCGATCGGACAAGCATTCCAGATGGTGCGCCGAGGGGAAGTGGATTTGGCGATCACGGGAGGCAGCGAAGCGCCCTTCGCCATGGGCTGCCTGAAAGCCTGGGAAGCTATGCGAGTGATCGCGCCGGATACTTGCCGCCCATTCTGCGTAGATCGCCGCGGCATGATCCTGGGCGAAGGCGCCGGCATGATGGTCCTCGAGCCGCTCGAAGCCGCCCGCGCTCGCGGCGCAAAAATCTACGCCGAGCTGGCAGGCTTCGGCATGTCCGCCGACGCCCATCACATCACTCAACCAACGGTAGAAGGTCCAGCCCGCGCAATCCGCCGCGCCCTGGCCGACGCCAATCTCGCCACCGAACAAATCAGCTACATCAACGCCCACGGCACTGCAACGCCCGGCAACGATCCAGCCGAAACCGCCGCCATCCGCGAAGTCTTCGGCCCCCGAGCTGACCGCCTCGGCGTAAGCTCCACAAAATCCATGCACGGCCACGCCCTCGGCGCGGCAGGCTCGATCGAGGCCGTAGTAACAATCATGTCGTTACACGACGGCATCCTACCGCCCACAGCCAACTTCACAAAAGCCGATCCAGCGTGCGACCTCGATTACATCCCGAACGCCCCGCGAAAATCGCGCCCAGAAGCCGCCCTATCCAACTCCTTCGCCTTCGGCGGCCTAAACGCCGTCCTAGCCTTCCGCGCCGCCCCATAAATTTTCAAAAGGAAGCCAAGCAGCTCAATCGCGGCCCAAGCATTCGTAGCGGCGCGCCTTCAGGCCGGCATCCGACGAGCAATCCTGCCCTACAGCCAAAATCACGCCCGGCGCAACCCAGAAAAATCAAATCTCCGTTCTGCTTTTGAATTCTCTGAAATCTAAAATCTGAAATTGCCCTGAGGTTTTCCGGAGCTCTAAGCAGCCAACCAAATCAACGGCAACAACCCAACCCCAGCAAACACCAGCAAAAGCGTTAAACTCTCTACCGCCGTCCGCCGATCTCCAAACGCATAAGCATACCCACCCTTAACAATATTATTGCTAGCCGCCGCAACAATCACAGCCGAAGCCGCCAACCCAAACGGCGTCGAAGTCCCAACAGTATTCGCCAATCCCAAAATAAAAGGCGCAATATCCGTAAACCCAGTCAAAGCCGCCAACGCATAAACCCCGTCGCGCCCCAGATAAACCACCGCATAATGCGTCAGCGCCAGCATCACCACAAAAATCACCGCGAAGAAAAATGCCGAACTCAATTCCAGCGGATTCGGCGCCGTCTTCGCGCTTTTCACTTCGCCCGATTCCGCATCCCGCCGCGCCGCCCAAAAAAGTCCCACGGCCGTCCCCAACACAAAAAGCGCCACCACCGGGACAAACAGCCGCCGCGCCAATTCCATACTGAAAAGCGCCACAAGAATCAGAATCCGCAAATACATCACGCTAGAAGCAATCAAAATCGCGCCAGAAAAAAGATGCGGCCGCCGCTCGTCCTTCGCCCGCTTGGCGAACACCACGGTAGTAGCCGTCGAAGAATAAAGCCCGCCCAACACCGCCGCCAGTAAAATGCCGCTCTTCCCGGTAGTCCAAAGCTGCAGCAAATAACTGGCATAAGAAACCGCGCTAACCGCCACCACCACCAACCAGGTCTTAAACGGATTGAATCCAAACGGCCCGTAAGTCTGATTTGGCACAATCGGCAAGATCACCGCGGTCAAAAGCAAAAATTTCGTAAACGTAAAAATCTGCTCGCCAGGCACCTGCTTGGAAAGCGATTCCAGCACCGCCTTCAATTCCAAAAGCAAAAGCGACAACACCGCCAAGGCCGTAGCCACCCAAAATTTATCCCGAGCCACCAGCGCCCCAACTATATAAGTAGCCAACCCGGAAAACTCGGTGGTAACCCCAGCCGCTTCGGTCTTCTGCAATTTGTGCTGATAGCTAAGCCATAAGAAAGCACTGATCACCGCAAACCCAATCGTGACAGGCCAAACGGAAGTAGCATCCAACTGCGCCAAGGCCAAGCCAATCAACCCAATCAAAGGAAACGTCCGCACCCCGCCAAACAAATATCCCTGCTCCCCCGGCCGCCGCTCTTCCCTCTCCAAACCAATTAAAAAAGAAAGCAACAGCGCCAGAAGTATCTTCACCGCCTCAGGAGGCATAACCAGCATCAAATGATCAACCACGCGCGCCTCTCAACTCGCCTGCCCTCAAGCAAGTCTCTCAAAGTCAATTTTTCAAGGAATATCACGACGGGAGGTTACCGGAGAAGCCGCCAGAACTCAATGCGACGTGACGCGCAAATCAAGGATTCGGCGGCGCAGAAATCGAAGGCCCCCACCCATTCGGGGGATTATCCAAGCCGCGCGAAAAATAATCCGACAACGTAAACGTAATCAAAATCGCCAGCCAGAAAAATCCCGCCAGCACCACGATCTTCGTCAATCCGCTGCTATACCGCACATGCATAAAGAAAAGCACCACCAGCAGCATTTTTACAAAGGCAATCGCCAGCGCGGCAACAGTGTTGTAAGGACCCAGATCAATAAACGCCACACCCGTAGTAAGGCCAGTCAAGAGCAGCAGCGCCAAAAAAATCGTGACGTAGAGCCGCACCGATACCACGTGCCCGGACATCAGTAGCGCCCCCCAATTAAATAAAGTAGCGGGAACAAAAATATCCACACAATGTCAACGAAGTGCCAGTAAAGCCCGCTCACCTCAATCGGCGCGTAATACTCCGGCGAAAATTCTCCGCGCCACGACTTCACCGTCATCACGGTCATGATCCCGAAGCCAATCAGCATGTGCAGCGCGTGCAATCCAGTCATGAAAAAATAGAAACAAAAAAACAATTCCACCGAACCAAGCGGCGCGTTGTTATGCATTTCCTCGTCCGGTGCCCACTTCAAACCCGGCACGAGCCCGTGGTGCCACTTCGTAGAATATTCGTCAAACTTAATCCCGAGAAAAACCGCCCCTAGCACCATGGTCAAAAGCAAAAAGAGAACCAGCGCCTTGCGTTTCCCCGTCTGCGCCGCATGCACCGCCAACGCCATCGTCAAGCTGCTGCCGATCAACACCGCAGTATTCGTAGCCCCCAGCTTCACATCCAGCAAACGGCTGCCCGCCTCAAATCCCGGCAAATAGAGCGACCGGTAAATCGTATACGAAGCAAAAAGTCCGCCAAAAAATAAAATTTCGGTAACCAAAAACACCCACATCCCAAGATTCCCAGCCTCGTGCTGCTGTTCCATGTCCTCAAACTGATGATGGAACCCTGGCGGATGCACGGCCGCATGGGTCGAACCGGCGGAAAGTTCAGCCATGGCTGCCGTCCTCCGGCTCCGCGTAAGCGTAAGCCTCCTCAGTCACCACAGGAATTTCTTCGAAATTCTCGGTAGGCGGCGGCGACGGCGTCTCCCACTCGAGCCCTTTCGCGCCCCAAGGATTCGGCCCGGCCACCGGCCCATAGCGAATCGACCAAATCAAATAAATCAGCGGAATCAAATAACCAATCCCCAGAATCGAAGCCCCCGCCGAGGACATCACGTTCAAAACCTGAAACTCCGCCGGATAAACCGCGTATCTCCGGGGCATACCGAGGTAACCCAGCACAAATTGCGGAAAGAAAGTCAAATTGAATCCCACAAAAATAATCAGCGCCGCAAATCGCGCCCAACCGTCGGGATAAAGCCGCCCGGTGATCTTCGGCCACCAAAAATGAATCCCGCCAAGGTAAGCCATCACCGCGCCGCCCACCATGATGTAGTGAAAATGCGCGACAATGAAATAAGTCCCGGTGAGGTGCACGTCCACAGCCAAAGAAGCGAGAAACAACCCGGTCAATCCGCCCATCGTAAACAGCCCAATAAATCCCAGCGCATAGAGCATCGGCGCATCATAAGAAATCGAGCCCTTATAAAGCGTAGCCGTCCAATTAAACACCTTGATCGCCGAAGGAATCGCCACCATGAAACTCAACACTGAGAAAATCAGCCCAGCGTAAACCGACTGCCCGGTAACAAACATGTGATGGCCCCAAACCAAAAAGCTCAACACGGCAATCGCCATGCTCGAATACGCCACCATGGCATATCCAAAAACCCGCTTCCGCGAAAAGCAAGCAATCAACTCCGAAATCACGCCCATTCCCGGCAAAATCATGATGTAAACAGCCGGGTGTGAATAAAACCAAAACAAATGCTGAAACAAAATCGGATCCCCGCCGATCGCCGGATCAAAAATCCCTACATGCAGCAGCCGCTCCAGCCCCAAAAGGAAAATGGTGATCGCCAGCACCGGCGTCCCAAGAATCTGAATGATGCTGGTCGCATAAATCGCCCAAATAAAAAGCGGCAAGCGGAACCAGGTCAACCCCGGCGCCCGCATCTTGTGAATGGTGACAATGAAATTCAACCCGGTGAGAATCGACGAAAACCCCACAATAAACACGCCCAAAGCCGTGGCAATCACCTGCGAATGCGCATAAGTGCTGCTGTAAGGCGTATAAAACGTCCACCCGGTGTCCACGCCGCCAGTCAAAATCGCGTACAGCACAAAAATCGCGCCGATAATATAGAGGTACCAGCTAAGCAAATTGATCCGCGGAAACGCCAGATCGCGTGCCCCCACCATCAACGGAACCAAAAAATTGCCCAGCACCGCCGGTATCGAAGGAATCAAGAAAAAGAAAATCATCACCACGCCATGAATCGTAAAAAGCTTGTTGTAAGTAGCCGGCTGCACCAAAGCGCCCGTCGGCTCGATCAAGTGCAAGCGGATCAAAGTAGCCGCCGCCCCGCCAATAAAAAACATAAAGGTGATCGAGCCCAACCAAAGCAGCGCGATGCGCTTATGGTCGGTGGTAAACAACCACGACTTGATCCCGTAATTCGCGTTCAAATAATGAACGCGAGATGCGGCCGGAGTCTCCATCACCGCCGTGCTCATTTCGCAGTCCCCTTTTCAACCGTTCCCAACGACTTCACATAAGCAATCAATTGCAGCACCTGCTCCTCATTCACCTGTCCCTGAAAAGTAGGCATGATCGGCGGATAATCCGGAAGCGGCATCGAATTCGGATTCACGATCGCCTGCCGCACGTAAGCCTCATCCACCACTCGCGTCTCCCCGCTCCGCAATTTCACCGGATGCCCATACAGACCCTGCAACACCGGCCCGCGCCCAGTCCCATCCGCCACATGGCAAGTAATACAACCAAGCTGCGTAAAAAGCCGCTCGCCGGCTTGCGCCATGGACTCGCCCCGCGACCCGCCGCTCAACCAATTCGCGTAATCGGTCGGCGTCATCACATACACCCAGCCGATCATTCCCGAATGTTCCGCCCCGCAATATTGCGCGCAATAAAAGTGATAAGTCCCCGTCTTGGTAGCCTGAAACCAAATCGACGAATATCGCCCGGGAATCACGTCATGCTTGATCCGAAACACCGGAATCGAAAAATCGTGAATCACATCTTCGGAAGTCATGGTCAACTTCACCGGAACGCCCACCGGCACATGCAATTCATTGATCTCCCGCGCCCCCTCGGGATGCTGCAAATGCCACATCCATTGCTTCCCCACCACAAAAACTTCCATCGAAGCATTCGGCGGCCGCGAATTCCGGAAATAAAGGCTCGAAGCCCAAATAAACGCAAACGCGCAGAGCATCACCGGAATCACCGTCCAAGTAACTTCCAGCGCCGTAGAAGTTTCAATGGCCTTGGGCCGCTCGTCCGGCGAACGCCGCCGGTACTTCACCATGAAATAAAAAATGGTAGTGAAAATCGAAAAAGTAAAAAATAGCGTAAGCGCCGTAAGAAAATAATAAAGATGGTCCACGCTCGACGCGGTAGTCGAAGCATCCTCCGGCTTAATCGGAAATCCAAACCATGGATCCGCCACCGCCGCCAATAGGAAATTAAACGTGCCGCTCATACCATCCTTGTTTGCGCAAATCCCCACCGGCTCCAGGCGACTTCCGCCGCTCGTACCTAAATAAAATCGCCACAAAAATCCCCAGCGCCAAAACTGTAGCCGCCCCAGAAATCTGCACCACATGCGAAATCAACAATCCATATTTCCCCGTCATCGGATCGTAGTGGTAGCAATAAAGCAAAATCTGGTCCACCGGCGTCCCAATCTTCCCCGCCGAAGCCTCCACCAATCCCAACCGCAAATCCCGCGCCGGATAATTAATCCCATAAAAATATCGCGCCAATCGTCCATCAGGGGTCAAAACCACGATCCCGCTAGGATGCGCAAACTGCTTCGAAGCCGCGTCGTACGCATAATGAAATCCCACAGCCGCAGCCAGCTTCTTGATCTCCGCCTCATCGCCCGTTAAGAAATGCCATCCGGCTGCAGCGCCAGGCCGCTCATACATCCCGCCGTAAAGCGCGTGCTTGGCTTCAGCCATCACCGGCCGGTCCGATGGATCAATGCTCACCGACACAATTTCGTAGTCATCACCCATCTTCAGCGAAATCTGCTTCGCGCTGCGTGTCACCGCGTTCAACACCTGCGTGCAAAGCATCGGGCACGTGTAATAGACCAATGTCAAAACGACCGGCTTCGATCCAAAAAAACTCCGCAGCACCACGGCGTTCCCGTGCTCATCCCGAAAAGTAAGATCCAGCGGAATCGAATCCCCCAATTTCTGATCGAGCGACACATCCCGCAGCAATTCCGGCCGCACGCCAGCGCTCTGAATCGGCGTAGCATCGTCGTCTGCCGGCGGCTGCGCATAATTCGTCTGCGCAATCGCGCCGCCGCAACAAAATTCCGCCCCAAGCAGCAAACAGGTCATCAAAAAAGTCCGCATAAAATT
>Ga0209038_10000266_pt1 | contig 16835 bp, 16 predicted proteins | sample BogFormECP03_OM3_FD_188237 | JGI IMG/M metagenome (GOLD analysis project Ga0209038, IMG submission 188237) | Bog forest soil microbial communities from Calvert Island, British Columbia, Canada - ECP03_OM3 (SPAdes) (version 2) | ecosystem: Environmental > Aquatic > Freshwater > Wetlands > Bog ...
GCAGATCGCTGGAGATTCCTGGGTCCATGCGCTCTTCGCGAGCGAACTCGGGCGCCAGATTGCGAGTCTCGCGCAATACGAGAAACCCAAGCGCTTCGCGCTGTTGCCCGAAGATTTCACCATCGCGAACGGTGAGCTGACCTTTACGATGAAGCTGAAGCGCCGCGTGATCGAGCAACGCTACCGCGACGTCATCGAGAGCCTTTATGCCGACGTCGAGGAGCCGCGGCCGCAGCATCTTTTCTGAAGTTTGGCGAACCTCGCGGTAAAATGAGCTTAGGAGATTGTCCATGGCGGATGAACTCGTAATCGCGGGTCGCGCGTTTCGATCGCGGCTCATCGTCGGAACGGGGAAGTATCGCAACTTTCAGGAAATGGCGCGTGCGCATGTGGCGTCCGGAGCGGATATGGTCACCGTCGCGGTTCGACGCGTGAATTTGACCGACCGCACCAAGGAATCGCTGCTCGATTACATCGACCGCGAGAAGCTTTTCATTCTGCCGAATACTGCGGGCTGTTATTCCGCTGACGAAGCCATCCGCGCCGCGCGGCTCGGCCGCGAGGTTGGCTTATCTGAATGGGTGAAGCTGGAAGTGATTGGCGATGAGCAAACTTTGTTTCCTGACACCGAAGAATTAGTGCGCGCCACGAGAGTTCTCGTCAAAGAAGGCTTCATCGTGCTGCCCTATACCACCGACGATCTGATTGTCGCGCGCAAGCTCATTGACGCCGGAGCTGCGGCGGTGATGCCGCTCGGCGCGCCAATTGGCTCGGGCATGGGCATTCAGAATGTGGCCAACCTGCGAATTTTGCGCGAGCGCATCACCGAAGTACCGCTGATCGTCGATGCCGGCGTGGGCACCGCGTCCGACGCGACGGTGGCGATGGAGCTGGGCGCCGATGGCGTGCTCATGAATACAGCGATTGCCGGAGCGCAGGAAGCGGTGCTGATGGCCGAAGCCATGCGCGAAGCCGTGAGCGCCGGACGGAAAGCTTACTTGGCCGGCCGGATACCCAAGAAGCTCTACGCAACGGCATCAAGTCCGCTTACCGGCGTAGTCCGCTAGAACCTGCCGTCGTAGCGGCGCGGCTTCAGCCCGGCATCTTCGTGCAAGATCGCGATACGTCCTGAAATGTGGCGAATCGATGCTTGAGGCCGAGAGCGCTCACAGCCACGAGTGGCTGTGCTACCTACCGAAACAGCAAATGCCACAGAACATCGACGCACCCGTGCACAATCGCGCCCGGCAAAAGCGATCCGGTCTTCATCCACGCGAGGCCATAGAAAATCCCGGCAATCGTTGCCAAAATCACATACCTCCAGTTTGGAAACGGCGCGTGCAGAATGTGCGAGAAACCGAAAATCACTGCTGCAACAATTAACCCCGCCCACTGGTTTCGAAATGAACGTGCCAATAAATTCTGCAGCAACCCTCGAAATAGAAATTCCTCGGGCCACGCTGTAAATACAAAGATTCCCACAGCAAACAGCGGCAGCGATCGCAGACGCGACAGCGATGGATCCCAGTGAATAAATCCAATCGCTTCGCCCAGCGGAATCGCGATCACGGTGAACAAAGCAAGATTCACCGCGATCGCGCTCGCAAAACCGCGGCGCCACTCGATGACATATCCAATCCCGGGAAACTCTCTCGCAAATACAAACGCTGCCAGCCCCGCATTGACCGCCAGCAGAATCGTGAGCGTATGCGTCAGGGGTGACGGATAGGGAAACAAGTGATACATCCAACGGAATTCCACAGGCAGCCAGACTATTAGGACGGCGGCGTAATCGAGCAGGGAAGCGCGCCCGTCCCATCGCTTTATCGCAAGTAGCAGCGTCGGGACCAGCACATAGGCCGAGCCGAGGATTCCCGCGCGCCAATCCCTGGAGACACAGAGCGCATAAATTACGAATGCACTGAGCGGAACGACGACTGTTAACGCGCCTCTACCGGGGCACCTCGCAAAAATCTGCTCGCTCACCCGAGGCGCTGCCGGAAGTAACAGGCCCGCGAGCAGAATGCCGCAAACCGCCATCGCCGACGCAAACGGCCATCCGCCAAAGCCCATGTGCAGTCCGACGAGCACACCCGTCAGCAGCAGCGCCGCGCATATCGCGAGCGCGCACCACAGTTTCAGATCATGCGTCCGTGTCGAGTCCGCCATCAGCCGCGATTTTACTTTACGTCCGCACTTTCGCCCGAAGAACTTGATTTGCGCGCGGGCGTCCGCCATTCTGGTCGCACCTGCGGGCGATGGGCGACGCGAAAACCAATAGACTCGCTTACATTGACTGGATGCGCGGCCTCGCCTGCGTCCTGATGTTTCAGACGCATTGCTACGACTCGTGGCTCGGCGGCTCGGCTCGCGACACCAAGTTCTTCCAGATCTCGCAACTCGGCGGCACTCTACCCGCCCCGCTCTTTCTTTTTCTCGCTGGAGTTTCCTTCGCGCTAGTCACCGACCGGCTGCGCCAAAAAAATCTCTCCTCGAACGAAATCGCGAGGACCACCATCCTTCGTGGCGCAGAAATTTTCGGCCTCGGCATGCTTTTTCGCGTCCAGGAATTCGTTCTCGGTCAACCCTGGTCGCCGTGGACGGATTTGCTGCGCGTCGATGTGCTCAACACCATCGGTGTCTCGATGATGCTGATGGGCGTGGTTTGCCGCCTGACGCGCACGCGCGTTACCAACATGTGGCTCGCCGTGGCGACCGCCGCAGGTATCGCGATGGCCACGCCGCTTCTCTGGACCACCATGCGCCCGCACTGGGCTCCCTGGTTCCTCCAGTCCTATATCAACGGCGTTCACACCTTCGACAAGCCGCAGGCGTGGCTCTTCCCCATCTTCCCGTGGGCCGCGTTCTCATTCGCTGGTCTGGCTATAGGCTTCATAATTTTCAGTGAGTGGACCCGCAAAAACGAAGTTCTCGCATTCGGCATCTTTGGCGGTGCGGGCCTGTTCCTTTACAAATTAGCGCTCTGGCTCGATGCTCGCCCAGCGCAGCTCTATCCCGTTTACGATTTCTGGCACACCAGTCCGAATTTCTTTCTGGCGCGTGTCGGTGTACTGCTGATGATTCTTTGCGGAACGTACGCCTGGTGCCGCTGGGGGTTGGCTCAATGGGGCTTCAGTCCCATCATCCAACTCGGCCAGACATCGCTTCTCGTCTATTGGGTGCACATTGAATTTGTTTACGGGCGTTTCTCAATCCTGGCAAAGCGGGCGCAAACTATCACAATCGCGTCGATTGGTTTGCTCATCATATTCCTGGCCATGGTCGGGCTTTCGCTATTCCGCACGCGTATGAAGGGCAAGGGCGCCAACTTCTTCGGCTATTTCCGGCGGAAGCCTGCGCCGGCACCGCTGCCATGAATATGCGATCTAAAATGCGCGATTCCACACGCAAACTGCGATTTATTTTGCGCGTCGGCGTATTTGGCCTGGGTGCGCTCCTCGTACATGCGGCCAACGCGCGGCCGCAAGCCACGCAAAAGAAAGATGGGAAAGCAGCAGCCAAAGAATCGATTTCTGTTGACAGCGCCCTGGCCGAATCGACAAAGCGCGCTCAAGATATCCCCGATCCGCCGCAAAAATCCGCGGCACTTGCGAAAATTATCGAGGTTGAAATTAAAATGGGGCGTCTGGCTGATGCGCATCAAACCATATCGCTAATTCCGAGCAGCGATGCGCGTGCGCGGGCCTTCTCTCAGGTGGCATTCGCCGAAGCCGAGTCTGGCAAGCTCGATGCCGCTTTCGCGACGGCCGATCTCGCAACGCGCGGTGAGGCCACCGGCCTGAAGGTAGCGCTCAGCGAGCAGCAGCAGCGCGACTACAAAAACATGGTCCTCCGTGGAATTGCTTCCGCGCGCGCTGCCGCCGGCGATGTGGAGGGCGTTCGGCGCGCCGAGTCCGCAGCGATCCTTTCCGGCGACATCGCCAACAAATTTCTGCACGAGATTGCGCGCGCGCAGGTGAAATCCGGCGATGTTGCCGGTGCTGCAAAGTCCTTCGCGGAGTACATTCGTTCGATGCCTGATTCCGGCGCGTCCACCGACGCCGCGGATCAGGCGATCATCTCAGTAGCTGCCGCTCAACTTGAATTCGGCGACATCGCGGGCGCGCTCTCATCCGCAGCTCGAATTCACAATGGCGCAGCTCGGGCGATAATTCTCGCAGGAGCGGGAAACGCGCAAGTCGAACATGGCGATCGAACCGCCGCAACCGCGACGATTGCTAAAGCCATCGCTGCTGCGCAGGCGTACCACGATCTCTACGGCTACGACAAATCGCGCGCGTTCCTCGAAATTGCAAAAGTGCAGGCAGCCAGCCGCGATTTCCACGGCGCGCAAGATACCGCAAAACAGATTTCTGACGGATTCACGAAAAATCAGGCCTTCACCGCAATCGCGATCGCGCAAGCGCATGCCGGGGATTTTGCGGGGGCTATGCAAGCGGCGGCTGCAATTGTTAATGACGCGGCGGCCACCAACCGCGAAGATGCCATTAAGGAAATTGCCGTGGCCGAAGCAGATGCGGGGAACATTGCCGGCGCGCGCACGACAGTGGCGCAACTTCCGGCGGGCTACGATACGAATACCGTCACCGCCGCGATCGCCGTAGCAGAGGCCCGTTCCGGCGATTACAAAGGGGCGCTCGCGACATCCGATCTATTGCCGGAGAGCGATCGGCGCGCCTGGGCGCTGAGAATCTTCGCCGTGCGCGGAATCGCGAGTGTGCAGGCCGAGGCCGGCGACGCTGCTAGGGCGAAGGAGTGGATTGCGACGCTTAATGCGCCGACACTGGAATCGAGCGCGCTTCTTGGCGTGGCAGAAGGCTTGACGTCGGGAAAATAATCCTTACGGCTGGGTGCCGTCGGGTAGTTCGGTGGTTTGATTTTTCTTGTTGCTTGATCCGGTTTCGGCGGGCGCGGGCGTCGCTTTCGTAGGCAGCTTGAAAATTAATTCCCCCGGCTTCGCGAGGCCCATTTCTTTCCGCGCGATTTCCTCGATGGCCTGCGGATCGGACTTGAGGTCTTTCACGCGATCTTGCAACTCACGGTTCTCGTCATTCAGCTTTTGGATCTCTTTCCGAATTTCTCCGGCCTCGCGTTGCGAACGGCGCATGGCCAGCACTCCGTGCGTTCCGAAGACATCCTGTACGACCAGCAGCGCCATTCCCGTCCAAAGGAAAGCGGCGGCATTCTGCCGCGAGAATTTGCGAAGTTGCATCCCGAATGTCATCACGCGCTGATCCACTTCTGCGCCTCCTCGGCCATCTGGTGTGCGGCTTTCTCGGAAGTCGATTCCGAATAAATCCGCACGAGCGGCTCGGTGCCCGAAGGCCGCATCAGCACCCAATCGCCGCCGTCAAAGATCAGCTTGAGGCCATCGGTGCGAACGATTTTCGTCACCGGCCGTTTCCCAAGCGCCTTCGGTTCGGCCGCTAATTTATCGCGAAGCCGGCGCTGCACGTCCTCCTGAAGATGGAGGTTGACGCGAATCGGCCAATACTCCCGTCCTACCTCCTTGAAGAGTTTGGCGCGCTGCTCGGCGAGCGAGGTGCCGCGCGCCGCGATCATTTCGGCCACTAGCAGGCACGCGAGAATGCCGTCCTTCTCGGGGACGTGTCCGCGAATCGTCAACCCGGCGCTTTCTTCGCCTCCGATGGCAATTTTGTCCTGCGCGATGAATTCGCCGACATATTTGAATCCAACAGGCGTCTCGTAACAAGGCACAGAATGCTTTTTTGCGACGGCATCGACCAGATTAGTCGTTGCCACGCTGCGCGAAGCGCCAAGCTGCCACCCGCGCGATTCAATCAGATAATCAAATAGCAAGGCAAGAATGTGATTCGGCGAAACGAAGCTGCCATCGCGATCCAGAATCCCAAAGCGATCCGCGTCGCCATCGGTAGCCAGGCCTGCCAGCGCCTTTTTCTCGCGCACCATTTTACGCAAGGGCTCGAGGTTCTCGTCGGAGGGATCCGGCCCGCCGCCTTCGAACAGAACATCGCGTTCGCAGCGAATCGCGGTGACCGCAATGCCGTGATCTGTCATCGCGCGATCGAGCCAGCCTGCCCCACAGCCGTGAAGCGCGTCGCAAACAAATCCGGCCTTGGCCGTGCGCAATATGTCGAAGCGCACTAGTTTAGCCAGACGCGCCAAGTAAGCGTCTCGAATATGAACGCGATCAAACGAATCTTTCGATTCTTCGCCGGGCGTCGCGAACTCATCCGGCGCAAATCGCGCGGCTCGCGCTTCGATATCGTGCGTAATCTCCGGCAGCGCTGGCCCGCCATTCGGCCCGGAGAATTTCAATCCGTTGTACTCCGCCGGATTGTGGCTGGCCGTGACATTCACCGCGCCGTCGAGCTTCCGCCGCACCAACTCGTATGCGATCGCGGGTGTCGGTGCAGGGCCTTCGCATACCGACACGGCACAGCCGCGCGCTTTCAGAACCCGCGCAGCCGCCAGCGCAAAGGCATCCGAAAAGCAGCGAGTGTCGTAGCCGATTAAAATGTGCGGCGATTTGTTCTTGCTGCGGACATGATCGGCGATGGCCGCCGAAGCTCGCCGCACTCCCGCAAACGTAAAATCGTCCGCCATAATGCCGCGCCAGCCCGAGGTCCCGAAATGGATCGCATTGCCCGTCATCCGCCGCTATTGTATCGTGCAACGCAAGCCCAGCGCGCAGTCATAACGGGTTTTTGTAGGGGAGGGTGCTTCAGTCCTCCCGCCTTTCGGCCCCTTTCAGGGCAAGATGCTGAAGCTGTCGACAGGACGCTCAATGGCGCGATTCCAGATCGTTTTAGTAACCTGCGGATCAAAAGCGGAAGCCACAATAATCGCCCGCGCGCTAGTCGAGCGGCGCTTAGCCGCCTGCGTGAATGTCGTGGCAGCACCCATCGAATCGATTTATCGTTGGAAGGGAGGGACTGAATCCGGCAAGGAATTCCTGCTCGTGATTAAATCGACTCAAAGCCGGTTCGCAGCCCTGCGTCGCGAGATCGAGACGCTGCACAGTTACGAAGTTCCCGAAATCATCGCCCTACCAATTTCCGCAGGCTCGCCACGATATCTTAAATGGCTAGCAGAATCGGTTAGTGCGAAGCCACGCCGCTAAACCGCCGCAAGCGCCTTGTCCAAATCTGCGATCAAGTCCTCAACGTCCTCAATCCCAACAGAAATGCGAATCAAGCCATCGGTGATTCCGATCTCCAATCGCCGTGCCGCCGGAATCGAAGCGTGCGTCATAAGCGCCGGAAGGGAAATCAAAGTCTCCACGCCACCCAGGCTTTCCGCCAACGAGCACAATTTCACATGATTCAATAAACTCCGCGCCGCCTCCAGACTTCCCACATCAAACGAAATCATGGCGCCGAAACCGCGCTGCTGCCGTTTCGCAATTTCGTGCTGCGGATGCGACGCCAGCCCTGGATAAACCACCCGCTTCACTTTCGAATGCGCCTCGAGATATTTCGCAACGGCCATCCCATTCTCGTTGTGCCGATCCATCCTCACCGCCAGCGTCTTCACGCCGCGCGACACCAAGAAGCAGTCCATCGGCGCCAGTCCCGCTCCGGCTGACCGCTGAATGAAATAAATTTTCTCCGCATCCTCAGGCCGCGTCAGAACCACCGCGCCGCCCGTGCAATCGCTATGCCCGTTCAGATACTTCGTCATCGAATGAACTACGATGTGCGCCCCAAACGAGATCGGCTGCTGCAGGTAGGGACTGAGAAAGGTATTGTCCACCACAAAGGTCAATCCTCGATCCTTCGCCAGGCTTCCCATCGCCGCGAGGTCAGTGACAATCATCGTCGGATTCGTCGGCGTCTCCACGTACAGCATTTTGGTATTTGCCTTCAGTGCCCGCGTCACCTTCTCGAGTGACGACGTATCGACATAGCTGAACTCCATTCCAAACTGTACGAGCAACTGCGTCGTCAACCTAAAAACGCCGCCATAAACCGATTCCGAAAGAACGCAGTGATCGCCCGGCCGCAGCAAACGAAAGACGGCGTCGATGCCTGCCATCCCTGAGGAAAAAACATACGCCGCCGATCCGCCTTCCAATTTCGCCAAGCAGCGCTCGAGCGCCTTGCGGTTCGGGTGATTCGTGCGCGCGTAGTCGTAACCCTTATCCTTCCCGAGCGCCTCCTGCACGTATGTGGAGGTCTGATAAATCGGTGCGACGATCGATCCGGTGGACGGGTCCGGCTCCTGCCCCACGTGAATCGCGTCCGTAGCAAATCCCATCAAGCCTTCTCCTAAGAGTCAGAAAGCCGGATTCGTGGCATCGAGTGCAGCCCAGACATCCGGCGGACCGAAGCGTTTAACGAGCCATCGCACTTCGACCCTTGCGAAACGCGTTCAAATTGCGCAAACTTGTCGAGCGACCGGTGCGAGCCACGTGCAACTCCGCCGAGCAGCGAGCGCGTCGAAAGTAACGCACACGATGAGGCCAGTCAAACCACTCGCCGAATTGCGCTTCACTCAATCGTGTCTCGGAGATTGCGCTCCCAATTATCCGATGCCAACAAGCATCTCAAGATTCGCACGACTTTCGCGACTCAGCTTCCTGTTGTTTGCCGTTCTAGCCACCAGCGGAGCCTTTACTGCGCTCGCGGCGGGGCCAGACCCACACGCGCAATCACAAGCCCAATCCCAGCAGCAACCGGCATCGAGTCAGGATCAGACTCCGTCGAGCCAAAGCGGCTCTAGCGCCCCCGACAAGCCCGCGGCCCCTGATCCGAAGGCCAAGAAGAAAAAAGAATCCGACGATCCTCCCGAATCCAAACTTCACATAACCGTAGTCTCAGCCGAAAACGGCAAGCCCGTTGGCAGCGCTAGCGTTTACATCCGCTATCCCGAAGGCAAAACTTTCTTCCTGCGAAAAGACAAAGAAGCGGAAGAAAACTTCAAGACTAATCAGGACGGAAGCCTGAAAGTTCCCAGCGTTCCGCGCGGCAAAATTCTGATCCAGGTGATTGCACCTGGCTGGCACACGTACGGCAAGTACTACGACATCGACAAAGACGAAATGGAAATTCAGATCAAACTCGAAAAACCGCCGCACTGGTATTAAATCTCCGCCAATCTAAAGTGATTCATGAAATTTCACGGCCGCGTCCAAAATTTGCGGCAAATCGAATGCGTTCTGCACAAATATGGTGCAAAGAGCATTTCAAGCAGTATTCGCGGCCCGAATTCGCGGCGAGCGCCGCGATTTCCACAAACTTTTCAACAAAACTGTTGAAAACTTTTACACACCATTCACGCAACCACGTTTATGGTACGCACTTTCGGCAGCCGAATTGCCAGACCGGCCTCAGTTCCGGTGCAAATCAGACTCAGGTTTTGAACGCGGCCGCGAGTCTCTCGCACCGGCCGTGGACCGTGATATGATTTATCAGCGCCTGCAACCTCTCGGCTCCAATGAAAACTCTGATCGTCAACGCGGATGATTTCGGCCTGACGCCCGGTGTAAACGAGGGCATCCTGCGTGCTTTTCGCGAGGGTATCCTGACCAGCACCACGCTAATGGCCAACGCTCCGGCCTTCGACGACGCGGTAGCGCGCACCCGTGAACAACCCGATATCGATGTAGGCTGCCATTTGGTTCTGGTCGGCGGGAAGTCCGTCGCGCCTCCAGAAGAAATACCGTCGCTGGCGAAGCGCAATGGCGATCTGCCCAACACTCTCTTCGAGCTAGTTTGCCGGCTTTGGGGCGGCCTGGTGGTGGAGGCTGACATCGAGCGCGAATTCCGCGCGCAGATCGAGCGCGTAATCGCCGCCGGCATCACTCCTTCGCACCTCGATACGCACAAACACACCCACGCGAATCCGGCCGTCATGAACGCGCTCTTCCGCGTGGCCTCCGAGTACAAGATTTTGCGCGTCCGCATGCCCTTTGAGAATGCCAGCATGCGCGATAAGGCTTCACCCCCAGCTGGCAGCGGCACTATCACTCAGCGCATCCTGGCCTCAGCCGTCGGAATGACCGCTCCCGCGTTTCGCCGCGGCTTAAAGGAATACAATCTTCGCGCTCCTCAACACTTTTTCGGCGTGGTTCTCACCGGCCATATGGAGAGCTCCGCCCTCAAGCATCTGATCGAGACTCTGCCCGAAGGCACCAGCGAAATCATGTGCCACCCGGGGATGTGCGATGCCGAGCTGGAGCAATCCGCGACGCGTCTAAAGAAGCAGCGCGAGGTCGAGCTCGAAGCCCTGACCGATCCCGCCATCCTGCAGGCAATCGAAGAACAAAAGGTCCAGTTGGTTCCGTACCGGGAGCTAAATTAGTGGAACACGGGGAACCGAGCTAGTGTCAGCTACGACCGACGCACGCGCCGTTTCGGCCAAATACTCCGTGGTCATCCCCCTGCACAACGAAGAATCCAGCATTCGCGAACTTTATACGCGCTTGAATGACGTAATGACCGGTCGCTTCGAGCCGGTCGAGTTTATTTTCGTTGACGATCACAGCACTGATCGCACTTCCGAAATCCTCTCCGAGCTCGCAAGCCTGGATCGCCGCGTCACCGCTCTGCGTCTAAAGCGCAATTACGGCCAAACCACCGCGCTGGCTGCCGGCTTCGACAATGCCGCTGGCGAAATCATTCTCTCAATGGATGGCGACCTGCAGCACGATCCCGCGGATATCCCGAAAATGCTCGAAGCCTTCGAGCGTACCGACGCCGACATCGTCAGCGGCTGGCGCGAGAAGCGCGTGGACAATTTCTTTCTGCGCCGCTTTCCGTCGCGCGTCGCCAATTGGATGATGGCCAAGTTTTCCGGTGTGGACATCCACGACTTCGGCACGACCTTCAAAGTCTATCGACGCGAGACGATCAAAGACATCCGCCTCTATGGGGAGCTCCATCGCTTCATCCCCGCTTTGGCGGCGTGGAACGGCGCAAAGGTAGTCGAAGTCCCCATTCGCAATATAGTTCGCCCGGGCGGTCAATCGCATTACGGTCTCTCGCGCACCGTGCGCGTTTTTTTCGATTTGCTCACCATTCGCTTCCTGCTGCGCTACATGACCCGCCCGCTGCATTTCTTCGGGCCTCCGGGATTTCTCGCCAGTGCGGGAGGCGCCGCGGTCCTGCTGTTCCTGTTGATCGACAAAGCAGCCTACAACGTTCAGATTTTTCAGCAGCACGGTCCGCTGCTGGTCCTCGGGATGATTTTGTTTTTGTTCGGCCTGCAAGTGCTCGCAGTCGGTCTGGTCGGCGAGCTGCTTACGCGCACACATTTCGAAGGCCACGACAAACCCATTTACCGCATCGAACGAATTGTAGGCTCAAGTCGAGTGGTCGCCGCCCGTCATCTGTAGACCATCGCCAGCCGTGCACAGAAGTAATGACGATCGGTGTCGAGCACAGGAGGGATAGCGAAATATGCGAAAGACATTTCTACTTGCCATCGGATGCATGGCTCTCGCAGTCGCGGTATGGGCCTCCGGCGATCCGTGGAAAGACAAGCCCTACCAGCAATGGGACTCCAAAGACCTGCAGAAAATCTTTCAGGATTCGCCCTGGTCTCACCTGGTTCGCGTTGACGCGCCGTGGCTGGGTGGCGGCGGCAACGACAACGACGCTTCAAACACGCCGGTCGGCAGCGGTGGCGTCGCCAGCGGCGGTCACAGCATGGGCGGTTCGGGTGGCGGCGCCGGTGGAGGAAACGCGGGCGGTGGAGGCGACTACGGTGGTGGCGCAGGAGGAGGAAACCAAGCCAGCTTCCTGGTCCGCTGGATATCTTCGCGCACCTTTCGCGAGGCAATGATTCGTGATCGCGTTCTGCGCGGGCAAATGACCGATGCCGATGCTCAGGTGGAACTTGCCAAGCCCGTCGAGGGCTACGAAATCGTGGTGACCGGCCCGGACATGACGCCCTTCAAGAACATGGACGACGACGCATTGAAGGCCGCCGCGGCTCTTGCGCTCAAGCGCTCGAAAACCAAGCTCACTCCCACCGCGGCTCGCATTCAGAAAACTCAGGACGGAAGCAAAGTCGCCGGCGTTATTTTCATTTTCCCCGCGAAGTCCAGCAATGGCGAGACTTCAATCCCCACGGAAGAGAAGAACGCGGAATTTTCCTGCACCGCGGGGAAATTTACGCTCAAGTGGAGCTTTGACATTTCGAAAATGAGCGATGGCCAGGGCCGCGACCTTTGAGACCAAGTAGCGCGCTGAGGAAACACATTTTCTCGCCGCGCTTGCCGGGCGAACTCGGGTCAAATTAATCTAGACTCTCGGAACTTACTCTAGAAGCTTATGAGGAGAATTGAATGAAGATATTTGCGCGTCTCGTTCTGGCAGGTCTCGCGGTCGCGGCATTCACTCCGGCTCTCGTCGCGCAACGCGGCATGTTCCAAGCGCCCGAGCTTCAGGGAATGTGGAATCCCGTCGCTGGCGCAGGCGGATCCTACGAGACGCAATCCAAGTCAGGCGAAAAGTCGCACATGGATATCTTCCTGCTAGGCAAGGACACGCTCGGCGGCAAGGACGCCTATTGGATTGAAATCGCGATGCCCAATCCCAAGAGTCCCGACAGCTCCTTCGTGATCAAATCTCTGTACTCATTCGATGGCACCACACTCGAAACTTCGAAAGTGATCATGCAGATCGGCGGGCGGCCTCCGATGGAAGTGCCGATGCAGGCGTCCTCGATGCACAAGATCACACCGGACATCCGCAGCAAGGGAACCAATGTCGGCGCCGAATCGATTACCACTCCGGCCGGCACATTTGCGTGCGAGCACTGGCGCTCCGAAGACGGAAGCAATGTCTGGGTTTCAGCGCAGGTGCCGCCGTACGGTCTGGTGAAGAGCGAATCGAAGGATGGCGCATCACTGGTGCTGGTTAAAGTGATCACCAACGCAAAAGACAGGATCGTGGGAACTCCGCAACCAATGATGTCGAGGTAGGGCCAACTGCCGCAGTCCGGGATACGCCAGTCCACCGTCATCGCGAGCACGCTTCAGGGGTGAGGGACCTGCATTCGACTAGGCATTTGACTTCGCCTTCGTAGGGGCGCCGGTCAATCGCTGTGCGATCGCGAAGCAATCGACGCGCCCGCCCATGTAACGCCAGCCAAACGTAAGCCATTCGCCTCCGACCGATCCGACTCAGGAACTCAACTTCTACGACGCTCGCGCCGCTCGAGCGTGATATTCTCTCTGGGCTCGCGGGAGGCTAAACCCGACCCTCGCAGGGCGTTCGTGTTTTCGGATACGTGCAGTCAATCGATTGCATTCTGTCTCAGAGTACGCTCGCGGGAGGTAATCGGTATGGCCCTCGCAGAGGATAAGTTTTGCCGTGCGCGCGTTATCGATCGCCGCGATCTCGCCCCCGACCTCTGGATCATCCGCATCGCCCCGGAAACGCCCTTCAAATTTGCCGCTGGCCAATACGTCACGCTGGGAGTGCGAACTAGCGAAAAGCTTGTCGAGCGCGCCTATTCGATCGTGTCATCGCCCTACGAAGACATGCTCGAGATCTTCATCGAACTCGTGCCCAATGGCGATCTCACTCCATTGATCTTCAAACTGAATCCTGGCGACGACCTCGTGATGCGTAACCTCGCGAAAGGCCGCTTCACGATTGATTTCAAAAGCGGTCATACAAAGCACCTGCTGCTCTGCACCGTCACCGGCATTGCGCCATATGTCAGCTACGTTCGCACTTTGAAACGCGATTGGGACGACAAGAAATTTCCGGGCGATCACCATTTCTATCTCTTGGATGGGGCCAGCCGCTCCTGGGAACTCGCGTACTGCGCCGAACTACAGAAAATCGCGGCTCAAGTCCCGTGGTTAAAGTATGTCGCGACGGTCAGCCGCCCGTGGGAAGACCCGGCTTGGGGAGGGGAAGTAGGCCGCGTGGTGGATTTAATTCGCAAATATTCAGATCTGTGGGAGATCACGCCGGAAAATGGCACAGGCTATCTATGCGGGCATCCGCAGATGATCGAGCTTGGAATGGGAATACTAAAGAGGCGCGGCTTTCCGAACGCCTCGCTGAAACAAGAAGTTTATTGGATTCCCGCGAAGTGACTTGCGAGAAACCCAGCCCACGCGGGCGCCCGCAGGCGCCCGGTGGACTGTACCGCGCCGCGCGGTGGGGCTAAAGCGTTGGGCCCGCGGCTGCGATTTCGTGCACTGCCCGATCGATCTCACTCAATGGAAGCGCTACGTGAACCTCATCCTCCGGATCCGTCACATCCACGACCATGTATCCGCCCTGCGTCGCCACTTTCACGTGCTGATCCGGCCCGCTCACTTCGACCAGTTGAAGATCGTCGCTGTCCTTCAGTCCCTTCACCGCCGCATCAATCACCGGCAGCCACGGCCGCACTTGCTCGGCCGCGTCCTTCAGATTCCGCCGGGGCACAAAGTGTAGACCCACATTCATCAGCAGCACGGGCGCGATCACGTGAACGTGCACTCCATCCGGCTTCGTCTCATGCACTCGCACGTTTACGAAGCCTTCGCTCGAAATCACCGCCCCCATGGCCACCACGCTTCCCACAGCTCCCAGCAATATCTTTCCCACTAGCAGCATGTCTTCCTCGCTCTCGCCGCGTTTTCGACGCGAAGTTATTCCTTCGCACTCGGTTCAGTCGACCCGCTCTCGGCATCCACCCAGACTTTCACGTCGTCATCGGCATCATGCACGGTGACCATCAATTTCTCGCCCGAATTGCTCAACGCATGGATCGCCGCCACCAAATCGATTTCGTGCTTGTCGGATGGCACCAATGCATTCACCACGCTCATCGGAATGATCACGTCCACCTTCTGACCGCTCTTTTCCTTGCCGCCGCTCTTGTCCGTGACGTGCACGATTAAATTGCCCTTCGACTTCGCTACGCGCACATCTTGATCTTTCCCCTGAATCGTCACGTAGTCGCCGTCCGGCGAATTCTTCACCGCTTCGAGGATTGCCCGCACATCGACATCTTTCATATCTGCATTGTCGATCGTGACTTTCCCTTGATTGAGCTTTCCATGATTAATCGCAGGAATCACTTTCTCGGCCAGCGAAAGCGGCACATTGACGCTCACCACTTCCTTATCCGACCCGCTGGTAACGCGCACGTGCAGATATTTCTCTGCCGGCGCCCCAAAAGCAGCCGTAGCCAACAGAGACACCACCGCTCCAACCTGCATGAATTTCCTCATCTCAGTGAACTCCTTCCAGTAGAACCGCTGCCATCATGTACGCAGCAGTTCCCAGAAAAGTTCCGCCCAGCCGAAGTTTTTAGAAGATAAATGGGAAAAGGAGATGCTTGGTACCGCTGGCGTCCCGCCGGCTCTTGCGAGCGCGATGGTTGCTAAAGGCAACAGTCATCGGCGGACCGGGGACGTGCGGGAGATCCGGACGGAATTTATTCCGAACCCTGTTCGTTCTTATCCAACTTGAAGTAAAGCACTCCCAAAGGCGGCAAAGTAACATTCAGCGAAAACGGCTGATTATTCCACCCCAGCGGATCCGAATGAAGCCCGCCAAGATTCCCAGCATCACTGCCTTCGTAATAAGCCGAATCCGTATTCAATATCTCACGATAAAACCCACGCACAGGCACGCCCACGCGGTAATCCTCGCGCACCACCGGAGTAAAATTGCAGATCACTACGACAAAATCTCCAGTATCCGAAGCCCGCCGCATGAACGAGATCACGCTCGTATCCACATCATGCACCTCAAGCCATTCAAATCCCTGCCAGTCAAAATCTACCTGGTGCAGCGCCGCCTCGCTCGCATAGATCCGGTTCAAATCGCCGACCAGCCGCTGCACTCCGCGATGCAGCGGCGATTTCTCCAGCTCCCATTCCAAGCTGCGCGTCTCCGCCCATTCATGCCGCTCGGCCAGCTCCCCACCCATAAAAAGCAATTTCTTTCCTGGATGGGCGATCATGTAGCCAAACAACAGCCTCAAGTTCGCGAATTTCTGCCAATCGTCTCCCGGCATCTTCGAAAGCAGCGATTTTTTCCCATGCACCACTTCGTCATGCGAAAGCGGCAGCACGAAATTCTCGGTAAACGCATACATCATCGAAAACGTGAGCTGGTTATGGTGGAACTTGCGATAGATGGCGTCCTGCGCGAAATATTTCAAAGTATCGTTCATCCAGCCCATGTTCCACTTCAAGTCAAATCCCAGTCCTCCCACATACGTCGGACGAGACACCGCCGGCCAAGCGGTCGATTCCTCGGCGATAGTGAGCGCGCCGGGAAAGCGCTCGTGCACCATTTCGTTCATCTTCTTTATGAAGGCAATGGCCTCGAGATTTTCGCGTCCGCCATATTGATTCGGCAGCCATTCGCCGGCCTTGCGCGAATAATCGAGGTACAGCATCGAAGCCACGGCATCCACGCGCAGGCCGTCAATGTGATATTTATCCAGCCAAAAGAGCGCATTGGACACCAGAAAATTCTGCACTTCATTGCGCCCGTAATTGAAAACCAGCGTGCCCCAATCCGGATGCTCGCCGCGCCGTGGATCCGCATGCTCGTATAGATGAGTCCCGTCAAATTCCGCCAGCCCGTGCGAGTCTCGCGGAAAATGCGCCGGCGTCCAATCCAAAATCACCCCGAGCCCCGCCGCATGGCAGCGATCGACAAAATATTTGAAATCATCCGGCTTGCCGTAACGGCTGGTCGCCGCGAAATAGCCGACGGTCTGATAGCCCCACGAGCCGTCGAACGGATGCTCCATGATCGGCATCAGCTCGAGATGGGTAAAGCCCAGGCCCTTGGCATAAGGAATCAGCGTCTCAGCCAACTCGCGATACGTAAGCCATCGGTTCCCATCCGGCCCACCAC
>Ga0209038_10000268_pt1 | contig 16750 bp, 19 predicted proteins | sample BogFormECP03_OM3_FD_188237 | JGI IMG/M metagenome (GOLD analysis project Ga0209038, IMG submission 188237) | Bog forest soil microbial communities from Calvert Island, British Columbia, Canada - ECP03_OM3 (SPAdes) (version 2) | ecosystem: Environmental > Aquatic > Freshwater > Wetlands > Bog ...
CAATCGAAATAGGGGATAGATGGTCGTAGCCTGTGTCCTCAAAAATACGTTGACGAAGGGTTTTACTCATCCAAATCCTCCAAAATCTCCTCGAATCCCGTCCATGCTCGTTCCATGGCCTGAGCCAGCTCCAAATGCAGCGCGGCTGCCGATTCGTAATAGGCGTGTCGGCGATATGATTCGGCTGCGTCCAGAAGGTCTCGGAGGCGACTGATCGCCGCTTCCATATCGTCACAAGCGAGCATCGGAGCAATTTTCGAAATGGTGCCATCCGGGTACTTCAAGATTTGGACTCCGTCATGTCTTTCTTCATTGCCCTTTCGAAGCGAAAAAGCGCAATCACCAATTCCATTTCTGATTTCCGAGCCTCACGTCGTAGTTCCCGAAAAGATTCTCTAAATGCCGGGTAGCTGTAGGTCTCGGCGTTGGCTATCAGGTTGCGTGTCCTCGACAGCCAGAAGTTCAGATCGTCGAACCGTATGAAGCAATCCCGCTTGCTCAATCTCCCTCCTGTCTTGAGGGTGGTGAATTCTCTGCCACTGTGCGCTTCACCGAGAAAAGGCTCTATTCCCCACTTCACCGCATATGCGTCTCAATATTTGTGCTGTCACACAGAATCGAATGTTGGTCTCAAGACGTTGTATCGTCCCCTCCATTATACCAACGGCAAAAAGCGAAACATTAGTCTGTGGATTAAGGCTTTACTTCGAGGATGTTTGACGACCGCCGTACTAGTGGATTGTATGGAATTGGTGGAACGGAGGAACGGAGGAACAATCGAGCATCTGAGGCAGGGTGAGAGCACCCGATCGATGGTCAAGCCCGGAAATCACTTCCTACAAGCCGACTTCTCAGGACTAATCGGAGAGAGAATCCCCGAACAGTAAAGGGAACCGCCCCCTAATTGCTAAGAAAGTGCTCCAGTGCCTCTTGGAACTTCGCGGGCTGGTCGAGCATCACGAGATGCGCCGACTGGCCTATACCGACATAGGTGATGCGCTGAACGGCCGCATATTGTTGACGAAAGAAGGGGTCTGCCCGCTCCTTGAGCGGATACTTATCATTCCAGGCGTAAACCACGGTCACCGACGCACGGATCGCGGCTAGCTCTGGGCGTAGGTCGGTAGTCAGGTTCTCGTACAGGGCTCGTGCGGTGACCCGAGGATCGGCAGCCATCGCCCATTCCTTCAGCCTGGCGTGGTTCTCGGGATTCAGCGTCACGCGGGCAACGTTCGCCTCCACAGCAGCAGGATCCGGTGGCTTGCCGTATCCAGCTGCGACAGCGTCACGCGCCTGCGCCGCCCGCGGTTCGACCATCGATACCGTAACATCGGTGCCAGGAGGGAACATCAACACCGAGGAGAAGGGCACCTCATCGACGACCATCAACCGTTCGACGCTCGCCGGATGTCGAGCCGCGAGCATGAGTCCCACTATTCCACCCATGGAATGACCGACAACCGCAACATCGTTGAGCTTGCGGCTGCTGATCAGCTCATAAAGGTCTGCCACGATTCCGGTCAGGATGCCTGGATTGAGATTGGCGCCCGGAGCATCTCCGCCGAAGCCGTTGATCTGCACCAGATAAACCAGATGGGTCTTGGCGAGTTCGGGCGCAATCCCATCCCATGTGGCACGAGGAGCCGATATGCCCGGGATCAGGAACACCGGACTTCCTGTCGTTCCCATAACCTTTACGGAGATGTGATCCATCTGCCGCGTCGACGACGCAGCTGAAGGGTTATCGAAAGTGACTTCGTGCTGCTGGTAAGGCCGTGAAGCTGACGCAACTTCCTGGGCAAGGACCCGGCTTGCGGTGAGGATGAAAAACACGGCCAGTAACCTGGCTACGATGGCACAAACATTCACAAAGATTGTTTTCATGAATGTATAGTCGTGGAAGCGCTGACAATCTTACAGGTAGGCGGAAGAGAATCATCTCGTCGCACAGGTCGTTTGGCCTGACCGCTGCACGAGATCCGCCCCATTGCCATTTCGATCCAAGTCGTGAATTCGGGCGCCAAGTCCTTACATGTTTTATTTGTAAGATCCTGTCGTGGTCAGCGACTGTATTTAAGACTACGGTAGAAAAGAAGACGGAATGTGAGCGGTCCGATCAAGTTGGAGGAGATCGTCGAAGTCCATGCCGCCATGGTGCGTCGCATCGCAACCGTTTATGAACGCCACCCCGACAGGGTCGATGATCTGGTGCAAGACGTTTGGATCGCCGTCTGGCAGGCCCTCCCACGCTTGAATGACAACACTACGCTAAGGAGCTACATTGCCCGCATCACGCAAAATATCTGCGTCACCCATGTCCGGCGCGCTCTCGTGCGGCAGACCCAGCCGCTGAGCGATACCTTACCCGACCTAGCCCCGGCTCCCGATGAAGCGACGGCCCATGCCATGCGCCTGGCCCGTCTTATCGAGGCTGTGCGGAACCTGCCTGAAAATCTCAAGGCGGTGGCAAGTCTCTATCTCGAAGATATGCCGGTAAGGGACATCGCCATTGCGCTGGGCATAAGCGAGAGCAATACCTCTGTGCGGCTTCACCGCGCCAAATCCGCTATTAGGCTCAGCTTCGGAGATCTTTTATGAATTCTTTGCCACCACATGATCCGCTCGTCGCCCTTTGGCAAACCGCCCCAAAGCCCGACACGCAACATCTACTGCAGGATTTGCAGCGCCTGAACCGGCTGCATCAGCGGCTCAACCGGATCGTGTTTGCGATCATGTGTGGCACTTCCCTCCTGCTTATCTTCGAGGAAGCCACGGGACGCGTCACGACGCATGGCACGCTAAGTGTGATTTGGATTCTTGGTCTGGTACTCGGCGTAGTCTGGCACCGGCGCGCTCGATGCAACCGCTCAGATGCGATTACTTTGGATACGGTTAGTCTATTGAAATTTATGATCGCGCGGGCAAAAAGGGATCTGCGTATCGCACGGTGGCTCTATGCCGGTGTCCCCTGCGCTGCTGTGGCTAGCTTCTTAGCGATAAAGCTTGCAAGCATCGGCGCGTCGCCGAATGCAATTGCTGTTCCTCCGCACCAGCACCTGATCGAGACCGGCGCTCGTGTAGCCGCTCTGATCGCCATGACGGTGATCGGCGTCATTCTGGCACGTTCCAGGCGCCTTCAGGTTCAGGAACTCAGCGAAAAGCTGAGATTAATCAAAGCAGACCTGTAAGATTTGCGTTGATGGCGCGACTGGAGTACTGACGGCTGGCCACAAATGGCGGTGCGATCTGTTCTTCAGGAGAAACCAATGCTCAAAAAACTCAATGCAAACATCATCGTTGCTTTATGCGCAAGCTGCGCCATAATCGCGTTTCGGTTCTACGAACGTCATGCAGCCTCGCCCATAGTGCTCGCAGCGTTCGTGGCGGCCGTGATCTGCTTGCCACGTGTCTTCAACGCTTTATTGCGGTACAAGGTTTGCAGAAATAAGGTGCTGAACATAAGCTAACTCCTCGTGTTTGGTGCCGTGTTCGATCCGGAAGCGATCCGTACCCAGTCCGATTGATCCTGACAAACGCGCCTGTATTGAGTTGTCTGGCCAGCTTCCGGGTGGTCGGCAACTCAAGTAGTCCTCGGTTGATCCCGGCAGAAAGTTGGATAGATGTCGAGAAATCCTCTTCGCCCCACCTATCTCGAAATGAGATAGCCGGTGATAATCCCTGTTCTCGACACCTATCTGAATCTCAAATGTCCCGTAACCGCGTTAATCAGGAATTGGGCTTACAATCATGGCGAATTGCCACGCGTGTAAAGGATCCGTCTCTTTTAGCGAACGGCTTCTTTGTCTGGATAGGGGCGAATTCGCAAACGCGAATCGCAATTCCAGTTTGGAACGGAAGGGGGATGGGCGATGAGGTACAGGAAACTTGGGAATACAGGGCTCATCGTGAGTGAGATGGCACTTGGCACGATGCAGTTCGGCGGCAAGATGAACATGGGCAACCTCGGTCAGGAGGAAACAACGCGGATGGTCAAGCGGGCCCTGGATTTGGGAGTCAATTTCATCGATACGGCGGACGTGTACAGCCTCGGCGAGAGCGAGACTCTGGTGGGGAACGCCTTGGAGGGTGTGCGGGAGGAGATTGTGCTTGCCACAAAATTCCGCCTCCCGATGAGCGAGAATTTTAACCGGAGCGGAGCGACCCGCGTGAACATTATGCGCGAGATAGAGGGCAGTCTGCGGCGGCTGCAGACCGATTACATCGATCTGTACCAGGTACATGGATGGGACAGCAACACCCCGCTTGAAGAGACTCTGCGGACGCTCGACGATCTTGTGCGTCAGGGGAAGGTCCGTTATATCGGGCTCTCCAACTTCATGTCATGGCAGGCAGCGACCTCGGTCATGCTGCAGGAGCGACTGAGTTTGGAGAGGTTCGTGACGGCGCAGATGTACTACAGTCTCGTGGGCCGCGGGCTTGAATTCGAGTTTCAGTCGTTCGCTGAGTACCACAACATCGGTATCCTCGTTTGGAGCCCGCTCGCCGGCGGTTTCCTCACTGGCAAATACACCCGCGCCAACCCTGCCCCGGCGGGCACACGATTCGCCGAGGCGGGTGCGTTCGTTCCTTTCGACAAGGAGATGGGCTACCGCGTCGTCGAAGCGTTAAAGGAGGTGGCCGCACGGCATGACGCAAGCCCGGCTAGGGTGGCGCTCGCGTGGGTCCTGGGCCGCCCGGCCATCAGCAGTGTGATCATCGCAGCCCGAAAGATCGAGCAGCTGGAGGATAACATCCGTGCCGGAGACCTGAGGCTCTCGGACGACGACGTGCGGCTTCTGGACGCGGCGTCGGATCCGGGCATACCGTATCCGAAGTGGATGGTCCTTCAACTCGACGCCGCAGAAGACCCGCGATCCAAGGTTCTGTATCCTGAGCGTTACTCGGACGGCGGTCCTTGGAAGGATCTCCGCGGGACTCGGTAAAGCCGGGCATAGAACGCTTGGGTCGCGCCTCCCGGAGGAGGGTATAGACACCGTGCCAGGCACGAGCGTAAGATTCGCTCTCCGCAATTTCTCCCCAAACCGAGGTAAAAATGATTGCCGAAGCGACGCAACACTACCTAGGCGTCATCTGCATCCATTGCGGTCAACCAATCCCGCTGGCGCCCTCCGCAGAACGGAAAGAACGAGAATTGAATGAGCAAGGGCCACGCGATCTTGGCGAGTTCTCCGTCTTTTCGGTCACATTGCGCTGTCGGGAGTGCCACGGTGAGGGCGTTTACACGCGCTCAGTTGTGATCGACCTAGATGGTGCTCCGAGGAAGAGACGTTCGCGGGCGACAACTCAACGTAGAAATCGTACGAGCGGAGACTCTCCTTGAACTTATTTGGCCAGCGGCCAAAGGATGATTCGACATGAATCCAATCACGCCAGAAAACAATAAACTCGGATTTATCGGAATCGGCTACATGGGCAGCCCCATTGCGCGGAGGCTTCTTGAGGCCGGCTTTAAGTTGACCGCTTATGACCGGGACAGCAGCAAAGCGCAGGAGCTGATTCGATATGGCGGTGTGGTTGCAGAAAGCGTCGCGAGTCTTTCCGCCAGTTGCGATGTCGTGTTGTCGTGCCTTCCGAACGATGAGGTCGTCGAGAGCGCTTATAAAGGCCCAGACGGCGTAATCGCCAACGCGCATCGCGGCTCTGTGGCGATCGATCTGAGCACGGTGTCTCCGGAGACGTCGCAGGAATTGTCGAGGCTTGGTTCCGAGAGTGGAATTGACGTCCTCGATGTGACGATATCGGGGAGTACTCCCGCTGCGGAGCAGGGAGCGGTGACCCTGTTCGGTGGCGGAGATCAGGAATGCTTCGACGCCGCCGATTCCATTTTTCGCGCGATCGCGCGCAAGCACTTTTATGTCGGTCCGAGCGGCTCCGGCGCGACGATGAAGCTCGTCGTGAACACTCTGCTGGGAATTGGAATGCAGGCGATTGCTGAGGCTGTTGCACTCGGCGAGAAAGCCGGCCTCGATCGCGATCGTTTGCTCGAGGTGCTGTCCCAAACTGCGGTTGTCGCTCCGGCGCATGTGGGGAAACTGCAGAGAGCGATGGTCGGCGACTACAGTCCTCAGTTTCCGCTGAGGCTCATGAATAAGGACTTTGGGCTGATTCTCAAACTCGCAGCCGCGGTGGGTGCGCGGATGCCTGCCACCGCAGCCGCGCTTGAAGTCAACTCAGCGCAATTGGAGCAAGGAAAGGAACAAGATTTTTCAGCAGTGATTCTACAGATGGAAGAGCAATCTCATTTGGGTTCCGCAGACAAAGAACGGGCGCGAGTCGCCGGCGCGTCGACCAAGAAGTAGGTCCATTTGGATGAAATTAGCGTTGAGGCTGGACCGAGTGAGGAAGGCCAATCGTAAACACTTTCGAATATAGGAGGCAGCTATGCTCAAAATAAAACGACTGAGTTTCGCATTAGTATTGATTGGGATCGCCGGCTTGGTAGCGTATTCGCAGGAGAAGGGAAGCGAGTATGTCTCGCCGTCGGAAGCGGTTCCGACGGGAAAAGCGCCCAAGATGCAGGTTCAATTGCTGAACCCTGGCGAATCTGCGAAACAATATGCGGTCATCTTCTACGAGGGAGACGAGGCTTTCTCCGGATTGCTAGAATTTGCAGAAAAGTACCACGTTACGAGCGCGCATTTCACCGCGATTGGGGCAGTGAACGGTGCAACCGTCGGGTGGTTCGATCCTCAGCGCAAAATGTACAAGAAGATTGTTATCAATGGTCAGCACGAGGTGATTGGAATGAGTGGCGACATCGCGCTCTATAAAGGAAAGCCGGTAGTTCACACTCACTTGATTGTGGGTGGCCCCGACGGAACGACACAGGGCGGTCATCTTCTCGATGCGAATGTGTCCCCGACGCTGGAAGTAATGGTTACAGTCGATCCAGTAACGATGCAAAAACGGCTTGATCCGGCAACGGATCTCACGCTAATCGATCCAGCTTTGAAGTAGCAGCACAATGTACCGCACCCTAGAGCAGTTGCGCACCGAGGAGGTTGAGCATCCATGGCTGAAGTGCACGTAATCGCGAGATCCGTGGCACGTAAAGGAAATGAAAACCAACTCAGATCTCTCCTGCAGGGCATGCTGGTTCCTACGCGCGCCGAATCCGGATGTAAATTGTATGAACTCTACGAGTCAGACGCGGAGGGACGCTTCTATTTCTACGAAATCTGGGAAAGTCAAGCAGCGCTCGATCAACACGCGGCCAGCCCTCACTTTAAGCACTTGGCACAAGCTGTCGGGGAATTGGTACAGGAGCCGTTCGAAGTAAACATCTTACAGAAGATTCTGGCCGGGGCCGCTACTGTGTGAGATTTGCGAGGGTCCGAAAACCGAGTCCGAGACGGAATGCGGAAAAGGAAGATTACGTTATGCCATTGATCAAAATCGATGCTCATGAAGGAAGAAGCCAATCCGAAGTGACGAGCCTGCTCGACGCGGTCCACAGAGCCGTCGTGAAGGCGTTTCATGTTCCAGTGCGAGACCGTTATCAGGTCTACCAAGCCCATCCCAAAGGGTTCATGGTCATTCAAGACACCGGTCTAAATATCTCTCGGACCGACAAAGCTCTGATCATTACGGTTATAAGCAAAAAGCGAGACGAAATTCTGAAGCGCAGATTCTACAAGGAATTAACGGAGCAGTTGGCAAGCTCAGTTTCGATCGCTCCCAGCGACGTTGTGGTCGCCATCGTCGAGAATTCGGCGGCGGACTGGAGCTTTGGAAACGGCGAACCTCAGTTTTTAACCGGTGACCTTGGTTAAGGAGCTAGCCAAACAGAATTAGGAAGAACCGAAGCGTGAATATTTATTCCGGACGATCGAGCGATTTGTCTGTGCACCGGAAACCCTGACGCCCTTAAATGCGATTCCGGCCTCGCCGCGGAAGGCGAAGTGAAAAAGAAAATGGGGTGTTTCGATAAGATTCGCATTTGTCTATGCCTCGTGGCCGCCTTGGGAGCTGTCTGTCGCGTGCAGGCGCAGGACCGTGGCCCGAAATTCGTGGTCGATCCTAGCTGGCCAAAGCCGTTGCCTGAAAACTGGGTAAGTGGGCAAGTGAGCGGCGTATGTGTGGACGCACAGGATAACATTTTCATCGTTAATCGGAATGATATGACGGACAAGGAAGCGGAAATTGCAAAGCAGGCGCCACCGTACATCGAATTCAATCCCGATGGCAACGTAGTGAATAGCTTTGGCGACTGGAATGTCGTTCCGAATATCACCCACGGCTGCGTCATCGACTATGATGACAATTTTTGGACAGCTGGCAATGGCGACGGAATCATCCAAAAATACAGCCACGACGGAAAACTACTCATGCAGATCGGCAAGAGAGGCGTTGTCGATACTTCCGACGGCACTCTCAAGGGCCGGGCTCTGAACTCGAGTCACACGCAGTTTTACATGCCATCCGACATAGCGGTAGATCACGTCAATGGCGATGTCTACGTGGCTGACGGTTACGGCAACAGCCGCATTGCTGTTTTCGATCGATCCGGGAAATTCCTTCGTCAGTGGGGGCACCAGGGGACAAAAGAAGAGGCCGATGCGGGTGTGGGTGGCGCGTTCATGCAGGTTGTGCATTGTGTAGTCATCGGCAACGACAGCCTAGTCTATGTCTGTGACCGGCAGGGCGACAGGATCCAAGTCTTCGATAAGATGGGAAACTTCAAAAACAACATTTGGATCAAGAGAGAAAACAGCCTCCCAGATAATTGGGGTACTACATGGTGGATCGGTTTTTCTCCCGACCGGGAGCAAACATACATGTACGTAGACGACGGCGGCGATGAGCAGATCAAGATTCTAGACCATGCCAGCGGAGAAGTTCTCTCGAGCTTCGGGCGTCCTGGTCATCAGGTCGGCGAATTTACCCATGGCCACACTATGGCGGTCGATTCCAAAGGCAATATTTATGTGGCCGAAACCGAATGGGGCAGAAGGGTCCAAAAATTCAAGCCAGTGAAATGATCGTACCTCGCGCGCCAGTACGGATTACCTGGAGCTCCTTTGCGAAGAGCATCTAAAACCTGACCTCGTTGTTGCGGAGACAGCCATACGATCGGGAAGAATTAGAAGCGAGACAAACCCAAGAGGAGGAGAAGGTGCGTCATGAACGACAAGAACAATGAACACGGCCAGGAGGATGTACAGCATCCGTATCTCCCGTCGGCGTCGCCAACTCCCGACACTGCAGGCTCCTTCGTTTCGCGGCGTGGATTCCTCGGGTTCGCGGCCGCGGCCTATTTCTCGGCGCACGCGGACAGGCAGGCGCCGTCATCAGAACCCAGAAATGGCATTCCGTATCGGACGCTGGGCCGAAGTGGAGAGAAAGTTTCGCTCGTCGGGCTCGGTGGCTATCATCTCGGCAGCCAGGCAGATCCTCAGGAAAGCATTCGCATCATCCGCTCCGGTCTTGATGAAGGAATTAATTTTCTCGATAATTGCTGGGACTATAACGGCGGCGAGAGTGAAGTTCGCATGGGAATGGCACTCCGCGACGGTTATCGCCAAAAAGCTTTTCTAATGTCCAAGATCGATGGACGTACTAACGCTGCCGCGACGAGCCAAATCGACGAGTCCCTCCGCCGCCTTCAGACCGACCGGATCGATCTTCTCCAGTTTCACGAAGTGATTCGCGACACCGATCCGGATCGCATTTTTGCCAAAGGCGGCGCGATGGAAGCCATGCTGGAAGCCAAGAAGGCAGGCAAGATCCGTTTTATCGGATTCACAGGGCACAAGAGTCCAGACATCCATTTGAAAATGTTGGCCACCGCTACAAAGCACGACTTTAAGTTCGATGCAGTTCAAATGCCTCTTAACGTAATGGACGCACACTATGACAGCTTCGAAAAGAGAGTCTTGCCAGTGCTCGTGAAGAACGACATTGGCGTGCTCGGCATGAAGCCGATGGGAGACCACATTATCCTGGAAAGCAAGACTGTGACTCCGGTCGAATGCCTGCACTACGCGATGAATCTGCCCACGAGCGTTGTGATCACAGGGTGCGACTCGATGCAGATACTCAATCAAGCCCTGGCCGCGGCGAGGTCGTTCCGGCCGATGGATTCAAATGAAGTTGCGGCGGTACTTGCCAAGACCGCGCAGGCAGCACAGTCCGGGAAATACGAGCAGTACAAGACCTCCCACACCTTTGACGGAACCTACCAAAATCCTCAATGGCTCGGATGAATCTTGGTGGAACTACATTTGCTGGCGTCGCCGCCACAACTGTGGTGGTGTCCTAGAAGTCGAAGCGGGCGAGACAGAAACAATTCGGATAGATGTTGATAAATCCTCTTCTCACCACCTATCTCAAGATGCGACATTGCGCTCGGACCAAAACCATCCCCTTCTGACGCGACACCTCGACGGCGCGGTTTGCTGTACCCTTCAGATCGCATCCGAAAAAGAGTACGGCAAATCGCCAGCCGCGATTTTCGCGCCAGAACTCTCCGGTGGAACTAAAAACGAAATGAAAATTAGAAATGCAGAATTTTATTCGCGTTCCAAATTCGTGCAAGGAATTTCACGGATTATTATCGTTGTATCGCGAACCGTTGGCATAAAGTCGTGCTGCGCGGCCCAGATAACCGCGGTAGCTGACGAGAATGTTGTCAAGCCATTCGTTCTATAAGTGTCTCCAGTTTCCGTCAAATCCACCCATGGCGTTCCGACAGCGAGCGCAGCCAGTAACGGCAGGCCTTCTTCTTTGGCCCGCAAGATCATTGTGGGGATTCCGGACGATGATAATTCTGCGCCAGGCATAAAGACCTCCTTTAGTTGGCTTCTTCTCTCTTGGGCCAGGCAAATTCATCATACAAAATTGGCTAACTTTTTGTAAATATCTACTCTGGTTAGATCCAGATAGGTCCTGATAAACGCGCTTGTGTTTACCGATTGACTTCCACTTGCTCGGATTCTCAGGCCTGTTCCTATTGCCAGCCTTTGCTAATTTATTGAAAACTGATGCTGGTTCAGAAAGGTTGTTTCCGCGGTGCCCGTAAGTCACTGAATTGGCAACACCGAAATTCGGGGGTGCTGCTGGTTGGGAGACTACAGTCTGCGAACCACGATGCAGACTTGATCACGTCTGATTGCTTCCCCAAGGAAGAAACTACGGCAAGGGGAAGCCGCGCCTCCAAGCGAGCGGATTTAAACCCCGCTGCGTGCACGACACTTATTACGTGGGGCAGATAGGGTATGTCCGAAAAGGGTCTAATCGGATGAACCGCTACGGTTCAATCTCCTCTAAGACAATGCGACGTATCTGCCTTTTTATTGGCCGCTCGCTTAGGTCGCGAACTTCTCGCCGAACATCGGAAGGCCGCTCTTGGATGACTCGCGCGTGGCCTCATCTTGGATCACATCCCAATGCTCGACCAGAACACCATCCTTGATGCGAACGATGTCCGCCGCAATCCAGTTCACGGGAAGGCCAAAATTCGAGAACCGTCCGTGCACGATCACGAAATCTCCTTCGGCTACGATCGTTCCTGGCTCGTACTTGAGCGTTGGCGGAAGGCTTTTGATGAGATTGAATAGGCCCTCGCGGCCGGGCGCGATATGAGCGCTGTGTTGGATGTAGTCAGGAGACCAATAACGCTGGGCCGCTGCGTAGTCGCGCTTATTAAACAGGGTGTCAAAAGCTTCAAGGACAAGCGCTTTGTTCTTGGATTCCGTAGTTTGACTCATTTTCTTTTCTCCATTTTCTGCGGGGGCGCCGTAAGTATGCGTCCGCCTGCTTGTACCGTCCTGCAAAGAAGCACCGGGGAATGACTCCTCAGAGCTTGGACCCACCGTCGACCGGAATACTTGCTCCGGTGATCCAGCGGGCCGCGTCTGACGCTAGGAACGCAACGACATCCGCAACATCTTCGGGCTTACCGATTCGCTTCAATGCCTGCATTCCAAGCACGACTTCTCGCCCCGCCTCGGTCTTCGCGAAATTCGACATATCAGTGTCGATCACTCCTGGCGCGACTGCATTTACACGGATGCCCCGTGGCCCAAGAATGGCAGCCCAGTTCTTGACCAGAGTCTCTAACGCTCCCTTGGTCGAGGCATAGACAAGAATCGAGGTGTTGTCCAAACCGGGCTTCCCAACTACGGCGTGCGCCCCGATCGAAGAGATCACTATAATGTTCGAACCTTCACCGAGGACTGACACAAGTTGCTGCACGAGGAAGAACGGGCCGCGCACATTCGTTGCAAAGAGATTGTCGAAATCCTCCACCGTATGATCCTTGATCGTTGCAGCTTTGCTGATTCCGGCGTTGGAAACGAGCACATCCAATCGCTCGCCGACGATCGAGCGAACTTCCCTCGCTAGTATTGTTGCTCCATCCGGAGTACCCAAGTCCGCTTTGATCGCATCCGCGCTTCCGCCTTTTGCGCGGATGCGGGCGACCAACGATTCCGCATCCTGCGTGGAACGGCCGTAGTGAACCAGAACATGCGCCCCAGCGTCTGCGAGGGCTAATGCCGTGGCGCGACCAATTCCCCGCGACGCGCCCGTCACCAGTGCTGTTTTACCTTGAAGTGAAGCCATTTTTAGACCCTCCCAATTCCGACGAACAACAGCTCCGCCGTAATCGTGAGACGGATGAATCGCGCGTTCGTCAAGTTTTGCTGCCGAGTATCCCGCCGACTCGGGTTACGAATTCAGACCACTAGGCACTGACTCGGATACGAGCGTTAGAGCTGCTCTCGCGCAATCGATGTCGTTCTGCACCGCAGGCGCCCCGCTCACCCCGATCGCACCGACAACTTCCCCGTCCACCTTTATGGGAAATCCTCCTCCCCATGCCGCCATACGCGAAAGCGTCGGGATGCCGGCCAAAAGTGACGGATCTCCCTGGATAAACTTGAAGAACTCCTGCGTCGAGACGCCTAACAGGGCTGTGTAGGCCTTATTCTGCGCCATCTCGATGGTTGGGATCGGGGCCCCATCCATCCGGCCGAAGGCCTTGAGATTGCCGCCGTCATCAAGGATTGCGACGTTCTCGCTAACTCCAATTTCTCTGGCTTTCGCCACCGCTTTATCCACCATTTTCTGTGCTAGCTCATAAGAGATGCTGTATTTTTTCACCGCGTTCGCCATTGGACACCTTCCTCCATTCAATTTGTATTTCATGTTTCGGAACTGCGTATTCGGTTTAATGCCCGCATTCGCAACGCGACTTCGCGCTCGTTGGTTCAGGCGTTCATTCCGCCATCCACGGTAAGATTCGCGCCGGTAATGTACGAGGACTCCGGACCGGCGACGAACGCCACCATCGCGGCGATCTCATCCACACGCCCGTAACGATCGAGCGCTGTGGCGGCCTTCTGCGGCACCGCCCAATCACCAGAGGCGGGGTTCAATTCGGTGTCTATCGGACCGGGCTGCACGTTGTTGACCGTGATACCCCGGCTCCCGATCTCCCTGGCCAGCGCCTGAGTGAACATCTTGACGGCTCCCTTCGTGCCCGCGTATGGAACGAGCCCGGGCGCCGCGACACGTTCACCCACCGCCGAACCGATCGTGATGATGCGACCGCCGCTCTTCATGTGCTTCAGCGCGGCCTGCGTCGCGACGAATACGCCACGGACATTGATGTCGAGCACGCGATCCATCTCTTCCAGCGTCGCCTCTTCGAACGGTTTCGGAATGGCCGTGCCGGCGTTGTTCACCAGCACATCCAGCCGGCCGAAGGTTGCGAACGTCTTTTCGACCGCGGCTTTAACCGCGTTGGCATCGGCGGCGTCTGCCTGGATTGCGATCGCCTTGCGGCCTGCGCCTTCAATCTCCTTGACGACCGACGCGGCCGCATCGGCACCTTTCGTGTAGGTGATGGCCACGTTCGCTCCGTCCGCAGCCAGACGCTTGGCGATTGCGGCACCAATGCCGCGCGAGCCGCCCGTAACGAGTGCAATCTTTCCTTCCAGCTTCTTTGACATTGTGGCTTCTCCTTGAAGTAGACGTATGCTCATCAGGCATGACCCGAACTCTCATTGCTCGCCTAGCGCATTCCAGTCACTTCGTTAGATTGGGATATTAGGCAATGGTCGCGCGATCGCGCATACTTTGTTAAACTGGCATCTATGCTTCACAGGCATGGGAGTGGAAATGGAATTACGGCATCTTCGTTATTTCGTTGCAGTTGCGGAGTCGGGAAGTCTGACGGTGGCGGCAGCGCGAAAACTGCACACGTCACAACCATCGTTGAGCCGGCAGATTCGAGATCTTGAGGGCGAGCTAGGCGCCCAACTGTTGACGCGCCGCGCTCGCGGCATCGAACTCACACAGGCGGGTCGAGTCTTTCTCGATCACGCACGCTTGGTGCTATCGCAGGTTGAAGCCGGAGCCGAAGCTGCACGCCGGGTCGCTCATCCCGCCAAGCCACGTTTCGCGATGGGTTTTCTGACCGGACACGAATTGACGTGGATGCCGGAAGCACTGCGGATTTTGCGCGACGAACTACCTAACGTGGACGTGATGATATCGAGTCAATACTCGCCGCTGCTCGCGAATGCGCTTTTGAAGGGAACGGTGGACGCAGCCATTCTTCGAAGGGAAAGGGGGGTGCCAGACCTGGCGTTCCGTCTTCTCGTCAAGGAGCCCTTGGCGGTGATTCTGCCTGGTGACCACCGCCTCGCTGCGCTCAAGGCGATCAGTCCGAGGGATTTGGTGGGCGAGACATTCGTGACCGTGTCGGACACGGCTCCTGTACTACGTGTGGTGATCGACAATTACCTGAAGCGTTCCGGAGTAAACATCACGCCGGATCACGAAGCGGACCACATCGCCATGGGAATGTCCTTGATAGCGTCGACACGTGGCGTAGGGCTGTTACCGGCTTACGCAACGAACTTTCTCCCGTCGTCACTAACGAGTCGTCCTCTCAAGGGAGAAACGCCAACTGTCGAACTGGTCCTCGGCTACAAAAAGTCGAACCATTCTCCCATCCTGATGCTCTTGCTTTCGAGATTGGACGAGTTGGTGGCTCGTGTCTCGAAGAAGGCACATTAAACGCTCGTCTGTAGCGCGATTAGGCCGAAGGTGCCGCAACTCGACTTTCGAAGTCTTGTCCGAATTACTTCCTGTTTGCCGACAATACGCTCCATAGGTACTCACGATGCCAGGAGAGACCCATTGCCAACAGGTGATCTAGCGTTTGCCGCGCGGCGGATGGCGTCGATTACGAGGTCGGGATCGGAGAGCATAGAAACGTGGCTGCTGCCGACCGCATGAGTGCTCGCGCCATACGCTTCTCAACGAAGCGACAGGTCCGCCCGGACCGTGCGATCGAGCGGCTTGCCGACTCAGGAGGTCACCTGCTCCAGACGGGGAAGTGCATCGGCGGCGACCGAAGATCACCGCAGATGTCGATGTAGAAATTCATTTGTCCGCTCGTGGGAGAGTGCTGCGGCCTCAGCGTTGTAATGCGCCCCACCATGCCGAGAGAAGGCATGATTCTGACCCGGATAGCTGTAGACTGTCGTGCTCGGTTTTTTGGCAAGTGCCACCTTGATGTCAGCTTGCGCAGCCTTGGAAATGAACTCGTCTTCCTCGGCCAGATGCATCAGCAGCGGCGCATGAAGCCCATCAATCTCTCCCAGATATTTCTCAGTGTCGCCGCCGTGATAGACGACCGCAGCGTCAACGCCGTAGCGCACCGCGGTCAGGAAAGTCATCAGCCCGCCGAGACAATAGCCGAGGACGGCGACCCTGCCGGTGCATCCCGGTAACTTGGCCACACCGTTGACGGTGTCCTTAACATCCCTGGCGCCAGCATCTCGGTCATAGGCCTGATACAGACGAAGGCCGTGTTGCCAGTCTGCGTCAGAGGTGACGCTAAGGTCGACCCCCGGCTCCTGACGCCAGAATAGGTCGGGCGCGACTGCAATAAAGCCTTGTTCTGCAAGCTCGTCGCATGTCTTGCGGATGTCGGCGTTCACACCGAATACTTCCTGCAAAACGACGACGGCGGAAGCTGGCAACGTCTTCGGCCGCGCCAGATAAGCACCAAACGCGCCGTCCCGGCCTTCGATAGTTATGCGATCGTTCATTGTGTCCTCCTCAGACGAAGGCGTTCATCTGGGCCTCCGCCGATGGCGTCAGTATCGGGGAGGCCCACCATCGAGCCAGCCGGATTTAACCGGCGGGCTTGCACTGAGCTAGTGAAACCCTCGATCAACTTGCAGCCGACTGATGGGCAGGCACGGAGGTGGCAGCCTCTTCGATGAGCTTGGCTGTTTCCTTCGGGTAAGACATGTAGGCCACATGGCTCGACTTCACTTCGACCGTCTTGGCCTTGGCGCGCTTCGCCATCATGCGCTCCTGGTCCGGATTGATCGATCGGTCGTCGGCGGCGACCATGTACCAGGTCGGCTTGTGTTTCCAGGCGGGATTCGTAACCTTATGGGTGAACGAGTCGGTCGAGATCGGCACCTGCGATATGGCCATGAACTCCGCCTCCTCCCGTGGAATGTCCGCTGCAAAGTCGGCCGCGAAATGCGCCTCATCTATCCACCAGTTGCCGTTGCTGTCCGGCGTAAAGGCCTTGGACGCTTGCGGCAGGCCCTGTTCGATCGACGCACAACTCTCACCCTCATCGAGCGCAAAGGCGGCAATATAGACAAGCGCCGCAACGTTTGGATGATTGCCGGCCTCGGTGATGATGGACCCGCCGTAGCTGTGGCCCACCAGAACCACCGGCCCGCCGATGGCG
>Ga0209038_10000269_pt1 | contig 16747 bp, 18 predicted proteins | sample BogFormECP03_OM3_FD_188237 | JGI IMG/M metagenome (GOLD analysis project Ga0209038, IMG submission 188237) | Bog forest soil microbial communities from Calvert Island, British Columbia, Canada - ECP03_OM3 (SPAdes) (version 2) | ecosystem: Environmental > Aquatic > Freshwater > Wetlands > Bog ...
CCTCGGGGCGCGCAAGGTGCGCGAGGAGCTCGACGCGCTGCAGGTGCTCGGCGTCGACCCCGTGAAGAACCTCGTCGTCCCGCGCTTTCTGTCCCTGATGCTGGTGACTGGGCTGTTCAACATCTACGCGATCCTGTTCGGCCTGTTCGGCGGCATCCTCGCCGACATACTCAACGGCGGTTCGCTGGGGCCGTTCTGGAACACGCTGTTTGAAAGCTCCTCCACGACCGATCTGTGGGGCTCTGAGCTGAAGGCGACGATGTACGGGGCGATCATCGCGATCGTCTGTTGTTACAAAGGCATGACCGCCTCCGGCGGCGCGGAGGGCGTGGGCAAGGCGGTCAACGAGGCGGTCGTGGTCTCCTTCCTTGCCATCGGGGCCTTCGGCTACGTCTTCACCCAGACGCTGCTCGCCACCCATCCCCAGATCCTGGTGATCAGGTGAACGAATTTCTCGCCGTCCCCCGCGAACTGCTCGGGTCAGCAGGTGAGGTCGTCGCCTTCACTGCGAAGATCGTGCGCGATGTGTGGAGCCTGCGCGTGTTCCGCTTCTTCGGCGAGACGCTCAGGCAGTCCGGCATCCTGATCATCTACTCGACCCTCTTCATCTGGGGCCTCGTCTTCATCGTCGGGCTGGGTGCCTGCGGGATCGAGGCCGCCTACTTGAACCAGTCGACCGACGCGCCCAGCTACGCGGGTGTATTCGCGGCATGGTGCAACCTGCGCGAGGCGGTGCCTTACGTGTTCGGCTACATGGTGGCCGCCAAGGTGGGCACCGGCATCGTCGCCGAGCTCGGCGCGATGCGCATCTCCGAGGAGATCGACGCGCTCGAGGTGATGGGCGTCGACTCGATGCTGTTCCTGTGCGCCACGCGCCTGCTCGCGGCCTGGCTGGTATTGCCGTTCATGTACATCGGTGCGATCGGCGTCGCCTACGGCGGCTCCTACATCGCGATCGTCCAACAGCTGGGCTACGTCTCCTCAGGCGGGTTCCTTCAGATCTTCTGGCAGTTCCAGAACCCCTTGGACTTCTTCTACAGCGTCATCAAGGGGATGACGATGGCCACCGTGATCGTGCTCGTGGCCTGCTATTACGGCTACAACGCCAGCGGTGGACCCGTGGGCGTAGGCAAGGCCACAGCCAAGTCGATGGCGCTCAACCTGGTCCTTGTGAATCTCATCGGGATGTTCGGAACACAGGTCTTCTGGGGCGGCAACGCGCGAGCTCCGATCGGCGGGTGAGGACGATCGAGCCCGACCCCGAGCTCGCTCGCGGCCGGCGTCAGGTCAAACCCTCGTCAGCCTGTCCGCCACCCAGGGGGTCGCGCTCCACGCGTGGCCCCGCGGAGCGGAGCTGAGCATCATCGCGAGCGTGCGGCGCTGGCGCTCGGTCATCGATCCGACGGTCTTCTTCTCCGACATCGGGATCTGCGCGAGAAACTTTCTGCAGCGCGTCTGACCCCACCGGCGCTGGCTCATCAAGAGATCGGCAACCGCCATGCTATCCGCCTCCCAGGGGCAGTCGAGGATTACCTCCGCGGCTTCGATCTCGCCGATGGCCACTCTGCGCTTGAGCTCGGCACGGGCCAGGCGGACCTTATTTGCGCGTTCCAGAGCGCGCATGTGCTGTGGACCTGGGGGGGCGATCGTGACTGTCGCATTCATGTGGGCACTCTCCCGGCTGCGGTCGCGAGCTTGTCGCGGTGCGCAACACCCTTGCTTGGTTTTTGACGGGTACGCGCTCGCCATGGCTGTCCGAAAGCCACCCGCGAGGAACTCGCGGAAGATCCCGGCTCACCACTCCCGGAACTGGTTGTGGCGAGCCTCGGACGACCATGCGGAGCGCTTTTGGCAAGCTACGACAGCGCGGGCCGTCCGGTCAACAGCGCGCTCGCGGTTCGTACGCTAGAAGCGACCTTTTTTATTGGCGCCTCTTCTTGTGAAGAAATGGACAAGTGCCCGTCAGCTCGCCTCAGGTCCCGGCAGCGGACCGTTGTCTGCCTCGAACTCGCGCTTGACGCTGGCGAACACCTCGAGCGCGCTGTCGAGCGTGTCGCGGTCATGCGTCGCCATCACGCTGGTTCGCAGCAGCGCTCCCGCCGGGGGCACGGCCGGGTGCAGGGCGCAGTTGGTGAACACGCCCCCGTCGTAGAGGGCGCGCCACAACAGCGCCGCCTTCCAGTCGTCTCCCACGAGGATCGGGATGATCGGCGTGAGGATCGACTCCACGGGGGAGTTCTCGGACGGTCCCATGCGCACTGGCTCGCCGCCCAGCACGCGGTATCCGAGCGCGTTCAGGCCGGCGGCGAAGTAGCGGGCGTTCGCGAGCACCGCGTCCAGCAGCTGTGGCCCCTCGGAGGAGCGCACGATTCGCAGCGCCGCGAGCGCCGCCCCCAGCGCGGCAGGGACCGCGGAGGCGGTGAACAGGAAGGCGCGCGAGGAGATGCGCAGGTAGTCGATCACGTCGGCTCCGCCCGCGACGAAGCCCCCGCAGGCGGCGAGCGACTTGGAGAAGGTGCCCATGCGCAGGTCGACACCCTCCTCGACCCCCAGGAGCTCCGAGGCGCCGGCACCGCGGGCCCCCAGCACTCCCGCGGCGTGCGCCTCATCGACCATCAGGCGCGCGCCGTAGCGGGCGCACAGCTCTGAGATGTCCACGAGCGGCGCGACGTCGCCCTCCATCGAGAAGACGCCGTCGACGACCACGAGCACCCCACCGCCGTCGTCCTGCGCTCGCGTCAGCGCCCGCTCCAGTTTGTCCATGCGGCTGTGGCGGAAGGGCCGCATCTTGGCCTTCGAGAGCAGCACGCCGTCGAGGATCGAGGCGTGGTCGGCGGAATCGACGATCACGGTGTCGCCGGAGTCGAGCAGCGTGCCGAGCGCCCCCATGTTCGCCTGATGGCCGGTGGTGAACACGAGCGCGTCGTCGGTCTCCATCCACTCAGCCAGCTCGCGCTCGAGTTCCAGGTGCAGTGGCGTGGTCCCGTTGAGCAGGCGCGACCCCGTCAGCCCGGTGCCGTAGCGCGCCAGCGCCTGTTGGGCCCCCTGCATCACGCGCTCGTCCCCGGTGAGCCCGAGGTAATTGTTCGAGGCCAGCATGATGCGGGCCTGGCCCTCCATCTCCACCACCGGCATCGCTGGTGACTCGACCGTGCGGAAGTAGGGCATCAGGTCGGCTTCGCGAGCCGCGCGCAGCAGCTCCTCGCGCTCGTGGCCGCGGATCTTGGCAAAGACGTCGATCGAGGTGGGCATATAGGGTGGCGCCGCGATGGCAGTCGAGATCCGGCCCGTAGCGTCACGGCGCGAGCTGAACACGTTCATCAAGCTGCCGTGGCGGCTCTATCGTAACGAGCCCAACTGGGTCGCGCCGCTCGTGATGGATCTGAAGGAGCAGCTCGATCGGGGCAGGAACCCCTTCTTCGAGCACGCCCAGGCGCAGTATTTCCTGGCCTGGCGCGACGGACGCGCCGTCGGGCGGATCAGCGCGCACATCGACCGCCACATGCAGGAGTTCCAGGGTAACGACTGGGGGCTGTGGGGCTGGTTTGAGTCAGAGAACGACCCCGAGACCGCCCGGGCCCTCCTGGGCGCCGCCGAGACCTGGCTCAGAGAGCGCGGGGCGGGGACGATGGTCGGCCCGATGAGCTTCACCACCAACGACGAGTGCGGCCTGATGATCGAGGGCCACGAGCGCCCGCCGATCATCCTCAATCCCTGGCACCACGCCTACTATCAGGAGCTGCTCGAGGGAGATGTCGGCCTGGCCAAGGTGATGGATCTGTACATGTGGAGCCTGCAGGTCACCGGCCGCGACAAGGTCCATCCGGCGATCTGGGAGATGGCCGAGAAGGTCGAGTCAGAGCACGGGATCGTCTGCCGGAACTTCCGCAAGAAGGACCTGCAGGTGGAGGTGGATCGCTTCCTCGAGGTCTACAACGCCGCCTGGGAGCGCAACTGGGGCTTCGTGCCGCTGACCGAGGGCGAGGTTCGCCACTACGCCAAGAAGCTCAAGCCGATCCTCGATGAGAACTGGGCGATGGTCGCCGAACGCAAGGACACCGGCGAGGTCGTGGGCGCCGCGCTGACGCTGCCCGACTACAACCAGGTGCTGGCCAAGCTCAGGCCGCGCGGGCGCCTTTTGCCGTTCGGGTGGCTGACCGCTCTGCGCGAGCGCTCGAAGATCGACGCCGTGTACGTGTTCGCGCTGGGCGTCAAGCCCGCCTACCAGCACACGGGCGTCGCCGCGCGCTTCTACCAGATGCACTTCGACGCGGCCGAACGCACGCCCCAGAAGGGCGGGGAGATGGGCTGGATCCTCGAGGTGAACAAGCCCATGAACCGCGCGATGGAGGGCATGGGCGGGGAGATCGTGCGACGCTATCGCCTGTATGAGCGAGCGCTTTAGCGGCGCTCAGGCTTCCCGCCCGCAAGCGGTCTGGCCCGCCCTCTACACTTGGCCGGGTGAGCGACCCCTTCGAGCCGGACCGATCGGAGACCGGCGAGCCTGGCGGCGGCCAGGATGGGCAAACGCGACCGGGTGACACCGAGGAGATCGACGCTCTCCCCGTGCTCGCCGAGGGCCCGACGGTGTTGCGCGCCTATCGCCTGGCGAGTGCCCCCACCACATATTGGAAATCGACAACGCTCGCGATTCCCGCCGTGCAGGCGGCCGCCGTGGCCGCCGGTGGATTCGTGGCGGGCGCCGCGGTCGTGGGCCTCGCGCAGCGCCGCAACCGCCAGGCCTCGGCGGCCTCGGCTCCGCGACGCGTCGGGCAGGGTCTCTCGCGAGCCGCCCGCGAGAGGCGCGGAGCTTCCAAGGCCGGCGAGCTCGTCCAGATCGTCGGTAGCCGCTCGTTCCTCGTGGACGTGCATCTGCTGGGCGGGCGCGACTGAAGGCAGCGGGCAGGGCGGACTGGGTGGCAGCGACGGTCGTTGAGCTGCGCGAGGAGGTTCGCCCGGCGGGGCCCTTCCGACTGATGCGGCGGGGGGGCATGGACGGTGTGCTGCGCCATCGCGGTGGCGTGCTTGAACGTCTGCTTCACGACGGAGAGCAGCCGGTCGTGGTGCGGGTCGCTCAGACGGCACACGACCGGGTTCTGTTCGGGGCGTGCGCCCACAGCCACACGGCCGCGGCCCACGGCATTGCGCGGATGCGCTTCGCGCTTGCCGTCGACGAGGACCTGGGAGGCTTTCGCAGGCGCTTCCTGCGCGACCCGCTGATCGGCCGCTCGCTGCGCGCGCGTCCCTGGCTGAGGGTGAGTCGCCGCCCCGAGCCGTTCGAGGCGCTGGCGTGGGCCATCTGCGAGCAGCTGATCGAGTACGAGCGGGCGGCGGGCGTCGAGCGCCGCGTCGTGGCCGCGTTGGGGAGGCGATGGGTGGAGCCGGACGAAGTGGGCGCCGGTCTGCGGGACCTGCCCACGCCGGCCGTCCTCGCCGGAACGGCGCCGGCGCTGCTCGAGTCCTTTGACCTCGCCGGCGCGCGTGCCGTCACGCTCGTGCGCGCCGCGCGCGAGGTGGCGTGCGGACGCGTGGACCTGCACTCAGACGATCACCAGCGAGCCTGGAGGAGACTGCGCGCGATCCCCGGCATCGGATCGTGGACCGTCGAGATGCTCGCGCTCCGCGGTCAGGGCCGCCACGACCAGGTCCCGGCCGGGGACCTGGGGCTGTTGAAGCTGGTGGGACGGCTGCTCAGCGGCGGCGATCCCCGGGCCCGCGCGGATGAGTCGCAGGTGCGCGCGTTCTTCGCCCCCTATGGGGAGTGGGCGGGGCTGGCCGCAGCGCACACGTACGCGATCTGACGCCCGTGCGATCAGGCGCCCGCCGCGAGGCGAGCGTCATCGCCGCGTGCGCTCACGCTCGAGCAGCAGCGCGAACGTGGGACAGGCCTCGGCGGCGCGGCGTGCGTGCTCCATCAGCGAAGGCTCGAGCGGCTCTCCGTCGATGACCGGATAGCCCCACTGATCGAGCGCGATCCGCTCGGGCAGGAGCTCGGCGCACATGCCGTGAGCCTCGCATGCGATCGGGTTCACCCGCAGCTTGTGCCTCATCGGGTGTATGCCCTCCCACGGACACGGCTGATGGTCGACGATTGAGCGGGAAGGGGCAGCTCAGCGGCACGGGCGCAGGCGTCGCACGGTCCGTTTCGCGCGTGATCTGAGAACTCTTCAGAGAACGTCTGCAGGGAGCTGATGATGAAGTTGACAGCGCCGTCGGGATGGCCGCACGCGCCACGTCGCTGCACGAGCGCCGCCAGCCGGGCGACGCGCTGCGTTGCCTCGGCGGCAGCGACGCCGCCCGCGATCTCCGCGACCGTCTGAGCGAGAGCGCCCAGCCCGTTTATGCACGGACCACACTGACCGGTGCTCTGACCCGCCAGCCACCGCGCCACGCGCGCGGTCTCCGCCACGGGACATGCCTCCTCGGAGAGCAGCAGCACGACGCCGGCGCCGAGCGTGGCGCCGTAGGGCGCCAGATGCTCATCTGACAGGACGATGTCTACCAGCAGCTCGGCGCCGATCCAGCTACCGGCGTAGCCGCCCAGCAGTGCGCCTGCCGCTCGGGCACTGCTCCCACCGGCGGCGTCGATCAGCGACGACAGCGATGCACCATGCTCGATCTCATACACGCCCGGATGGGCCACCGGCCCGGACAGCGTTATGAGTGCCGAGCCCGGTTGGCTGTCGGTGCCGAGCTGGCAGAACCACTCGGGCCCATGGCGAGCGATCAGCGCGATATGGGCGAGCGTCTCTGCGTTGTTGACCAGGGTTGGGCGACGCCCGACCCCCTGCTCGAAGGGCATCGGCGGTGTGAACGTGGGCATGGCCGGGCCGCCGTTCAGGTGGTTGACGAGAGCCGACTCCTGACCGGCGACGTAGTGGTTCGGCACGGTCTGAAGCCGCACGCGGGTGCGCGTGGCGCCGGCACGAGCACGTTCCTCGATCGCGGTGGCCACGCTCTCGATGCTTGCGAGGGCAGACTCACAGAGGCACACGATGACCTCCTCCGCACCCACCGCCTGGGCGGCGAGCTCGCCGCCGTCGAGCACGAGATGCGGCAGCGCCCTGCACAGCGTCCGATCCTTGAGGCTCGCCGGCTCGCCCTCGGCGGCGTTGATCACGACCACCGCCCGCCGGCGCCCGGAGGCGACTGCGCGCAGCTTCGTGGCGCTGGGAAAGCCCGCGCCGCCGCGTCCGCGGAGGCCCGCCTGCTCTATCCACCCGATCAGTGGCGACTCGGCCCGGCGCCTGCGCCGGCGTGAGCGGCGGTCGGTGATCGACGGAAGCTCTCCGTGGAGCTCCAGGTGCGCGCGCAGGCCCATCGCCCCGTGGGCGGGTATGCCGGCCAGCAACCGCGGCAGTGCCGGCGCGGCATCCAACTGACCCAGCGTGGGTGGTTCGGCCATCAGCGAAGGTGATCCGGTCATCGCTGGCTGCTCTGGGAGCTGGTGGTGGTGGTGGTGCTGTGTGCGAGCAGCGATGTCGGGGTGCCCGATCGGCGCGCCCATTCCGAGCCCAGCGGGCCGCCGGGGAGCCATAGCAGCAGAAACACAGAGAACGCGCCCGCGCCTCCCAGCGCGGCGCTGCGAAGCCCGAGGTGCTCGGGCCAGCCGGAGATCACGCGCGCTAGCACGGCGGCCAGCACGATCACCAGGCAGCCGATGCTGAGGGCGAGAAACCAGGTCTGTTTGACATCGCTGCCGGTGCCGAAGCCGTGCAGCAGCGCGATCGGCCAGCTCGCGTAGGTGAGCCAGTGGATCGCGCGCCAGCTGGCGTAGCCCATCCGCTGGCGCAGCAGGCTGGTAATCATGACGGCCAGGAGCAGGTCGAAGGCAACCGCCCCGAGGCCCAGCCAGAATGGCCGGTAGGAGCCCACGAAGGGGACGAAGGCGTCCAGCAGGGAGATCGGGGCAAAGCTGTCGAGCACCGAGGTGAGGATGTGGAGCACGAGAAACACCATCGCCAGCAGCGACACGTTGCGGTGCAGCGAGTCCACGACGAAACGGGGCCACCGCGGTGTGCTGAACCGCTTCACGTCGAGCACCCCGAGCGCGACTGCGATGGTCAGGAGCAGCAGCGCAACGGCGCCGGTCGAGCGGGTCAGATACCAATAGATGCTGGGTCCGGCGGTGGCGAGCGAGGCGGTCACAGCCCACCCGCCTGCCCCGAGCGCACGACCTGCTCTGAGCGCTCGACCTGCTCTGCGGGCCAGTCGCCGACGTGCGTGATCACGCCATCCCAGTCGACCAGGCGCGCCGGCAGGCACTGCGCTGAGAGCCACGCCGCAGCGGCGTCGCCCCGCACGATCGCGGCCGTCGTTGCGACGTTCGCGTCGAGGCAGTCGCCTGCGGCGACGCTGACCGTGCGCCAGCGCGTCCGCGCGGGTGCTCCCGTGCGAGGGTCGATGACGTGGTGCATCGTGTGGCCGTTGTGGCTCCAGCGCCGCACCGCCGTGCTGGAGGTCGCAAGGCCACCCGAGCGGATCGAGATCGTCTGCCCGGGCGCCGAGGGGTCGCTACGGTGATCGTCGGTCACCCGGATCCGCCAGCCGCTCGACGGCGCCGGCCCTGAGGTTGCGATGTCGCCGCCGAGGCTCACGAGCACGCCGCAGTCACTTCCCTGGGCAGCGGCTCGAGCTGCGCGATCGGCCGCCCAGGCTTTGGCGGTGGCGCCGAGGTCAAGCCGCACTCCCTTGGGGATGCGGATCGAGGAGGTGGCGCGATCAAGCGTGATCGTCTGCCAGCCGCTGTGGGCTTTGACGATGACGGTGGCGAGCACGGGCTCTGACTGCGGCACGGGCAGCAGCCGCCAGTCGCGGTCGTATCCGGCGAGCTCGAGCGCCCGGCCGACCGTCGGGTCGACGTCGCCGTCGGTCAGCGCGGCGGCGCGCAGCGCCACCTCCAGGGCCTCCAACAGCAGGGGGCTCAGGTAGGTCGGACGGCCGGCGCGGGCGTTCAGGTGTGAGAGCTCGGAGTCCGCTCTGAAACGGCTGCAGGCACGGTCGATCGCGCCGAGCTCTGATTCCACGCTCGCTCGCGCCGAGCCGAGTGCTTCAGGATCGGTAACCCGCAGCACGACACGCGAGCCGAGCGCCTCCCATGTTGCCTGATCGTGGCTGTGAGTAGAGGAACGCATCTCAGGAGCCCCCGGAGACGACGGCAGTGGTGCCTTCGCTACTACTCGAAGCCGAGCCTTCGTCTGAGGACGAGCTCTGGGTGGAGGAGGATTCACCAGCGGTCCTAGACGCCTGCGTTGTGGATGCGGCGGATTTTGCGACCGACCGCGGCGTCTCGGCAGGTGCATGCAGCGTCGTGGTGGAGTGGTCGCGATCATCTGCTGCCGACGTCGCAGTCTTGCTCGCGACCGACCCCGTGGTCTTATCCGCTGCCGATGTCGTGACCTTGCCCGTACCGTTGGTGCTCGAGGCGCTGGTCACGGTTTTCGCCGTCGACGCGTGGGCGGCGGCCTCTGAGAGCAACGCGACGAGCGCGACGCTTGCGGCGATCAGTGAGCGGTTGAGGCGGGTGAGCCTGCGCAGCGATGCATCGCGGCGTCTCACACTCGGGTTCGCGGGCATGCGATGAGTGTGGTCGCGCTCGATAAGGGGTGTCTAACTGCTTGGTTAGAAAGCTCATCGAATGTCAGGATCCCCCTGAGACCACAGGGGCCGAGGGTTCCTGGGCGGGCGCCGATTCGGTCGCAGGCGCCGATTCTTTCGCCGGAGCCGATTCCTGTGCCGGGGCGGATTCGCCTGCGGCTTCGCCGGCTGGCGTCTGCTGCGCCGGCACAGGCTGCTGGGGTGGAGTGGATTCCTGCGCAGAGTTTGATTCCGTCGTGGCCTGCGGCGCCTGTGCCGGCGGCTGAAGCGGGCTTGAGGACGTGCTCGAGGGGTCGTCCGCCGGTTGGCCGGAACGAGCGTGCTTTGTGGCGCTCGGGTCCTTCGCCCCAGTGGCCGCTGAGGCCGAGGTGCTCCTGCCGGGGAACGCCTGCGCCGCAACCTCGGTGAGCGCTCCGGTCAGGACGATGCTGCCGCCTATCAGCCAGCGGTTGATGCGGGCAAGCCTGCGTAGCGCCGCGTCACGGGCGTTGATCGTCTGCGAGCGCATCTCGACTCAATGATGATGGTGGAACAGGTTGTAGGAGTGAAGCCAGGGGGCAAATTCAGGTATGACGAGAATCGCGAGCACCGCTCCTGCCGTGAGCGCACTGGCAAGTGCGAGGTAACGACCGAGACGCCCGGTCACGTCACTGCTCCACTGTGGGGGATGTGCGTAATCCGCACGTAAAGCTCGTGGAACCGCCGGCAGATGAGCGAGCAGATGGACGGCGGTGAATCCCACCCACACGAAGAAGCTGATCTTATGGATCGGTAGCAGCGTCTGGCGTGACTGTGGGCCGGCGAACAGCAGCGCGACTCCACTGGCGAAGATGACGACGGTTGAAATGACGACGACCGGCGCGACCACGCGCAGCAGCGCTGGCGGGGGCCCCACGCGCCGGTAGTTTGCGTTGTTTGTGTAGTAGCGGACGAAGCGGTAGCCGGTGCTGGCGAGCTTCAAGGCGACCGGACCGATCAGCAGCATGCCCACGAACAGGTGCACCCACAGAAGCGATCTCAGCGAGATGATCGTGACGCCGATGATCGCCAGCAGCACGATCAGAATCGCGCCGGTTACCGCCGTCAGGCGCTCGTTGCCGGTGGTCCCGCCGGCAGTCAGCCTGCGCCTGAGCGCCGGTGAGGCGGAGGGGACACCCTGCCCCTGCAGCTTGACCGCCATCGTGAGAGTCTCAGACGGGCTGCTAAGGCTTCGATAACCGATTGATGAGAAAGCTCATGGAAATGCGGCGCAGGTAAAACGGTGAGCGTGGCGACGCCTATCCTTGAGCAATGGCGAAGGCCCCCGCCGCTGCCGGGACGGAAGTGACACCGGTTGGGAAGGACGCATCCGCGACGAACCGGACCGCTGTCCGCGGCCGCGTGTTGCTGGTCGAGGATGAGCCGGGAATCGCCGACTTCGTGCGCCGAGGGTTGGAGGCGGAGGGCTTCGCCGTGGAGGCCGCGCTGGACGGGAGCGAGGGAGAATCGCTGGCCCTCGAGGGCGGCTTTGACGCGATCGTGCTCGACCTGATGCTCCCTGGGCGCGGCGGCCTTGAGATCCTTGCCTCAGTGCGGCGGGCCAAACTGACCGTCCCGGTGATCGTGCTGAGCGCTCGCGCTGAGATCGAGGATCGCATCAGAGGCCTCGACGCGGGTGCCGTCGACTACCTCGTCAAGCCGTTCTCGCTTGCGGAGCTCGTGGCTCGCGTCCACGCGCAGCTGCGAGTCATCGCCCTGGTCTCGGACAGCACCCTACGGGGCGAGGACATCGAGGTGGACCTGTTCACGCGCGAGGTCCGTCGCGATGGCCGACTCGTACGGCTGTCGACGACCGAGTTCGATCTGCTCGTGTACCTGCTGCGCCACCACGGGCAGGCGCTCTCGCGTGAGCAGATCCTCCACTCGGTATGGGGCTACGAGCATGATCCCGCGACGAACGTCGTCGACGTCTACATCGGCTATCTGCGCCGAAAGCTCGGCAGCTCGGAGAACCCGGCGCCGATCTTCACGGTTCGCTCGGTCGGCTACCGCCTCGGCAGCGCAGGCTGATCCGTGCGGTCGGCGTTCCAGCGCCTGGCTCCCTCCGGGCTGCGCTGGCGGCTTGCCGGGTGGGTCACGCTCGTGACGTTGCTTTGCACGGGCATCGCCTTCGTCGCCGTCTATCGCGGGACCGGGACCCAGCTACGCCACCAGATCGATCGGGAGCTCGCGGGCGACGCCGCGGAGTTCGCGCACAACCTCGCGCCCGCCCACTCGAGCTCGTCCCAGCGTGTCGCAGAAGCGGCCGGGCGCTACGTGCGCGACCAGCCGTTCAGCGCGAGCTCGACGCTCCTGTTCGCGATCGTCAGCGGAGCCGGCACGGTCACCAACAGTCCCGAGCTGTTCGGTCGGGCGACCCCCGACCAGGGCGAGACGCAAGCCGAACAGATGCAGGAGAACCGCCTCTCGGCGCACCTGCTGGCCGTGGGCCCGGGCTACTCGACGCAGGCTCTCCCCGATGTTGGCAACCTGCGGCTGCTCAAGCGCGTCGTGTCGCTTCCGGGGGGCGAGCGCGTGACGGTCGGCGTCGGCGAGCCGCTGGCTGCGGTGGCTCACGCTCAGCGCAGCGTCGCGCGCGCCTTCATCCTCGCCGGCATCCTCGCGCTCGCGGGCGCACTGCTCGGGTCCTACCTGATCGGCAGTCGTCTCTCCGGTCCGCTGCGCCGCATGGCATCGGTGGCCGCGCGGGTCGATGCCGGGGATCTGCACCCACGCATGCACTACCCGGGTGGCCGCGACGACGAGGTGCGCGTGCTGGCGGACGCCTTCAACCACATGCTCGACCGGCTGACCGAGGCGTTTGCGGCCCAGCGCGCGTTCGTGGCCGATGCCTCGCACGAGCTGCGCACGCCGCTCACGGTTATCCGCGGCCAGCTCGAAGTGCTCGCTGCGCAAACGAGCCCGCCGGCCGCCGAGGTTCGCCGCGTGGAGCACCTCGTGCGGGCCGAGATCACCCGCATCAGCCGCCTGGTCGACGATCTGCTGCTGCTGGCCAACACCGAACAGACGGAGTTCCTGAGACTCGAGTCGATCGATCTGCCCAGCTACGTCCACGAGCTATGGGACGGGATGAGCCTCCTGGCACGGCGTCGCTTCGAGCTCGGGCCCGTGCCGCAGGGAAGCCTCAGAGCCGATCCCGATCGCCTCGCCCAGGCACTTCGCAACCTCGTGGCCAATGCGATCGACCACGCCCCGGGGGAGTCGGGCCTCGTGGGCATGCGTGTCGAACTCCTACCCGCCGGGCGCATACGCTTTGTCGTGGAGGACGATGGCCCGGGCATTCCCGTGGACCAGCGCGAGCGGATCTTCGATCGCTTCCACCGCACCGACAGCGCGCGCGACCGCGCCTCGGGCGGTACGGGGCTTGGCCTGGCGATCGTACGCGCGATCGCGGAGGCCCATGGCGGGCGCGTGGCGGCCGGGCGCTCGTCCGAGGAAGGCGCCCGCATCGAACTCGAGCTACCCGGGTTCACCCCCGCACCCGGGCAACCCGCGGTCGCGGGGGCCCCTGCGACAGCCGCGAGCGCACGCGCTCCCGGTGAGCAGGGAGAGCCGATCCAGGCGCGCTGACCTCAGCCGAAGAACAGCTCCGCGGTCTCATACAGCCCGGGATCAAGCAGCTTCGGCTCACGCAGCGCATCCGCCAGCGGGACCTCGACGATCTCGGTCCCGCGCAGCCCCACCATCGCGCCGAGGTGTCCTGCCGCCGCCGCATCCATCGCCGCGACGCCGAAGCGCGTGGCCAGCACGCGGTCGAATGCCACCGGGGTGCCGCCGCGCTGCACGTGCCCGAGAATTGTCACCCGGGTCTCGAACCCGGTCCGCTCTTCGATCTCCTGCTCGAGCATCACGCCGATTCCACCGAGCCGCAGGTGTCCGAAGGCGTCGGTCGTCCCCGCCTGCGTCTGCAGCGTTCCCTCTCGCGGGGTCGCGCCCTCGGCGACCACCACGATCGAGAAGTTGGGACCGCGATCGTGACGCCGGCGCAGGTGGGCGACGACCTGCTCGATGTCGAACGGCCGCTCGGGCACGATGATCGCGTCGGCTCCGCCGGCAATGCCCGCGTGCGTGGCGATCCAGCCGGCGTGCCGGCCCATCACCTCGATCACCATCACGCGGTTGTGCGACTCGGCAGTCGTGTGCAGGCGGTCGATCGCGTCGGTGGCGATCTGCACGGCCGTCTGAAATCCGAACGTCACATCGGTCCCGCCGAGGTCGTTGTCGATCGTCTTGGGCACGCCCACGATCGGCACTCCCTCGCGGTGCAGCCGCAGGGCCACGCCGAGCGTGTCCTCGCCACCGATCGGGATCAGGAGGTCGACGCCCCGAGCGCTGAGCGTGCGCCGGATCGCCGGCGTGCCGTCCTGGCCGTCGGCATAGGGGTTCGTGCGCGAGGTGCCGAGGATGGTGCCGCCCCGCGGGAGGATGCCGGACGTGCTCGAGCGCGTCAGCTCGGTGGCATCGTCTTCCAGCACGCCGGCCCAGCCGTGGCTGAAGCCGAGGAAGCTGTGCTCACCTTCGGCCAGCCCCCGCCGGACCACCGCGCGGATCACGGCATTCAGCCCGGGGCAGTCTCCTCCGCCGGTGAGCAGTCCGATCCGCATCGCCCAGCAATTCTCCCCGATGCCGGTGCCTCGGGGGGTTGAGCCGGGCTCAGATTCCTTCGCCGGGCAGAAACTCGTTCGTGAAGGGCGGCAGGCCCCCGTTGGGATCGTGCTGAAGCAGCCTGTGGGTGAACATCCAGGTTCCGAACGTCGCCCAAGCCGTCGGGTCCTGATAGCCGAACGGGTTCGAGTGCCCGGCCGGCAGCGCGGCCGGGAGGGTCTGCTCAATCGAGGCGAGCTGGAGCTTCCGATCGAGCGACGGATTGGCCTTGACGACGAGCGCGGCCGCCGCGGCGGGGTCGGCCCGGACCGCGTTCTCGCCCTGCGTGAGCGCCTGCAGGAACGCACGCAGATCCTGCCCGTCGGTGTGTGCCTGTTGTTCGCGCACCACCAGCACGAGCTCGTCGTACTGCGGCACACCCGCCTGATTGATGGGGATCGTCACCGGGTGTCTGTGCATCTGAGCGAGCTGGATCGCCTCGTAGTTCCAGTAGCCCCCGAGCGTGGCGGCCACCTTTCCGGCGAGCATCGCCGGGACGAGGTTGAAGCCGACGTTCACTTCCTTGACCGTGGCCGGATTCACCCCCGCGCCTTCGAGCGCGGTTCGCAGCTCGGCCGCCTGGTAGGGGATTCCCGCGGTGCCCACGGTCTTGCCCGCGAGGTCCGCCACCTTCGTCACGTGCGCGGAGGGCAGGGCGATGATCGATGTGAGCGGGCGCTGCACGAGCGCCCCGATCGACACGAGCTTGAGGCCCTGATCGCGTGCCAGCAGGAGCTCGGGCTCATAGGAGATCGCCATGTCCACCTTCCCGGCCGCCAGCAGCTTCAACGGTTCGGCGGTTTCCGAGGGGACCACCGGTTTGACGTCCAGGCCGACCGCCCGGAAGTTCCCGTTGGCGATCGCCGTATAGAGCGCGGCGTGGTCGGCGTTGGGAAACCAGTCGAGCATCACCGTGAACGGCTTCGTGCTCGGTGCTGAGATCACGTCCTGCTTGGCGCCGCAGGCGCACAGCGTGAGGGCGAGCGAGAGCGGCAAGAGGACCGCCGCGATGCCCCGGCGGAAGGGGGAGGGGGCGCTCAACGCGCGTCTCCGCTCGATCGGCTGACCCACGGCGTCAGCCGGCGTTCGGCGAGGGTGAGGACATGGAAGCAGGCGATCGCAAGAACGAACAGCAGCACCGCGGCAGCGTACGCGCGTGGCGTCTGAAGCGCCGTCAGATCCGCGTTGATCTCATGCCCGAGCCCGGCGTGGGTCCCGCTCGTCGCGGTTTGGGACTCGGCGATGTAGGCGCCGATCACCGCGACGGTGAGTGCGATCCGCGCTCCGCTGATCGCGGCGGGCAGCGCCGCGGGCAGCTCGGCGAAGCGGAACGCCTGCCAGCGTGAGGCGTCGAGCGTGCGCAGCAGCTTGAGCTGATCGGGGTCGACCGCGGCCAGCCCGTCGACCGTGGTGACGAGCACCGGGAAGAAGCAGATCAGCACGATCACCACGAGCTTGGGGAACACGCCGAAGCCCCACCAGAAGACCAGCAGCGGCGCGATCACCGCGATCGGTACCGCCTGCGAGCCGACCGCGAGCGGGTAGACGGCCCTGCGCAGGGGCGCGAACAGATGGATCAGCACGGCCAGCGCGAAGCCGAGCAGCAGGGCGAGCAGGATCCCGAGCCCGACCTCCTCGGCGGTGATCGAGAGGTTCACGGCGAGGAAGCCCGCGTTGTTCCACAGCGCGGCGGCGATCGCGTGGGGCGCGGGCAGCACGAACGCGCTCGTCGCGCCCGAGTCCACGTACACCTCCCACGCCCCAAGCAGGACGGCCACGAGCAGGATCGCCGGCATCAACGCCATCAGTCCAGTGCGCGTCGGCCGCGGCAGGCGGCGGGGCGCGGTCGGCGTCGCGAGGCTCACGTGAGCGCCTCGGTGGAGGGTGCGCCGAGCTGAAGCGCCTCGAGCGCACGCTCGCGCAGCGTGAGCACGGCGGCCTGCGTGCGCGCGCGCGGACGGGGAATATCCACCTCGAGCTCCTCGATCACCCGTCCTGGCCTCGGGGAGAGCACGACGACGCGGTCCGCCAGCACGATCGCCTCCTCGACGTCGTGGGTCACGAGCACGACCGTTCTCGCCCTCTGCTGAAGCGCGGCCGAGAGCCACGTCTGCATCTCCCCCCGCGTGATCGCATCGAGCGCGCCGAACGGCTCGTCCAGGCAGAGCACCGGCTTGCCCGAGAGCAGCGTACGCAGGAACGCGACGCGCTGGCGCATCCCGCCCGACAGCTCATGCGGCTTCTTATAGATGAAGCCGTCGAGGCCGACCCGCTCCAGCAGCTGCCGCGCGCCGTCGCGATAAGCATCGAGCGGGCGCTTCAGCACGCGGATCGGGAACAGCACGTTGTCGAGCGCGCTTTTCCACGGCAGCAAGGTCGAATCCTGAAACATGATGCCGATGCTGGTGCGCGGACCCGCCATCGGCGCGCCATCGATGGTGATGCGCCCGGCGGTTACCGGCTCGAG
>Ga0209038_10000270_pt1 | contig 16731 bp, 15 predicted proteins | sample BogFormECP03_OM3_FD_188237 | JGI IMG/M metagenome (GOLD analysis project Ga0209038, IMG submission 188237) | Bog forest soil microbial communities from Calvert Island, British Columbia, Canada - ECP03_OM3 (SPAdes) (version 2) | ecosystem: Environmental > Aquatic > Freshwater > Wetlands > Bog ...
GCCCTGCGCGCTTCGGACATAGACATTATTTATCTCAATGGCTACGGCTTCCCCGCGTATCGCGGCGGCCCCACGTGGTATGCGGATACGGTCGGCCTGAAACAAGTGCTCGCGCGCATCTCCGAATTCCACCGCCAGCACGGCGAAATCTGGCAACCAGCTCCGTTGCTGGTGCGCCTGGCGGAACAAGGCAAGACTTTCGCGAACTTCGGCAAGGAAGAAGGCGCCGCCGGCTGATTTGCGCACGCGAATTCACAATTCGCGATGCAAGCTATCCGAGTCTAGACCTGCGCGCATTTCGCCGTCACAATATTGCCGGTGACTCAACCTTGAGCGAACGGCCAACCTGACGATGGGCGTCCTCTATCTCGTACGTCATGCCCAGGCATCGTTCCTCGAGCCGAACTACGATAAGTTGTCCGCGCTCGGCGAAACGCAGGCGCGCGTTCTCGGCGAATACTGGGCGCAACGCAAAATCACTTTCGATCGCGTCGGCGTCGGTCCGTGCGCGCGACAAAAAGACACTGTAAAACTTGTGAGCGCCGCTTACCACCACGCCGGCCTGAATTTTCCCGAACCGCAAGTGCTTCCGGAGTTCGACGAATATCAAGCGGAGGAAGTGCTCCGCGGCAGTCTTCCCGCGCTGCTGGAAAAAGATTCGAGAATCCGCGAACTTCACGCCGCGTTCCAATCCTCCGCCACCAACGCGGCGAAGCGCGCTAGCTTTCAAAAGCTATTCGAAGCTGTCATCGGCGATTGGGTTCGCGGCGCAATCCATGTGAAAGGTGTCGAGACCTGGCCGCAATTTTGCGCGCGGGTAAATTCCGGACTGGACAAATTCCTCGACGTCGGAGCGCACGGTGAACGCGTCGCGATTTTTACTTCTGGAGGCCCACTCGCAGTCGCCTCGCAGCGGGCGTTGCAGCTTTCGCCCGAAAGCACATTGCAAATGACCTGGATGTCGCGCAACTCGTCCTGGAGCGAATTTCTGTACAGCGCCGAACGTTTCACGCTCAGCAGTTTCAATGTCCACGAACACATCGCCGATCCGGCAATGCGCACGTACCGCTAGGGAGATTTTGCGATGAGCGATTTTCTCGACCAACCGACAGGCATTCGCTCCGGCGAAGAACTGAATTTAGCGGCACTCGAACCCTATCTGCGTATTCACTTTCCAAACGAAAGCGGCGCGCTCGAAATTCGCCAGTTCCCCGCCGGCCATTCCAATCTGACCTACTCGCTTCAGCTCGGCAGCAAAGAATTGGTGCTCCGCCGGCCGCCGTTCGGCAGCAAAGTGAAATCTGCTCACGATATGTCTCGTGAGTTTCGCGTGCTCTCGAAACTCCATTCCGTTTACTCTCCCGCTCCGGAAGTTCTTCTGTATTGCGACGACGATTCCATCATCGGCGCGCCCTTCTACGTGATGCAGCCGGTGCACGGCATCATCCTGCGCAGAACTCTGCCGCGCGGTTTGGATTTTTCCGCAGGGAAAGCGCGCCGCCTCAGCGAGGCGTTCATTGATAATCTGGTGCGACTGCATCATGTGGATTACGCCGCGGCGGGGCTTGCTGAGCTCGGCAAGCCGGAGGGATATCTCGAGCGCCAAGTGCGCGGCTGGACCGAGCGCTACTACGGCTCGAAAACGCACGATTATCCGGAGGTGGAAAAAATCACCGGCTGGATGCAGCAGCACCTGCCGCATACCGCCGCCGTTTCGCTGATTCACAATGACTACAAATACGACAACGTGGTGCTCGATGCGAGCGACATCACGCGGATCGTTGGCGTGCTGGACTGGGAAATGTGCACGATCGGCGATTCACTCAGCGATCTGGGCACGGCGCTGGCGTACTGGGTGGACAAAACCGATCCGGAAGTGGTGCAACAAAATCGCTGGGGACCCACAACGGAGGAAGGAAGTTTTACGCGCGGTGAAATCGTGGAGCGCTACGCGCAAAGAACAGGTTGCGATGTTTCGCACATCGCTTTCTATCTTGCGTTCGCGCGTTTCAAATTAGCGGTGATCGTGCAGCAGATTTATTTTCGCTATCACCAAGGCCTGACCAAAGACGCCCGCTTCGCCACAATGCCCGCAACAATTGAAATGTTGCTGCGGGCTTCCTTGCACACTGCGCAATCCGGGCGAATTTAGCAATTTGAAAATCCTCGCGGCCCGAGCGATTGTGGCGCGCTGACAAATGCCCTGCTGATCATTCCGAGCCCGCGAAAACGCGCGACGGATCTGCTTCTCGGCGCGCGCTGCGAGGAACCAAATTCCTCGCACGCCGTCGCGGGTTCGGAATGAAAGCCATGTTTACTTTAAAGTACACTATTTTGCCGGTTCTTTTTTCTCCTGAATGGAAAGCAGCTCCACTTCGAAGATGAGCGTGGAGTTCGGCCCGATGGGTCCCTTCGCTTGCGAACCGTATGCCAGGTCCGACGGAATAAATAATTGCCACTTCGAGCCGACGGGCATCAATTGCAGCGCTTCGGTCCAGCCCTTGATTACGCCGCTTACTGGAATGGTCAGCGGCTGATTGCGTGAATAGGAGCTGTCGAATTCGGTGTTGTCGAGCAGCGTGCCTTTGTAATTGCACACCACCGTGTCCGTCGCGGCGGGTTTGGGGCCGGTGCCTTGCGTCAGGACTTTATATTGCAGGCCGCTGGGGAGCGTGACTACGCCGTCTTTCGTTTTATTTGCCGCCAGAAACGCGTCGCCGGCCTGCTGCGCTTTTTCGGCCTGCTCCTTGCGCAAGTTCGCCTGCAAATTCGTCATCACCGCTTTGGCTTCGTCTTCGGTCAACACCGTCTTGCCGCCGGCGATGGCATCTTTCATTCCGCGCAGCAAAATATTGGGGTCCACGTCCACGCCGTCTCTGTGGATGCTCTTGCCGATGTTCATTCCGATGGCGTAGCTCTCTTTATCCTTGTCGGTCTTCAGCAGCAGAGGGGCTGCCGCGGCATGATGCTGCGCCGCCGCTCCCGTGGAAGATTTTGCCGCGGTGCCTGACGGCGTTTTCGCGGCGCCGGCAGTCTGCCCGGCGCTGCCACTTTGTGAAGAAGCCGCGGCAGGTTTTGCAGCCGGCTTTGCGGGCTTCGCTGCGGGCGTGGAACCGTCTGCCGCTGGCGGAGTGGTGGATGGATTTGTCGCCGGGGTCTGCTGCGCCGCAGCAGTTCCAGCGAGGAAGATTGTTGCAGCCAATACGCTTACAGCAATGTTGGGTAGTTTTCGCATGGACCTAGTTTCGCATTGCTTTGTCGCACGCGCAAACGTCGTGATCCGAAATCGGTGAGTAGTGATACGTGATTTGAAAGGGGGAACGGTGCGGCTAATACGTAGAGGTCGGTAGTTCACGCAGTGCGGCAGGCAAAAGCGCGCCAATTTTGCCTTAAATGTGCGATTAGAATCGGGCGCCATTGTTTGTTTTCTAGGAGTTGCGGACGTTTCTAATCGTTGCGGCGTTGATTAGAAGTGAGGAGTGATGAAGGGAGAGGGATGAGTGATTAGTGACGAGTGATGTGAGTGGGATCTCAAGACGCTCTTGCCGGCGGCATGGCACAGTTTCGAGATAATCGCATTGAGCCGGCCGACCGGACTTATTAAGGGTGCCCGGCGACGGGCACGGCGTGGTTAACGGCGCTGGGCGCTGACTTGTGGGGCGCGATTGTCTGATCGGTTTCATATTTTAGATTTCGTTTGAGTGTATCGCGATCGAGAGGCGAAAACAGCTGGGCGTAGGTACAGAAATGGTACAGAACTAGTACTACCTGTCCGAAATTAAATCGTACAGCTGCACTTCTTGCTCATGCTGAGGTTCTAGCGATTTAAGGCAGAGGGCGCAGAAGAAACCGAAGTCAAAATCAAAGGCGCCCGCCTAAAAGCAGGCGGCCGCTACACAGTCAAAGACAAATTCAAATGCAAATTCAAAGGCGAAGTCTGCGGTCAAAATCTGCCGAGGCGGCGCGGGGCGCGCGAGCAAGGGCCGCCCTGGGAGGCGGCCCTTCGCTACGCTAACTCTTGCAAGCGGGTTCGAGCTACTTGGGGCTAATCACGCCGAACAATCCGGCGAGATTATTGTCGGGGCCGGCGCTGAAGAAGAGGTGATTGGTAGCGCCATTGGTGGCGGTTCCATCACCAAATTGAATGGCCCAGAGCTGGTTTATGTGGATCACGTCGCCATTCACGTCCTTCAAGGCGCCAACGAATTGGCCGGTGACGGCATTGAAGGCGTTGATGGTGCCGGTATTGGTGTTGTTGGAGACGAGCAAGGTGTTGCTGAGTTCGCCGAAATTGTCGGGAGCGACGGCGAAACCCCAAGGTTGATTCAAGGGAGCGCCGTGGGCGAGTTGCTTCAGGAGGTTGCCTTCTTCGTCGAAGATGTCAACAAAACCACCGGAAGCGCCGGAGGTGGCGGCGAAGGAGACGTAAACGAGGCCGCCGAAGTCCTGAATGCCGAAGGCCGAGAAGCCGGCGGGGAGTGTGGTGTCTGTAACGGACTTTACGAGCGTGAAGGTGCCGTCGTAGATGTCAATCTTATTGTTGGCGTTGTCCACGGCAAGCAGAACATTTCCGGAGGCCTTGGAGGAGATGGCCAAACCGGTGTAGGACGCGCCCGGGGTGGTGACGGCAATGAGGGCGGCGTTGCGATTCACAGAAGGCACCCAACCGCTGATGGTGCCGTCCAGAGTGGCGAACAGGAACAGCGCCGGAGATCCCTGAAGGTTGAAGTCTGATGACCCGTTGAAAACGGTGCCCGTGGGAGTGCCGGGACCGTCGCCACCCGCCGTGGGAATAAGCACGTTCAGGGGCACTTTGGTTCCATTGCCATCGTAAAGTGTGGACCAGCCGGAGCCGTTGTCGCTGACCCACCACGGACCGCCCGGCGGGTGAGTGAGGCCCCAGGCGTTCACCAGGAGCGGATCGGTCGTTTTAGCGGTTTTTTCCTGATTGGAAACCAAATTGGTGACTTGATATTGCGCGCGGACCAGGCCGGGGACGAGCAGCTGTGCGACGGCGAGGCACGCAGAAAGAGCGATGGTGCGGACTTGCATGCGAGATTCTCCTTTGTAGCGGGCCAGAGCACGATGTTCTACACCGTCTGAGAGGAAATGCTGACCTGCCCGCCGCGAATACTGGCATTCGGCGCGGAGCGGGTTGCAACACGCTAGTCTCTTTTTTGTAAACTTCTTGTGACGAGGTGCTGAGAACAAAGTGCACGGCTGGAAGGCTGAGCCGCGCTGTTTGGGGGCGTTCAGGAAGGAATAAATGGAGCCGGCTCAACGGGGAACGCGGCGAATGGCCGGTTTTCAATGGGCGCTATTCGAAGCGGAATCGAGCGGCGATTCGTGCATGCTGAGGATGTACCAGTGATTTTCGGATTTGCGGCAGAGCATCATGCCGCGGCCGGTGGTGTGTATCAATGGGGATTCGATGGTGTAGTCGTAGAGGCTCCAGACCACGTTGCCGACGGCGCGTTGATCTTTCATGGACATGGAAAAATGGACGCGCGGGGTGAGGCCGAAATACATTTGCTGAAAATGAGTGGTGGCTTGGTCGCGGCCGCGCAGTTCGCCGCTGGGCGAGCTGAGGACGAAATCGGGATCGAAGCAGGCGGCGAGCTTCGCGGCGTCGGCGTCGTTGAACGCTTCCGCGCAGGAGTGCATGGCTTGTTCCATTTCGGCGATGACAGCAACTTCTGTCGAACTGGCAGCGGCGATGCCGAGGCGTGCGACGCTGCGTTGGAGGTCTATGGTTACGCCGAGCTGTTCGAGAAGGTCCACGCCGAGGACACCATCGAGCGGGCCGCCGCAGGCTTTGGCGAGAGCGCTGAGGTCTATCGCGGGCAGTGTGACGTTGCGCAGGATGTGGCTGCCTAGCTTTAGCTCAGCGATGGAGACGACGCGGGCGCTGAGCGCGGTAGTCTGATTCCAGGATTGCACGCGGACTTCCGTGGAATGCCCGGAGGGGAAGGATTTTTCGTTGAGCATGGAGGTGGCGGCGGTGTCTATCAGGAAGCGCTTGTCGGCGTCGTTTACCTGGAGGATTACGACGGGCAGGCGATCGCAGCGTTGCAGCGGGATTTCGGTGGCGTTGGCGTTTGCCGGAACTTGAACGGCGGCGGTTTGCGGCTGCGCGGCGTAGGCGAGCGAAAGAGAGAGCAGCAGGCTCGCAAAAGCGCTTCGAAGCAAACCGGGACTGATTCGCATCACTTCCTCGAATGCGTGGATACCGTGACCTGGTAAACGCGGCGCAGAATTGCAGCTTTGGCCGAACGGAAAGCGGATGGATCGCGGAACAAGCGCGAACTCCAATTGCCGCCCATGGCCAGGGCCTGAATTTCGAAGGCCAACTGACGCACGTCCACATCTTTGCGAATTTCGCCGGCGTCCTGAGCTTTAAGGGCGGCATGTTCCAGACTGCCCAGCCATTTTTTCATCAGGCCCACGATGCGCTGGCGGACGGGGCCGGGGCGATCGTCAAATTCCAGTGAGGCGGCGGAAAAAAAGCAGCCGCCGGGGAAGGTTTTCCCTTCACCGTAGGCAAGCCAGTTTTCGCAGAGCGCGCGAAGCAGGCGGAGGCCGCGGAAATGCGCCGCGGGGAGGATAACTTTCTCGACGAAGATATCGCGGGCTTCGTCCACTACGGCGCATTGCAACTCTTCTTTGGAGCCGAAGTGCGCGAAGAGGCCGCTTTTGCTGATGCGGAGGGTAGAGGCGAGCTTACCGATGGTGAGGCCTTCGAGGCCTTCCAGGGAGGCGATGTTGACGGCCCTGCGGAGGATGGCGCGGCGGGTTTTGAGGCCGCGGGGGCGGCGAGGGCTGCGAGAGATGGCGGAGCGTCGTGGGCGCGTGTTCATTTCGATGCACATATAATAGCACGACCGTTCGTGCTATTGCCAATAATTTATTGGGCGCAGAACGCCGCGCCCGGAGATGGCGGAGCGCCAGCGGAACGTGGGGCCTGTGGCGCTGGGGGCGCCGAGCTGGGGCGCATTCGCAATGCACCGAACAGATCCTGAAACCGAATGTTCGCGGAATGCGTGGTAGAAGGGGCGCAGCAAGCAGCGCCCCTACCGTCCAACTGGAATGCTCGACCTTGGTGATGCGATTTTGTTTTCGGGTGGAAATGAGGGGCGCAGGTTGCGTTGACTTGAATTGGCGCGCAGCCTAACATCGTGCTGGAGACAACATTGCGACGATGATAGGCCGGACGGTGTCGCACTATCGCATCCTGGAACAGCTGGGCAGCGGCGGGATGGGCGTGGTTTATAAGGCTGAGGACACGCAGCTGCGGCGTTTTGTGGCTTTGAAGTTTCTCTCCGAGGATTCTCCTTCCGATTCGCAATCCATCGAACGGCTGCTGCGCGAAGCGCGGGCGGCTTCGGCGTTGAATCATCCGAATATTTGCACGATTTACGAGATTGGGCAGGACGGAGACCGTCCGTTTTTGGCGATGGAGTTTTTGGAGGGGCAGACGCTGAAGGAGCGGATTGCGCGCGGCAGCTTTACTTCGGCTGAACTGCTGGATTTTGCGATTCAGGTGGCTGGAGCGCTGGACGCGGCGCACTCCAAGGGAATTATTCATCGCGACATCAAGCCGGCAAATATTTTTGTGGCGAGCAACGGGCAAGCGAAGGTGCTGGATTTCGGGCTGGCAAAGCGGGCCGGCGCGGCGGGCGACGGCGCCGAGCATACGCAGAGCCAGCCGACGCGGAGCGTGGAACCGTTGCAGAGCGCTGCGGGGTCGGTGGCGGGGACGGTGACATATATGTCGCCGGAGCAGGTGCGTGGGGAGCAGCTGGACGCGCGCAGCGATTTATTTTCGTTTGGCGCGGTGCTGTACGAGGTGGCTACGGGGAAGGCGCCGTTTCCGGGCGACACCACGGGCGTGATTTTTGATGCGATTCTGAATCGCGCGCCGGTGACGCCGACCCGGCTGAATCCGCAGGTGCTGCCAAAGTTCGAAGAGATCATTCACAAGGCGCTGGAGAAGGATCGCGAGCTGCGGTACCAGTCGGCGGGGGAGATGCGCAGTGATCTGCGACGATTGAAGCGCGATTCGGAATCGGGGAACACCGCGCCGATGATGGGAGCGGCGGCAGCTTCTGGAAAATCGCAAAATCTAAAAATGGCGATTTTTTTAATCGTGACGATCGCGGTGGTGCTGGCGACGGTTGGCGGAGGAATCTGGTGGTATCGCGCGGCGCGGCCTGCGGCTCCGGCAAGAACGAATTGGCAGCAGTTGACGTTTTTCACGGACTCGGCGGTGTATCCGGCGCTGTCGCCGGATGGACGCATACTGGCGTTCATTCGGGGAGCGGACACATTTTTCGGGCCGGGGCAGGTTTACGTAAAGCTGCTGCCGGACGGCGAGCCGGTGGCGTTGACGCACGATGCGACGACGAAGATGACTCCAGCATTCTCGCCGGATGGATCGGTGATTGCGTATGGGACTGCGGTTCCGTTCGACACGTGGGAGGTGCCGGTGTTGGGCGGCGAAGCGCATTTGATGTTTCCGAATGCGTCGTCGTTAACATGGATTGAAGGGGGGAAGCGCCTGCTGTTCTCCGAGATCAAAGGCGGAATTCACATGGCGGTGGTGACGACGGATCAGGGGCGCGGAGAGAACCGGGACGTGTACGTGCCTGCCAGCGATCGCGCGATGGCGCACCACTCGTATCTTTCGCCGGACGGCAAGTGGGTGTTGATTGTGGAAATGGGTCCGCAAACGCAATTTGTGTCTTGCCGGGTGGCGCCCTTTCAGGGCGGTGGTGCGGCGCGAGAAGTAGGTCCTGCCAACAGTGTTTGCACGTCGGGGGCGTGGTCGCCTGACGGCAAGTGGATTTATCTGAGCGCGCGCAGCGGCGGCAAATTTCACATCTGGCGGCAGCAATTTCCCGACGGAGCGCCGGAGCAAGTGACTTCCGGGCCGAACGAAGAGGAAGGGATCGCGATGGCGGCGGACGGCAAGTCATTGATCACGTCGGTGGGGATGCAGAACGGAACGGTGTGGCTGCACGATGAAAGCGGCGATCACCAGGTTTCGTCGGAAGGCGATGCCGGAGGACCTACGTTTTCCGGCGATGGAAAAAAACTCTACTACTTGATGGATAACGGCCAGACGCAAGGTTTCGAGCTGTGGGAGCGTGACGTTGCGAGCGGCACGACCGAACGGGTGCTGCCCGGATATGCGATGCAGGACTACACGATTTCGCCAGACGGAAAAGAGGTGGTGTTCGCGAAGGCGGATGAGAGCGGCCGCACGGGATTGTGGGTGGAGGCGCTGAACCACCGTTCCGCGCCGCGCCATTTGGAGTCCACGGCGATCGAGGATTCTCCGCGTTTCTTGCCCGACGGCGACGTGATTTTTCGTTCGGTCGAGGGAGGAATTGATTTCCTGTACCGGATGCGGATAGATGGAACGCAGCGCCAGAAACTAAGCCCGAAGCGAATCTTCGATCTGTTCGACGCGTCGCCGAACGGCCGGTGGGCGATCGTGTTGGGCGAAGGGAGCGACGAGGAGCAGTCGCCTACCGTAATGGCGGTGCCGCTGGACGGAGGGGCTGGGGTCCGGATCTGCTCGATAGCCTGCTGGGCGGGATGGAGCGTCCAAGGAGAGTTCATGCATTTAAATTTTCACCAGTCGGCAGACCAGAGCACGTCCTTGCTGCCGTTACGAGAGCCCGGAGGAATTCCGGATGTGGCGTTCGGAAATGAAAGCGCGGAAACACTGAAAAAGGTCAAGACGATGGCGGTGATTCCACATCAGGTGGACTCGGTCGTGAGTAAATCGCTCTACGCGTACACGGTGGTGAGCACGCAGCGAAACCTGTATCGCATACCGCTGCAGTGAGAGGGTAGCTGGATTGGTTGCGCCCAGACGATTGTGGACGCGATGGTGCGGCCGCAGAGGTCAAAGGCACCACAGATGAACGCAGATGAACACAGATAAAGGCGCACTGATGAAGGCAATGCGATGGGCAGGGCGGGTCTGAGAGCCGCCCCTACGATCTCCGATGGAGTCCACTGCGGATGGCAACGGATTGGCGCGAGGCTGCGCGATTTTAGTCGTGGCCGAAGAGCAGCGGGGCGCCTAGTTTGGCTGTGTAGTTGGGGCGGTAGCGTTCGGTGTTGTAGAGCGTGGCTATGTCCACTCTGCGCGCGCCGGCGGAGGAGGCGGGCAGAGGCGCGGAGGCGTAGCAGCCGTTTTGCACGCCGACCATGCGGCCGGTGACGCCGTCGCGGATTAGGTCGAGCGCGATGTTGGCGTAGGTGATGGCGACGATCTGGTCAATCGCGTCGGGTTCGCCGCTGCGCAGGTCGTAGGTTAGATCGCTCTCGATGGTTTCTTCGCCAGTCCGGCGTTGCAGCTCGTCGGCCAGGGCGTGGCCAATGTCCACTTTTTTCCTGTGGCCGTAGGCGTCGGCTTCGCCGTACTCGTCCACCACGCGGTTGGTCCAGGTGGCTCCTTCGGAGACGATCACCAGGGAATAGTGGCTGGAGTTGTTGCGCTTATCTTCTACCAGGAGCTTGCAGACGCTATCGAGATCGAAGGGGACTTCGGGGATGAGGCAGCGCGCGGAAGTGATGTAAGAAGTGTAGAGCGCGGTGAAGCCGGCATCGCGGCCGAAAATGCGGAAGACGCCGATGCGTTCGTGAGAGCCGAGAGTGGTGCGCTGGCGATTGATGGCATCTTTCGCGCGGGTGATGGCGGTGGAAAAACCGATGCAGTATTCGGTGCCGTGGACGTCGTTGTCCATGGTTTTGGGGATGCCGACTACGGGAAAACCTTTGCTGGAAAGGACGGAGGCGAAGCTGAGCGTGTCGTCGCCGCCGATGGCGATCAGGCAGTCAATGCCGAGGCGCTGGAGATTTTCGAGGACGATGGGAGTGAAGTCGTAAAATTTGCCATCGAAGGAAAGTTTTTTGAGTTGGTCGGCGGAGATGTGCGCGGGAACTTTGTTGGCGGCGACTTTGCGGGGATTGGTGCGGGAAGTGTGCAGAGCGGTGCCGCCACTGCGGTCAATGGTGCGAGTATTTTCGCGGGTGAGCTGGCGATCGAGGCGGTCGTCGCCGGTGTCGGCGGGATTCATGTTGGTGAGACCTTTCCAGCCTTTGCGAATGCCGGTGACGGTGTGACCCATTTCAGTGGCGCGGTAGACCACGGATTTGATTACGGAGTTCAGGCCGGGGACGTCGCCACCGCCGGTTAGGATGCCGATGTTCTTGCGTTGAGGCATTGAATCATTGCTCCTTGGGATGCCGGTGGGGCCGGTGAACACTTGTATCCGCTGGGTTTTTCTGTTTTGGCGGATACAGGGACCGGGCGCCGGGTGATTTCGTAGTGCCACGACTACGATTTAAATTGTCTGTGCAACTCTACTAGTACACTAAAAACGCCAAAAGATGAATGGGGAAAGGGAAGGAAATGTGCGCGGCAGTAGTAGCGGAGTGCGACCGTGGGATACGGGCTGCGTTCGCCGAGGAGATTTGGCATGGGGAGAATCGAAGCGGGCGTGTTCAAGGTGAATTGTCTCGCGATCATGGATGAGGTTCAGGCCAAGCGCGAGGCGGTTGTGTTTACGAAGCACGGCAAGGCAGTGGCAAAGCTGGCACCAGTAAACGTCGAACCGGACGAAATCTACAATTTCATGAAGGGCAAAGGCTAAGTCAATGACGCCCGCCTAAAAAAGCAGGCGGCCGCTACAAAGTCAAACCCTTCAGGCACGACATACAAAGATCATCGAGGTGTCGGGCGGCGCGGTTAGAATTTGAAGACGATTCCGGCCTGGACGCGGAGATTGTTTTGCGTGCTGTTGCCGATGACCAGGCTGTTGCCGAAGCTGGTATGAACGTAAGCGACGTCAACGGGGCGGAAGGCGATGTGTTGGCGGAAAGGGACGTCGAAGCCGCCGCCGAGGACGTAGTCGAAGGCATTGTTGTTCGGCAGCCTGCTGAGGTTGATACATTCGCCCTGGGCGGCGCAGCTGTTGAAGATGTTCGCGTAAATATTGTTGTGCGCCCCGCCGAACAGAAACTCCGCAAAAGGCAGGACGCGCTTGAAGTGGAAGCGCAGGACCGGGCCGACCGTGTAGGTGAACAAGTTGCCGTGGACGGATAGGGTGCAATTGGACTGGCTGTTGCAGCCCTGAGTATTCGCGGGCACGGAAACGAGCTGCGCGTAGCTGCCGTAATCCGTAAACTCGGCTTTGAGGCCGACGTGTTTGAAGAAGAAATAGGTGAGGGATGCGCCGCCGCCGTTGAAGGAGGAGCCTGGGACGAAGCTGGCTTGCGGGGTGCGCAGGTAGGAATAATCCACGGCGACTTGCAGTTTGGGCGCGTCTTGGGCGAAGGCCGCTGCAGCGAAGAAGATGGCCAGCGCGAGCAAAAACAATTTCCTCATTTCGAAGGCTCCCGGAAGTCCAGTCAAGGGACGGCTGCGGCGCGGCGGCGGTTACACAGAGTAGCGGCTTACGGATGCCACGGCGGCGCGCGCTGTTATTTTAGCAGGAGTTCGATTGGTGACGGTGGGCAACGCGCAAAAGAAATGAAGGCGGCGGGAGAGCGGCGAGGTCGTGGATGGTCGAGGCTGTGGTGCGCGTTGCGAGATTGCGATTGCCAGGGCAGAACGTGGAGTGTGGCGCGCCCAGGGGGACAATTTAGAACTTTTCTCGACGCTTTTGCGGTTGCCTCGCTGCAAATCGTTTTCCCGGGCTGAGACTCCTAGCCAGTTCGAGGTTGTCAAAAAAGACGCCAACCGAGGTTGCGCAAGGAACCCCGGTGGGCTAACATAGGTTAGCTAAGGAGCTGCGATGAGTGTCGTTACGATTCACCAAGCCAAGACAAACCTCTCTCGGCTGATTAAGAAAGCTTCCGCGGGCGAGGAAGTGATTATTGCGCGTGGCTCAAAACCCGTAGCGCGGCTCGTACCGGTCGGAGAGGTAAAGGGCAAACGACAGCCAGGGTCGTTGAAGGGCAAATTGCGAGTTGGACCCGAGTTTTTTGAGCCGCTCCCGAAGGGCGAACTGTCAGGCTGGGAGTAGTCGAATTGCGAGCGCTGCTCGACACGCATGCTTTGCTCTGGTGGCTCTCCGATGACCCGGAACTGACGCGGGCCGCTCGAAAAATGATTGCAGAAACCAAAAACACGCTGATAGTAAGCGCTGCGTCGGCTTGGGAAATTGCGATCAAGGTCAGGCTGGGAAAACTTGCGACGGCTACTGACTTGGTGGCGGATTTCTCCGGGGTAATTGAACGCGAAGGGTTTCAGCTACTAGCTATTTCCGCCGAGCATGGTATTCGCGCCGGACTCTTGCCTGGCCCTCACAAGGATCCATTTGACCGAATGCTTATTGCTCAGGCCCAGGCAGAAAACATACCGATCATAAGTAACGAAGTGTCCTTCGAAAGCTATGGTGTGCGGCGTCTTTGGTGAAGGCTTCGCGAACAGCTTGATTTCGCCGCCGGCTGCCTCAGATCTAGGAGGCTCGGCTTAGCTCTTCACGTATTACGCGCCGAATGATCTTCTCAAGAGGTTCACGAGCTTGCTGTACGTGTTGTCGCAGCACCTCGTTGATGACGCTCTGGTAGTTGCCGCCTCCTGCGCGCTCGACCTGATCCCGGAACCAAGCCAGGATTTCATCATCGAGACGGATAGTGATCCGGGTCTTGCCCTTCGGAACGGCGACAACAGGGCCACGTTTGGCTTTGCTGAAATCGTATTCACGCTTCATGGTGTTCCTCATATTGACTCTTTTCTCGGGGCGTAGCTAGCCGTACTGAAATCAAGCGGGCAAGGTCCGCTCGCCAGGTGTAAACCACAACGAGTAGACGGCCAGCAGCATCCTTGCCAAGAGAGATCCAACGCTCTTCGTCCTCTGAGAAAGGATCACGCACTGTTAACGCGAAGTCGTCTTCCAGCGCTGTAGCGGCGTCGGCGAAATGAATTCCGTGCTTTTCGAAGTTTGCCCGAGCTTTCGCCGGATCCCATTCAAAGCTCACGGGCAAGTATATGCACATTTGTGCATACATGTCTAGGCCTGTCGGCAGAATTGTGAGAAGTGGCGCGCCCGGGCGGATTCGAACCGTCGACCTTGTGCTTCGGAGGCACACGCTCTATCCATCTGAGCTACGGGCGCAATCGGGAATTAATTCGTCGTAGGTTGATTGTATTACGTTCCGTTGGTGGGTCGCAATGGAATGGAGAGCGATAACCGTAAAGGCGAAAATAGAAAAGGGAAAATCGAAAATTGAGGCCGGGGTGGGGATTGGTGCTCGCAGCAGCGGGTACGGCATGCCGTGCCCCTACTATTTATGAGAGTCGAGGCGCAGAGGGAGCGTGGTGCTAATTGTGGCCGCCGGCTAGTTCGCGGACTATGGAGTTTACGAAGGATTTGGCGTCGCCGAAGAGCATTAGGGTTTTGTCGAGGTAGTACAGCGGATTGTCTATACCGGCGAAGCCTGGGCTCATGCCGCGTTTGATGACCATTACTGTGCGGGCTTTATCCACGTCGAGGATGGGCATGCCGTAGATGGGGCTGGTAGCGTCGTTGCGGGCGGCGGGATTGGTGACGTCGTTCGCGCCGATTACCAGGGCTACGTCGGCTTGCGGGAAATCGTCGTTTACTTCTTCCATGTCGAGAAGTTTGTCGTAGGGGATGTCGGCTTCAGCTAGCAGGACGTTCATGTGTCCGGGCATGCGGCCTGCTACGGGATGGATGGCGAATTTTACGTCCACGCCGCGTTTGGTGAGCGCATCGAAAAGTTCGCGGACTTTGTGCTGGGCTTGGGCGACGGCCATGCCGTAGCCGGGGACGATGACTACTTTGTTGGCGGCGGCGAGAATGGCGGCGGCTTCTTCGGGGGTGGCGCTGCGGACGGGGCGAGCTTGTTCGGCAGTGGCGCTGGCGACTTGTTCCTGGCCGAAGGCGCCGAAGAGGACGTTGGTGAAGGAACGATTCATCGCTTTGGACATGTTTACGGAGAGGATGAAACCGGAGGCGCCATCGAGCGCGCCGGCGATGATTAGCAGTTTGCTATCGAGGACGAAGCCCATGGCTGCGGCGGAAAGTCCGGCGTAGGAATTCAGCAGGGAGATTACGGTGGGCATGTCGGCGCCACCGATGGGGATGATCATGAGCACGCCGAAGATCAGGGGAATTATCAGCATCAGCGGGAACAGATGGACGTGGCTGGGATCGTGAACGAGAAATGCGGCGATGCCGATGGCGACCGCGAGAAACAAGAGGTTGACGAGGTTCTGACCTTTATAGGTGATGGGGCGCTGCGGGAGGATTTCTTGCAATTTTCCGGCGGCCATGAGGCTGCCGGTAAAAGTTAGGCCGCCGAGAATTACTTCCATCGAAAGTACGGACATCATGAAGGGCGGGACTTTGGGCGCGCGCAGATAGAATTCGGCAGTGCCGACTAGCGTGACGCAGAATGCGCCGAAGGCGTGGCTGAGCGCGGTGCGTTGCGGGACGGCGGTCATGTGGACCATGCCGAGGGGCACGCCGATGATGGAGCCGAGGACCAGGGCGATGGCGATCCATTTGTATTCGATGATGTTGTGATTGAGGAGCGTGCCGGCGATGGCGAGCAACATGCCGATTTCGCCGGCGCGCACACCGCGGCGGGCGGTGGCGGGCGTGCGCATCCAGACCAGAGCGAGGATGAAGAGCGCGGTGGCGATCAGGTAGATGATTTCGATGAAGGTGTCTGTTCCGAGCCAGGGGATCATTATTTTTTGGGGCCGCTGCTCTTGAACATTTTGAGCATGCGATCGGTGATCAGGAAGCCGCCGACTACGTTGCTGGTAGCGGCGACGATGGCGAGCGCGCCGAGGATGGTGGATAGGGTGCTGCGATGTTCGCCGGTGAGGATGATGGCGCCGACTACGGCGATGGCGTCTAGGGCGTTGGTGAGGGACATCAGCGGGGTGTGCAGCAGCGGCGTGATCTGGCGGATGACTTCAAAACCTATGAATGCGGCCAGCATGAAAACGTAGAGGCTGGTTAGCAGGTCCATCTTCATGATTATTTTTTCTCCTGAGCGACGGCGACCAAGGGCGGCAGTTTGTAAAATTCGCGCAGGCGGGGATTGACGATTTCGCCGGCGGTGGTGAGCAGGGTGTCTCTGATGATTTCATCTGTGACGGCTTCTTGGGCTAGATCGGGGCGGAGTTTGCCGTCTTTTACGATGTGGAGGAGGAAGGCGGAGACGTTGCGCGCGTACATTTGGCTGGCGTGATAGGGGACGGTGCTAGCTAGGTTGTACCAGCCAATTATGGTGACGCCGTGGGCAACGATTTTTTCGCCGGGTTGAGTTAGCTCGCAATTTCCGCCGCGTTCGGAGGCTAGGTCCACGATTACGGAGCCGGGGGACATGCTTTTTACCATGTCGGCTGTGACTAGCAGCGGCGATTTCGTGCCGGGGACTACCGCGGCGGTGATGACTACGTCGCTTTCGGCGACTACTTTGCCAAGGAGCTCGCGTTGGCGGCGATAAAAGTCTTCGCCTTGGGCGCGGGCGTAGCCGCGGGCGTCTTCTGCATCTTTGGCTTCGATGGGCAATTCTACGAAACGGCCGCCCAGGCTTTGCACTTGTTCTTTGGCTGCAGGACGCATGTCGTAGGCTGAAGCTACGGCGCCGAGACGGCGGGCAGTGGCGACGGCTTGGAGGCCGGCTATGCCTGCACCGATTACGAAAACGCGGGCGGGGGTGATGGTGCCG
>Ga0209038_10000272_pt1 | contig 16696 bp, 13 predicted proteins | sample BogFormECP03_OM3_FD_188237 | JGI IMG/M metagenome (GOLD analysis project Ga0209038, IMG submission 188237) | Bog forest soil microbial communities from Calvert Island, British Columbia, Canada - ECP03_OM3 (SPAdes) (version 2) | ecosystem: Environmental > Aquatic > Freshwater > Wetlands > Bog ...
AAAAAAGCTATCAGCAACAGCGGCGCGATCCCGAGCAGGTACATGCCGCGCCATCCCCATCGCGACTCCGCCATGATTGCGTAAGTCAGCGCAGCGGCCGTCACGCCGAGAAACGCGACCATGTGCAGCGCGGCGATCGCGCGCCCGCGCCGCGCGTCGGGAAACTCCTCGCTGATCATAGTGACCGCGACGCCGAACTCGGCCGCGAGGAATATCTGGGCCGCACTTTGAAAAATCGTAAACGAGGCCACGCCTCTCGACAGCGCGGTGAACAAGGTGAGCACGGTGTAACAGAGGACGGTGATCGAGATGATTGGCTTGCGGCCGTAGCGATCGGCGAGGATCACGACGAAGAACGAGAGCATCCCGCCGAATCGCACAATCGACGCCATCAGGCCGATGGCAGGATCGGCGAGGTGAAAGGTGCGCGCGATTTCGGGCGTCGCAAGGTGGAAGATCGTGATGTCGTAGCCTTCGAAAATCGTGGCCGACATCAGCATCGCGAACAGCGCGGCCAGGTAGCGGCGCGGCCGCGGTATCCACGCCGCTGGTGTCGGCGGCTGTGACGTGCTGGTTGGATTAGCGGCTTGCATCGCAGATTGCATCGGCGCGCAAGGCGCACTTCGATTCTCTAAAGGTTTCAGATCCCGAAACCCCCGGCAAGCCGCCTGCTCCGCGCGCGTGATTATCTGCCGGATCTTCCGATGAGCCGTGCAAACTGCGGGCCGTCGTGAGCGATTAAGAGTGTAATCGCCCGATGCGGCGTTTTTCCCTATGCCAAAAAGGAAACAGGCCCGGAAATCCGGACCCGCTCCTTTCAGCTACGATCTGGTCGATGCGTCTCCCCTCTGGCCGCATCGCTACCCGGAACAAACAGTCAGCGTCACGCGATTCGGCTGTTCACCAGCGTCACCGCGCTATTCATCCCCAAATTTTGCGGCAAACTTCTCCAGTTGTGGACCATTTTCGAGACGATCATCGCAATCGCTATCAGCGCCCCGACGATCAGAATCACATCGTGCGACGACCTGATTTTCGACCTTCCAATGACGCGCATTTTCAAAGCCTCCCGGCGCTCTTGCCTCAATTGCTCCTTACTCACTCTGTCGGACAGATATCGCAAAAGCTGGGCCGGGCGGCCGCGAGGGACCTGGCTCTGACCGGTAGCGGCGCTGGAAGTGAATTTTTCCCTTTATTTCGTGAGGTTATTCACCAAACTTTACACTAGCGGTTATGAATCGTACTGTTTGGAGAATTCTTCAATTTGTAGCATCCGCATCAATTGTTGAGTTGCAGCGCTGCACTTGTTTTAAACTTCGGCTACGCTTCGCCTGGTTGTTCCGGTGCAGCTACCAAGTGTTACGCCGGAATCGAAGCCGCAGTCGGTGTACGGATTGCTTTAGATGTATGTTCGGTTTCGCAGTAAGCAGTAATGCAAAAGGAGACCTGCACATGAGCGGCAAGAGCATCACGATCAAAGCGCGCGACGGCGGAACTTTCAGCGGTTATCTTGCGACGCCCGCGTCAGGCTCAGGTCCGGGGATTTTGGTGTTGCAGGAAATCTTCGGCGTAAGCGCGCACATCCGCTCGGTCGTCGACCGATGGGCCGAAGAGGGATACGTCGCGCTCGCACCCGACTTGTTCTGGCGCCTCAAACCCGGCGTCGATCTCGGCTTCACTCCCGACGACGTCAAGACCGCGCGCGAACTCGGCGGGCGCTTCGATATCGATCAGGGCGTGCGCGACATCGGCGACGCGATCGTGGCGCTGAAATCACAGCCGGAGTTCAAGGGCAAGGTCGGCGCGGTCGGCTATTGCCTCGGCGGACGGCTCGCATTCCTGGCCGCGGCCCGCCTCGGCGTCGACGCGGCAGTTAGTTACTACGGCACGCGCATGGACGGCCACCTCGGCGAAGTGAAGTCCGTCCGCTGCCCGATCATGTTCCACTTCGGCGGATTGGACGCCGCCGTGCCGGCCGAGACGCGCGACAAAATCCGCGCCGCATTCAGCGCGCATGACGATGCCGAGTTTTACGTTTACGCGGACGCGGGCCACGCCTTCAACAACGACCGGCGCGTCGAGGCCTACCATCCGTTCGCGGCGCAACTCGCGCGCTCGCGCACGATCGGACTGTTTCGCCGCACGCTCGGTCCACGCTACGACCTGAGCGCGCTGTGGGACGATCACACCGACCAGGAATTCAACTCTCGCGATACCGCCGCGACCGTCGCCTCGATGACGCCCGACGCTTACGTCAACCACGTGCCGACGCTGACCGGCGGCTACGGCGCCAAAGAACTGCGTCGGTTCTACCAGCATCACTTTATCTCGCGCCTGCCTGCCGACACGAAAGTAGTGCCGGTTGCGCGAACGATTGGTCCCGACCGCGTCGTCGACGAGATAATTTTCTGCTTCACGCACACTTGCGAAATCGATTTCATGATCCCCGGCGTCGCGCCGACCGGGAAATACGTCGAGGTCCCGCTCGTCGTCGTGATCGAGTTCCACGGCGACAAGCTCTACAACGAGCACATCTACTGGGATCAGGGGTCGATGCTTGCACAACTGGGCGTGCTCGATGCGAAAGGCCTGCCGATCGCCGGAATCGAAAGCGCGCGCAAAGCGCGGGGCGAGGCGGTACCGTCGAACGCAATGATGCCGACGTGGAAGAACAGCGAAGGCAAAGACTAGCGCGGCGCCGCGCCTCTATAGCGAATCACAATTTCACTTTTTCCGAATGAGGCGTTGTCGTAATGGCACCGAAGCGCGCAGTTTCGTGCCGTGAGCCTTGTGCCAAGAAATCCTGTGTCCTATACGCGTTGACGTAACGAGAATTCAATTTGAGATTTTCTGCATCAGTTAACGATAGCCGACAGGTTCCTGCCGAGATGCGACGGCCAGTTTCGCGTCGTCGTGGTCTCTCAGTTGGTGGCGATCGAGATTGAGCGTTTCGATGGGTGACGAAGTACTTACATAGGAGTAAGCATGCCGACGACAGCTCTCGCCAACGGATTCAGCGTCCGCACCTACCCGGTCCCGCCACCTTCATTTGATCTCGACAAAGCCAGTGACCGCGAGCGCGCGATATGCGGTATCCCGCGCCCTCCCGTCGCCTTCAGCGATCTCGCGAAACGCTGGGAGGCAAAAGTGGGGCAATTCCAAATCGTCGAGCCGATCTTCGAGCCGCGGTTGCTCAGGCGCAAACGTCTGCCGGGCTTCAGACCCGGTTACGGCCCCGAGACTTCCACCATCTGGTCGGGCGGTATCGTCTTTCCATCGAGCGCCGATCGGATCAAATGGGTCGAAGGCACCTGGACGATGCCCACCGAATCGCCATCGATTGGCGTTCGCAACGGAACTTCGCACACCGCCTCGACCTGGATCGGAATCGACGGCGACGACGGCTCGGGCGACGTGTTGCAGGCCGGCTGCGATGCGGACGTGGTGCTGCTGGACGGCGCCAACACCAGGCATCAGTTCAATCCGTGGTGGGAATGGTATCCAGCAGGTTCGTTCTGGATCAGGACGATGATTGCGTCACCCGGCGACGAGCTGACTTGTCTTATTTGCGTACATCCGGGATCGACGACTGCTGCGTCAATTTTTCTGGGCAACGTCACGACCAAGGTAGGATGCTTTTTCTCAGCCGCCGCTCCGCCCGGGATAAGGCTGCTGGGAAACTGCGCCGAGTGGATTGTCGAGGCGCTGGAGACTTACGACAACCTGCCCGAGCTGGCCAAAAACAAGACGGTTAAATTCACCGAGTGCCGCGCCGGCACCGTCGGCGGACACACGGTAAGTCCTGGCAACGGCCATGCGATCGACATGGTCGATGCGAGCAACGTGGTTATTTCGAAAGGCCAGATTGTGAGCAAGACCGAAGTGCAGGTCTCGTACGTCTGAAATTTTCAGCCAACGGCAGCGTACTTGGTGATAGCTTCCATGCCCGCCGCGATTGCTTTGACTGCGTCGGCGCTGCTGCGGGCCAGGCCGTGGCGTTCGGCGATCCAGTGCGCGTCGTTGTAGGTCAGCCAAACTTTGCCATCGGCGTCCTCCCACGCCAGCGCCTTTAGCGGAAGATCGATTCCCGCCGTCTGTCGATCCTGCATCAGCGGCGTGCCGCCCTTCGGGTTGCCGAAGATCAGCAACTCCGTCGGCCGCATCTTGATGCCGGCTTTCTCGGCGCCGGCGGCGTGATCGACGCGCGCGAACACGGTGAGATCGAGTGACGCTGCCTTCTCACTCAGGCGATCGATGGTTTCCCGCACGGAGAAGGTGCTCAAGATTGTAATCAAGCCGTTGTTGTCCATGCTCGCTCCCGCAGAAATTTTATCGGATTGTCGAGATACTTGGTAATCCGAACTCCGCGCGAATCAAAAGCGTTGACGTAGATGTGGGCGCCCTCGCCTGCGTGTAGACTCGTCGCGAGGCGGTCAAATGAATCCTGTAGGTGTCGGTACTTGGATCGGCGATTGGGTCTGGGGCCTTCCCTTGATCGTGCTGACGGTGGTGATTCATGTGTGCGGCCTGGCAGTTATCGGTGAAAGAGTCGAAGCTATCATAAGCCGGATGAACCGTCGCAGATTTATTCTCAAATTCGCGCGGGTCATGGGAACAACCGCCCTGCTGGCCACCATGCTGCACGGATTCGAGGCGTTTCTCTGGGCATCGGCGTACAGGATTGTGGGAGCCCTGCCGGACAATCGGGCCGGGATGCTGTACTCACTTAGCGCGATGACAACCTACGGACACGCCAACCTGTTTCTGCAAGATCGATGGCAGATGATGGGTGCGTTGGAGGCGCTCAATGGGATGCTGCTATTCGGGCTGACCACTGCCTTCATGTTCGCGATGATGCAGAAGAGTCTGGCCGTCCAAGGAGCGCAGGCCCAGCACAGCGGGAACCTTCACGCGCAATAGCTTTCGAGCTGGAAAGCTATTGCGTGTTCTGCACTGGCTGGACGTTTTCGCCGTCGCGCGCCGCCTGCCCGACGTTTACCGCCACCTTGTCTTTGGGATCTATGCCGTTGGTTATTTCAACCGTCTGGCCGTTGTCGTAACCGAGGGTAACCTCGGCCAGGTGCAGTTGATTGTTGCGGACGACCGGCACGTAAACCTTGCCATCGCGGAAGATCAGCGCGTCGTCGGGAACCATCGGGGATCCCCCGCCCATCGCGACGATGAATTCCGCGTTCGCGTACATTCCCGGATACAACGCCTGATTCTCGTTGGGCAGATCGACTTCGACCAGCATCGTGCGCGTATCAGGCGACAGCGCCTCGGGATGGCGCGTGATGGTGCCGGTGAATTTCTGGCCCGCGTAGCCCATCGCTGTGATGGTGGCGGCGTCGCCGTTTTTTATGAATGGCGCCACGTTCTGCGGCACGTAGACAAACACGCGCAGCGGCGCCATCCGTGAAACGGAAATGATCGCGCCTGAACCGGGAGTGCCGGGCGTCGTATTCGCGGGCACCAGGTGGCCCGGATCGATGTAGCGCGCGGTGACGATACCGTCGAACGGCGCCGTGATCGTCTCGTACTGCTGAGTGGCGATGTCCTGATCGAGGATGGCCTTGTCCTGGAGCATCGTAAAATGGGTTTCGTCTGCCGTCTGCTGCGGGATGACCTGTGAACGCACCAACTGCTGATAGCGCTTGTCGGTGACCCGGGCCAGGTTGTAGTTGGCGCGCGCGGTGGCGACCTGCTGATCGAGTTCGGGCGAGGTGAGGATGGCGAGCAGTTCGCCCTTCTGGATGCGGTCGCCCTTGTCGACCTTGATGGTCTTCAGGTAGCCGGGAATTTTGGCGAAGATGTCGGTCTCGTCGTAGCCGCGGATCGTCGCCGGCAGTTTGAGATGGCTGGTGGTCGGAGGCTCCAGCACGTCGCTGACCAGCACGTGCGGACCCGCCTGATTTTGAGTTTCGAGCGCCGACGTCTGGCGGCTGACCCACAACTCGCGCGCGAGCACGAGGCCGGCGGTCGCGATCAGTACAACGATGATCGCAATGATCCAACCGGCGAAGAAAATCCCGCCGGGTGCGGGCACGCTGAAAGTTTTCGGATCGTCTTCTATCTCGGCCATATATAAATACTATGCACCCGGCATCGTGACTGATTCGATCTCGTGATCGCGCTGTTTCTTGCCGATCACGTCACGACCGAAGATCGAATAGACCGCCGGCACGACGAACAGCGTCATCATTGTGGCAGCCATCAGACCGCCGATCACGGCGCGGCCCAGCGGCGCATTCTGCTCGGAGCCTGAACCGAGCGACAACGCCATCGGCAACATCCCGAGGATCATCGCCAGCGCGGTCATGATGATCGGGCGAAAGCGGATGCGGCCGGCCTCGATCGCGGCAGCTAGCGGACTGTAGCCTTCCTCGCGCAGTTCGTTGGCAAAAGTGATCAGTAGGTTGCCGTTGGCGACGCCGACGCCGACCGCCATGATCGCGCCCATCAGCGATTCGACGTTGATGGTCGTGCCTGTTATCGCGAGCATCCAGAGCACGCCGGCCAGCGCACCCGGCACCGCCATCATGATGATGAAAGGCTCGAGCCACGACTGAAAGTTCGCGACCATCAGCAGGTACACGAGCACGATGGCGAGGACCAGGCCCTCGCCGAGGGTTCTGAACGAGTCGCGCATCGCCTGGCTCTGGCCGCGGATGACGACGCGGGTACCGGCCGGCAACTTGCCCAGGTTGTCGATCTCGTGCTGCACGGCGGAGGCCACGCCGCCGAGGTCGCGGCCGTGGACGGCGCAGTCAACGTCGATGACGCGCTGCACCGTGTAGTGCGCGACCACCGCGGGATCCCAGTCGTGACGGACCGTGCTGAGGTTGCCGAGCAACTGGGGCTGGGTCTGTGTGGTTGCAATAGAAGTTTCGGCAGTACTGGTGGAGGCGTTGCCGTTGATTCCAGACGACGACGAGGGAGTGCTCAGCGGAATGTTCGACAGCAGCGCGACGGAATCGATTATATGCTGCGGTTGCTGGGCGATGACGCTGTAGTTAACCCCGTTTTTCGGATCGAGCCAGAAGTTAGGCTGTAGCAGCGACGCGCCCGAGAGCGTGGCCAGCACGCTCGAGGTGACCTGCTGCTGCGTGATGCCGAGTTGCAAAGCCTTGGCGCGATCGACGTTGACCTTGAAGGTCGGATAGTCCTGCGGCTCGGCGATGCGAAGATCGCTGACGCCCGGAATCGTGCGCATGCGGTCCTGGAGCCGCAGTGCGATGTCGTAGTCGGCCTCGAGGTTGTTGCCGTTGATCTGCGCGTCGATCGCCGCGGGCAAGCCGAAATTCAGCACCTGGCTGACAATGTCGGCGGCCTGAAAGTACACCGTGACGTTAGGAAATTTGACCGATAGCAGGTCGCGGATTTTCTGCTGATACCCGACCGTCGGTTTGTGATCGGTCTTCAACTGGATTAGCAGGTCGGCGTCTTGCGGCCCGATCGTATCGGTTTGGTAAAAGGCCAAATCGTACGACAGCGGCAGACCGATGTTGTCGCTGATGCCCAGCAGCTCGTTGTCGGGCACCACGGTGCGAATCGCGCGTTCGATCTCGTCGACCACCAGCTCGGTGTGCTCGATGCGAGTTCCAGTCGGCATCCGAACGTGCAGGCTCATCATGCCGGCGTCGATCGCCGGGAAGAAATCCTCGCCGACAACCAGCAACAGCGCCAAAGAAGAAAGGATAATGACGGCGACGCAGACCAGCGAGAAGGTGCGCCGCGCGATAAACTTGGCAAGTCCGAAGCGATAGTGATGCTTGACCCGCTCGAAGCGAGCGTCGAAGGCGCGCACGATGCGGCCCCATCTGCCATTGCCGAGATTTTCCTCGTGGTCTTCGGGGAGCAGCAGGCGCGCCATCGACGGCACCAGCGTGCGCGAGAGCAGGTACGACGTGAGCATCGAGAACACGACCGCCAACGCGAGCGGAGTGAACAGGAATTTCGCGACTCCGGTCAGCAACACGACCGGGAAAAACACGATGCAGATGGCGAGCGTGCCGACGAAAGTGGGCGTGGCGATTTGCGACGCGCCGTCGAGAATCGCCACCAGCAGCGGCTTGTCCAGCGCCTGGTTGCGATGGATGTTTTCGACTTCGACGGTGGCGTCGTCGACCAGCATCCCGACCGCGAGCGCGATACCGCCCAGCGTCATCGTGTTGATGGTCTGACCGCTCAGCTTGAGCCCGATGATGGCGGTGAGGATTGAGAGCGGAATCGATGTGATGACGATGATCATGCTGCGCGGCGAACCGAGGAACAGCAGCACCATGATTGCGACCAGCGCCGCGGCCGTAACCGCCTCCTGCACCACGTCTTTCAGCGCCGCGCGCACGAATTGCGATTGGTCGAACGTGAGCGCCACGTTCAAGCCCTTGGGCGCAGTGGCTCGGATATCGGGCAGCTTGGCTTTGACCGCGTCGACGACCGCCAGCGTCGAAGCGTCGGCGTGCTTGACCACCAGCAGGTAAGTCGCCTGCTGTCCGTTGAAGCGCACGACGTTGGTCTGCGGCTGATGCGTGTCGGTGACGTGAGCAACGTCGCCGAGGAACACCGGCGCACCGTTGAGATATTTAATCGGCAGCTTGTTGAAGTCGGGAACCGTCGGCACCGACATGTTCAGGTCGACGTTGTATTCGTAATTGCCCATCTTCGCCGTGCCCGACGGGATGACGACGTTGGTTGCGGCGAGCGCATTGCCGACGTCGAAGGCGGAGAGCCCGTTGGCGTAGAGCGCGGTGGGATCGAGATTCGCCATCACGGCGCGGCTCACACCGCCGAGCGGCGCAGGCGAGGAGAAGCCGGGAATCGTGAAGAGCTGAATGCGGATGAAGTTGAGGCCGTAGTCGAACAGCTTGTTGGTCGAAAGCACGTCGCTGTAGACGTTGAGCTGCGCGACCGGGACGTTGCTCGCGTTGTACGAAATGATCTGCGGCGGCTCGATGCCGCGCGGCAGATTGCTCAGGATGGTCTCGGACACTGCGTTGATCTGCGCGATCGCCGCGCCGATGTCGGAGCCGGGTTGGAAATAAACCCTCAGCAGCCCGATGCCGTTGATCGATTCGGATTCAATATGCTCGATGCCGTTGACCGTGGTCGAATAAGCGCGCTCGGAGATGAAGACAATTCGGCGCTCGACATCGAATGAGGACAGGCCCGGATAATTCCAGACCACGAGCACGACCGGCAGATCGATCGACGGGAAGATGTCGACGTTCATGAGGCCGAACGACAAGACCCCGAGCACGAGCATCAGCATCGCCATAACGGCAACGGAAAGAGGCCGACGAAGGGCGAGGCGGACAATCCACATAAGGGGTGCCGAAGACCGTGGTTAAAGCAGGCGACGAAGCTTACGCATAACCCGCGAGTACATTTCAAAAATATGGCAGGGCGTCGAGCAAGGCAAGTTGAGATCGGTGAACGAAGGATTACGCGCAGTCAGTGCGCTGACGCGTCGTTGGCAAATGGCGCGGAAGAACGTGGATGAATTAAGGCACTGGGGCGGCGTTCAGCAGGCCGGCCGCTTCGTCGTAGCCCAGCATCAGGTTCATGTTCTGGACCGCCTGGCCCGCCGCGCCCTTGCCGAGGTTGTCGATGGCCGTAAGCACCAGCAGCGTTTCGCTGCGGCGATCGAGGATGAACGCCAGCTCGCAGTAATTGGTCGCGCGCACGTTGCGCAGCTCGGGCAGCTCGCCCGGCTTGAGGATTCGCACGAAGCGCGACTTCGCAAAGCTCGCTTCAAACGCGGCGTGCACATCGCTCTCGGTCGTGCCTGCGCGCGGACGCATAAAGATCGAGCTCAGCAGACCGCGCGTGATCGGCAGCAGATGCGGCACGAACAGCAGCGCGATATCGCGGCCGAGCGCCGCGGAAATTTCCTGCTCCATCTCGGGCACGTGCCGATGGTTGCCGACTTTGTACGCGCGGAAGTTCTCGTTGACCTCGGCGAACAGCTGCTCGATCGATGCGGCGCGACGCGCGCCGGTGGTGCCCGACTTCGCGTCGATGATTATCGACGACGGCTCGATCAGGTCGCGCCTGATAAGCGGCAACAGCGCGAGCAGCGCTCCGGTCGGGAAGCATCCGGGATTCGCGACGAGCCGAGCCTCCCGCAGCTCGTGCCGATGGAATTCGCTGAGGCCGTAGACGGCCTCCTTGAGGAGCTGCGGCGCGGGATGCTCCATCCCGTAGGTGGCCCGGAATTGTGCCAGGTCCTTGATGCGAAAATCCGCGGACAGATCGACGACCTTGATGCCCGCCTTGATCAGTTCCGCAGTATGCGCCGTGCCTACCGTCTCCGGCAGGCATGAGATGGCGACGTCGGCGCGCCCATTCACCAGGTCGGGTCGCAATTCTTCGAACGGCGGCAGATCGATCCCGGCCATGTGGCGATAAACGTCGGCGACTTCGCGTCCGGCGTAATGCTCCGACGTGAGCACGCTCAGCTCGACGAACGGATGGCTGGCGAGGATGCGCACTGCCTCGATACCGGAGTATCCAGAGGCGCCAACCACGGCCACCTTGACCTTGTCGTTCTTTGCCATCTGCGGGAGTTCAATTCTCCTTCACGGGAAGAGGTCGAAGCAAATCCAGTAGCATGATAGCGCGCGTCGAGCCAGTTCGCGCTACTTGCTGGTGCCGTTCTAAAAGAAGACGCGGATCATCACATCAAGGCTTCGGTTTAACGTCTTCGCCATCCTCATTCTTCACAATCTTTCGATAAGCAGTCGCACTAGTCTGCGTTCCCGGTACTTTTTCAATTTGATGACTCGCTTCCATTCGGTTGAAAATGCTTTTCATCCGGAAGTCTGTGCGCGTGTGCGTTATTTCTCTTGCTTTAGCATTCTTGATCGTCGGGTGGGCTTCTAAGTATTCGAGAATCGTAATCTCGGGCGACGCCAGCGGCTCATGTCGGATCAAAACGAGAACTGCGTTCTCAAGTTCCTTGATAATTGGGTCTTTCAATCCCAGATTATTCATCTCCCTGAACGCGGTATTCAGACCTTCGCCAACGTCTTTGTTCGGTGGGTCGGGAAATTTATTTAGTATTCGAACAATCGCGCCGTTCCGAGCGAACCGTTCGTCGAGAATGTTTTTCACGGTTACGTGAGCTGGCAATCGCCCTGGACTTTGAACTTCGACACGATCATCAAAGATTCGGATGTGCACATCGTCCTTAACGCTATAGTCCCGATGGAGCACTGCGTTAGTTACAATCTCGTGGAGTGTTGCAGGTGGATATTTTATCGTTTCAAATCCACTGAAACCCATTCGTGGAATCGTTTCGGTAATTTGTTGTGTGAGTTTCACTGCATCTCGAATCTGTTGATATAGGCAGCCCTCTACGGTCGAAGGATCGTCGGCGAGAACTTCACGGAAGCCCGCGACGTCGCGGGTCTTATAGCGATACACCTTAATACCGCAGTGTTTGGGTAGAACTGCTTGTGGCTCATCCGCGAAGAGCAGCACGCCCCCGACCGTAGGTCGATCATCGCGAAGCAGAACTTGTTTTCGAAGCCACGGCTCGGCGGTCGCGCTAGGAATAACTTGGCGAACAAACTCGTCTGTAATTTTCGAATTGACTATCGTCTCTTTCGGTACATTGACCGTATCGGTTTCGAACGATGCGACCCCTTTCGTTAGTTCGAGCAGCCTAAACTTCTCTGGAGTGTTGATGATCCGAGTTTGGGCGCCACGTCGGATATATGGAAACCCGTCTGAGGCTTTGATGATGCCTTTGGTCTTGTTGATCTGAACGTGCAGAACGAGACCGCTTTGATTAGCGCATCTAAGAAAGTCGTATTGGAAATCAGTTCCAAGCGGAAATAACTCTTCGAAGATTTGGAGATGCCCGTTCGCACCCTCAACATTTTTGAAGCCTTCCCACCGCCGTTCCTTGTCCGTAATGCCGATATAAAGATCGCCGCCGTCCGCATTTGCGAACGCGGAAATATGCTGGGTCAAGGTTCTCGGCGCAATCTCCTTCGCCTTAATATCTGCGAACTGTCCTTCGTCAAGCAGACGAATTTTGTCCATCTGTTCCGTTGTAATTTGTGCAATCGTAATAGACATCTTCGACTCACGCCGCATCCTAATCTTCGAAGAAGTATAAGGGGCACCGTTCGAAGATTCAAGGGGGCTCGGGGTCGAAGATTCCCACCTGTCACCTCGCCAAGGACCTTAATTTTTGTCCACCAGCCGTTTCAGACAGCACCTACTTGCTCTCGAACTCGAAGACCATCTCGGTTGGCGGGTGGTCAGGATCGGCGGCAAGCTTGTCCAAATAGATACGGACCGGCGTGTCGTCAGGGCGCGTCTGCCCCAACTGTTCAAGCTCCTGGCGTGCCGAAAACACGTCGCCCGCACGAATCATCGTCAGCGCGTCGCCAAAGTGCCGATAGAAGGAAGGATCGACACCATCGTTGTCACGGCCGGCGACGTGGACAATCGGCACGTACAATTCTTTTCCCTTGACCTTGACCAGCCCGAGCTCGCGCCCGATGTATCCCGCGCCCGCTTCGGTGTAGGTCTGGCGACTGACCAGCAGATGCACCTTGAAATGCCGGGTGAGGCCCTCGAGCCGCGAGGCAAAGTTGACGGTGTCGCCGATGACGGAGTAGTCGAAGCGATTTTCGCCGCCGAGGTTGCCGACTACGACGTCGCCGGTCGAAATGCCGATGCCAATGTCGAGATCGGCGAAGCGCGGATCGGTGGTCTGCAGCACGTGAAGATTCTCGAGCATCTTGAGCGCGCAATCGATCGCAGAGCGCGACGGATTTTCAAGATCGTTGGGCGCGCCCCAGAATGCCATGATGCCGTCGCCCATCAACTTGTCGACCACGCCGCCGGTCTTGAAGATGACGTCGATCATCGAAGTCATGTAGGTGTTCAGCAGCGCGAGCAGATCCTCGGGCTCGGTCTTCTCGGAGCGCTTGGTAAAGCTGACGATATCGGCGAACAGAATCGCCAGATGACGCCGCTCGCCGCCGAGCTTCAAACCCTCGGGCGAATCGAGCAGCGAGGTGATGACGTCGGGATTCAGGTAATGCTCGAAGGCCAGGCGCAGGTAGCGCTTCTCGAGGCCTTCGGTGATGTAACGATAGCCGGCCAGGAACATGTAGATGAGGAGCGCGGAGAGCATCGGGAAGACGATTCCGATCACGAGACCGTCATCCAGCAACCGGTATTGGGCGTACGCGTAGTAGCCGACCAGCAGGATGACGCCTAACGCCGCCGACGCCATCGCCGACAGCCACGCCACGCCCATCGCCATCGCGATTCCAATGAGCAGCGTCGCCAGCAGCGTTATCTCGCGCGCCTCGATCGGGCGGCGCAGGAAATCGCCCTGCAACATGTTGTCGATCGCGTTGGCGTGGATCTCGACGCGCGGCATGTCGGGGTTGACCGGCGTCACGCCGCGATCGCCCAGCCCGTGCGCAGTCGCACCGATCAGCACTATCTTGCCGGCGAGTTTGTCCGGCGCAATCTTATGATCGATGATGTCCGAGACCGAGTAATACGGGAACGGGTCGGCGCCGCGGCGGAAATTAATCAGCATCCGCCCGTCGTCATCCACCGGTATCCGAACTCCCGCCACGGCGACGCCGGACACGCCCTCCTGATCGACACCCAATTCCATCGGCGCACCGTCGGCAAACGCGTCGGCGAGCGCGATAAACAGCGGCGCACAATACTGGCCGTCGAAGTGGATGACCGTCATCTCAGTGCGGATTTCACCGTCCGCGTCCGAATCAATGTCGAAGAATCCGGTCGAGCGGGCGGCGCTGTTCAGCAGTTGCGTCGGCGGCTGGTACGCTTGCGCCTCGATCAAATCGTGCGGCTTGCCCGGCGCCTGCCGGACGATTCCATACGTGAGCGGCGTGGGTGCTCGAATCTGGTCGATGTAGCCCGCGGTTTTACCGGTTCCCAGCCGGCCCTTGAGATGGTGGGTCTGAAATGCGTACCCGAGCACCGTCTGGCCTTGCGCCTTCATCGCGGCCGCAAATGCCTCGTCGTTGCTCGGACCCAGCACGTCGCGAATCGACTCCCCCGTCAGCCCCAGTGCGGACAACTTTTGACTGATGGGGCCGCGCGCCACGTCGCTCTTGTCGTCTTCGCTGAAAATAGCATCGAAGCCGATCACTTTGACCTTGTAATCCTTGAGCGCGTCGACCAGCCGGCCCAGCACCAGCCGCGGCCATGGCCATTGCCCGAGATGCGCGATACTGCGGTCGTCGATCGTGGCGATCACGACCATGCCGGTCGAAGGATGCGGCGTAATGGTGTTGATGCGAAGGTCGTATGCGATCAGATCCATGCGCTCGAATGCGTCATGGAAGCGGTCCTGCGAGACGAACAATAAACCCAGCAGCACGATCCCGAACAGGAACGTGCGCCATGAGAATCTGCGTGTCGGATTTGACCCTTTTGAGCTCGCCATCGTCAGCGATTCGAGCTTACCCCGCCGCCGCCCGCGCCGCTATTCGCAAGCCGCCCTTACTCGAACCAGCTCAGCTGCTTGTACATGCTCAGCTGTCCATACTGATGCGCGTTGCCGTAACCGGCCTGCGCGCTCACGCCCAGCTGCCACGGCCGATAGTAAAAGCCGAGATCCGGGCCGCCCTGCCCCTGCCCTTCAGTCAGGAAGCCGCCGAAGTACATCGCGCCGCCGATACCGCCGAGGATCATGTACTTTTCCCTCGACAGCAGGATCGCGTTCACATCGATTTCGCTGCTGGTCACGCCGTTCTGATAATCATGGATGGTGCTGAAGGATCCGTTAAGCGGATGCTTGCTGTGGAGGAACAGCCAGCTCGAGAAGTCGCCCTCGATTATGAAGGCGTCGCTGTCGGCCACGTCGTGCCCGCCCGAGACGTACAGATGCGTCCCCGGATAGAGCGTGAAATCGGCGCCGCCCTGGAAGCGCCCGAAGTTGAGCCGCGGAAAACTGCCGCTGCCCGGCGACAGCGGGCTCTCGAAGCCGTTGCCGATCCACAGTTGATAGCCGGTCGCGCGCGCGAAGCCACCGATGTATGGCGTGATGCTTTGCTCGACCTGCGCGCCCTCCTGCAGCACGCCGTATTTGTCGCTGACAAAGCCGCCGCCGAACATCGTCGCCTGCAGCAGTCCGGGGCTTTGGAGCGAGAAGAATCCCGGATAGGTTTCGTCGAACCATTGGGCATGTGCGGCGGGCGCGATCGCGATCACGCTCAGCGCGGCTGCGAGGGCGACCGTCATGCTAACGCGGGAAATTCGTTTCGTCGCCACGTCTCACCTCCTCCGCTACCTGGGGTTCGTCGACGGCGGCGTTACCGTCGTCATGTTCACGCATACCGGACACGCCGGCACCGGCGCCCCGCCCGATGACGGCGCCGCTCCTGTGAACTGCGCGCCGCCCCCCGCCGCGCTGTCGAGCGAAACCGCGCCGGTCATCGCGAGCGGTCCCGCAGCCGTCGGCGGCTTGTCGCACGGCAGCGTCGCCTCGTAACCCGCCTGTACATCCTCGCCAGCATTGGGCGTCGCCACCGGCGACAGGTTGACGGTCCCCGTGTAGACGGAGACGTCGGTATATCGTTCGCACCCCTGGTAGCCCGGTCTGATTACGTTCTCGCTGTACGCAGTATCGAACTTGGTGCCGCGCACTGCCGCGACGGCGTTCGGAGTATGCACCTGGTAGTTTGCCGCCGCGCCGCCCGATGCGGCGTTGACGAGCGATCGCATCACGCCCGAAAACAAGCTGATGCGCGCCGAGGTAGCTCCACCGCTGATAGTGAACTGGTCGAGTGTAATGCTGCTGGACGGCCCGAGGTCGAGCCGGCTCTGATCGTTGAGAACGATGACGGCGTGTCCGTTAGGCCCGGTGACGATTCGATCGCCGACGTTGACACCCACGCCCGCGGCCGCTCCAATCGTCGCGCCGCCGGCGCGTTGGATTTGCACTTGACCGGCGACCGATTGGAATGATCCAGCTACGGTCTGCGCCAGCACCGGTCGGGATATCAGAAGCAACAGCGCGCCTATGATCAACAACTCCGCAGCCGTTCCGGCGCTTCGGTCTCGACGCATCTAATGGCGCTCCTTTAACGTGGCGCTTCCCTTGTATTTGTCGGAGTCCGGACTTGTCAAATCCCCCTGCTAAGCAGGCGTAATTGCAGGCAAAAAGAGAGGGGCGCGAGCCTCGCTCACGCCCCTCTCGTTCAAATTGACGTTTCCGACGCGCCGAGCGCGTGCCGCTTGCGTGCTAACGCTTGGAGTACTGCGGCCGCTTGCGCGCTTTGTGACGGCCGTATTTCTTGCGCTCGACCTCGCGCGGATCGCGCGTCAGCATCCCGCCCTTGCGCAGCGTCGGCCGCAGCGTTTCGGTCGCTGTCACCAGCGCGCGCGAGATTCCGTGACGGACAGCGTCGGCCTGCGCCGCGATTCCGCCGCCCTCGACGCTGATGAGCACATCGTACTGACCGACGGTCTCGGTCGCTTCGAACGGCTCCAGGATTCGCATCCGCGAGGTCGGGCGCGGGAAGTAGTCCTCGAGCGTGCGCTCATTAACTGTGATCGTGCCGGTGCCGGGGAGCATTCTGACGCGCGCCACCGCGGTCTTGCGCCGCCCCGTAGTCCAGATGATGTTTTTCTTTTCTGCCATGTAACAGGTGCCTTGTTAAACGCTCACGCTTTTTGGCTTCTG
>Ga0209038_10000274_pt1 | contig 16502 bp, 18 predicted proteins | sample BogFormECP03_OM3_FD_188237 | JGI IMG/M metagenome (GOLD analysis project Ga0209038, IMG submission 188237) | Bog forest soil microbial communities from Calvert Island, British Columbia, Canada - ECP03_OM3 (SPAdes) (version 2) | ecosystem: Environmental > Aquatic > Freshwater > Wetlands > Bog ...
CGAGCATCGCGTGAGCCTGCGGCGGGCCCATCGAACGTTTTTCCTGCGCTCTGAGCTCCTCTCCGCGTTCGGCCATTGGTCCGCGGTTCGGCGCGCGCTAATGCCCTTCACGGGGTTGGACGATGCATATGAATCCCCCTACACCCGCATCGGCTATCCGTGCAGCAATTGCGCAGGCCGAGCCTCGGACGCCCTGGAACCGTCACGCTGGCCGCCCTGCTGTTCCTGGGAGTCTTCCTGCTGCGTCAGAGCAAGGCCAACTTCGCCGATGCCGGCGAAATCCTGTTCGTTCTGCCGGTTGCCCTGCTCGCCATCGAGTTCGGCTTCCGCGGCGGCCTTGCCGGTGCGCTGCTGGCGCTCGCGCTGGTGGTGCCACTGAATCTCCACGACGAAGACACGATCATGAAGCTGCAGGTGTACCTGGGACGTGCGATCGCGTTCCTCGTGCTGGGGATGCTGCTCGGCGCCTTCGTTGATCGCCGTCGTCGCCTGGAAGCGGAGATCTCGCGCTACTACGCGATGTCGCTCGACCTGTTGGCCACGATCGATCTGAATGGGAGGTTCATACGCGTGAACCCGTCGTGGGAGCGCCTGTTCGGCCCCCCCCCGGAGGCTCTCCACTCGCAGCCGCTGATCGAGTTCGTGCACCCCGATGACCGAGAGGCGACAGCCGCCGAGACGGCCGCACTGGCCGCCGGCTCAGGCGACACCGCCGAATTTCACAACCGCTGTCGCGCCACCGATGGAAGCTATCGCTGGCTCGAGTGGAGCGCGTACGTCTCGACCTCCGAAGGCGTGATCCAGGCGGTGGCACGCGACGTCAGCGTCCAGCATGAGGCCGAACAGCAACTCGCGAACAGCGCCAGGCTGCTCGAAGCGAAGGTGGACGAGCGAACGAGTGAGCTCGACGATGCCCGCTCCGAGCTCCTACACCGGCTGGCGATCGCGGCGGAGTACCGCGATCACGACACCTTCGAGCACACCGAGCGCGTAGGCAGGACGGCCGCCGAGATCGCCGCGCCGCTCGGGATGAGCACCGAGCAGCTCGAGCTTCTGCGCGAGGCCGCGCCGCTACACGACGTCGGAAAGCTCGCGATCTCAGACAGCATCCTGCTCAAGCCCGGGAAGCTGACGGTGGAGGAGTACGAGATCATGAAGACCCACGCCGCGGCCGGCGCGCGCCTGCTCTCCGGCAGCAGCTCGCCGGTGCTGCAGATGGCCACAGTCATCGCCGCAAGCCATCACGAGCGCTGGGACGGAACGGGATACCCCGCGGGCCTCGCCGGTGAGGCGATTCCCCTTGTCGGGCGCGTGGTCGCGGTGGCCGACGTGTTCGACGCGTTAACCCACGATCGACCCTACAAGTCCGCGTGGCCGCTCGAGCAGGCGATCGCGGAGATCCGCCGCTCGGCCGGGAGCCAGTTCGACCCGCGCGTCGCCGCCGCGTTCCTGGCCGAGCGCGAGCACGCCTCCGTACCCGCGCGCTTGTCCAACCGCGCGCTGGCCCGCAGCGGCCGCGCACGATCTGAGCACTCCACCGCACGGGCCTGACCGGCAGCCCCCCCGGAGCCGAAGACGCGGCGATCGCGTGCGCACCGCCGCGCGTGAGCCGGTGCGTTAGCTTCTGCGCATGACCCCAGACCTGGCTGAGAACGGCGCCGCGCTCGCGGCACCACCCTGGCTCGCGCAGGAGCTGGCTGCGGTCGTGCACGAGCTCGCAGGCTACGAGCGCCCGTCAGCGTCACAGGGCGAGCGGCGGGCCGCCGAGTGGATCGCCGGGCGCCTCCGCCAACTGGGCCTGACCGCGACGGTCGAGATCGAGCGCGCGCACGGCGGCTACTGGTGGCCCTTAGGCCTGCTCAACGGCAGCGTCGCCCTGGCCGGTTTCGCGGCTCGCCGCACACATGCCCGCTGGGCGCGCCTCTTGGCCGCCGGCCTCGGGATTGGTGCGGGGGCGGCGATCTGGGATGAAGTAGGCGGGGGGCGGCTGTGGTTCCGGCGTGCTGCGCTACCCCACCGCGACACCTTCAATGTGGTGGCGGAGGCCGGCGATCCCGACGGCGCTGAGACGCTCATCGTCGTGGCCCACCACGACGCCGCCCACAGCGGGCTCGTGTTTCACCCCGCGCTGCCGCGGCTGTTCGCCGAGCGCTTCCCCGCCGCCCACGAGCGCTCGAGCCAGAGCCTTCCGATCATGTATGCAACCTGGCTCGGCCCGGTGATGGTGGCACTCGGCTCGATCCTCGGTCGGGCCGGTCTCACGCGCGCAGGCTCGCTGCTCGGCGTCTGTGCCGCGGGCGCGATGTTCGACATCGGTCGCAGCGAGGTGGTCCCCGGCGCCAACGACAATCTCAGCGCCGTCGCCGTGCTCGTGGCGCTGGCTCGCTCACTGGCCGAGCGGCCGGTGGACGGAGTGCGCGTGCTGCTGCTGTCGACCGGCTCGGAGGAGTCGTTCATGGAGGGCATGCAGGGCTTCATGCGCCGTCACCGCGCAACGCTCGATCCGGCTCACACGACCGTACTGTGCCTGGAGTGTGTGGGCAGCCCCACGCTGGCGTTGGTTGAGGCCGAGGGCATGCTGCGGATGCGCCCCTACAGCGACGCCGCCCGGCAGCGCCTCGCCGACGCGGCCGACGCGGCCGGCGTGGCCCTCGCCAGGGGGTTGCGTACGGTCGCCGCCACCGACGCGCTGATCGCCCTGCGCCGTGACTACGACGCCGTCACGCTGGCCTCGATCGATGCGACCAAGTTCCCCTCCAACTACCACTGGCCGAGCGACACCCCCGAGAACCTCGACTGGCAGACGATGCAGCGCGCGTTCGCTGTGGTCGATAGCTTCGTCCGCGTCGGCAGTGTGCGCCGAGCGCCAGAGCTCGTTGCCTGAGGGGCCCGCGCTCAGACCGAGCAGGGACGCGAACGACGGTCCGTGCCCACTTCGGTGATGCCGGCTGAGGTGATCTTGATCTGTGTCGGCACGTTGCCGCGCTCGAGCAGCTTGCGCAGCACCGTCTCGCCCTTGGTCGCGATCCCCGAGCGGAGCGGCTCCTCGAACGCCTCGGGCCGCAACGAGCCGGCGATCTGAACGTACACGTGCTGTTCGGCGTGCCCGTTCTGAACCTTCCAGCGATAGGTATCGCCGGGCCGGGGAGCCGGGATCGGAGTGGGTCCGCCGATTATCTCGGGATCGTTGGCCACGCCCATAGGATTACCGTCACGCCCCCGGAAAGAAGGGCCCGCTGGCCAGCATTCTCGCCTCGATTTTGGACACGTGCCGAGCGCGGTCAATGGCCGCCCGGTACGGACTTCACATGCCCGCTTTGGTCCCCTCTCCACTTCCTGCCTGGGACCCCACTAGTGAGGCCGGATTCCCTACTCGGAAACTGCCATTTGACATCGCTCTATCGTTAGGCGGATGGAGGCACCCATCGACGGACGCAGGCTGCGATATCAACACCGCCGGGGAGAGCTGCTCGACGCGGTGGGCGAGTACGTGCTCGAGAACGGCGTTGCCAGCCTGACACTCCGGCGAGTGGCAGACGCGGTCGGTATCAGCCATGTCACCCTCCAGCATCACTTTGGCAGCAAGGAGGAGCTCGTGAGCGAGGTCGTCGAACACCTGATCGACCGCACGCTCGTGCCCCAGGAGGCCTACCCCGATGGCGCGCCCGCTCCCGATCTGGACCTCGCGGCGCGCATGCGCGCGCTGTGGGCGAGCCTGAGCTCGCCCTCCGGCCAACGTGACGTGCGCCTGTTCATCGAGATCCTCGGTCAGAGCTTGTTCGAGGGATCGGACTATGCGCCTGCGATCGAGCGCTCAATCACCCATCGGCTCGACCTGATCATCGCCAACATCATCAGCCTCGGCTGCCCTCAGGAGGAAGCCCGGTCGTTCGCCACGCTGATGTTCGCGACCCTTCGCGGGATGATCATCGACCTGCTCGCAACGGGCGAACGCGAGCGGCTTGATCAGGCGTTTGAGATGTTCCTCGCCAACGCCGAGCACCGTGCCGCGGCGTGGGCCTCCAGGGACCGCTCCGCCAGACAGCCGTTTCAGCAGGTATAGGCCGCGGGGCGGGTCTGGACGGCGGCGGTCAAGGGCCCTCCACAATCAATCGTGGAGGGCCCTTGAACCAGGAGGAGCAGATTCGCGTCAGCTGATGCCGGCGGCGTTGAGGCGGCCGATGATGAATTTGTCGGCCGTCTTGTCGTACTTTTCGACGTAGTCCAGATGCGCCTCCAGGTTGTCCCCTTTTGCGCAGAACGGGTCGCCCGTGTCGCAGTAGGACTGGATGTCTTCGGCAAACGGCGTGAGCAACTGCGTTTTGAGCCGCGGGAATATGCCTTCGGCGCCTTTGTCGGAGCCGACGTCAAACGACTGGCCCGGGATGCGGCGCGGGTCGCCGTACTGGATCACGCCGATCACTTTCGAGGTGGCCGCCGACGATGCCGGCGGAGTCGCAGGGCCGTCGCCTGCACCGTCGACCTTGGCGTTGCCGCCGCCGCCGCCGAGCACATCCCCGACGATCTGCGCGCCTTGGGAGTAGCCGAGCAGCACGATCTTCTGACCCGGGCAGTTCGAGACCTCTTCTTCGAGCTGCTTCTTGATCGCTGTGTCGCCAGCGGTGACGCTCGGTTCATATGGCGTCAGAGCCGCCGGGTAGACCACGGCCTGCTGACTGACGGTGGCTTTGACGCCCTTCTGGATTTCTTCCGCCAGCGCGCCGATCACACCGTCGCCCTGAGCCTCGGTCGATGCCCGGGCCACGATGATGTTGACGGTCGCACACGGCGAGTTCGATGAGGATACCGCGAGCGCCGGAGCGGCCTGCAGCGCGGCGCCTCCCACGCCGGCGATGATGCTCACAGCCAGCGAACATGCCAGCGTTCGGCCAGCGCGAGTGGCTACGGATGTTCCCCCGTTACGAGACATACCCTCTCCTATCTATCGACAACATGCGTGTGTTGCCGGGCTCCCTGCGTACGTACGACCGGACCACCGCGAAAGGTGGAAGGGACCGGCAGCACGCCCCCAAACAACCCCGACAACCCCTCCTTGAAAAGCCTCTCTCGATCGCCCACTACGGACGAACCGGTCTCATCATACACATTGCTCGACCAAGTGGTCGAGCAATATTTAGAGCGGCCGCAATTTGGGGGCCTCCGACTGCCGCCGGCGGGAATCCCTCCCCTAGCCAGGATCCAGCTCAGGAACCGCCATCCGCTCACCAAAGATGCCGGGGTCAGGGAGGCCAGCGACGAACCCGCGCAACCAAGCGGGTGCATCTGCCTCGGGCAGAGCCTCGGTCCTGAAGCCGATCTCCCCGTTCATCTGGCCCCAAGCCGTCCGGAACGCTATCCCCACTCTCACGAGCTCATCCGCTGTTCCCGGTTGGAACCTGTCGCGACTATCACCGAGGTCGAGGTTGTCCATCAGATAGCGATGCGAAAGTCGCTCGCGCCACTCCATCAGACTCTCGATCTCGCCCATCAGCTCGGGATCGAATTGTTCGGGCAGGTTCTTTCGCAGCTCCGCCGGCGCTCGCTGATAAGCCTCCGCAGACCTCGCCACCGCGCTCCTGACCGCCTCGGGGCTCTTCAGCTGACGCGTCGCGCGATTGCGGCCGAACAGCACGGCGAGCGTCGCCAGGGCGTGCTCGAAGCCCTGCACCATGCACATCGTCACCCCGTAGGCGTGGAAGACGTCGAACGCGTCGGGCGTCTCGGAGATGGGCCGGGCCATCGCCCGATAGTACGACGCCGGCTGGCAGCTGCGCCGACCTGCCTCCTGTCGGCCTCAGGATCCGGACTCGAGTCCTTCCGCCGCGGCCTGCATGAAACCGGCAGCAAACGCGTCGCCGACGCCCGCGAGCGGGACGAGTCGTGGCACGGGCATGGTGGCATCGAGCTCGAGCTCCAGGTTGGTGCTCCCGGCGCGGTCCTCCAGCCGCCAGGTAGCGTTGAACGACGTACCGCTGGACTGCCCGCGGGGCACATGGGTGAGCCGGACCAGGTTTGGCCGGTCCACCTTCACCGCGAGCAGCAGGTCGAGGTCTCTGGAGACCGGCCCGTAGGAGAGGTGGAGCTTCGTTTCGGCCCTCAGCGGAAGCCCGTCCTCGCCGGCCTCGACGACCTTCACGTTAGTGACGACGTCCGGGTACCAAGTCGGGTAGGCCTCCAGCCCGGCCAGGAACGCGAGGCAGTCCTCGATCGGCAAGCCCACGGCGCCCCGGGCTCCTCCATTCAGATGCTTCATTCGGCCAAGCCTAGCCAGCGGGGAGCGGATGGCACCCCGCGCCCGGGGCCGATGCACAGGGTGCCGGCCGCTACTTCCTGGGGCAGGGCGCCGTGTAGCTTGCCGTGACCCTCTCCGGCGTGGCCATGTTCCCGTTTTCGGCAAAGGTCGCTTCCAGTTTCAGCGGGAAGCCTCCATGGGGGCACTTCTTCGGCACGGTGGCGTAGTAGATCGTCTTCTTGCCCTGCTTGATCGCCGGGCTCCCGTACAGGACGATCTTTTCCGTCGAGGCGTCGGCGGCGCCGGGCAGCGTTTCGATCAGCGGGATGGTGCTGAACAGCTCCGGGCCGAAGCCGGCGCGACTGGTGGTGGTGACGTGGCCCGCTGCGATGAATTCGAACAGCGACGGAGTGACGCCCTTCGTGAAGAACTCAAGGCCACCGCCGGGTGCGAAGAAGCCCTGCACCCTCGCTTTCTCTTCAACCGGTGGACCACTCCCGATCTTGACGACGCCCAGGCCATAGCTTTCGTCGTGAAGGACGATGCTCGGACTTTCAGGCTGTGGACCTGAGACCGGGAAGGTGACGAGGGACGCCTTCGGGCAGGCTTTGGTCCCAATCGCAGGTTCTCCGATTTCTTTCAGCGCCGTCGGCGAGCACGTCGGAAAGCCCTGCGGATGAACCCCGCTGCCGGAAGGGAAGAGGACGTTGACCCCGATCAGGGGCGGCGGGTGTCCTTCGTCGTATTCGGTCCCGCTGATGTCGAGTTCGCCCTGCAGAGCGGTGCCCGCACCGAGAATGTTGCCGGTGTGCGGAAAGCCGGGAATGGGAATCGCCGTTACTTTGAACTTGACCGTGGGCGTCGCCGCCGCGGCCTGTGGAATTCCCAGGACGGCCAAGACCAGCAAGGCCAGACAGGTGCATGCTCTGCGCATCAAAATCCTCTCCCCATGTGATCGGACAGCTCAAGAGCGACCACCTTGATCGAAAGGCACGATCACCCCCTGACCGCCCAAGTTACCGCACGGTCTCGCCTCGGGCGCCGGCTTCGGTACGCCAGTTGGTACCTCGGAGGGCGGTGGATGCCTCCGTTATGGCTGCGATGCTGCCATATTGACTGCATGGCAGTTGCGATAACGGTCCGGAACGTCCCGGATAACGTGCGCGATGAGCTTGCAGCACGCGCGGCCCGAGCTCACCAGTCTCTCCAGGAGTATCTCCGCAGCATGCTCATCGACTCTGCAGCGCGCCCGCCCGTAGCTGATGTGATCGCCCGCGCCCGAGCCCGCGTCCAGGTCACGGGTACCACCGTGACCGCAGCGTCGATTCTCGCCGCCCGCGACGCCGACCGGCGGTGAGTTCGGGCCTCGTATGCGACGCCTCAGCGATCGCGGCGCTACTACTCGACAGCGGCCCGACGGTCAGTGGGTCACGCACACAATCAGGGCGGTCCAGATCGTGGCGTCCGCTCTCGTCACTTACGAGACAGCCAACGTGATACGCAGGCAGGAGCTCGCCGGCCAGATCAGCCCCGACCAAGCGGTTCAGGCCCACGCTGATTTGCTGGACCTCTCCATCGAGCTATGGCCATACGACCTCTTGGCTGAGCGCGCTTGGCAACTCCGACGGAACCTCTCTATCTACTACGCCAGCTACGTGGCACTCGCAGAGACAACCAATCTGACCCTTGTCACGCTCGACAAACCCCTCGCCAAAGCACCCGGCGCCAAGTGCCCGATCACCGCGCCCTAACCCAGTACCAAGCGGTCAGACTCGCTCAAATTTGATGTCACAAATGATGCCTCGGCATAATCCGCGGTGATGAACGAGGTAGAGCACCGGCCTGTCGTCGAAGTCGAGACCGGCAGGCCATTCACGGAGCTGTTCGAGGCCCTCGACCAAGCCGGCTTCGAAACGGCGCGCCGTCCGGCGTTCGAGGAGCGATCCGACGAGCTCGTGGAAATCTTCGCGGTCTATCTCATCGAGCAGGCCGCCGACCCCGTAATCGACCGGCTCATTGCCACGGTCCGAGTGTGGGCGACGACATGGCTCCGGCGGTTTCTCCATGAGCGCGGGCAGCCGGGTGTCACGATCACGATCTATGGGCCGCACGAAGAAGTGCTGAGTGTCCTCGAGGTCGACGACGAATAGCCGCTGGCGCTCGCAGGTGGGCGACTGCCGGCCAGGCCCGCGAGGGCTGATCGACTCTCGTTGACTGTGGTCCTTGCCGTCGTAGGGCTTCTCGGTCCATCCAAGGCCGGTGTCCTCCGCCGCCGGCTGCTAGCGAGAACCCGAACGAGAGCGCTTGACGCGCAGCCACGCGTAGGCTCGCCGGTGCTTGTCTACGGGTTCGCGCCCGAGGGAAATTGGTGCCTCATTGGTGCCTCAGCAACCTCCAAATACGCCAAACGCCCCGTAAAAATGGGGCGTTTGCGGCATGGGCGATACTGGGCTCGAACCAGTGACCTCCGCCTTGTCGAGGCGGCGCTCTCCCAGCTGAGCTAATCGCCCTGGGATCCGTGCCAAGCCTATCAACGCGAAACGGCCGCGATGGCAGGCACGTGGTAGCGCTGCGACCCGCCCGGGCGCGGCACGAGGCCCGGGCGGAGCCTCCCATGGAGCGCCCGGGTCTCGTGCCCCGTCAGGGCACCATCACCACCCGGCCGCCGCGTTCCAGGCCGGGCGATGCAGATTCGTTCGAGCCGACTTCGCCGGCTTCCACCGCGCTCCCGCCGGAGCCGGCTTCGGAGCCAGCACGGGTTTGTTCGACTTCGCCGAAGCCACCCTGGGATCCGTACGGTGAGCGACCGGCGTAGGGCGATTGTTCGCCGGAGCCGGCTTCAGGCTCGCCTCGGCTCTGGGTGGCGGATGCGGAGGAGACGCCTTTGCCGGACTCGATCGTCTTGATCCCCTGGGCGACCGTGTTCGAGGAGATTGCAAAGCCGACGCCGGTGCTGCCGGGCTGTGATCCGTCGACGCTGGCCGCGTCGCTCGCGATCTGAGAATTGATGCCGATCACTTCGCCCTGTTCGTTGAGCAGTGGTCCGCCCGAATTGCCCGGGTTGAGGGCCGCATCCGTCTGGATCGCACCCGTGATCTTGGCGCCGTCGGGAGCAGATATTTCTCGCCCGAGTGCCGAGACGATGCCACGGGTCAGTGTCTCTTCCAGGCCGTAGGGATTGCCGATCGCGTACACGGCGTCGCCGACCTGGACAGGGCTCGAGCTCGCGAAAGTCAACGGCTTCACGCTGAGCCCGGACGGATCAACGCGGATGAGCGCCAGGTCGCTGTTGGCTTCTTCACCGACGAGCGTCGCGGCGCGCGCGTCGCTCGAGGAGCCGTTCGAGCCCACCGTGATACTGCTCGCGCCCGCGATCACATGGTCGTTGGTGACGATCAAGCCTTCGTCGTTGAGCACGATGCCCGTACCGCTGTCTTCTCCCTCTGAGGTGACCGCCTTGATCGAGACGACACCCGAGGAGTCGCGCTGGTAGATCTGGGTAGCGGTCGGCGTGGTGGAGGCGACCTCTCGGCGGGTTCCCGAAGAGCTGCTCTGGCTCGACGCGGTTGTTGCGCTCGCGGCAGGCACCGAGCGCTGCGCGCCGACACCAAGCAAGAGCGCCGCCACGCCGGCGCTAGCCGCTCCAACGAGCGCCGCGAGCAGCATGGGTGCGAGTAGGCGTTTCACAGGTGACCTCCACTTTCTTTGGGATGAGGCCATCATGCGAGCGCTGGCTGTATGGACGCTAACGCGCTCCCAAAGCGCCGCTAATGGATGTCGAAATAGTTCATAACCGCTACGAGGGTCCGCTAAGACCGCGAAGCCGCTCGTGACAGGAACGCGCGGGTCGGCCCCTGTGCATTCGCGCCGGACCGATACGCTCTCAGTGTTTCCCGGCGACGTGGCGGAGTGGCTACGCAGCGGCCTGCAAAGCCGTCTACACCGGTTCGATTCCGGTCGTCGCCTCTACTGGGCTTTCGAGCCGCGCTCAGGCGCGTTGGGTTGCGCTCAGTTGCGGCGAGGGTCGCTCGGCTTGGACCCCGAGTTGGACCCCGGGCAGCGCGGCACGGAGCTTGATGACTCCGTACCAGCTGCGAGCGACGAAGCCGGCAAACTGCGCCACGTACATCCCGCCCCAGTAGATGACGGGCAGCAGCGCTATCGGGGACGGGGCCGTACCGGCACACAGCGCATACGTGAGTGTGCACAGCATGACGGCGACCACCGCGGCCTGTGGCAGGGTGTGTCCCCAGTGCCAGCGTGTGTCTGCGTGCTTGCGAGTTACCTTGTAAACGGGCTTGCGATTCGGCCCGCCGAGGATCGCCTGCACCGTCGCCTTGATGTATACGGGTGCCATTCCCGTCCACATGATTCGCATTCGCCAGAGGTCGCGGACTGGGTGGCGCTGGCGCCGCCGGCGGTCGTTGTACGGGCGGTTCAGGGCCAGCATCCACGCCTCGGAGGCCAAAACCACCGGAACCACATGCTCGATGAAGCTCAGCCCGTCGGTCCGGAACGGCACGTATCCAAGCAGGGATCCGATCAGGCAGGGTACGAAGATGAAGACGGCGAATGACTGCAGGTAATAGAAGAAGAGCTCGAGAAACTGTGCACGCTGGCGTAGGTTCAGGCCGCGGAGCTTGCCCCAGACCACTAGGCGCACGGTGTCGATCGCCCACGTGCCCCGCTGCTTATACACGTTGGGCACATCCTCGGGAGAATGCTGGCCCACGGCGCCGACGATCGGCAGGTACATGCCGCGCCAGCCGCGACGGAGCGCTTCGATTCCGGACTGCATGTCCTCGACGAGATTCCACGTGGGGAACAGCCCGATGTCTTCAAGTGCCGCCCGCCGCCACACCAGACCCGACCCGCAGGGGAAGGTGGCATTGGCAGCGTTTCGTGAGAGCATCAGGCCGCGGTAGAACATCGCCTCGCGGTTGTTGAACGGATCTCCCGGGCTAACCTGTGCTTCCTTGATCGTCTGCACGAAGGCGAGGCGATTGCTGCGCTCGAGCTGCCCGACTGCTTGCCGCAGGAATCCATTCGAGCCCAGCTCGTCGTCGCAGTCGCGAGTCTCGACATAGCGCACCTCGGGGTGGCGCTCGACAAGCATCGCAAACGCGGAGTTGAGGTTCCCGGCCTTCGCGGCGCCGTCCCGTCCTGGTGCGAAGCGCGGAGGCGGTGAGTAGTAGGTGACCGGCCAGCTCTGGACGGCCACTGCCAGAGCGGGATCGTGTCCATCGTCGCTGATGACGATCACCATCCGCTCGCGCGGCCAGTCCTGGTGGATGATCGAGGCGATTGTGCGCAGGATCATCGGCAAGGGCTCCCCGCAGCAGGGCACGATGATCCCCACAGTGGGCTCATCCCCATGGGCCAGGGGATGCGGGTCGGGCACCGTCCGCCACCAGGTGTTGCCTACGTTCAACGCGGTCAGGCTGAGCGTGAAGATGCTCGCGATGAAGAATGGCCACGACATCCACGGAAGATGGTGGTTCAGCACCGAGGGCAGCCAAGGTAGGTAAACGGCACAGGCCAGGAGGTAGGCGAGCCCGGTGCAGCGCGTCAACCAGTGACGCCGGATCGGCGGGTAGGCATCGCCAAAGTGGCGGGCCGCTCCCGCCATGGGTCCCGGCGGAGCGATCGCGGGGCTCGGTGCGGGCGCGTCCTCGGTCAGCTCGGCCGGCCTGAACGGCGGACGCGGATCCTCCCGACGACGCAGGGGATGGTCTCGAGCGCGCGCAGCGTCGTCCGAGCCACTCTTGGAGCCTTGCCCGCCGCTAGAGATAGGGTGCACAGCTCCGGATCGGTTGTCGAGGGATCTCAGCTTAATGTGGGAACCTCAGACCCCACATTCGTTATGCCCGGCGACCAAGGCGTCCTGAGCCGCTTGGCGTTGTGTGGGGTCGAGGTGAGCGACGAGCACGACCGACACGACACACGTCCTTCCGGCCTGCGCGCTCAGTCGCCCCGCTTGCCGAGGTCCAGAGCCAAACCCCGAGCACTCAGGGAGGCCACCAGCCCCTCCAGCAGAACTATCGGGGAGACTCCTGCGGACGCCCGTCGTTACAGTCGACTGCGGCCCGCGTGGGCCGTTTCGTGGGTGGTCTGGCGGAACGGATCAGCGAGATGCGACCAGCACGAGACGCAACGGCATCCTCAATCTCCCTACAACCCGGCGCGGGAAAGGCGCCGGCGAAAGAGAAAAAGCCCATCTCGCCGGCTTTAGGCCGAGCCCGGGAGCGACTTGTCGAGCGCCGCCGCTGAGACCAACACTAGGCGCTCGGTGAGCTCGGGGAACTGGTAGGCGAACTGCATCGCGATTCCGCCGCCGAGCGAGTGCCCGACGAGCGTCGCGCGCTCACGGCCGAGCGCGATCAGCAGGTCGCGCAGGCCGGCGGCGAGCGTCCCGAGGGAGTAGTCGCCGCCATTGGGCGCCGAGGTGCCGTGACCAGGAAGGTCGGGTGCCAAGACGGTATGGCGTTGCGCGAGTGGCTCGATCACGGCCTGCCAGTTATCGTAGGTGCCGGCCATTCCGTGGATCAGGAGAAGCAAGGGGCCGCTGCCCGCCTCGGCGTAGGTCACCGCGCGACCGTGGAGCGTCACCGTGTTGATCTCCACAGCGTTCATGCCGACGCTCGCTCGCGTTCACATTCCATGAAGCTCACGGTTGGCTCTCCTGGTCTGCCTCCTCGAAACGCTCGAGCGCAGCCTTCATCGTCGCCAGAGCGTTCCACGCGTGGGGGAACCCGGCGTACACGGTTACCTGACGCAGTACCTCGCGGATCTCCTGCTCGGTGGCGCCCTGGCGGCGGGCCGCCTGGACGTAGACACCGAGCTGGAGCTGCTGGTCGAGCGTGGCGAGCATCGCCACGGTGCACAGCGCACGCGTCTTGGGGTCCAGGATCTCGCCGGCGTAGACCTCGCCGTAGACGAAGTCGATGATGTAGCGATGCAGCTCCGGATCGAGCTGCTCGAGATAATGGCGTCCCCGCTCGACGTTCTCCGCGCCCACGAAGCGTGCCATCACCTCCGGGCCAGGCTCACTCATGGGAGCCCTACTTCCCGGAGACGTAGGACTGCGCGTCGAACGCGACGCGGATGCCTGTCGAGTCGAACTTGCCCACAAGCTCGCCGTCGGCCAGCACGTTGGCCTCGGTCCAGACCAGCCGCCCGCCGGCGCGCACCACCTTGGCCTCGGCGCGCAGCCGATCGACCTTCTTCGCGTTCACCGGCCGGATGAACCGGGCGTAGATGTCGATCGTGGTGATCGCGCTCTTCTGGATCTCCTCGTCGGTGAGCATGGTCGTCGTCGCCGCGGCCATCGCGGCATCAGCGAGCGCGGTGGCCACACCGCCCTGTATCACCCCGAGTGGATTGCCCAGCTGCTCGCCCGCGGGCATCTCATAAACCGCCTTCCCGCGCGCGAACTCCACGAGGTGCATGTCGAGGGTATGGGAGACCGGCGAACGCAGCTCGCCTGTCCTGTTCAGCTCCATCATCCGATCGACGAACTTGTAGCTCGTGCTCGGGCCTCTCTGCTTCCCATGGGCCGCACGACGCTCGCGGGTCGCCGCTTGCTTGCTTGCCGCCGCGCGGCGTTGACGTTGGGTCTTCGTCTCGGCCATCAACTCCACCACCTTCAGGACCTTGGTCCCGTTACCTAGCTTCGCGAAGGCCACTTAGCCGGATCAGGCGCATATGCGAATTCGGACCCACAGCCTCCGCCTTTGCTTGCGACAGTAGGCCAGCCCAGTGGCCCTGCCATCCGCAGAAACTCCCACCTTGCGGTGGGCAGACTACGTTCGGCTTGCAGGGGGCGCAATGCGTGGCCCGTCGTCGTGCAAGGCCGAAGACCGTGGACAGACGCCTCCCCGCCGGGATGGGTAGGAGCAAGGGACTTCAGCGGACGAAGCGACCCATCCGCGCGGCCGTGATCGTCTCGCGTAATGTCTCCAGAGCGTCGTGCTTGGGGCGCCAGCGGAGCTCGCGCCGCGCCTTCGTCACGTCCATGACCACTGACTCGCTGAACGCGGTCACCCACTCGGCCCGTGCGGGCAGGAAACCAACGCGGCCGACCACCTCCGCTACCGCCTCGACGGCCAGCTTGGGCACCGGGATCGAGTACCAGCCGAGCTCGCGCGCGAGCTCGGCAACGGTGAGCTGACCGGGACCCGCGAGGTTGTAGGCGCCGGGGGTGCCGCGGCCGAGCGCAGCGGCGCGCATCGCACTGGCAACGTCGTCGTGGTGCACCAGCTGGAAGGGCACGCCTGGATCGGGCAGCACCGGCCTGAGAATCGGCACGCCGTCGAGCAGGCGCAGGACCGGCCCGCGGAGCCGCTCGGCGATCTGCACGTGGGGCAGGTTGTCGATCAGCGCCGTCGCATCTCGCCCCCCGACGATGCAGGGACGGAAGACATATGCCGCCGTCGAGCTACCGTCGAGCGTCGCCCACAACAGCGCCTCGACCTCCGCCTTCTGGGCCGAGTAGTAAAGGCCGGAAGTGCCGCGTGCGGGGACCTCCTCGGTGAGCGGCTGAGGATTATCGTGATGGAAGCCATAGGCGGCCACCGAGGAGGCATAGACCAGGCGCTTGACGCCAGCTGAGACAGTTGCCTCGAACACGTTGCGCGAGCCATCGAGGTTCACCGCCGAGCTCTCCTTCGGCCCGCCCATGATGATGAAGGCCAGGTGCACGACCACATCAGCGTCCTTCACCAGGTCCGCCACGGCCCCCTCGTCGAGCACATCGCCGCGGCGGTATGAGACCTTCTTCCAGCCGCGCTTCGCAGGGTCGAACGCCCGCCGCGCCATCCCGAGCACACGCCCCACCCCGCGTGAGCGCTCGAGCGCCGTGACCACGGCCTGGCCGATCTCGCCGGTCGGCCCAGTAACCGCAACGGTGAGAGCCGACGAGGGGGAGGGGCGTGGTGGCATCGGTCCTTTGTACCGCACCGCGCACGATGCCCGGGCGGGCTGCGATCCGAGAGCTGCGTCGGCGCCACGCTCCCGATCGCCGAGCAGCGCAGACGTTACGCACCGACGTCGTGACCCGCCCGCGAGTCGCAGGCGACACGCTCGGGAGCGGCTGACTCGAGGTCGGCCGCTCCTTGCTGGCGTCTACTTCGCGTCGTCTGACCTGCCCAGCGACTTGCCCGCACTGTCCACAACCTTGCGCAGGAAGTCGGATTGCGTGTGGACCAGGCGCTGGGCCATCTCCAGGGCGGAGTCGGTGATCTCCTCCCTCTTGGACGGGCCCTCGCCGCGGAGCGGGAGCGCACCGTCGACGGTTTCGAGGAACTTGCGCACCGCCTCGATTGCGCTCCGCGCACCGTCCTCCAGCGATTGCATCACGTCCTCGGACAGCTCCGTGGTTCGCTCGGCTGCGCTTCCAGAATCGTGCTCCTTGGCGGCAGCGCGAGGTTTGCTCCGGGCGACTCGAGGTTTACGGGTAGCCGCTTTTCGAGTGGCCGCTTTCTTGTTTGCCGCCGGGCGGCGTTTGGTCTTCGTCTCGGGCATCAGCCTCACCGCTTTCAGGACCTTGGTCCATTACGTAGCTTCTGCAGAGAGCCGGTTGGCCGGATCTGTAGTACGGCTACACAACTTCTGCCTGTCGCCCGAGCGTAGGGGAGCCCAGCGGCTGTGCCCTCCGGAGAAACTCCCACATGGTGATGGGACTACGTCGATGCGGAGGATCTGCGGCGCAAGACGCCCGCGATCGCCTGACGAACTCAGTCGATCCAGTGACGCTCCTCTTCAGCGCGACGGCGGCGGGTCGCGTCCAATTGCATGCGAGAGATCCCCGTTCCGAGCGTGACCCCTTGGGGCGCGGCGCTTGGCTCCGTTGCGGGCCCTTAGGCTGGGCGCCTCCTTACGCCGGTCACGCTCCGCCGCCGCCACGAGCTCGCGCATGGACCGTTCAATTCCACCGCACAGCACTTCGATGTCCGGGGCCTCGTCGTAGTCACCGGTGACGCCGAACGTCAGCCCGCCGTCGTAGGAGAAGATGGCCACCCCGATCCGGATGTGCCCCCCGATCGGAACGTAGGGGAAGCACTCGAGCAGCCGACGCCCAGCCGCATACAGCGGTTGCTGAGGGCCGGGAACGTTGGTCGTCACCGTGTTGACGCTGCGCTGGGGCGTTCGGGTGGCGGCGCGCAGCCCGAGCGCGAGCAACATCGCGGGCGCAAACCCGCTGAGACCCACCAGGACATCGCCCGCCACGGCTTCGCCCGACTGCTTGAGGTGCTCCATCTGCGCCCGCATC
>Ga0209038_10000278_pt1 | contig 16479 bp, 17 predicted proteins | sample BogFormECP03_OM3_FD_188237 | JGI IMG/M metagenome (GOLD analysis project Ga0209038, IMG submission 188237) | Bog forest soil microbial communities from Calvert Island, British Columbia, Canada - ECP03_OM3 (SPAdes) (version 2) | ecosystem: Environmental > Aquatic > Freshwater > Wetlands > Bog ...
CCGTTGAGTGGGTCCCAGCTGGCGTCTCGGTCAGCACCGTGCTGAGCAGCGAGCCGGTGAGGCTCGCGCTGATCCACCAGATCGCCACCGCACACCACGACCTCGTGGTGATGGGCTCCCGAGGACGCGGTGCGCTGCGCTCAGTGCTGCTCGGCAGCGTGAGCCACTACGTGCTGAACCACAGCCCCGTCCCCGTGCTGATCGTGCACGCCGAGCCAGAGCGAGGGCTCGAATCCTCCGCCACTGTCTCGCGCGGTCGAGCGTCAACAGATCAGAGGCCTGTCCATGCAGGCGGGTGATGCAGAGCCTCGAGTGCGCCCGACGGCTCCTGTTGACGAAGGCGCGGCTGAAGCGCTCCTCGGAGAGACGACCCCGCAGCTGAGAGAGATGCTCCGGCCGGCGGAGGAGACAGCCCGCGGCATGCTCGAGGCCGAGGAAGCCCTCCGTCTCGTGCGCCAGCGCTTCGAGCAGACCGAGGATCCGGAGGTACAGGGAGAGCTCGCAGCTGAGGCGCTTGAGCACGTCGAACGCCAGCTGCACCTCATCCAAGAGCGGCGTAGGCAGCTGGATAGCACGGAAGCGAAGCTGTGGGCCAGACAGAACCGCCTCGAGGGGTTCCTCATACACGCACGAGGAAGTGCCTGGTGGCACGCGCGTCGCAACACGGCGCCGACGGAAGGCCGTGATGACCGAGGCGGCTAACGCGACGACATTCGCCATCGGCGGGCAAACCGTGGTCCGGCGCTTGAGGCCAACGTTGCGGCTGGTTCCCTGTGCCTAGACGTCGAAGAGGTGCAGGCGATCGCAGGGGTGGCGGGCTAAGCGTTACTTACGTCGCTGTTCGCTGGCTCACCCGCTGAGCAAACGGCTCATCAGCTGCCCGCTAGCGCTGGCCTAGGCAAAGCAGGCGCAGCGCCCTGCTCGTGACGAATACCAGAACCGCCACGTGGTGACGGCCGGGTGCTGGTCTCGTTGTCGTGCGGGTAGCGGAAGGGGCCGTTTATGCTGGCGGGCGGCGGAGAGCGGATAACCCGGACGTCTCGTTGCCACCGCGTTGGCGGCAATAGCAGTTACATCGACAGCATTCTTCGGCGCTGGCGCAATCGATGAGACACAGTCGCACGGGCCAGGCGAATCGTGGTGCAATAGCTCTAAAGCCGGGGTGTCGATGGTCCGATACACCTCGCGTGCGCGAGCCAAGCACGGACAAGAACCCCTCGTCCCGAGACCGTGGCGGCGGAATGCGGGTGTCCGTAAGCGGGCACCCCCCGGCCGCGATGGTGGAGGCCTAGCTCGTGGCAAATCGGGAATGGTCGCCATCGGGTGACCCCCTGCCGTTCTCGGGGCGTCCGCCGACACGTTATTGGCTCGCCCACTGGTGGCCGCGCGTGGGAGCCACGCTCCTGGATGGTCTCATCCTCGTGCCGGTGTACATCGTGCTCGTCTTCGGCTTCCATCTGTACTCGGTTACCCATGAACAGAGTGCCAGCGGAGCGACCGTTCCTCGGTTTCACTACCACACCCTGGGTCTGGCCCTGCTTGCACTCGTCCCCGTCGTTTACTCGGTGGTCTTGCTGTGCCGCGGCAGTGAACACAACGGTCAGACGTGGGGCAAGCAGGTGGCCGGCCTGAAGGTCATCCGTAACGACGGCGAGCAGATCGACGTCAGGACCGCCCTGGTGCGCGAAGGCCTGGTCAAGGCGCTGCCTGGCTTGCTCGGCGTGTACCTCGGTTTCACCGCCCTCTCCAGCCTGTTCTCGTTGCTCGACGACCTGTGGCCGCTGGGCGATCGAGAGAACCGCGCAATTCACGACCACGTGGCGAAGACTCATGTTGTGCAAACCCACAGCCGGCCGGCCTTCGCACCGCCGCCGTTGGCGCCGGCGGCAGCGAGTGCTCTCTCGCCGGGCGAGTTGCCACCCTCCTCCGGTGCGGGCGGGATGCCGCTGGGCGAGGTCCCGCTCGGGCGCAACGTCTACGTGGCGCTCAGTGAGATCGCCCGCGACTCAATCGGCCGCTGCTGGATCAAGGCCGCGGCGCTGGTCCAGGCAGCGCCCGACGACGTGCACTTGGTACGGGTGTCCAACGCTCCGGAGGGACTGTTCGTGAGTCTGCCCGAGAGCTACGAGCCCGTGCTTGCGAGTCCTCCGTCCGAGACCGCGCGAGGCGAGCGGACCGGCTGGCGATCGGCTGCCCTCACCTTTTTCTAGTAAGGGCCTGTCAGGCTTGGCTATTCCAGCGCCCGTAGTAGGGAGGCATGCGAAACAGTTTCGCGAGCGCTGAAAGTGGCGGGAGGATGACGTTCTGGGCCCAGACCGGCGGCGCGGTGACGCGGCTCTCGCGGCGGAAATACCACATCGTGGCTCCCAGCTGGAGCGGGTTCTTGGGTGCCCCTCGCGCCGTGGCCATGCCGTCGGCCGCCAGGCCGGCGAACGCCTCCTGCAGCTGCCTGGTTTTCAAGCCGGGTCGTAGCTCGACGATTCCTTCGATCGCGACTGTCCCGTGGTTTCCCTGCGAGTGCGCGACCCCGGCAGCTACGACGACGGTCTCGCCCGGGCCGGCTATGCACTCTGCCCCATCGAGCGTGAAGTGTGCTTCACCGGAGGTGATGATGAATCGCTCCTCTTGGTGGGGGTGGATGTGCTCGGGGACGGCGCCGCCCGGCAGGCTTTGCCAGTCAAAGCGGACTAGATCTTCGCCCCCGTCTCCGGGGATGTCTGTGAACTCGATCCGCTCGCCCGTTGCGGGGTTGGAGATGGGCCGGAACCTGGCCCCACCGACGCCTTCGCGCGGGCTGTCCGTGGCGTCGGCGCCAGCAGCTGGTTCGGTATCTGCACGGGCCATGAGATTGGGTTTTCCGGTCGTGGGCCGGTGGGGGCTGCCGATGAAGTCGGCGCGCTTGCCGACCTCGAGGTGGCGAGCCGGAGCCTAACACAAGCACGCAAATAATTTCCAGAACTCCATGCCTAGACTGTGACCGCCATGGCGCGGACCTGGAGCTTCCTGACCAATCACGCCCGAGCCCTGCTCTGCATTGCTCACGACCCCGGCGTCCGGCTACGCGACATCGCGGCGACGCTCGACATCACCGAGCGCCGTGCCTTCGGGCTCGTCGCCGACCTCACGCAAGCGGGCTACGTCGTCAAGGAGAAGGACGGCCGTCGCAATCGCTACCGCATCCAAGACCACCTGCCGCTGCGCGGAGGCGTCAGCCAGGAGCGCACCATCGGTGAGGTGCTGGAACTGCTTGTGGACAACTCGGCGGACGGGTCCACACAGAAGCTTGGGGATCCGGGGCCGCGGGCTCAATGACAGCGGTGGGCAATTCGAGCTCTTTGTGTCGAATGCCACACAAGGGATTGAGTTCCGGGCGTCATCGGCGCCGGTCTGAGCGGACCCGCCTGAGCTCGAATCGATAGGGATCGCCCGACGCGTGGCCAACTCATCAGGCATGCGTCGGGCGACGCGCCCAGAGCGTGGGTGTCCTCGAGGTCCGTCCCGAGCGGTTGTCAAAGTGTGGTCCGCTCGCTGAGCTGTCTGTCTCCATGTGAAAGGGGTGACGACTATTCCCGACAAGTATGTCCCTCCGGGCGAGGGTCCAGGCATGGGGCTTCTGGGTCCACGAACCCGGAATCTGCTTGCACTCGAGTTCGGCGACCGCAAGGACTTCGATGATCCGGCTCTCGAGTGGCGCAGGCTGTTCTCTGAGCTGATCGGCACGTTCATGCTGGTGCTGGTGGCCGCGGGCGGTGGGATTCTGCACGGCGAGGGTCAGATCACGCTTTCGGCAGCGGTTGTCGCGCCGGGGCTGATGGTGCTGTCGATCATCCTGTTCATGGGCGCGATCTCCGGAGCCCACCTGAATCCCGCCGTCTCGCTGGCGTTCGCGCTGCGCGGAGACTTCCCCTGGAAGCGCGTCCCGGGCTACATCATCATCCAGCTGATCGGCGCAAGCCTGGCGTGCCTGTTCCTGTTCGCCGTGTTCGGCAATATCCAGCATCTCGGTGCGACTCTCCCCGGCCCGGGGTATGCGAACTGGCAGGCGTTGTTGATGGAGATCGTCCTCACGGCGACGCTCGTGAGCGTGATCCTCGGAACTGCCTCGGCCGCGCAGAACGTCGGTGCGATCGCGGCGCTGGGTGTCGGCGGTTACATCGCCCTGGCCGGCCTGTGGGGCGCTCCCGTCAGTGGGACCTCGATGAACCCCGCGCGTTCGTTTGGGCCCGCGCTCGTGAGCGGTGACTTCTCAAGCTACTGGGTGTATGTCGCGGGGCCGTTGGCCGGCGCGCTGATAGCGGTCGGCATTGCCTCTGTCCTGCGTGGCATGGGCGGGGATGCGATCGCCCGCGCGGCTGGTTCCGGCACCCTTGGCGCGGGCGGCCTCGCAGCCAAACAGCGCCTCTCAGAGGCCATCGAGCGGGGCGAGAGCGTGCCTCCAGACAGCGCAGGCAGCGACAAGAAATAGGAGCACCTGGCCGACGGATGTAACAACTGGAGTTGGACATCTTTGGCCGACGGGCCATGTGCTCAGGCGCTTTGCCGAGAGAGGATCATCGGCATGGCCCTCGAGCGCCTACCGGCCGCAACACTGGCGGAGACTCCGACGCTGTTTCACAGCTTCATGGGCTACGTGGACAGGCGCCACAAGACGGTCGGTCAGCTGCTGGCGATCTATCGCGAGCGCAGCAGCGCACTCGACCCGGCCCACGACCGCGCGGACGATCTCCGAGTCGAGCGCTTCATGAAGGACATGGCGAGCAATCGATGGACGACCGAGGTGGTGATGCGGGTAGGTGTCTTCGACGGCACCCTGCTGCTGATCGACGGAATCCATCGCGGCATGGCATACCTGGCGTGCATAGACGAGGGGGTCAGTCCTGAGAGGCTCCCTACTCTGTGCGTTGATTGCTGAAGCGAGATCGCAGCCGGCGGGCGGCCGAGCACGCAAGAGCCTACATCGGGGCGGGTGTTGTGGTTCTTAGGGGAACGCGCCGGCGAGGCTAGATTGTGGAGGCGATGCTCGGGGTAGCCCGGTGATGAGTGCGTCTCGCGGCGTGGGACGTGCGGCGACCGTCGAGGACATTCCGGCGCTGGCGGGGTGCCTGGCGAGTGCCTTCTTTGACGATCCGCTGTGGGGTCACTGGACCTTTCCGGATGAGGCGAGCCGTGCGCGCGAGCTGTTGTCGTTCATGACGCTGATGGCCGAGCGTGCCCTCAGCGTGTGGACCGACATGACCGCCGCGGCCGAGTCGGTCACCGTATGGACGCCTCCAGGTGCCGACTACGGCTCCGAACAGGAGGAGCGCATGACCGAGCTCTTCAACGAGCTGTTTGGTGCGCGTGCCCCCGCGATCCGCGCGGTCTTCGATCAGCTCGAGGAGCTCACGCCGGAAGGGCGCTTCTACCACTTGGAGTGGTGGGCGACCCACCGCGATCACGCCGGTCGCCGGCTGGGGACGGCATTGCTGCGTGAGAACCTCGCACGCGTCGACGCAGAGCACCTCCCGAGCTACCTGGAGTCGACCAATCCCGTGAACCTGCCGCGCTATGAAGCCCTCGGGTTTCGCCCGGTCGATGAGTTCACGCCGCCCGGCGGGCCGACCATCACCACGATGTGGCGTCGGGCGGCTGATCGGTGAGGCGCCGACCGACGATGGGCGCACGCCTGGCCGCGCCGCGGCCGTCTCAGGGCGGTAGGTTGATTGTGCGATGGCGCTTGCCCGCATCGAGATCCTCGAAGGCCGCACCCGGGAACAGACGCGGGCCATGGTGGAGGCCGTGCGCGCCGCCCTGAGCGAGGCCCTGCAGACGCCGGATGAGGACCCCGCGGTGCGGCTGACGGAGTATCCGCGCGAGCACTTCTCACTGCCCTACCCCGATCGCCACTCTGAGCACTACACGCTCGTCGAGGTCACGATGTTCGCCGGGCGCTCGATGGACACGAAGCGTCGGCTCTACGAGGCGATCGTCCGGCGGCTGGCCGTCTTCGATCTTGCGAGCGACGATGTGCTGATCGTGCTGCACGAGCCCGCGATGGAGAACTGGGGGGTCGATGGGGGATCTCCCGCCAGCGAGGTGGACGTTGGCTTCAAGGTCGAGATCTGATCTGGCGGGTCAGGTGCTCTGACGGGAGCGCCCTTCCGGCGATCCGGTCCCCGCCCTCGGGGCTGGGCAGTTCGCCCCGGGAAGGGCGCACGCGAGCGCGTCGACGGTCGCGGTGCCCACATCCCGTTCGCCGCGAGTAGGTGCTTCGGACACCCGCTGTGGCCGCACGTCGGCGATGCGGTAGACGAGCAGGCCGCGACGCAGGAACACGTCCTCCTGGGTGAGGCCCTCGGGGTTGATCCAGGTGAGGTTGCGAGCGCTCGGCGGTCTTACGGCGGGTTCGGCAGCGCCTTCGCGATGACAGCTCGGGGCCTCTTCGACGAAGCGCTGCGCCTGGCTCGGTGCGGGGAACTGGAAGACGTCTCCGACGATGTCGTCGGGGTAGGACGGTCCCCACTGCGGGTCCGGTGCCCACTGGCGAATCTCATAACCGGCCGGCCACAGTCCGTTCGATGCGCGTTCGCCGATCCCGGGCGGATCGTCCGACCAGACCGCGTTGGGTGGAACGTCGCCCTGCGTGTAGTCGCTCGTGCCGGGGCGGGTCATGGGGCCGAGCAGACGGGCGCGGAACCGGGAGAGCTGGCCGGCGGTGAGCGACACAGGCTGCGGCGGTGAGGCGTGGCACGCGCTCAAGACGGCCGTGGCCGGAGAGCCGGGCGAGCCTCCTGCACGTTCTGAGAGCAGGGCGTGGTTGCGCGACGCGGCGGCCACGAGCACGGCGATCCAAACGCACGAGAGGATCACCGAGGCCAGCACGCGGTGGCTGATCCACCAGGGAACGAGCGTGCGAACGCTGCCAAAGGCCTCGCTGGCGTGGGGCGGAGGAGCCTTGCCAAAGGCCTCGTTGTCATCGGGCAGGGGCCGACCGTAGGCCATCTGCTCCTATCGGCCGCGGGGTGCGGCTACTCAATCGCTGTGATCGGCCATATGCTCCGAGCCGACGTGAACGCCGAGACAAACGACGAGGAGCTCAGCGCAGAGGAGCCGCTGCAGCTGCTTGATCGCTGGCTCGAGGAGGCTCGCGCGGAGGGCCTGCGCAAGCCTGGATCGGTGGCGTTCGTGACCGTGGGAGAGGGCGGCCGGCCATCCGCGCGGACGGTCGAGCTCAAGCGTCTGGAGGACGGGGCGCTCCTGTTCACCTCCGCCCTGTGGACGCGCAAAGCGCGCGAGATCGAGCACAGTCGACATGTCGCGCTGCTGTTCCACTGGCCGACGCTCGGGCGACAGGTCCACGTCACCGGAGAGGCAGCGGTGGCCGAGCGCGAGCTGGCGGTGGAGCTGTTCTCAGAGCGCGAGCTGTCCCATCGGGTACAGACGCTCGTCTCCCGCCAGGGCGAGCCGATCGAGGAGATCGAGCCGCTACGCGCCCGCCATGCCCACCTGATGGATGTGCTCGAGGCTCCGCCCGAGTGCCCGCCCGACTGGGGCGCGATCCGCGTGATACCCGATGCGGTCGAGTTCTTCTCAGAAGCACCAGATCGCATGCATGACCGGCTGCTGTATGAGCGCAGCGGCGAGCGCTGGCGTAGATCGCGCCTGTCGCCGTGAGCTTTTCGCGGCCCTAACCCTGTGCGGCCCGTTCGAGGGGCCCGAACAAGAGCTGCCTAGGCCCGGGCCAGAGCCTCAAGCAGTGTGTCCGTTGGGCCGATTTGTGTGAAATGGCACCGAGACAGCCCTCCCCGAGTCCGGGAGCGGATGAGAGCCGAGCGTCGCCGGCGCCGGCGCCCGCTCCCGAAGCCCAGACCGCAGAGGGGCTGCGGACACTTGGCGAGGCGCTCAAGGCGCGAGCCGGGGATGTGCTCAGCGGGACGATCACACGCAGCATGGGATCTGGCGAGGTGGTCGACGACGCGGTTCAGAACAGCTTCGAGCGAATCTGCACCGGCTCCACGATGGCGGTGGCCCAGTGGATCACGGGGGACGGTGTCGCGGCCGCCGAGAGAACCCGTCGTGAGGTATGGCGGGTCTTCGGCGAGCTGGCGGCGCATCGCGCGGCATCGCTGAACGAGGTCACCAGGCGCTGCTTGTGCTGGCGCGACGCCGTCACCGAGGTGCTGAACGACAGCGCCAGGCGGGCGGGCGCGGCGCCCAAGGCGCTGGCCGAGGCCATCGGGTTGGTGCAGCAGAGCCTCGAGCTGAGCCTTGTCCGCATGTGCGAGTGCTTTGAGGCCGAGCGCCAGCGCACCGATGAAGAGCTCACGCGCCGCGAGGAGGAGCTCGCCTTCCTCGCGACCCACGACGCGCTGACAGGGCTGCCGAACAGGACGCTGATCGTGGATCGGGTCAAGCAGATGCTCGCGCGCTCGGTGCGCAGCCAGACGCCAGTGGCGGCGCTGTTCATCGACCTCGACAACTTCAAGGGCATCAACGACACGCTCGGTCATGAGGTCGGCGACGAGCTCCTGCGAGCGGTCGCCGAGCGGCTCGACGGCGTGGTGCGGGGCGAGGACGCGCTCGGGCGCCTCGGCGGCGACGAGTTCGTGGTGATCTCCGACGGGCTGGGGCTGTTGGCCGGACCAGAGATGATCGCCGAACGCGTACTGGATGCGCTCAAGCATCCCTTCAACCTCCAGGGCAGCCAGGGCCGCCTGACCGTGACCGCGAGCGTGGGGATCGCGATCGGAGAGCGGACCTCGGCCGAGGAGCTCCTGCGCGACGCCGACATCGCGATGTATCGCGCCAAGTGGGACGGCAAGAGCCGCTACGTGGTGTTCGAGACCGGCATGGAGGACACGATCCAGAACCGCATGGAACTCGAAATGGACCTGCGCGATGCGCTCGGAAAAGACGAGTTCTTCCTCGTCTACCAGCCGACCTTCGCCCTCAGCGACATGAGTCCCATCGGCGTTGAGGCCCTGATCCGCTGGAAGCACCCCACGCGCGGAGTGCTGCAGCCGGAAGACTTCATCCCGCTGCTCGAGGAGACCGGCCTGATCACCGAGATCGGCAGGTGGGTCCTCGGCGAGGCCTGCTCTCAGGGCGCAGCCTGGCGCAAGGCCGGCTATGAGATCGGCATGGCCGTGAACGTCTCCGGACGCCAGCTCGACTCCGACCAGCTGATCGGAGACATCGAGCAGGCGCTGTCGGACTCGGGCCTCGATCCCGCAGCCCTCACGATCGAGCTCACCGAGACGATGCTGATGCGCAATGTCGAGCAGACCGCAACACGGCTCGAGGCCGCCAAGCAGCTCGGCGTGCGGATCGCGATCGACGACTTCGGCACCGGCTACTCCTCGCTCGCGCACCTGCAGCGCTTTCCGGTCGACGCCCTCAAGATCGACCGCTCGTTCATCTCCGGTCTGAGCCAGAACGACCAGGGCGAAACGCTGATCCGCACGCTTGTGCAGCTGGGCAAGGCGCTCTCGATCGAGACCTTCGCCGAGGGCATCGAGCAGCACCACGAGCTGTCGATGCTGAGAGACGAGGACTGTGCCGGGGGACAGGGCTTCCTCTACGCCCGCCCGCTGGACGCGCTCGCCACGGAGGCCTTCCTGCTCAACTGGTCGGAGACCGGCGCCGTCGTGCTGTCGGCACCGCGCGACGCCGGCGCGGTCTCGACGTGAGCGCCCCCGTGAGCGTCTGAAGGAAGGCCCGCGCGGCCTGGGCGTCGAACATCGCGTGACGGTAGCGGAGCGTGAGGAACAGCCGGCCGTCGAGCGTGGCCGCGCCGATCGACGCGCCCAGCGGCATGCGAGCGGGGGGCGAGAACCACACCCCCTGCACCGCCCCTGCATCGCCGAAGCCGGGCGCGGGGGGGATACGACCGAGGTTGGACAGCGCGGCGGTGTCGACGATCACGTTGCCGGTCAGCGGGATCAGCCGCTGCATGCGCTGCTTGATGACGGTGGGAAGCGCCGAGGGCAGGGCGAACAGGTCGACGACCAGCCCCGCGATCCCGTCGTCCTTGATCCGCCGCGTGCTCGCCGCGGCCGCGCCGATCGCCGTTTGCAGGCTCTTCAGGTCATCGGATGAGAAGCGCACGCTCACGTAGGAGGCGAAGTTGCCCAAAACCTCAAAGCGCCACTCGGGCGGGCGCAGGTTGATGGGCATCATCACGTAGACCCAGCCCGTGCGGGCGCCGTGCCTGCTGTTCCAGCGGCGCACCGCGACCGCGAGGGCGGCGAGCAGCACGTCGTTGACGGTCGCCTCGCCGCCGCGCAGCTCACCGATTCGTGCGAGCTCGGCGGGCTCGAGGCTCACCAGCTCGAACCCGTATCCGGGGCGGTCGCTGGGTGCCTGCGGGGCCAGGCGCGTGGGCGTTGAGACGCCGCGGGTGAGGTAGTCGATCGCCGCGCGCCCGCGGGTGACGCGCTCCCGCAACGAGGCGGAGCCGGCGATCGCGCTCACATCGCGGACCTCTAGCGCGTCGACGGCTTCGGGCGGATCCTCATCACCTGCGTACGCACGGGCGATTGAGCCCATCAGCCGCAGCGCCCCCAGCCCGTCGCCGGCGGCGTGGTGGAGGTTCATAACGAGCGCGTCGCCGCGGCGCTCGTGGGCCAAGAGCAGGCAGAAGGGCCCGGGAAGATCGAGGTCCGGCATCCGGCTCAGCAGCCGCTCGCGCGCGGCCGCGAGATCGCCGGAGCGCCGGCAGTTGACCTCTTCGAGGTCGACCCCCGCTAGCTCCTCGGCGATCTCCCAGCGGTAGCGGACGTCGGTGGCGCGTGCGTATGCGAGCCTCGCGCGCGCCATCGGATGAACGAGCGCCGCCCGGCGCACAGCGTCCCTGAGACGAGCGGCGTCGATGCGTCCCTCCACGCGGATCTCGAGGTGCACACTCCAGGGCTCGTCCCTGCGGTCGAGGTTCAGGTACAGCTCGTCGAGGACGTTGAGCGGCGCCGTTTTGAGCACCGGCTCAGAGAATGTCTCGCGTGTGGGCACCGGGCGGAAGCCTCCCATATGCGGTTAGTGTGCTGAGCGGGTGAGATTAGGGTGCTGAGCGGATGAGCTACGTGCGGGGACTGCAGGAGGTGGGCGACGGCCTCTACGCCTACCTGCAGCCCGACGGCGGCTGGGGCTGGAGCAACTCGGGCCTGATCGTCGACGGCGAGGACACGCTGCTCGTGGACACGCTGTACGACCTCACGCTGACCGAACAGATGCTCGGAAGCATGCGCGCCGCGGTCCCGGCGGCGGCCCGCATCGACACGCTCGTCAACACGCACGCCAACGGCGATCACTGCTACGGCAACCAGCTGCTGGCGGGTGCCCGCATCGTGGCCTCCGAGCGGACGGCCACGGAGATGACCGAGCTCCCTCCGGAGGCGATGGCCGCGCTCGTGGAGCAGGCGCCGCAGCTTGGCGAGCTGGGCGCGTTCTTCCTCCAGTGCTTCGGCGCCTTCGATTTCCGCGGTATCGAGCTGCTGCTGCCGCGGGAGACCTTCAGCGGCGAGCTCACCATGACGGTGGGTGGGCGCCGGCTCGAGCTGATCGAGGTCGGTCCTGCCCACACCCGCGGCGACACGCTCGTGCACGCACCGGCCGAGCGGGTGCTGTTCAGCGGAGACATCCTCTTCTCCGGGCGCCACCCGATCACGTGGGCCGGTCCGGTGTCGAACTGGATCGCGGCGTGCGAGCGGATCATCGCGATCGACCCCGAGGTGATCGTGCCGGGGCACGGGCCGCTGGCCGATACCGAGGCGGTGCGCGAGCTGCAGAGCTACTTCGAATACCTCTACGCAGAGGCCCGCGCCCGCCACGCAGAGGGGATGACGGTGCTCGAGGCCGCGCGTTCGATCTCGCTCGAGCGCTGGGCGGACTGGGGTGAGTCAGAGCGGCTGGTGGTCAACCTCGCGAACATCTACAGGGAGCTGTCCGGCGATGAGGAGCCGCTGAACCCGCTGGTGGCGTTCGAACAGATGGCCGAGCTCGCACGCGGGCGCTGAGCTCGGGCTGCTTGAGCTAGGCCCGCCTACTCGAACTCGGGGGCGCTCCACCCTGGCAGGATCTCCGGCAGGCCGTCGCTGACCAGGTCGGGGAACACGGCAAGGCGCTTCTCGAGGAAGGCCGTCACGCCCTCGCGCGCGTCGGCGGACTGCCCGCGGTAGAACATGCCGCGGGAATCGGCGCGGTGGGCGAGCATCGGGTGCTCGGCGCCGAGCATCGTCCACAGCATTCGCCTTGCCAGCGCCACCGATACCGGGGCGGTGTTCTCGGCGATCTCGCGGGCGAGCTCGTTGGCGGCCTCGAGCAGCTCGCCGGCCGGATGCAGGCTGCGCAGCAGCCCGCCCTCGAGCCCCTCCTGTGCGGAGAACACGCGGCCGGTGGCCACCCACTCCATCGCGCGGCTGATGCCCACCACGCGCGGCAGGAACCAGCTCGAGCAGGCCTCCGGGACGATCCCCCGGCGGGCGAACACGAAGCCGATGCGGGCGTCCTCGGCGGCCAGGCGGATGTCCATCGGCAGCGTCATCGTCGCCCCGACGCCCACCGCGGGACCGTTGATCGCTGCGATCACGGGCTTGGTGGAGGCGAACACGCGCAGCACGAACTGGCCGCCGTTGTCGCGCGGCACCGTCCCGGCTGGCGCCTCGCGCTCGCGGTAGTCGAAGGTCTGACCGCCGCCCGCCAGGTCGGCCCCGGCGCAGAAGCCGCGGCCGGCGCCGGTGATGATGACCACACGCACCTCGTCGTCGGCGTCGGCGCGGTCGAATGCCTCGATCAGCTCTGCGGCCATCGTTGGCGTCCACGCGTTCAGGCGCTCTGGGCGGTTGAGCGTGACCATGAGGACGCGATCGCTCAGCTCGGTGGTGATCTGCTCAAAGTCGATGATGGGCACGTCCTCTCGCGAGTTTCGATTGTATTGGCGGGGTGGCGGGCCCGACGATAGACGAGCTTCTGCTCGCAGACGAGGCCGAGCGCTGGGCTGCGCTGGGATTCACCGTCTCTGATCGCCGCTTGCAGCTCGGCGCCGTGGGACTCGAGTTCAGCGACCCGGGCCCTGAGCGTGCGCGGGGGATCGTGTGCTGGTCGCTGCGAGGGCTCGCGAGCACGGAACTCGACGGGCTCCCGACCAGATCCTCTGAGCGGCCGCTCCCGGCCCACGCGCCCGAGCATCCGAACGGCGTGCTCGCGATCGACCACGTGGTGGCGATCACGCCCGCGTTCGACCGCAGCGTGCGCGCGCTGCAGGCGGCCGGCCTGGACCTGCGCCGCGTGCGCGAGGAGCCGACGCCCGCGCGCGCTCCCCGCCAGGCGTTCTTCCGGCTGGGCGAGGAGATCCTGGAGCTGGTGGCCGAGCCCGAGGAGGTGGTCGCGCGCGCGGGTGGCGCGGATCGTCCCGCCCGCTTCTGGGGACTCGCGCTGGGAGTGTCAGACCTCGAGCGCACGGTTGAGCTGCTGGGTGAGCATGCCGGTCCGGTCCGCCCGGCGGTCCAGCCGGGGCGGATGATCGCCACGGTGCGCCGCTCGGCCGGCGTGTCGGTTCCGCTCGCGCTGATGAGCACTCGCGAGCGACCGGCAGCGTCCTGAGGCCGGCGCCGAAGGCGGAGCGGTTGCGGGGCCGCTACCGTCCCTGCATGGCCACGCGCAGCTCCGCCTCGGTGAAGCGCTGGACGCTGGTCGCCTGCATCCTGGGGTCGGGGATTGTGTTCTTGGATGGCACCGTCGTGAACGTGGCGCTGCCGAGGATCCAGGTCGCACTCGGCGGCGGGTTGGCGGCGCAGCAGTGGGTGGTGAACGGCTATCTGCTGACGCTGAGCGCGCTGATCCTGATCGGCGGGTCGCTCGGAGACCTGTACGGAGAGCGGCGGGTGTTCGCGATCGGCGTGGGCGGCTTCGGGGTGGCCTCGCTGGCGTGTGCGCTCGCGCCGTCGATCGACGCGCTGGTGCTCGCCCGCGCCGTGCAGGGTGTCGCCGGCGCGCTGCTCGTGCCGAGCTCGCTGGCGGTGATCATGAACACGTTTTCAGAGTCAGAGCGCGGGGCTGCGATCGGGAGCTGGACCGCGTGGGGTGCGATCGCCGGGGTGCTCGGACCACTCGTAGCCGGGGAGCTCCTCGCACTCGGCTCCTGGCGGTTGATCTTCCTGATCAACATTCCCCTGGCCGCGATCTGCGTCGCGCTGATCCTGATGGTGGTCCCGGCGTCCAAGCCGCGTGCGCGCGGAGCGCGCCGCGTGGACCTGCCCGGCGCACTGTTGTGCGCGGGCGGGCTAGGCGGATTCGTGTTCGCCTTGATCGAGCAGCCGCGGCTCGGCTGGTCGAGCCCCGCGGTGGCGATACCGCTCGTCGCCGGGATCGTGCTGTTCAGCTGTTTCCTCTTCTACGAGTCGCGCGCCCCGGACCCGATGCTGCCGCTGGGGCTGTTCCGCAAGCGCAACTTTCGCGCGGGAAACATCGAGACGTTCTCGATGTATGCAGGCCTCTCGATCCTGTTCTTCTTCCTCGTGCTGTTCCTGCAGCAGATCGGTGGCTACACGCCGCTTCAGAGTGGCCTTGCGACGCTGCCCGCGACGCTGGTGATGTTCGTGTTCTCCCGTCGCTTCGGTTCCCTGGCGGACCGCTACGGACCGCGATTCTTCATGGGCGGCGGACCGCTGGTCGCCGCGGCAGGCCTCTTGCTGCTGCAGCGTGTGAGCCTGAAGGTGGACTATGTCACCGAAGTGCTTCCCGCGCTGCTCCTGTTCGCGCTCGGGCTGTCGATGACCGTCGCGCCGCTGACCGCGGCGGTGCTGGCCGGGGCGGGGAAGGAGCAGTCGGGCATCGCCTCGGGCGTGAACAACGCGATCGCGCGCGTGGCGGGACTGCTGGGCACGGCATCGCTCGGCGCGGTCGTGGCCGCTTCCTTCGCCTCGACACTCGAGCACCGCCTCAGCGGCACGGCGCTCGGCGCCTCGGCGCGGGCGGCCGTGCGCCAGGCCAGGCGGCTGCCGCTCGGGCGCCCGGATATCCATGGGCTCCCGCCCCTACAGGGACGGGCGGTTGCGAGTGCCGCCGAACAGGCCTCGCTGCACAGCTTCCACCTGGGGATGGCGATCGCCGCGGCGCTGGTGGCGGGCGGTGGGGTGGTGGGGGTGGTGGGGATCCGCAACCCCGGCCACGAGCCGCACGCCGCTTCCTGTCCGGCCGGGCAGCTGGTTGGAGCGAGCTCCGAGTTGGCGCAGGCGCCGAACGGCGCCGACCCGCTCGAGGCTCAGCCGACGGGCTCGCGCGCGTAGGCGCGCATCGCGTCGATGATCGGGCCGAGCCGGCGCCCACGAGCCGTCAGGCGGTACTCGACGGTGGGAGGGCTCGAGGGGATCACTTTGCGCTCGATCAGCCCCGCTGCCTCGAGGTCGCGCAGGCGCTCTGAGAGCATCCGCGGTGAGATGCCGGCGACCGCGGCGGCGAACTCGTTGAAGCGCAGCGCACCGGTCAGCGCCGCGTAGAGGATCGACAGCTGCCAGCGCCGCTCCAGGAGATCCGCGGTCTGGCGGACCTCCTGGGGTACGGGCTGGCACCTAGGAGACGTGCGCGACATCGCGAGCGGGCTCCAGGGCGCGGTCGAGGACCTCCTGGACGGTCATCACCGGGTGGAAGGTCATCTGCTTTCTGACCTCCTCGGGGATGTCGTCCAGATCGCCGCGGTTTCGCTCCGGCAGGATCACGTCGGTCAGGCCGGCGGCGTGGGCGGCGAGCGCCTTCTGCTTGAGCCCGCCGATCGGCAGCACCCTGCCCTGCAGGGTGACCTCACCGGTCATCCCGACGGTGTGCTTGACCGGGCGTCCGGACAGCAGCGAGGCGAGCGCGGTGACCATCGTCACGCCCGCGCTCGGGCCGTCCTTGGGGATCGCGCCGGCGGGAACGTGGACGTGGAACTCACGCCCTTCGAAGGCGCTCTCGTCGATGCCCAGCTCCTCGGCGTGTCCGCGCACGTAGGAGAGGGCGATCCGCGCGGACTCCTTCATCACGTCGCCGAGCTGGCCGGTGAGCACGAGGCCATTGCCGCTCGAGGCACCGGTTTTCATGCTGGTGGCCTCCACGAACAGCACATCGCCGCCCGCGCCGGTGACCGCCAGGCCGGTGGCCACACCCGGGGTGGCCGTGCGCGCGGCCGACTCCTGGAAGAACTTCTGGCGACCGAGCGCGTCGCGCACGGCCTCCACGTCGATGTTCAGCGGAGCCTTCGCCGGGGCGCTGTCAGCCGACTTGCTCTCGGCAGCCTTGCTCGCGGCCGCCTTGCTCGTGGTCGCCTTGCCATTCGCGGCATTGCCGTCGACGGCCTTGGCCTCGCTGGCCTTCGCCTTGGCGGCCTTTGCGCCCTTGGCCTTCTTGGCCGGCTCCTCAGCCTGGCCGGACGCGATCCTCGTGGCCGTCTTCCTCAGCACCGTGCCGAGCTCGCGCTCGAGGTTACGCACGCCGGCCTCGCGGGTGTAGTCGGAGATGATCGTGCGCAGC
>Ga0209038_10000279_pt1 | contig 16473 bp, 14 predicted proteins | sample BogFormECP03_OM3_FD_188237 | JGI IMG/M metagenome (GOLD analysis project Ga0209038, IMG submission 188237) | Bog forest soil microbial communities from Calvert Island, British Columbia, Canada - ECP03_OM3 (SPAdes) (version 2) | ecosystem: Environmental > Aquatic > Freshwater > Wetlands > Bog ...
GTGTAAGCGAGCCCCGGCGAGCGAATGTCCATCGGCGGCAATCGAAATCGAACACAGCCAAGAGTGGCTGTGTTACAAAACCAAATGACCGCACCGCGAGCCTAAGCTATCCTCAGTCCTTGACCTCACCACTAAGAATGACCTCGCTCAGATTCCTGCTGCTTTTTCTGGCCCTCATCCCCTTCCACCGCGCCTGCGCACAGGAAACCGTATTCGACGTTCCCAGTGCCGACATCCTCGACAAAGGAAAAATCTACGGCGAACTCGACGGCACGCTGCGGCCGGTAGATTTCCTGGCCACCTTCACGCCGCGGGTCGTCGTAGGCATCGGCCACGGTACCGAAGTCGGAGTGAATTTCGACGGACTCACTGCGCCCACCGCGGCTCAACTCGAAATCTCCCCGACCATCAAGTGGCGGCTGTGGAAGAACGAAACTTCAGGATGGTCCTTCTACATTGGAGACGATCTGTTTTTTCCCGTGCGCATGAGAGCCTTCAACGCCGGGAATTACGCGTATGCAACTTTCGCCAAGACGTGGACACACGGCACGCGCGTCACTTTCGGCGCCTACGACTTCACGCGCAACGTGGTAACCACCGCCAATCGCGCCGGCGGCCAATTCACTTTCGAGCAGCCGCTGAATAAGCGTTTCACGCTCGCCGCCGAGTGGTACACCGGCCATAGCTCGGTCGGATACGTGAACCCGGGCGCCATCATTAAACTCAGCTCCAAACTCACGCTCTACACCGCCTATCAGATCGGAAACTCCGGCGTGACCGCGGGCAATCACCAGTTTCTCTGGGAGTTTGGTTACAATTTCAATTAGCTTCTTGCGTCTCGACTTGGCGCCACGATGAATTACAGACTCGCTCTCGATTCCGACGTCCCGGCAATGGCCCGCATTCGCGCTGCAAACTGGGAAACCGAAGATTACTGGAGAGTCCGAATTTCCAGCTACCTGGCAGGAGAGCTCCATCCGCGAGAGGCATTGTCCGCGCGCGTCATTTACGTCGCCACGGAAGCCGATTCCCTCGCAGGTTTCATCGCCGGGCACCTCACACGCCGCTACAAATGCGATGGCGAGCTCGAATGGATCGACGTGATTCCCGAGCAGCGGCGCAGCGGAGTAGCATCAAAATTACTTCGCCATCTGGCGGCATGGTTCGTGGAGCAGAAAGCAACTCGAGTGTGCATAGACGTGCAGCCCGGCAACATCACCGCACGCCGATTCTACGCAAAACATGGCGCCGAAAAGCTGAACGAACACTGGATGGTTTGGAACGACATTAAGAATGTGCTCGCCACGCGAGGATCGGACTAGAAACCGATCCTCTAGACGCCGATATCGCTATCGACGCTTGAACTAAATCACGAGAGTTCCCGTCCGAGTCTTAGTTTCTAACGCAGTGCGTTTCACCATTATCCGTGCGCTCATGCTCGCCTACTGGACACGGCGCGGCCTGAGCTTCTCGAGCCTTTTCTCTCTCGCGGTCTCTGTCCCGGTCTCGATCTCTATCCCGGTCGGATGCACCTTGTACTCCCGGAGGTCCTTGTGGCCCCGCCGGGCCAGGCGTTGCCGCTGGACTCGCGGCGCACCCAGCAACCAAAACGCCCAGCAGGAACGCACTTGTAACTAGCGATGACTTCATCTCGAATCTCCTTTGTTATGCCGGTCGGGGCAGCGCACCACGGCAGCAGACAATTGCACCTACGGGAATCATACTTGCGGTGCCTGGGCGGGCGCTGTTCCAATTCGCACAGTACTGCAGCAACATCGAGGGTGGGAAAGAAGCGGAAAGCTCGCGATCAAAGCGTCTATTTGATGGCTACGATTTGCATGATCCACCAGCCAGATTGCAGCAGCGCACTCGCGCTGAAGCTTCCCGTCGAAGTCACAGCCTCATCTTCAACAATGTCGGATTCCGGTGTAGTGACCATTCGGGAAGTGAAGCCCGCTCCAGACCCGGTAGTGGTGGTCTGAATAAAATCGCTCGCGAATATCAGATCGTTCGCATTCGTCGTGGCCGTGGACAATGCAGCGCTGGCCGTAGCACTCGTCCCTGTGGCGCTGCCAATCGCGTCAATAGGATTCGTCGCGGGAACCCCGGTATATTCCGCGATTCGCAAGCTGGGCGATGTTGCCGAACCAATAAAGCTCACTCTCACCGTATTGGCGCCTGGCGCGGCGGCGACTATCTTCGTCGCATAGTAAATCGCTTGCGTCGCAATCCCGCTAATCTCCGTCGGCCCTACGGCCAGCGTATAAACATTTCCCTTGAAGTCCTCAACGCTTCTCACCGTAGCCGTCGTATCGTTCCATCCGATCACCACAATGTTTAGATCGCCGCCCGTCTGCGCTCCAGTAAACGTCGCGGTAACCGAAGGAACGCTTCCTTGCGGCGTGCTGAACGCGCCCTGCACGAACGTGGCATTCGACGTCGGCGGCGGTGGAGGCGGAGTTTGCGACGCGCTGCCCGCCACGCGGAATGCCGCCACATTCATCACCCACCAGCCCGAAGCAGTCAACGGAGCCGAGGCCACGTACATTCCCGCCGCGGTCACGCTCTCGTCCTCGACGATGTCTGAATTCGGTGAAGTAATCATGCGGCTCGCGAAACCCGTTCCCGCGCCGGTAGTGCCCGTCGCGACAAAATCTCCCGCCACAATTTGATCGTCCGCGTTCGTCGTAGTCACGAAAGCGCTGGCATCCGCGCTCGTGCCCGCGGCGCCTCCGGACGTATCGAGAGGGTTGGTCTGATCCGCCCCGGCATATTCCAGAATTCGCAAGTCGGGGAAAGAAGCCGGCACGCTGAAAACCACCGTCACGGTATTCGCTCCAGCGCCGGCTCCGAAAATATTTTTCGCGTAGTAGATCGATTGCGTGGCGTTCGTTCCGTCCATCGTCGGTCCGGTGGCCAGGATGTAGGTGTTTCCGGCCGTGTCGCTCACGCCGCTCACGGTCGCGACCGTATCGCTCCATCCGATCACCACTACGTTCAAATCGCCGGAAGTTTGCTGCCCTGTAAATGTCGCAGATACAGGATTCACGGAGTTCCGCGGCACGCTGTAAGTGCCTTGCACGAACGTAATCGTGCTGGGCGGAGGCGGCGGTGGCGCTGCACTCGTTACCGCCAACGTCGCGTGCGTGGTCGCCGTTAATGCGCCGCTCGTGCCGGTAATAGTCAGCGAATAACTTCCGGCCGCTGTCGCCGTGGTCGTTGTGACGCCAAGCGTCGAACCCGCCCCGGCTCCCACCGGATTCGGCGCGAAACTTCCGGACGCGCCCGTCGGCAATCCGCTCACGCTCAAATTCACCGATCCACTGAATCCATTCACCGCCGCAACGCTGACCGAATAGCTGGCCCCGCCACCCGCAGTCACCGACGCGCTAGAGGGCGTAATGTTCAGCGTGAATGTAGGCGCGCCTGTGACGCTCAACGCCACCGTCGCCGAGTGAGTCAACGAGCCGCTCGTGCCGGTAATCGTAATCGTGGAACTCCCAACCGGCGTGCCGGCCGTCGTAGTAACAGTCAGCGTGGAACTTTTCCCCGCTGCTACCGACGCCGGATTAAATGCCGCCGTCGCCCCCGCCGGCAATCCACTCACCGCCAAACTCACAGTCCCGCTAAAACTTCCCACCGCCCCCACACTCACCGTGTAACTCGCGCTATTCCCTTGCGTCACCGACGCGCTCGAAGGCGTCGCCGCAAGAGTGAAGTCCGCAGCGGTAGATCCTCGCAGTCGCAGTATGTAGGCGGGAATATTCCAGTCGTTCACCAGAGCAAACACATCGAGCCCCGGGAAATACCGGAAGCGCCCGAAAGTTCCGTAGCTGGTATTCGGCAAGTTATTCGAGTGCGACGAATTCGGCGGCCCATTCGCAAACGTCAGCTTCTGGCAAGTCATCCGCTCGTTCGCCACGTCCGGCGTCATGATGTAAACGCTATTGCCCTGATTCGGCCAGCCAACAAAATCATCAGCCACGCTGTCGAAAGTGAATCCCGGATTCGATCCGTTAATCGGATTTACGCCGCCATCCAGAAATTCGGCGCAATTCGGATCGGCCAGAGTCGCCTGCGTCCAATTCTGCTGCGTAGTCGCGGCCGGATTGCTGATATCCGCCACAAAAACGCCGCTGCCTGGTCCGCAACTCGAGTCCGCGCACGAGCCCACCATCACAAAAAGCTTACGCGTGGGATCGATCGCGCCGCTCAAATAAATGCTGGTAGTAAATCCCTTGGAGCTGGTAACCCGGTTGTACGTATTCGTCGAATAGCTGTAGGTGTAGAGCGCCTCGCTATCCGACACGAACACCAATCCGCTATTCGGATCGTAAGCCGCCACGTTTCCGTAAGGCCCATTGGCGTCATTATTCGGCTTGATCCCGGTCAGCGTGGGATCTTCATGCACCCACGAACTGGAATCCGAAAGATTAGCCAACGGAATCGTCCAGGTGTTAGCGCTTCCCTGTCCTTGCGTGCAAGCAAGCGAACCATCAAAGATCATCATGCGATTCGGCCCGGGAAGAAATTCCAGCCCGCCATAACTCTCGCGCGAATTGGGAGCGAAATTCGGACTGCCGGGTGGGATTCCATCCACGCAGGTGCCGGCATCCGCATAATTGGTGGGAACGGTAGGATCCTTCACGCGCGTCAACGTAATCGGATTCGCGGTCAGATTTAGCGAGTAAATTTCGTTGCCATAATAATTTCCGTGCCCGCCGCCCCAGATAATCAACCGGTTCTGATTAGTGTCCGCAATCGCACCGTTCCAGGTACGAATCACGTTCTGGCAGTTGTCCGCAAAAGGATAAGGATCGCCGCCAAAATTATTAGCGGGACAAGCCCCGCTACCTTCCAACGAGGTAGAAGCAGGCAGCGCCGTCCAACCAACAGCGGAAGGAAGCTGCGCAAAAGCAGGAGCGCAAGAAAATCCAAGAAAGAAAGCGAAAGCCAGCATGATCTTGCAGGGGAGGGTCTTACGAAGAAAATCGCGACGAGCCGGAATGATCAACAGACCCTCCCGCCCATCGCCCCAAAAGCACCCAGTAGCCACCAAACGCAAGAGCGAAGCAGCGCGAGCAACTCCCGTCGCGCAACCACGCACACAATCACCATGAAGATTTGCCGGCATGAAATTAGAGGGATCCCCTGAAAGTCAGACACTCCGCGCCACCGTTCGGTGACGCGGAAAGTCAAAATAACTCCGGAATTCTCGACCCCAGAATTGCAGCAGGTTTATACAGGAATGTTATATCGAAGTAAACGACATAGTTGAAGCCGCGGCTCAGCCAAAATCCTCAATCCAAGCAACTTGCCGCTCCCCAGCACGCGCCACCCATGCCAGCAAGTTCCAGTACATTCAGTATTACTAGTATTTAACTTTCCTCCGCTATCGCGGCGGAGCCGCGGTATCACGGAGGGAGCCCCCGAATTTATTCGGGGGGAGGAGCGCTTTAGCGCTCCGGAAAAAAGCCGCGCGCCTGGAAGGATGCGCTTTAGCGCTGGGCACTTCTTACGCAGCCCGGCACGCGAAACTGCTTTGGAATCCTATCTCGAAATTAGGACGAGCGCTCACTGGCTCCCCGCAGCGGAAGCCGGTTGAGCTGCATAGTAGCCGTCGCGCGCCTGCACCACGAGTTCTTTCTTAGTCGTCACCAAATGAATCTTGCGGTAATCCGCGCTGCTCGGCGATTTGTCCGGAACGTACCCCAGAATATATTGGTCCCGCAATTCCTGCTGAATCTGCTCGTAGATCTGATCCACTGTCTGCTTCTTCGTCACCTCAAATAATCGTCCGCCAGTCTCTTTCGAAATCCGCTCCAAAATTTTCTTTCCGTCCGGCCGATCCTGCTGCTGTGGGTATCTCCGTCCCCCGCCGCCGCCCATTCCGCCGCGCCCGCCCCAACCGCCTCCTCCTCCGTGCGAGCCAAACGCTTCGTCATCCTTGAACAAAATCGAATACACAATCGTATTCGCCCGTTGCGCCGACTCAATCGCGCTCCCCAGCGTCTCCTTGCTCCCGTGATCCACGCCATCGGAAAGTACGATCACCGCCTTCCGCCCCTGCAACTTGCTCATCATGTCGTTCGACGCCAGATAAACCGCATCGTAAAGCAAAGTCCCTCCGCCTCCGCCATGATGATGCCCTCCACCTCCGCCGCCCGCGCCTCCAGGATCGCCGCCCTGGCCTCGTCCACCACCTCCGCCCGAACTCGCATCCTGCATCTGCGGCGTTTCCAATTGGTCCAGCGCCGCCTCCAACTTCTTCCGCGAAGAAGTGAAGTCCTCGAGCAATTCCACCTCTCGATCGAAATGAATCAAAAATGCCTGATCTTTATTCTCTTCGCGCAGTGTGTGATCCACGAATGTCGAACTCGCGGTGCGTTCCTGATCGAGCACTCGCCGCTGGCTCAGGCTGGTATCCACAAGCAATCCGACCGCCAGCGGTAAATCATTCTGACGCGCAAAGTAAGTGATAGATTGCGGCCGGCCGTCTTCATCCAGAGTGAAATCGTTTTTGGTCAAATCCGAAATGATCTGCCCATGCTTGTCGCGCACAATCGCCGAGACCGTGACAATATTCGACTGCACGGAAATTTTCGGCTCTTGAGTCTTCGTGTCTTGTTGGCCAAACAGAGGAGCGCCGGGCACAAAGGCCAGCAGCGCGCATACGAATAAGGATGTGGCGCGCGCAAACTGCGGCACGGACGCAAGCTTCAAAGCGCGGTTCTCGGCGAAGCGGCTCATGCCCAAACGAACCAACCCCATCAGGCATTCCGTTTGGCGAGCCGGGAAGTTCCAAAATGTGAGGCCGGCGGTCAGTCGAAATTCCCAGCCGCCGGCCCCGCTACGCCCAAATTCAAATTCCGCCGCAAATCCCAGATCGCGGACTTACTTCGGCATCACCTCGCGCGCCAAAGCGCTTCGCACCAGATCTCGCAGCTCGGAACGCTTCTTGGCCCCTTCGATCATCGCTTCCCGGGATCCGTAGTGCTTGATCACAACTGTCGCGCCCTTAGCGTCGAGTTCGTCGAGTGCCGCCCAATTGGCATACAAGATCGCAACACAAACATCCCAGTCGCCCGGATGCTCCACGGTCGGGTTCGTCCACACTTTGTAGTCCGTAATCCATCCTTCCTTCTTGAACTCGTCGTAGATCGGCTTCAAATTCTCGCGGAAGTCCTTCCAGAACGCGTCGCCCTGGCCCGTTTTGATCGAATAGTAGTTCACGCGCCAAACTGGTCCCGGCGTGTAATTCGGGCTCTGCGCAAACGCCGCATTGGCCGTCAGCAGTGCCGCGGCAAACAAGAACATCGAAACTGCTTTCCTCATCGTGCCTCCTCAAATTTTGAAGCTAGTTTTTCGCTCAGTGCCCTACGTGCAGTAATTCGTCGGGAGGCCGCGAATCTAACATCGGCACGCGAGCCCGTCAATGCACGCGCGCCAGTCCGCGAAAGAAAGCACCACAGTGTCATCCCGAATCCCCTTCAGGGGTGAGGGATCTGCATTTGCATTTGCATTTGCATTTGCATTTGCATTTGCATTTGCATTTGCATTTGCATTTTCCGTTGCCGTTGCCCTTTCCCCGAGCTCAAATTTCAAATCTGAAATTCGAAATTGCCTTTTCCGTAACGCTCCCGCTGCGCCCTCCGACATCAACCGCCCGCTCAAGTAATCACCACGGTTCGTCGCCCCGATTGTTCTTCGCGCCCCCAAGCCTTCTCAATCTCCGCCAACGCCACCGGATCCGTCTCAATCCGCAATTCCCCCTTTGCCGCGCGTTTCAAAACCTGTTCCATCGCCTCCAACAAAATCTCCCGCGAAGGAATCCCCGCAGTCCCAGTTATCGTCAAAGCCGTGCTACGCAAGACCGCCGCAGGCAAGGAAATCGCCGCACCGGCGCTTTCGCCCACTTGCACCAAGCGAGTCTCCTTCGTGATCGCCGCAAACTCCGGCCGCGTAATCGCCGCAAGCAACGCCTCCGTGGGCCTGCCCCACAAGTAATCCACAATCACATCAAATCCGCCCTCGCCCGCCTCGCGCGCAAACGCATCCCTTAACGCCTCGCCGTCCGCATCAATCCGTATCGTCGAGTCCGCTCCTAATTCCCTCAAGCGCGCCAGCCGACGCTCATCGCGCCCCGCCCCAATCACGCGCTTAGCCCCCAGCAGTTTCGCCATGCGCACCGCCAGTTGCCCGGTAACCCCGGTTGCCCCCAAAATCAACACCGTCTCGCCCGCCGCCAGTTTCGCCCGCTGCGTCAACGTCAACCAAGCCGAAACCCCAGGATTCGGCAGCGCCGCCCCGGTCATATCATCGATCCGGGCAGACACGGGAAAGCAAAATTCCCTCCGCGTCACACTCTTCTCCGCCATCGCCCCGAACGGCCGTCGCGCCGCCGCGAAAAATACCCGCGACCCATCCTCGAGTTTCCCCACTCCATCCATTCCGCACACCACCGGCAATTCCCGCGGGCTGGCATAGTGCGATCCGCGAGCAAGCTGCCGGTCGATTGGCTTAAGTGCAGCCGCCAGCACCCGCACCAACACCTCATCAGGCCCAGCCACAGGCTCAGCAAACTCCTCATATCGCGGCAACCCGCCAAGCTCATGCAACACCGCAGCCTTCATTTGTCTTCCTCCTCGCGCCCGCGCATTATCCCATCCTTCTGCCCAGCAATCGTTCGTGAGAAAAACCGAAACGGGGGTAGACTCTCCCCCGCGCCCGCACACATCGGAAACTGGCTCGGAGGCACGGAATTGCAAAAGTTATCCGCATTGCTCATCGTCGCCCTGGCCGCCGTGGCCTCCTTCGCCGGCGGTTCCCCGAAACTCGCTTTGAGCTGGAAGAATCCAAATTATACCGGCGGAACTTTTCAAAATATTCTGGTGCTGGCGATCAATGGACAGGCTGCGAATCGCGCGGAGTTCGAGGATGAACTGGTGGCCGCGATTACCCGTCCCGGCGAAACGGCCGCGCCCAGCTACGAATTCCTGCCGCGGCCCAACGCGACTCCCATCGCGAAGAGCGATCTGCGATGGGTAGTGCGCAAGCAGAAATTTGACGCCATCGTCACCGCGCTGGTCACCAAGAATACGACGAAGACCAATTACGTTCCGCCCGACGTCGTTTATACTCCGGTCGCCTACTACGACACTTTTTACGGCTACTACGACGCGCTGGTCCCGGTCGTCTATGCTCCGGGTTATATGCAGACCGAAAAACAGGCGCAAGTGGAAGTGAATGTTTATTCCACCGCGAAACCCGATGGCGAACTGGTGTGGACGGGAACGACGAATGTGTTCGATAGCAATTCGGTGATGAAGGTCATCAAGGACCTGGTCAAGTTGGTGACCAAGGAACTCGAACGGCAGAACGTGATCGCGCCCGGTTTGAAATAAACGAATTTCAGATGCGCGCATACTTTTATAAACTCCCTCGATGAAGCGGGCTGCGATCGGCGTGCGCATGCACTCGGGTTGGGGAGCGCTGGTCGCCGTGTGCTACGCGGCCGGCGGCAAAATCGAGATCATCGAGCGGCGGCGCATCGCGGTCATCGACGCCGCAGTCGCTGGCGCGAAGCAGCCGTATCACTTCGCTGCGAATCTTGCGCGCCCCGAAGCGAAGAAGTTTATCGCCAAGAATTTCGCGAATTCGAAACTCCTGGCTGCTGCTGCGCTGCGCGACGTGGTCGCCGGGCTGGGCGAGCGCCGATACAAGGTGGTCGGCGCCGTGTTCTTGCAGGCTTCTGGCCGCCCGCTGCCTCCTTTGGCGAAAATCCTGGTCGCGCATCCTTTGCTCCATACGGCGGAAGGACAATTTTTCCGCGAAGTTTTTGCGGCGGCTTGCGAGCGCTGCGAGCTTCCGGTGATCGGCATCCGGGAGCGTGACCTTGACGAGCGCCTCCAGAAAACATTTGGCAAAGCGGCGACTGGTGTTCGTCGGCAAGTTACTGACCAGCGCCTGGTGATTGGTGCGCCTTGGACTGCGGATCAGAAATTGGCGACCCTTGCTGCTTTGCTGGTTTTGGGTAGCAGGCCTGCTCCTCTTCGGCTCAATTAATTCGCTTTTAATCGAAACATGGTGCGATTAAAAGGCCGTGTAAGTTATTGAAAACAGTCGGTCGGGCATCGGTTTAATCGAAACAAAACTGAGGGGGCTGTTTTCACCGATGGTCCGAATTGTGTTTGAAAACATGTGTTGTTTCCCGATTAGAAGTTACCTCCGTTCTTTGTATTGTTGGAGTTGCGCGGGTTTCTAATCGTATTGATTCCCGATTAGAATTTTTGAGAATTGGGCTTGGCTGGATTCGAACTTCCGCCGGATGGATCCAACGACGAAACCGGGGCCGAAAAGTGGGAGGGTCTGGAAGGAAAGACCCTCCCCTACGACGGCTGAATTTGCCGGGCATTTTCTGTTCCTTGGATTCTCGTTGTTTGGCGCGGATTGCTCGGGGGCTCGGGAGGGCCGGCCCTTGCGCCGGAATTTCGTGTACTGCGGTTCCATTTTTGGAGGGGATTTGGCGGAGGTCAATGGTACATGGGGCTTAATCGAACTGCGGAAATACGGAGAGGACTCGACGCGGCAATTCTGCTGCTATTGCACTTCGTCGGTGAAGGCTCGATTCCATTTATGGCCGGGCACTTCAAACGTGGTGTCCGGCACAGTGCCAGGGGCGGAGAAGTCTGTCACGCGAATCAGCATCGCTACGGCGGTCTTTTGGTACACGCGGATTTCGCGTGCCAGGTGTAAGCCATCGAGATCCGCGAAGTTTAGTCTGCGGGTCTCGATGCCGATGAAATAAGTCTTTAAGAGCTTTCCATCTTCATCGAACCAGTAGGCGCGCGCGTGCTCCGGGTCCAAGACGCCCTCGGGACTCTCGTATCCGGCGAGGACTCGAATTGCGTTCACTCCATCGAGCGTCTCGCGATTGATTCGCCAATCGGATTCTGTGAAGGTGTCGATGGCCGGAATCGGCTCCATTAACCTCAAGACTAATTTGAGCATGGCGCCGTCGGGTCCCTCGAACGATTGGTAGCGGGTGTCGCCATGTCTTGAGCGCACGCAGCGGCTCTTTCCAATGGTTGCTTCGCGGCGCCATTCGTCGTCGCTCTTCCAGGTATCCACGTATTGGCCTTCCTGAACTGTGCCGGCTGCCACTCGCGTCTGGAAAGTTGCGTGCAACACATAGGGCTTGCCTTTTCCAGCCGCTGGAAACCCGGCAAGTCTTCCGCGCTCAAAATAAGTGCGCGCGCTTTCGAAGGATTCGACGCCGGGTGGGCGGACGGTGTTGAATGGCATGGTGATTCGGGAGACGACTTGGACTGGGACGCCGTTGTCGAGATATGGCTTGAACTGCATCGAACCGATTGCTTTACCTGCTGTTTCACTCAACCCCGGGTTATCGGAGACGATAGATCCAAGCTCTCGAACCTTTCCCGAGCGATCAAGCACGATGCTTGTAGTTACCGCGCCCTCGAGAGGACCGTCCTTCAGAGCGGGCCAGTTCACCGGTTCGGTTGGAAGCAGGTTTTTTCGGATCGAGGTCTCTTCGACTGACACCGTTTGCAGGAGGGAAGGATCACCACCGCTCGCGCTTGCGTCAAAAAATGCTGCCGGAGGATTCTCCAAGTCCTCCAGTGTGATGACCGTTGCCGTCACTTCTGGAGAGCCCACGCTTACCTTCCGCGCCACCATGCGCCCGTGAAAATTTTTGTAGTCCTGGAACAAGCCACCCCAGTCGAGACCGCCCGCGTCTTGGAGTAAGCCAGTGCTATCGGTAACGGCAACTCCCGCGCCCATTCCCTTCTCCACAGTTCCGTCGGTGCTCATCTCCGTCCAACTGAAGTTAGTGACGCCCAACAAACTTTTTACGTCCGCTTGTTTCACTTTTTCCAAGACTGTGTCCAGCGATGGGACGGGTTCAATTAATGCGACACTTGTTTCGCGGAGCCACTCGGGGAAATAGTCTCCTTCGTTTTTCTGCCATTCGTGCCCGGCATTCATGATGGCGATCTGGTGAAAGTCGGGAGAGCGGACTTCGCGCTTGCACTGCGTTGGTGATGCCCACCAAATTTCGATCTCGCCGGTGCGGTTTGATGCGCGATCTCTTTCGAGACTGGGGGCGAGCGTGGCTTTTAGCTGAAAGGGCTTCGTTCCTGGCTGATTTAGGGTGCTACGCTCGACGGCTTTTTTGACGAGCTTTTGCGAATCGTCGGGTAGGGCTGCGGTTGAGAAAGGTAGCAGGAGGGCCGCCGCTAGGATTGGCCGGGCTAGTTTACGCAGATGCATGTGGCGAAGTGTACATATGAGCATGCGTTGGGTGCAATCGGTCGCGCGGGTCTCTCGATGGCGTTCCTGGAGTAGAGCCGAAGTGCCCAGCGCTAAAGCGCACTGCTAATTGGCTACTTTTTTCCGGAGCGCTCAAGCGCTCCTTCCCCCTCATAAATGGAGGGGGCTCCCACCTGGCCGAAAAACCTCACGCGCGGCTGCTGCCGCACGCTAAACGAAGTGGTCGGAGCTGATGCTCCGGCTCGACGGCGCGGCACATTCCGGAACGATAAAGCGCTCTCTCCGGCTGCGACTTGTATTAATTCGAGTTTGTGGGCTTGGTGCCGCGGATTAGCAGGGCGCCGATTTCGCGGAATTTTTTTAGTTCTCCGGCATTCTTGAACCAGCGGCCTTCGTACTTTGGCGGCGTGGGCGTTGGATCTGGGATTAAATCGTGGATGACATCTGCGAATCCGGCTTCGCGGAATAATTGCTTCCAATCTCCGGCTGAGAATAGATGCGTGGGCACGTGCAGCTTCTCGGCCCACTGATGGCAGTACGGATTGTCGAAATAAAAATTAATTAGAATCCAGAGGGAGCCGCCTTCGTGTAGGACGCGATGCAGCTCGCGGATTCCCTTGGCCGGATCGGGCCAGTAATACGACGACTCCACCGAAATCACATGATCGAAAAAATGATCTTCCCAGGGAATTTCTTCTACGCCGCCTACCACGAAAACCAAATTCGCGAACTCCGCGCTTTTCTGGCGGGCGTGGCGGACCATTTCGTCGGAAATGTCCATGCCTACTACCCGGCCTTCGTTCGCGGAGCCGGCCAGGATTCGCGAGAGCCAGCCTGCGCCGCAGCCGGCGTCCAGGATGTTGTCGGTGGGGGCGATTTGCATGCGCGCGAGCACTGGCTTGGTGATTGGCCAGTGCTCGTGCTCCATGGACTCGCCCTTACCGGCTTCGGCCCAGCGATTGAATTCTTCTCGTAGCTGATCGCTTGGTGGCTGGGCGGTCATCCTGCCGTGGCTGCCATTTGCGTTTCGTCGGCGGAGGGGCCGTAGAGGGCCGGCACCGGGATATCGTTCAGGCGCAGATAGACGGTAAGTTGTCCGCGGTGATGGACTATGTGATTGAGGATCATGCCGCGATAGAGGGCGATGCGTGGCATGGCGAAGACGGTTTGGCCGTTGTTGAAGAGCGTCCAGGTTTGCATCATTTGCTCGTCGGTGACTTTGGCCAGGGAGGCGCGGGCGGCGGCCGAGCTTTCGTCGAACATGGCCAGCAGCTCGGCGCGCGTTTTTGCTGTGGGGAATTGGATTTGTTTGCCGCCAGGGGCGATGTCGAAGGAGTCGGTGTTGAACATGGAGGCTAGCCAGCCGGTCATCTGCGCGAGGTGATTGCCTAACCAGCCCATGGTGCCGGATTTGGGGTGGGGCTTGTACTCGAACTTGCCGTCTGGGATTCGGGAGAGGCATTCGCGGGTCTTTCCCATTTCATTGTCGAATTCCGGGAGTAAGGCTTGGTTCATTGGCATTTTTTGATGCTCCTTTTATTGAGTTAACGCAGGGTGCGGAAGTTTCGCTTTTTGTTCGCCTTGTGTCAAGGCTTATTTTTGGCGCGACGTCAGACCATTCGGCCACAGCTGCCGCAGAATCTGGCGCTCGTGAATTGCGGGGTGCCGCAGCTAGTGCAATAGTGCACGCCCTGGCCTGCGTAGACCAGGACGTGGCGATCTTCTGGCATGCAGGCCCAGATTAACGTTATGAACCAGCCGATTATGGTCCAGCCGGCCAGAAAATTTACCAGGAAGATGGCGCCTGCGTGGCGCTTGTTTCTTCCGATCAGCGATGGCAGAAAATAGAGTAGCGCCATCAAAAATAGAAATGTCATCGACGCATCTCCTCTCGCTTTATATTACGCATCGGCGATTGAATCGGTTCCTTTAATTTTCTTTCTGCGGGGCCGAAATGCGGGAGGGCTTCCTCCAAAATACTGGCGGACATGAAAGCACCCTCCCCTACTGGTGTCCTTTATACATCATTTCGCCTGCTGTTATGCGGATGCGCAGGCGGTTCTCGGGCGGCGGCAGCGGGCATGTTGTATATGGGTTATACGCGCAGGGAGGATTGTAAGCTTCATTGAAATCTAAAATTAATTGGCCATCCTTGGGTTCTGGCGTGTCCAGGAAACGGGAAGCCGGGTAGGTTTCTTTGCCGCTGGTTAGATCGCGGAAGATGAAATTCAGGCCGCCGGCGGATTGCGGAATTGCTTCGAGGCGATACTGCTCGCCTGCCAGGGTGAATTCTGCATAGCCGGGGCTGGGGATTTTTAGCGTGTCGCCGGCTTCATTTTGGATTTCCAGTTCGTGCGGCGGGTCGTACGGGACGAATTTTGCTTCGACTCGATAGTGCTCGTCGATTGGGAACCAGGTTAGGCCAGCGAAATTTTTGCGGAGTTTGCTGTTTTTATTTTTTAGGCGGACGGCGTAACGGTCGCCGCTTTTGTGGACTTGTAGCGAGAGATCGCCGATTGCCAGGCGGTCTTCGGAATCCGGGAGGATGGCGGCGGATTGCACCGCTTGGCCTTTCATTTTGATTTGCACGCCGGCGTTGATCTGCACTTCGATTTTTCCGTCGTGCATATTGAAGGAGCCCAGTTCGGCGGGGACGTTGCCTTCGGTTAGGACGATATCGTTGAGCGGATCGGAGCCGAATTTATTTTCGCCTTCGTGCAGCCAGAAAAGTCCCGTGACAGTGAGCCAACCATCGTCAGATTTTAGAGAAGTTTCGTAAGCGCGGCGCCATTTTTCTACTTGCGCGCGGTAGCTGGCATCCGCGGCGTAGAGTGCGGCTGCTAGCAGAAATATTGCTGCGGTTATCGGGAGAAATTTCGAAGAGAGCGAATGAGTGGAATTTTTGCGCACGTTTACACAGAGCTGACTGCTCGGTTTCATTTACGTTGTGGTCCGCTGTCGATTGCGGTCTTTGCTTACACTCTGCTCGTCGGAGCCGGCGGGGACGCCCTTCGCTCCGTTCAGGGTAAACCAGCGGTACTTAAACCTTTTCTACTTTGCTTAATAGCTCTACGAATTTTTGCTGGCGGTCCTTTTGATCTAGACCTTGATAAATTTCTGCGATCTGCGTGGTGTTCATCGAGCAGAATTTTGGGCCGCACATGCTGCAGAATTTGGCTTCTTTGTAGAAGTCGTCGGGCAAAGATTCGTCATGCATGGCCTTAGCGGTTTCCGGGTCAAGCGAAAGGGAGAATTGCTTATTCCAGTCAAAAAGGAAGCGGGCATAGCTCAGAGCATCATCGCGATCGCGCGCGCCGGGGCGATGACGCGCGATATCCGCGGCGTGGGCTGCTATTTTGTAGGCGATTACGCCTTGGCGGACGTCGTCGGCATTCGGCAGACCCAAGTGCTCTTTGGGCGTTACGTAGCAAAGCATTGACGCGCCGTGCCAGCCGATCATTGCTGCGCCGATGGCGCTGGTGATGTGGTCGTAGCCTGGAGCGATATCGGTTACCAGCGGGCCCAGCGTGTAAAACGGGGCTTCGTGGCAGAGCTCGTTTTCTTTTTTTACCTGGAGCTCGATTTGATCCATGGGGATGTGGCCGGGGCCTTCGATCATCACTTGGACGTCGTGCTCCCAGGCTTTTTTGGTTAGTTCGCCGAGAACTTTTAGTTCGGAGAATTGGGCTTCGTCGCTGGCGTCGGCCAGGCAGCCTGGGCGCAGGCCGTCGCCTAGCGAGAAGCTGACATCGTGCTTTACGAAAATTTTGCAGATGGCCTCGAAATTTTCGTAGAGGAAATTTTCTTTTTTGTGGAAGGCCATCCATTGGGCTAGTAACGCGCCGCCCCGGCTCACGATTCCGGTAATGCGATTGCGGACTAGCGGCAGGGATTCGCGTAGGACGCCGGCGTGGATGGTCATGTAATCGACGCCTTGCTCGGCTTGCTCTTCGATTACTTCCAGCATCAGTTCGATGGTCAGATCTTCCGGACGGCGCACGCGCGAGATGGCTTCGTAGATTGGGACTGTGCCGATTGGGACTGGCGAGGCATCGATGATCGCTTTGCGGATTGTGGGGATATCGCCGCCGGTGGAGAGGTCCATTACTGTGTCGCTGCCGTAGTGGACGGCGCGATGGAGCTTTTCGAGTTCGTCTTCGATTTTTGAAGTGGTGGCTG
>Ga0209038_10000280_pt1 | contig 16445 bp, 15 predicted proteins | sample BogFormECP03_OM3_FD_188237 | JGI IMG/M metagenome (GOLD analysis project Ga0209038, IMG submission 188237) | Bog forest soil microbial communities from Calvert Island, British Columbia, Canada - ECP03_OM3 (SPAdes) (version 2) | ecosystem: Environmental > Aquatic > Freshwater > Wetlands > Bog ...
GACACAGAACGCCCCTGAGCCCGGCCTTAGGACTATCACCTGAAGGAACGCATCGCCGTGGTCAATCGCTCGCCCACTAAGCCAGGCGCTGAAGACGAAAAATGGCGCGCCGAGCAAAGACGTCTTGGGGAACGGCAACTCAGGGTCGCGAAATGGTTGAACTGGATCACCATTGTGGCTGCTATTGTTGCGGGTGCTGGAATCTACGTCCTCTATGCCACGCTGGGCGTTACTCAACTTGCAGCGAACGCAGCCAAGACTCAGGCGGACACCGCCCAACAGGAATTGGAGATCTCCCATAGGCCGTGGGTAGCGTCGGTTAGACCAGCAGAAGTAACAGCTCCATTTGTCTTCGCGAAAACTGGTGGAGCAACTGTTGAGATCACCGTCCCTATAAAAAACACGGGCACGTCTACTGCGATTAACGTATTCCCGCTGCCGCGAGTTATTATCGTGGGCACAAAGGAAGCTCACGACCAACTCACGAATACAGTACGGTCGTATAACTGCCAATCGCCGCAGACATTGGACAGCATTGCTTCGGTTATTAGCGGAACCCCCATACCGCCCGGTGCTGAGATCAGTTACCGTGTGCCAGAAGGTGCCAGCAGCTTTCCCCAAAAACTCACGCCCCTTAGCTTGGTACAAATTTGGCTCTATTTGTGCCTGTCCTACAAAGACACTCTTACCACGCCACCGAAAACCCACTACTACTGCGTGTCGAAGACTTCAGGAATGCGGACAAGCAGAGGGAGTTTCCGGCCGCTGGCACCGTCAACGGAACATTCGAAATTTCTAATGGTGGATGCGCCAACTAGCAGCGCTTACAACGCCGCCACTATAAACCACGAATGCCGACCCGTCACGTCGGGCGTCCTTCTCGCATTACGAGGTACTTGCTTCAAGGGAATAGGTACCCCTATGTGCGCGCGCTGCGCGTTTTCGCCGATCGCGTGATGCCGAAGTTTCAATGACGCTGACCCACGAGGACCTCGTCCAGGCTCTCCTTGCCTACCTGCGATCAGTCACGGGCAGCCCGGATTTGGCCTTCGACGAGGCGCCCACCCGCATGAGCGGGGGCTATGACGCCACTATTCTCAGATTCAGTTTGGATCGCGCGCCTGATCCGTTTTCCGGTCCGCTCGTGTTGCGACTCTTTCAGGCAACCGTCGATTCACAGCGCGCGCCGCGAGAGGGGGCCGTGCAGAACGCGCTCGCACAACTGGGTTATCCGGCGCCGCGCGTTTTCGCCGCCGAGGCGCGCATCGAGCCGTTAGGCGGTCCCTTCTTAATCATGGAACGCGTGCCCGGCCGCGTTATCGGGTCGGAACTCGAAGGCCTGAGCATCAAGGGCCTCGGCCAGGCCTTCAGTCTTCTCGCGCAGTTGCCGCGCATTCGCCGCGAGGTGGCGCGGTTTTGGGACGAGGCGCAGACGCGTTTGCACGCACTGCCCGCCGATGCTTTCGTCGACCTGGTTAGGCGTGCCGGCGTCCCTCCCGAAGATCTTACTTTCGATTCCGCCTTCGCCGGCCAGCGCGCCGCGGTCGAAGAGTTTGGCCTCAGCGGACTTCGTCCCGCCGTCGACTGGCTCACGGCCAACACCCCGCGCCAATCGACGCCTGCTATCTGTCATGGCGACTTTCATCCGTCCAATGTTCTGGTCGACAACGGCCGCCTGACCGGCGTGATCGATTGGGTGAAGGCGACCATCGCCGACCCCGCTTTCGACTATGGCGCCGTGATGGCCATCATGGCGACGGTGCCGATTCGTGTCCCGGCCGGAGCGGATCGAATATTGCGCGCGGTGATGAACAACCTGGCGCGCACCCACTCGCGTCAATGCGGAACGACTCCGGAAACCGAGACAGCCCTGCGCTACTACCAGGTATTCAATTGCCTCGTTCAGCTGGTCACGGTCGGCAAGAGCCGCGCGCAAGGAAACCTGACCCAGGGCGCCTACAACTCCCCCGTCGGCGTCGCCAACCTGCTGAACCACGTCCGTCTGCTGACCGGCCTCAACCTCAGTCTCCCGGCCTAGCCGGACCGCATCCGCGCCCGCCAGGAAACGCTCGCCGCCGGCTGTTGTGTCATCCTGACGAAGCGAGCATCGCGAGCGGATGGAAGGATCTCGGACAGCGGGGCGCAAGCGCCGCCGGTTCCGGTTCTGCGTCGCTGCATCCGATAGGAATTTGGGCCGCTGCGCGATTTTCAGAGACCGGTACCGGCTTCGCTAACGCGAAGCTGTCCGAGATCCTTCCATCCGCTCGCGATGCTCGCTTCGTCAGGATGACAGAAAAAAATGCCTGCGCCGGCGTGAGAATACCATCCCCCGCAAACCGACACATAGGTCGCCGAACCGTCATCGCGAGCGGTAGAAGAGCCACGCGCGTTCTGAGATTGCGGCGATATAGAAGAGCGCGATCAGCGGTGCGAGGGTGCGCACGATTGCGCCGGGAAACGCTGGCGGCGGCGCGATTGCGAGCGTGATCACCAGCGCATAGTTGATGATTCCGCCCCAGTGGCCCAGCCGGCTGCGCACCGGGCCCGCGGCCGGCGGTGCGAGGACGACAGAATCGATCACGTACTGGCTGAACGACAGCGCTATCAAGATCGGAATGTAGAACGGTATCGCGCCGGCGGCCGCCTCGCAGAAAATTGCCGCGAGCACGAAAGTCACGTCCGCGATTCCGTCGAGCCATCGCCCGCGCCCGCTCGCGACGCCAAGACGCCGTGCGATTCGGCCATCGACGAAGTCGCTGCCCGCGGCGACAATCGCGACTATCGCGAACGCCAGCCGTCCATCGTGCCCATGCATCGCCAGCTCGACCCAGATTGCAGCCAGCGCGAATCTCAGCGCGCTCAGCCCGTTGGGTATCTGCGCGAGCATCAGCGAGCTGCGACGTCCGCTTTCCAAGCCTTCGCCCCAGTTGGCCGAATGCTCTACAATAGATTTCTTATGCCCAGTAAAACTTCCCCTACTATCCAGGTTGTCAGCCACGGCCCTTCATGCCTCGACGGTGTGATGGCAGCAGCCGCGGTGGCGCGCTTTTACGATGGCCATAAAGTCTTCACGGCTTTGGCCGGAAACAACGAGGCCGACCACGTCCTCCAGAATCTGGAGCTCAAGTCCGATAACGGCAACGAAAACGAAATCTGGATCACCGACCTGTCCTGGAACTCACCCGCGACCGGCGCGCATCTGGCGGAACTGAGCAACCGGGGGGCGCGCATCTACTGGATCGACCATCATCGCACCGCAGTCTCCCGCGCCGATGCCCCCGAGTTCAAGGTGCCGTTCGAGGCCAAGGTGCTCAGCGAACAATACTCGGCGGCGCGCCTCACGTTCAATTTTCTCAAGCGGTTGGCTCGCGACCAGACCGAGCAGCAACGCGCCGAGTTCGACGCCTTCCAGCCGTTCGTCATGATCGCCGACGATCACGATCGTTGGGTCCATAAAATCCCCGAGTCGTCCGACTGGGCGCTGGCCGTACAGACCCTCGGCGGAATCGGATCGTATCGCGAAATCCTGAAACTGCACGAGCCGCGGATGAGCCGCAAGCTGCGCAACGCCTTCGAGTCGGGCCAGGATGCGATGCGCCGCAGCCTCGAACTGGCGCAGGCCACGATGGTCGATCGCAAGCTCGACAACGGCATAACGGTGCGGACGGCGTGCTGCTTCGGCTACAGCAGCGAAGTCGCGTCGCATCTGTACAAGGGTCAGACCCGCACCGTCGTCGCGCTGTTCGACCTGCGCAGCCAGGGGGTCAGCTTGCGCCGCAGCGCAGACAGCGAAGTTGATTTGTCGATTCTTGCGCAGCATTTCGGCGGCGGTGGTCACGCTGCAGCGTCGGGCTTGATGATCCCCGATTTGCGCCGCGTCCCGGCCGAGCGTCTCGCCGAAATCCTGGGCGATCAGCTCGAAAAATCACCGACCTGAGCCTGCGCACTCGAGCCTTCTAACAGCATCGACCGAGACTTTCCCGGAGGCACCTCTCTTGCGTCATTTTTGGCAATTTGCCTAGACTGACCGCACGTTCATTTGACTGACTGTCCAGTTTCATCGTGACCAAAGAAGAAGTAATCAAGGAATATCGCGTCCGCGAGATCCTCGAAGCCGCACGCCGCGTGATGGCTCGGTACGGCATGCAGGGCACGACCGTCGACCGCGTCGCGGAGGAAGCGAAGGTCGCCAAGGGCACTATCTACCTTTATTTCGATACCAAGGACGCGCTGGTCCACGCCGCCGTGCTCGAGGGTTTGCGCGAGATGGTGGCTGAGATCCTGGCGGCGGACGATCCGTCGATCCAGCCGCTGGAGCGAATCCGCAAGCTCATCCTCGCGCAGTTCCGCATCCAGGCTTCGAACCAGGATTTCCTGAAGACGCTTATCATCGGCAACTCGCTCGATATCGAGCTCGAATCAGAGGCCAGCCGCGAATTCATGCGAGTCTACGCCAGCCATCTCGACTTCATGGCGTCGGTCCTGCAGGACGCTATTGACCGCGGCGCGATTCGGCGGATCGATGCGCACTTCGCGGCGTTCATGCTCGGCGAGATGCTGACCGGGTGCCTGCGGCGGCGGCTGCTCAAGCTGGCGTCGAGTCCGCTCGAGTCGGACGCAGAAGCGGTCGTCGACCTTTTTCTGAGAGGGATAGCGGCGATTCAATGAAGCTGGAGTTTTTCAAAGTTTCAGCTTTCGCTGCGCTGTCAGCGGTGCTCAGTGCGATTGTGCTCGCAGGATGCCGTCAGCCGGCTGCGGCCGACGTCGACAAGACGGGGCCGGCGCCGATTGCTATCGCGGTCGCCGCGGCCCATCAGCAGAGTCTCGATCGTACCGCCGAGGTGCAGGGCGCGCTGTTTCCGCGCGAGCACGCGGTGATGTCCTCGGAAGTCGAAGGCAGAGTTGCAGAAGTCGTCGCGGATTTTGGCGACAAGGTCACTGCCGGCCAGGTCATGCTTAAAATCAATCCGCGCGAGTACCAGCTGCGGGTCGAAACGGCGCAGGCGGCGCTCGACCAGGCCCGGGCCAAGCTTGCCAACTCGACGGCACGCTACAATCGCGGGCAGGCGCTGAAGCGCGCGTCGGCCATCTCGGCCGAGCAATTCGATCAGTTGGCGTCGCAGTTGCGCGTCGACCAGGCTGACGCCGAATCTGCCGATGAAGCGCTCGCGATGGCGCGCAAGAAACTCGGCGACACCGAAATCAAGGCGCCATTCAGCGGCTCCGTGCAGAAACGGATGGTCTCGCTGGGCGAGTACGTCGCGCCCGGCAAGGAAGTTTACGAACTGATCGCGACCGACCCAATCAAGCTGCGCTGCCCGATGCCGGAGCGGTTCGTCCCGATGGCGCGCGTCGGCATGCCGGTGAAGCTTACGATCGACGCCAACCCCGGCGCGTTGTACACGGGAAAGATCACGCGCATCGCGCCGGCGCTCGATGAAAGCAGCCGCACGCTGCTGGTCGAGGCCGAAGTGGCGAATCCCGACGGCGTGCTCAAGCCCGGATTCTTCGCGCACGTCGTCATGGATCTCGGCCACGATCGCGCGCTGTTCGTGCCGAGCGCGGCCGTCCTGCGCTATGCCGGCGTCGCGCGCGTGTTCATCGTCGAGCAGGGCGTCGTGCGTGCGCGCGAGGTAACGACTGGCAGCGTAGTCGGCGACCAGATTGAAATAACCGGCGGCCTGAAAGAAGGCGAACGCGTCGCCGTCAGTGACGTCGATCGCCTGGCCGACGGCACTGCGGTGACCGCGAGGGAGCAGTCGTGATTCTTGCCGATCTCTGCGTCCGCCGCCCGGTCTTCGCGACGATGTTCGTCGGCGTGCTGGTTGTGCTCGGCTGGTTCTCCTACATGCGCCTCGGCGTCGATCTGTTTCCGCGCGTCGATGTGCCGACCGTGATGGTCACCACCTTCCTGCCGGGCGCCGCGCCGGAGGAAACCGAAGCGCGCGTCACCAAGCCAATCGAGGAAGCGGTCAACACCGTCAGCGGCATCGACGAGATGCGCTCGACCACGCTTGAAGGCGTCTCGCGCGTCACCATCGAGTTCAAGCTCGAGCGCGACCTCGACGCCGCTGTGCAGGACGTGCGCGACAAGATTTCAACGGTGCTCGATCAACTGCCCGACGGCACCAAGCCGCCGATGGTGCAGAAGTTCGACCTCGACGCGGTGCCGGTCGTGACGATCACGGTCACCGGCTACCAGAGCCTCAAGGAGCTGACCGAGCTGGCGCGCCGGCGCTTGCAGGAACCGCTCGAGTCGGTTGACGGCGTCGGCTCGATCGACATCGTCGGCGGACGCGAGCGCGAAGTTCACGTCGATGTCGACGCCGACAAGCTGCACGCGACCGGCGTTACGATTCAGCAGGTCGGCGCCGCGCTCTCGCGCCAAAACGTCGAGTATCCCGGCGGCCGCATGAAGCAGGGCATGTCCGAGGAGATGCTGCGCACGCTCGGCCGCATCACCGAGGTTCCGGACTTCGCAAAGATAATCGTGAGCGAGGCTGACGGGCGGCCGGTCACGGTCGGCGACGTCGCGTCGGTCGAAGACGCCGTCAAGGAGCCGCGATCGCTGTCGCGCTGGGACAACAAGAACGCAGTGTCGCTGGTGGTGCGCAAGCAGTCGGGCGAGAACACGATCGCCATCGTCGACCGGGTCAAAGAGCGCTACGAAACGCTCAAGGGAACGCTGCCTCCCGGCGTCGACGTGATCTTTACGCGCGATGCGTCCCACTTCATTCGCGAGGCCGTGCAGACCGTGCAGGAGCATCTCGTGCTCGGCGGCATCTGCGCGGCGGTCGTCGTGATGTTTTTCCTCGGCTCGATTACCTCGACCCTGATTGCCGCCGTCGCGATCCCCGTTTCGATCATCTCGACTTACTCGTTGCTCTTGTACATGGGCTTCACGCTCAACCGCATGACCCTGCTCGCGCTGACGCTCGCGGTCGGAATCGTGATCGACGACGCCATCGTCGTGCTCGAAAATATTTTTCGCTTCATTGAAGAAAAGAACATGGACCCGATGGCCGCCGCGAAAGCAGCCACCGCCGAGGTTGGTCTCGCCGTCAGTGCGACCACGCTCTCGCTCGCGGTGATTTTCGTGCCGGTCGCGTTCATCCACGGCGTGATGGGCCGCTTCCTGAATTCATTCGGCCTGACGATGGCGTTCGCGATCATGGTGTCGCTGCTGGTCTCCTTCACGCTGACCCCGATGCTCTGTTCGCGGTTTTTGAAAGCGAAGGGCGCGGGCGGCGCGAAACACAACCGCACCAAGGACTGGAAGATTTTCAAGTGGATCGAGGACTACTACGACCTCGCGCTGCGCTGGTCGCTCGATCATCGATGGGTGCTCGTCGCCATTTCGATCGCGCTAATCGTCTCGATCCCGTTCCTCGGCAAACTGGTCGGCGCGACCTTCATGCCCGACGACGACTCGAGCGAGTTCGCGGTCAATGTGCAGACGCCGCCCGGATACTCGCTCGCGCACACCGACGAGATCGTCGCGCAGATCGAGGATCGCCTGCGCACGATTCCCGAAGTTCGCGATCTGTTCACCACCGTCGGCGACACCAACGGCGACGACCGTGTGACCGTCGCCCAGGTCGATGCGAAATTGGTTCCGCTCGATCAGCGCCACCGCAGCCAGGAAGTCGTGATGGCCGACGCGCGCAAGCTGATGGACGCGTTTCCTGCTCTGCGCATCAGCGTCGACGCGATCAAGCCGTGGGAGCAGGGCGGCTATCGTGAGGTCGCCGTCGAATACGACATGCGCGGCCCCGACCTGGAAACGCTGCGCGTTTATGCCACCAACCTGATGAAGCGGCTCAAACAGATTCCCGGCATCGTCGATCTCGATTCGAGCTACGAGGGCGGCTTGCCGGAGCTCCAGGTCAACATCGATCGCGACAAGTCGGCGGACCTCGGCGTGTCGGTCGACGATATAGCGCAGACGATGCGTACGATGGTGCAGGGCGACGTCGTCACCCGTTTTCGCGAGGGCCAGGACACCTACGACGTGCGCCTGCAGTTGGCCGACAAGGATCGCAACAATCCGGTCGTGGTAGCAGGCCTGACGATTCCGTCGAGCAAGGTCGGGCAGGTGCGCCTCGACAACGTGGCGACGCTCACGCACGGCACCGGTCCGGTGCAGATCGACCGGCAGGATCGCATGCGCAACATCTCGATCGTCTTCAACCTCGCGCCCGGATTCGCCATGAACAAAGTGATGGACGCCGTCACGCGCGAGGTCGGGCAGATTCATCTGCCGCCCGGCTACGTCACCGAGTTCGGCGGTCAGAGCAAAATTTACGGCGAGATGGTCACCGGTTTTCTGATCGCCTTCCTGTTGTCGGTCATCTTCATGTACATGGTGCTGGCGGCGCAGTTCGAGAGCTTCATCCATCCGATTACGATCATGTTGTCGCTGCCGCTTGCAGTCCCGTTCGCGCTGATCTCGCTGTTCTTCTTTCGCGAGCATCTGATGCTGTACTCGACGCTCGGCATCCTGCTGCTGTTCGGCATCGTGAAAAAGAATTCGATCCTGCAGCTCGATCAAACGCTCAACCTGATTCGCGCGGGCCTGCCGCGGCGCCAGGCTATCCTCACCGCCAATCGCGATCGCCTGCGCCCGATTCTCATGACTACGGCGGCGCTGGTCGCGGGCATGATCCCGGTCGCGATTGGGCAGGGCGCCGGTGACAGCTCGGTGCGCGCAATCGCGCTGGTCGTGATCGGCGGTCAGACGCTATGCCTGCTGATCACGCTGCTGTTCACGCCGGTTGCTTTCTCGCTGTTCGACGACGCGGAAAACTGGTTCCGCAATTTCCGCAAGCCCGTCACGCGGCTCAAGCTGGTCGAGCCGTCATACGACGAAGAAGCCGAACGCTCCGCCATCGACTAGCCACCCGCGATGAATTCGATGAATTCAGTGAAGCGGCGACGAAGTCATCCCCGTATTTCGCTGAAGACCCGAGCTGAAGAGTACCTCGATCGTGCCCGCGATCTGTACATCTTTAGCGAGGACTCTCGCCCAGCGCTGCTTCGAGAAGCCCTTGCAATAGCAAGGAGGTCACTTCTCATAGATCCGCAAAACTATGAAGCTTTGCTCTTGTTGGGAAACATAATTTCGGACATTGATGACCCGAAGTGCATTCCTCAAGCGTTGCGATATTACGATCAGGCGATCGCTCTTCATCCAGAGATTCCTGATGGATACGATGCCAAAGCCGATCTACTGATGTATTGGCTGGATCGACCCGAAGAGGCGGAACTCCTTGCGCGCAAAGCTTTGGCGCTTTCAGTGCAGAGCGGCGAAGTGTCCGAGTACTGTTATTCGACCTTGATCGATATCCTGATTGGGCGCAAGAAATTCGCGCAAGCTCGTCGGCTCATTGGAAGAGCCTTGCGCGACTGTCCCGGCGAGTCCATGGAGGATATGGTGGCGCAGCGTCTCAAAGAGATCGAATCATCACGCGAAGCGATCCACTAGCCACCCACGCGTCTCCATCTTCAATCCTGCGCCTGCGTTCTGATAGGCTCGCGCAATTGTGAACGCTGGAGACAAATCGACCATGGGCGAAATCCTGATCGTTCTCGCGCTGGGACTTGCGGCGGGCATCCTCGGCGGATTCGTCGGCGTCGGCGGCGGCGTGCTGATCGTGCCGGTGCTGGTGCTCGCGCTCGGGTTCGATCAGCATCTCGCCGTCGGCACTTCGCTCGGCGCACTCCTGCCGCCCGTCGGAATCCTCGGCGCGTACGAATACTACAAGCACGGCCATCTCAACCTCACCTATGCGCTGTTGCTCGGTCTGGGCCTGCTGTTCGGCGGTTATATCGGCGCGGTTTACGCCGTGAAGATGTCGGGCAACACGCTGCGGCGCATCTTCGGCGTCTTCCTGCTGCTGACCTCGATTCGCATGTTGTACAAATAATTCCTCGCCTTGCGCTCGATGAATCCCCTTACTAAGTTCGCGCTATGGACGCCCGGCTCGAACAAGCACTCAATCTTCTGCTCGAATCAGAGCGCGCCGGCGTCATCGCTCTCGACAAACTAATCGGCGAGGTCAAGCAGGACGAGCTGAAAAAGTTCCTGGCCGGCTCGCGCGCGATGGAACAGCGCAACGCCGAGGAACTCGAGGCCCTGATTCGTGGCAACGGCGGCACGCCGTCAAACGGCGTCGGGCCGTTCGCCCGCAAGGTCGCCGCGCTCACTACAATTCGCGATCGTCTGAACCTGCTCTCCCGCGGCCAGGAATGGGCCGCGCGCAAAACCGAAGTCGCGCTCGCACTCGCTCCCGCCGACGGCCCGATCCACGATTACCTGACCGCGATGGCAAATCGTCATCGCGCCGAAGTGGAATGGGGCCGCGCCGAAGTAATCCGCCTGACCGCCGGCTAGCGCAAGGCTACGCGGGACGTCGCGCGACAAACACTTCGCGATTCCATGGGTCGGTTAAGGTGCGCGGCTCGAAGCGCGCGTCACGCAGCAGGCGCATCCATTCGGCGCGCGGAAAGATTCCCTCGAGGTGCGAGTCGTGAACGACGCGCGCTTCGCCGCTCGGTTCGCGCAGCACGATCGCGAAGTCGGTTCGATAGGTCGTGTCTGCCTGATCGGGATCGACCGACCACATCAGGTAGCGCAGGCTGCGGCCGTCGTCGCCGTCGTGTCCGCCATGGCTGGTTTCCGCGACGAAAGTTTCCCGCACGCAATCCGGCACGAACAGTGCGACACCGCCCGCGCGGCAATGCCGGTACGCAGCGCGAATCGCCGAGCCAAGATCGTCTGCGTTCGTCATGTACGCGATCGCGTCATGGACAAAAACCGCATCGAACGTGCGCCCCAGGTTCACCGAGCGCATGTCGCCCTCGCGATGCTCACATTCGGGATTCAGCGCGCGGCTGACGGCGAGCATCTGCGGCGAGAGGTCGACCAGCGTCATCTCGAATTTCGACTTGAGATAAAGCGCATTGTTGCCGCCGCCCGATCCTAGCTCGAGCACTGTGCGCGGCGCCGGCTCGCACGCGTCATTCAGCAGGCGCGCAAAGAACGCCGCCTCCTCCGCATAGTCGGCGGGGGCGGAAAAGAGCGGCCACCACTCCGCGAGTTCGTCGTACAGCTTCATCGCGGCGCGACTTACTTCTGCGGTGCAGGAGGAGCAGGGACTTCCTTCATTCGCGCCGTTGTATCGGCGTCGTATTCCAGATGTAGCGCGCGCACGATCATGCCATGCATCCGCCAAAGCCCGATCACGTAAAACAACTCAAAGATCTGTTCGTCGGCCAGATGACTCTTCAACGCGGCGAAGGTCTCGTCTTCGACCAGGTTGCGCCCGACGATTTCGTCCGTCGACTGCATGACGGCGCGCTCGACGTCGTTGAACTTGTCGCTGGTCGCCCAGCTTTTTATCGCCGCCAGCTTGTCTTCCGACACGCCCACCATTCGCGCGACCTTCAGATGCTGCGAGTACTCGAACTTCGACTCGCCGACGATTCCGGTGCGCACAATCGCGAGCTCGCGCAGTTTCGCGGGCAGCTTGCGCCCCGGTTGCATCAACGCCATCAGCGAGTTGCGCGCCTGGAAGAGCAGGTCAGGCACCAGCGCAAAGGTCGTCCAATAATCGCCGGGCGTACCCGTCGCAGTTCCCGGTTCGGCGACCGGATCGCGATCGCCGAAAAATTGCTGGTAGAGTTCCCGAATTTCCGGCGTAGCCTCAGCCCTACTTACCTGGCGTAGTCGTCCCATGATGCGATTCTCCTGATGCTCGCGCGTACGTTTTTCGACGACATCAATATCGCCGATGTCCCGCGCTCTTGCGAGGCCGCGCGCACGGCGCGATAATCCCCGTCTCCGGTGGACGCATAGCTCAGCCCGGTTAGAGCGCTTGCCTCACATGCAAGAGGTCCCTGGTTCGAGTCCAGGTGCGTCCACCAAATTTTTCTCAAACAGATCGCTCGACGGGAGTGCTGAGATGGCCTGCGTTTCAAATGGATTGATCGTGGGCGGCGGAATTGCCGGCCTGTCAGCCGCGATAGCGCTTGGACGAGTCGGGGTGCATTGCGACGTCGTCGAGATAGCCGACGCACCTCTCGGTGCTTCGCTGGCATTGTCCGGCCGCGCCACGGATGCACTCGAGGAACTTGGTGTCTACGACGAATGTTACAGGACGGGCAGGCCATTCACCCCCGACACTACAGCCGCCTCGCAGAATGACTCGACCGGGCGCATGCTCAGCGCGGGACCTACGCGTCCGCAATGGCCTGGAGCCAAGACTCCAGTTGGGGTTTATCGGCCGGTGTTTTTGCAAATCCTCACGGACGCTGCACTACGCCTCGGCGTGAAAATCGAAAAAGGATTAACGATTGAATCGATTGAAGATCGCGACAACGCGTCTTTCGTAATTTTGGACAATGGCGACGAAGGTCACTACGACTTCGTCATCGGTGCTGATGGTATTGCTTCTCGAACGCGGGCCCTGATTTTTCCCGACGCTCCTGAACCCGCCTACGCAGGCCAGATGAGCATCAGATGGATGATTCCCGGGCCTGCCATTGCGGGCGAAGGCTGGTATATCGCGCCGCTTGGGAGATTGGGTTTTTACGCTCTGCCGCATCAAGGTATCGTCTACGTTCCTGTCGTCATTGACATGCCTGAGAAGAAGCTGACGCAAGCGGAAGTATATTCGCTCGTCGAAAACTTACTGGATTCGTATACTGCTCCTGCAGTGGTGGAGTTGCGGCGACATTTAACTCCGAGCTCAGACCTGATCTGCAGGCCCTTCAAATGGATTTTGGTGCCGCCGCCGTGGCATCGAGGCAGAACCCTTCTGATTGGCGACGCAGCGCACGCAACGACCGCTCACATGGGCATGGGCGGAGGCATGGCGCTCGAGGATGCGGTGGTTCTGGCGCAATGCATTGCTTCGGCGCCCACATTGGCGGAAGCATACGACGCCTTCATGAGACGCCGGCTCGAGAGGGTGCGCACGGTCGTTGAAACCAGCGTCGCGATGGCCCGCGTCGAACAAGCAGGCAGTCGACGATTGGAAAATATTGCGTTGATGAGTTCGGCGTTAGCCGCAATCGCGCAGCCCTATTAGCCACTACGACTGTATAGCGAGATGCTCGCGGAGCATCGCACAGTGATCGGATGAGCGCACCGCAATCTATCGTTGACGGAATTCACGTCCTTCGCGGTCTCGTCAACATCTACATTGTGGAGACGACGGATGGCTGTGCGGTAATAGACACGGGCTTTCCCGGAAGCGCGAGCAAAATCCTAAAAGCGGTCGCCGCAATCGGTCGGAGGCCGGACGACGTTCGTCATATCCTCGTCTCACACGCTCATCCCGATCACATGGGCAGTGCGGGGAGCTTGAAACGAGAGACCGGCGCCGCCGTGTATGCGCATCCCATCGATGCGCCCATCATTGAGGCTGGAACCGGATATCGAGATGCGAAGTCGTGCCCGGGCATTCGAAATAAAATCGTTGGGGGGTTACTCCGGAGATTTGGCCTGCCGAATGCCGAACCAATGCATGTCGATCATCTGCTACAAGAAGGCGACAGCCTTCCGTTTGCGCCGGATCTGAGTGTCATCCACGTTCCCGGCCATTGTGCAGGTCAAATCGCGTTCCACTTCAAGAGAGGGGGCGGCGTTCTCATTCCGGCGGACACATGCGTAAACTTCGGCAGGATGAAGCTTCCCGCTACCGCTGAAGACCTCGCGCAAGCGTGTGACAGCTTGCGCAAGCTCGCCGCCTACGAGTTCGAAAACTTGTGCTTCATGCACGGTCCGCCGGTGCTCGATGGCGCCGACAGAAAGTTTCGCGCCTGGGTGTCGACCAATCCCTGACGAGCGGGCGGAGGTTGGTTAACCGTCCGCCCGCCGCCCGCCTCTTTGCCGCTATGGCGCCATCTGGGCCAGCTTGTGCATCGTCGTTGCCTGGCGGGCGTTGTTGTTGCTCGCGCCGTTGCCGGCGAATTGGAGCGCGATGTTGACCGGATTGGTGCCCGTGGCAAACGGCTCGCCGGAAACACTGGTCAGGGTGCCGCTGCCGCTGATGGTCAGCGCCGAGATGTTGTCCGATCCTGAATTGGTGACGTAGATCACATTGTTCTGGTTATCGATCGCCGCATAGATCGGAGCCGTGCCGACAGTGTAAGGCGAGGCGCTGAGCGCAGTAAACGCGCCGCTCCCAGCCACCGAGAACGCCTCCAAGTCAGTCAAATTGCTGCCGCTGCTGCTGTAGGGAATGGGCAAATAGTAGAAGGTGCCCGCTGAGTTGAATGTCCCCGTACCTGCTTGCCCCAGTAGCGTGAGCTGGGAGCCCGCCGCCTTCAGCGAGCCATTGCTTGAACTGATCGCATAAGGCTGCAGGGAATTGGTGCTGCCCTTGATCGGAAACACCGGCAGGACACTGTTGTTGGGATTTCCAAAGAACGCGAACGACAGTTTCGTCAGAGAGATAGTGCTGCCGCTCTTGGTCAGCGCACCGGAACCAGAAACCTGGTAACTCAGCAGATCCCAGGTAGTGGTACTGCCGTCGCAGATGTTGTTGCCGATAACAAATAAGTTATTGCCGTTTGGAGTCACGGCGAAGAAGACGTCGTTGGTCGGATCAGGCAGGGACACGGCGCTGCCTACAAGGCTGATCGCCCCGCTGCCGGAAACCGAGAAAGTAAGGATCGAGGCGGCGTAGGTGCTCGCGTCAGTCGAGGTTACCCAGAAGAAGTCGCCCGATGGCGCCCACTGACCTGCGACCGAGAAACCGTTCTCGGTGACGCTGCCGGCCGAGCTTAGCGCGCCCGTCGTCGGATTGATCGTGAAGGTGTCGTAGGTAGTCGTACCGGCCCCGAGGTTGGCAGTCGTTTCGACCACCACGGTCCCCGCGTCGTTCACGAACGCACCTTCAACCGTAAATGGCGACCCCGAGCCTAAGGTCAGTGCGCCGTTGGCCGCGATGGTCTGAACGAACAACGGGCCGCTCGATTGACTGGTGATTCCGGGGCACGACAGTCCAAAAGACGGCTCGTAAGTGCCACTCAAGATCGTGCCCGCTGAGTTGACCGACATCGACCAGTCGTATTCGTTGCCAGCCACGCCAACCGAGAACGGCGAGTTGGTGACCGCTGTGAGGCCGCCGCCGGAACCAACCGAGAAGGCCGACGTATCAACGAAGTCGTCGCTCCAGTTGAGATTGAAGACCGCATTAGCCGATGGAGTGGAGCTGGGGGTTGCAGTGGGAGTTCGAGTTGGAGTCGCGGTCGGAGTTGGGGTGCTGGTTGCCGTCGGAGTCGGCTTTGGGCTTCCCGTCGACGTCGGTGTTGCCGTGGGGGTCCTGGTCGGAGTAGCGGTGCGCGTCGCGGTTGCGGTCGGAGTTGGGGTGGCGCCAGCGACGCCCTTGCCTTCAAGCTCGATGGCGTGCTGGGGACTCTTTTGCGCCGAGTCGGTGAACGTCACGGCCTTCTTTTTCTTGACCGTGCCGGTGGCGGTTGGTTTGAACGCTACATCGACGGTGCATTGCTGCGCAGCCGGGATCGAACTACCACAGTTGCCGCCAACGACGACGAAAGGTGATGCAGCGACGATGCTCGCGATCGAAACCGCTGCCGTCGTCGAGTGATTAGTCACGGTGACGGTCTTCGACGTGCTGGTGACGCCGACATTCTCATCTCCGAAGTTGAGCGTGCCAGGTGAGAACGACAGTTTGGGCGGTTTAGGCGCTTTGACCTTGGCAGGCTCAGCCGATTGCGCGAAGGCCAGGTGCGCAAACGCGACCAGGATCAACAGTAGCGAGATAGTTAACGGCGCGATTGACTGTATAAACCGCTTGCTCGAACGCATCGACTATTACCCCGGAATTTCCCTTTTTGAATCCCTGGCCCAGGATTTTGAGTGTGCGCAGTCTGCATTGAGAGCCTTCCGCAAACCGCGCGGCGCTTCAAAATCGACCCGAGGACTGTCGCCTATTTGGAGCATTAGCTATTGCTCACGCCTCAATCTTAAGTCAAACAGCTCTTTGAAAGATAAAATTAACTCAAGGTCACAAATCTTAGCTTGAAGGAGTTTTTCAGGCCGTTTGCGGTGCAATACACGGCGGCGCATTCGCTTGGTCCTCAGCCACCGCGGCTTCATCGCGACTGCTATCAGGGTGCACGAAAAAGCAAAAGAACATTTGAGCGCACAATCTAAAAAGCGGATTCCAGGCGGCCTGTTATTCCAGTTTCATTTCACGAAAGCGCCGGCGCGACTGATCGGCTCGCGCTATTGGCGTGACCTGGAGCTAACATCGGGTCATCGGCTGATGGCCTAGGCGACACGCTCGAATTGGCGGCAGTTAAACGTGCGTTAAGCTGCTCTCCCACAACGCCTTTTTTGGTTCTCGGGCATCCGAATTCGTTCATGCGAATCGGACGATTTCGCTATTCCCCGTCATATCGGCAGATTTCCT
>Ga0209038_10000281_pt1 | contig 16423 bp, 15 predicted proteins | sample BogFormECP03_OM3_FD_188237 | JGI IMG/M metagenome (GOLD analysis project Ga0209038, IMG submission 188237) | Bog forest soil microbial communities from Calvert Island, British Columbia, Canada - ECP03_OM3 (SPAdes) (version 2) | ecosystem: Environmental > Aquatic > Freshwater > Wetlands > Bog ...
GGGCGCCGAGCGCACGACGGCCGCCAACCTGCGGGCGTTCGAGCGCTGGCAGATCGTGCCGAGGATGTTGCGCGACGTCTCGGTGCGCGACCTGAGCACCTCGGTGCTCGGTAGCGCGATGCGCGTCCCGGTGATGCTCGCCCCGATCGGCGTTCAGTCGATCGTCCATCCGGAGGCGGAGCTCGCCGTGGGCAGGGCGGGCGGCGCCCAGGGTGTGCCGATCATTCTCAGTACCGCGGCATCGCACACCATCGAGCAGGTGGCCGAGGCGATGGGGGAGGCCACCCGCTGGTTTCAGCTGTACTGGCCGAAGGACCGTGACCTGGCCGCGAGCTTCGTGGAGCGTGCGGGTAGGGCCGGTTACCGCGCGATCGTGGTCACGCTCGACACCTGGCTGCTCGGCTGGCGCCCGCGCGACCTCGAGCATGGCTATCTGCCGTTCCTGAAAGGCGAGGGGGTCGCGAACTACTTCAGTGACCCGGTGTTCCGGGCGGCTCTCCAGAAGCCGCCGGAGCAGGACCCAGGACCTGCGATCGGTCACTGGGCCTACCAGTTCGCAAATCCCAGCGTGACCTGGTCGGACCTCGCGTGGCTGCGTGAGCAGACCCGTCTGCCGATCGTGCTCAAGGGCGTAGTCCACGCCGAGGACGCCCGCCGCGCGGTCGCCGAGGGCGTGGACGGGCTGGTCGTCTCAAATCACGGCGGCCGCCAGGTCGACGGTGCAATCGGCGCGCTCGATGCCCTGCCCGCGATCCGCGAGGCCGTGGGAGCTGACTTTGCGGTGCTGTTTGACAGCGGAATACGCACCGGAGCGGACGTCTTCAAGGCGCTCGCGCTGGGGGCGGACGCGGTGTGCCTTGGCCGTCCCTATGTCTGGGGCCTTGCGCTCGCTGGGCAGGCGGGCGTGGAGCACGTGCTGCGCTGCCTGCTCGGCGAGTTCGATCTTACGCTCGCGCTCAGCGGCTACACGGCCATCGGCCAGCTGGATGGTTCGAGCTTGGCCGCGGTCACCTGACCGCAGTCGCCGGCGAGCGAGCGCTCGTGTGGCCGTGCGATCAGTCGACCGCTTGGCCGTTTGCGCTGAGCGTGACGTCGATGTTGCCACGGGTCGCGTTCGAGTAGGGGCAGACCTGATGGGCTGCACGTACCAGCTCGACCGCCTTGGCGGGATCAGTGATCGCCGGAAGGCTCACGGCGAGCTCGACAGCGACCGTGAAGCCCCGCTCCTCGGTCGTCACAAGCATCACCTTGGAGTCGATCGCCACGTCTCCCGGATCTTCTTTTGCACGGCGAGCGACCGTCCCGAGCGCGCCCTCGAAGCAGGCGGCGTATCCGACGGCGAAGAGCTCCTCCGGGTTGGTGCCGTCGCCCTGGCCGCCCATCTCCTTGGGCAGGCGCAGATCGACCTCCAGGGCGCCGTCGGCGGTACGGCCGTGGCCCTCGGCGCGGCCTCCCGTGACGTGTGCTTCGGCCGTGTAGAGGGTGTTTGTCATGGCATCGTCTCCGATCGTCGTGGCGGCGCTGTTCCGGGAAGCCTAGCTTCTGCCAGGATGCGCGGATGAGCCCGCTCACGTTTCGCGAGCGGCCCGCCTGGGGCGATCCGCAGGGCCTGCTCGTCCTGCACCACGGTCGTGGAGCCGACGAGCACGATCTGCTCTCGCTCGGCGATGCGCTCGACCCTGAAAAGCGCCTGCATGTCGCGACCCCGCGTGCGCCGCTGACGCTGCCCGGTTGGCCGGGGTATCACTGGTACGTCGTGCCGCGCGTCGGTCACCCCGACCCCGACACGTTCCATGCCGCCTACCGCGCACTCGCCGGCTTCCACGACGAGCTGTGGCGGCGCACCGCCATTCCACCGGCCGCCACGGTGCTCGGCGGCTTCTCGATGGGCTCGGTCATGAGCTACGCGCTGGGGCTCGGGTCAGACCGCCCGGTTCCGGCCGGGATTCTCGCGTTCTCCGGGTTCGTGCCCACGGTGGAGGGCTGGCAGCCGGACCTGGTGAGCCGTGAGGGGCGGCGCGCGTTCATCGCGCACGGTCGGCGCGACCCGGTCATCGGTGTCGAGCTTGCGCGCAGCGCCCGTGATCTCCTGTTGGCGGGGGGTCTGGAGGTGGAGTACCACGAGTCGGACGCCGCACACCACATCGACCCCGCCCAGCTACCGGCCGCGGCGGACTGGCTCGACGGAACCCTCCCGCGGCCTGGGGGTCTTTCGGCGGCTTAGCTGTAAATCCGCGTGGGTGGAAATTCTACGTCCCGGAACGATCAGAGGGCTTCGAGCTGTGTCCGGAAGGGCCCGGCCGGCTCGACCGTCGCGCCCGCGGCGTGCACGCGGTCGGCGAGCCAGTTGTCCGATGTGACCACCCGGATCGTCGCCGGTTCGGGGTCGTCGGCGAGAAGACGCACGATCTCGTCATCAGCCGAGTCGCGACGTGGCCGGGGAGCGTGTGCCACCTCAATGACGGTGGAGACGATGCGGGGGGAGGGCGGCTGCTCGAACACGACGACCACCTCGTCACCGTTTGCGGCGGACCAGCGCTCGAGCAGATCGACGAGACGGACCATCGCCGCGTGCCGGTCCTTCCACCAGGCGTCAGGACGCGTGCCGATCACGTTCATCCCGTCGATGACCCACCGCACCGTCAGCAAGCCTATGTCGTTGCGAGGCGGCGCGAACGCACACCGTCAGCCTGCGGGCCCGCCTCAGAACTCAAATCGTGCTGGAGTTCGGGCCGGCATGCGGCTCGAGGGCATCCACACGGGAGACATCGTCGAGGTCGATCACAACGGCCGGCGCTTTCATGCGGTCGTCACCGGGTCGGCACCCGGCGGCTTGACCGTGCAGCCGACTGATCGGCGCGTGAACTACTACAGCGCACGCAGCCGTGAGGTGGTCGGCCACTGGTCAAAGCGCGGGAGGCCGCGAAGCACGAGCGAGCCGCTGAAGCCTTCGCCCCGTCAGCTCGAGATGGACCTCCCCGCCGCGGAGGATGCGCCTGGGTGAGCGTCTCAGGCGTGTGCGGTCTCGGCCTCGGAGGCCGCCGGGGCCTCCGTAGCCGGGCGGCGGCTGATGTCCCGCACACGCACCAGCGTAAACGCACTCACCGAGCCGAGCAGAACCACCGCCGCGCCGATCAGCAGGATCTCGTTCATGCCGCTCGCAAACGCGCGCATCGCCGCCGCGATGACGTCCGAGCTGCCGTGCGCCACAGCGCCCGCAGCGCGCACGCCGCCCGAGGCGACGACCTGCGCCAGACTGCCCTGGGCGCCGCCGAGAGACGCGTGCAGGCTCGAGGCGAGGCGATCCTGGAAGACCGCGCCGAGGGCGGCGACGCCGACGGCGAGGCCACCGATGCGGAAGGTGTTGCTGATACCTGACGCCATCCCGCTGCGCTCTGGGGGGACGACGCCGAGGGCGATGCTCGCGATCGCCGGGTTGGCCAACCCGATACCCACCCCGACCAGCAGCATGCCGGGCAGCAGCTCGGTCCAGCTCGAGTCCGCAGTGATCCCGTGCATCAACCCCAGCCCGAGCGCGGCGAGGCCGAGGCCCGCCCCCAGCCGCAGGCCCGGGACCCGCGGCGCGAGTCCGCGCGTGAGCAGGGGTACGACAAACGTCAGCACCGTCGCCGGGAGCAGGCGCAGGCCGCCCTGCAGCGGCGAGTAGCCGAGCGCGTTCTGCAGATAGAACGTCAGGTAGGGGAACATCGCGAACATGCCGGCGCCCACGGCGAAGGTCGCAAGCGAAACGCCGCAGAAGGCGCGGTTCCTAAAGAGCGAGAGGTCGAACATCGGGCGCGGTTGATGCAGCTCGACGATCAGGAACGCCGCGAGCAGCGCCGCCGCCCCGACGAGCGCAGAGACGATCAAAGAGCTTCCCCAGCCGCTGTCGTTTCCCCGCAGCAGCCCGAAGATGAGCAGGAACAGGAAGCCAGAGAAGGCGAGCAGGCCCGCCCAATCCAGGCGCTCGGAGTCGGGATCGCGCACGTTGACCATCCGCGTCAGGGAGATCGCGATCGTGACGAGCCCGATCGGGATGTTCACGAAGAAGATCCACTGCCAGCCGAGCCCGTCCGTGAGGATGCCTCCGACCAGCGGGCCGACGGCGACGGCCCCGCCGACCGTGGCCCCCCAGGCGGCGATTGCGCCGGCGCGCTCGGGTCCTCGGAACTCCTGCGCGATCAGGGCCAGAGAGGTGGCGAACATGGCTGCGCCGCCGAACCCCTGCAGACTGCGCGCGAAGATCAGGAAGGTGATGCTGCCCGATAGTCCGCATAGCAGCGAGGCCAGCGTGAACAGCCCCACGCCGCCGATGAAGACTCGCTTGCGGCCCAGACGGTCAGCGAGCGTCCCGCTCGTGAGGATCAGCGCCGACAGGGTCAGCGCGTAGGCGTCGATCACCCACTGCAGGTCGGTGAAGCTCCCGTGCAGTTCGCGCTGGATCGTCGGCAGCGCCACCTGCACGATCGTCACGTCGACGAGCAGCATGAACGTGGCACCACAGATCGCGATCAGCGCCCACCAGCCGCGCGCCCGTTCCTGGCCGGCGCTCGCCGCAGGGGCGACGCCGTGCTCAGCCCCCACAGGCCGCCTCGGTTCCGATCAGCGGCTGGGCTTCGCGCACGCGCTCACACTAGCGATGCGCGGCTGATGTGTCGGCGCCGGCGCTGCCGAGCGCTCGGAGCAGCTGCGCTCTCCGATCGGCGCTCAGGCTAGATAGGGTCCCGGAATGAGCAATCGCGTGCTGCTGCTCTCCTGGGAGTACCCGCCTGTGATCGAGGGCGGGCTTGCACGCCACGTGCGCAAGCTCGCCGAGGCACTTGTACGCCAAGGGGTCGGCGTCGATGTGCTCACGCGCGGGATTGCTGAGCATTCCGAGCTTGGCCAGGGGGCTGTGGCAGAGCTTGGCGGGGTGACGGTGCACCGCGTGCGTGAGCCGAGCTGGCCGCGCGACCTCGATCGATTCGTAGCGTGGGTCGAGCGTATGAACGACGACATGATCGCGGCCGGCGAGGCGCTTGCGGACGCGCATTCCTACGACCTGATCCACGGCCACGACTGGCTCGTCGCGCACGCCTCCGCAGCGCTCGCCGATCGCTTGCGGGTGCCGTACATGACGACGATCCACGCGACCGAGCACGGCCGTCACCAGGGGTGGGTCCAGGACCACCCGCAGTCTCACATCCATGCGGTGGAGCGGTGGATGGCCCGCCGCGCGGACGCGGTGGTGGTGTGTTCCTACTACATGCGTGGGCACGTGGCCGACATCTTCGGCATCGATGAGCGGCGGATCACGGTGATCCCCAATGGCGTGGACCCGAGCGACCTGCAGCCCGTGGGGGACCTGCAGGCACTGCGCCGCGAGTTCGCCGAGCCGCAGGAGAAGCTTGTGCTGCTGGTCGGGCGGCTGGTCTATGAGAAGGGCTTTCAGCTCGCGCTCGACGCGCTCCCCGGCGTAATCGATCGGGTCGAGAACGTGCGCTTCGTCGTGGCCGGTAGCGGCACGCACGAACAGGAGCTGAAGACCCAGGCGCGGCGGCTGGGGCTGTCACCGCACGGAAACTTCCTGGGCTGGATCGGCGACGACGCGCTGCACTCGCTCTACCGGATCGCGGACCTGTGCGTGGTTCCTTCGATCTATGAGCCGTTTGGACTGGTGGCTCTCGAGGCGATGGCCTCCGGCTGTCCGTGCATCGTGGCCGACACGGGCGGGCTGCGCGAGGTCGTGCCGCGGGGTGAGCGCGTCGGTCTGCGCTTCAACGGCGGGGATGCCGAGCATCTCGGCGTGATGATCGAGCGCCTGCTCGTGGACGGCGAGCTGCGCGATCGGCTGGTGACGGAGGCCTCAGAGCACGTACTACGCTTCGACTGGGAAGACATCGCCCAGCGCACGCGCGGCGTCTATCGCGCGCTGGCTGAGCTGAGGCCGCACGAGGAAGGAGCACCGAGGGGATGAGCAAGCCGTTGCAGGGCCTGATGCAGGACGATTTTCCGCTCACGCTGCACCACATCCTGCACAGGATGCGCACATCCAGCCCGAGCAAGGAGATCGTCTCGCTCACCGCTGCTGATGAGACCGAACGCTCGAGTTTCGGGGAGGTTGCCGAACGCATCGACCGACTCGCCCGTGCGCTCGGCCGGCTCGGCGTCGAGCCGGGTGACCGGGTGGGGACGTTCGCGTGGAACAATCGCCGCCACTTCGAGCTGTACTTCGCTGTCCCCTGTGTTGGAGCGGTGCTCCACACGCTCAACATCCGCCTGTTCGAGGATCAGCTCACCTACATCGTCAACCACGCCGAAGACAAGGTGATCTTCGTCGACGAATCGCTGGTCGGGCAGCTCTCAAAGCTCGCGCCGAGCTTTGAGGGCGTTGCGCACTACGTGGTTATGGGCGACGGCGACGGCGACCCGTCGGTGCTCGCCCAGCTGCCCAACGCGCTGCGTTATGAGCAGCTGCTGGAGGAGGCCGGCGGGGGCGCGTTCGACTATCCCGAGGTGGACGAGCGCCAGGCGGCCGCGCTCTGCTACACGAGCGGCACCACGGGCAACCCCAAGGGGGTGCTCTACTCGCACCGCTCGATCAGCCTGCACTCCTCGGCCACGCTGATGAGGGACGGTACAGGTCTCTCACACGCCGATCGAGTGCTCGCGGTCGTGCCGATGTTCCATGCCAACGCGTGGGGCCTGCCCTATGGCGCGGTGCTCGCCGGCGCCGACCTGATCCTCCCCGACCGCTTTCTAGGGGCCGAGGCGCTGGCACAGTTGATCGCCTCCGAGCGCCCCACGCTGATGGGATGCGTGCCCACGATCTTCGGTGACCTGCTGCGCTACGCCGACGCGCATCCGGAGGTCGACCTGTCCTCGCTCTCGAACGCCGCCTGCGGCGGCTCGGCCGTGCCGAGGCAGCTGATGAAGGACTTCGAGGAGCGACATGACGTGCGCATCTTCCAGGCCTGGGGCATGACGGAGACCAGCCCGGTGGCGACCTACTCGCGCCCTGCGGAGGGCGAGCACGACGACGCCTATTGGGACGACCGCGCCAAGCAGGGGCGCCCGCTCCCGTGGGTGGAGCTGCGCCTGATCGACGACGACGGCAAGGAGGTCCCCTGGGATGGGGAGTCGACCGGCGAGATCGAGGTGCGCGGACCTTGGATTGCAGCCAGCTACTTCCGCGACGAGTCAGGCGATGAGAAGTTCGACTCCGGATGGCTCCGAACCGGCGACATCGCCGCCGTTGACGTGCAGGGCTCCGTCCAGATCACCGACCGGGCAAAGGACGTGATCAAGTCTGGCGGCGAGTGGATCTCCTCGGTGGAGCTCGAGAACGAGATGATGTCCCACCCCGATGTGGTCGAGGCCGCGGTCATCGCCAAGCCGGACGAGCGCTGGGCCGAGCGGCCGCTCTGCTGCGTGGTCCTGCGCGACGGCGCGAGCACGAGCGCGGACGAGCTGTTGGAGCACCTGCGCGGTCGGGTTGCCAAGTGGTGGCTGCCGGATGAGTTCGCATTCGTCGATGAGGTTCCCAAGACGAGCGTGGGCAAGTTCGACAAGAAGGTGCTCCGCGCGAGGCTCACCGAGGGCACGCTCGAGGGGCGCGAATCGGTCTCCTAGGCGCGCTCACGAGCGGCGCCGGCGGGCCCGGCTTCGACAGCCGTGACATGAGCATCGATGACGTTGGGGAACCGACCCTAATGTCCGTCTTTGCTTGCGCCGATAGAGGCGAACAGCGATCTTGGGCGTCTATACGACCGGGATTGGTGATAGACCTTCCACAACAAGCAGGCTACCGCCAGGAAACGGCGAACCAGACATGATGCCCAGGCAAAGAGAAACCCCCGGAAAATCGCGACAAGAGGCCTTTTCGCAGGGCCGAAGCGTTCATCACACCATCAATAGGAGGTCGGCATGACTCGGACCGACGTCGTGGCCTCGAGCAGGCCGCAGGCACAACAGGCAACATTGATGAGGAGGGGGTCAGACGGCGCGCTGCGCAGGCTCCTGGCTCTGCCGATCGCGTTGCTGCTCGCAGCGGCGCTCGTGGCGCCGGCGACCGCCGCCGCAGAAACCTACAGCGAAAAACCGCCGCCGCCGACGACGACGACGACGACGACAACGACGCCGCCAGCTACGACGCCGGCGACGACGACGCCGGCGACGACGACGCCGTCGCCAACCAGCGGGACGTCGCCGTCGAAAGAAGCGACCACACCGGCCAACACGGCGGCGAAATCAGTCTCCCCTTCGACAAGCAGCACCACCCCGACAACCACCGAAGCCTCGAAAAACCTGCCGTTCACGGGCTTGAACCTTGGTTGGGTCGTCGGTATCGGGCTGCTACTGATGGGCGTGGGCTTCTCGATCATGACCGTGCAGCGCCGCCAGCGCCGCGACACCGGCAGCTGAGCGGCGCACAATCAATCTGGATAAGCGCAAAGCGGCCGCCGGCGATCAGCCGGCGGCCGCTTTGGCGTTGGCCGGCTCTCGCGAGCCGGCTTTAGGCGATCAGCCCTTGATTTCGTTGTGAACCCGAGCAACCATCGGCTCGTTTATCTCTATGCCCGCCGCCGTGAGGATCGGGAGCAGTGTTGCCCCGAACGCATCGAATGCCTCTTGCGACTCCCAGACGTCGAAGACCTGGATCTCGCCGTTCGTCTCAAGAGCAACGTGGGAGATGCGCCCGTCGGGGGCTCCGGCACCCGCTTCCTCCAGCTGGACGGTCGTAGCGTCGTAGCGGTCTTGTGTAAAGCCTTTAGCAGTGATGTAGAACCCGAGCGCCATTCGATCTCGATCCCTTCGCGCGGTCAGCGCAGTGGTTTGCCAGCGATCAGGCGACTGTACTCGATGGACCGATGACGGCTGCTCCCAGCTGAATCGTGAGCCGCCCGTGCCTCACCGAAAGGGTCAGCGCAGGCCGTTTACGCGGATGCCTGCCCCCTGGTCCACTCCGCCTTGTGCTGGCGCTTGGCGGCCTGGTAGCGCTCGAGCGCGTCCCTCGAGTCGACGTCGCCGAGCGTCGGATGCCACGGCACGAGGTCGTTGGCGGCATCGATGTCGAAGCGCTTGGCGAGCACTGACCCGAGCGCCTTGACCTTCATCTCACCGAAGCCCGGCATGGCCTCGAGGTTGGCGCGCAGGGCTTCCGCGTCGGGCGCGTCGGTCCACACCCGCGCGGCGTCACCGTCGTAGCGCTCACAGACATGCACGGCCAACTCATGCACGCGGCCGGCCATCGACCCGGGAAAGCGGTGGATCGCCGGTTTGGCGCGGAACAGCGGCTCGAGGTCGGCACTCGCGAGCGTGGCGGCGTCGAGCGAGCCGAGACGCTCGCGCAGGACGAGCGGCCCCATAAAGGCCTTCTGGACCGGTACCTGCTGATCCAGGGCGAACCCGATAAGTAGCGCCATCGGATCGGTGGCGATCAGTCCATTGGCCTCATCGGACTCCGTGAAGTACAGGCGGTCGGGCACGCGCCGATGGTAGCGCCTGCACGTATCTTGAGCCGGTCTTGGCTCAGCGCAGATCGGCGGAGGTCTTGCCGAGCAGCTGGCGGGCGACGATCAGCAGCTGGATCTGCTGGGTGCCCTCGAAGATGTCAAGGATCTTGGCGTCGCGAGCCCACTTCTCGAGCAGGCCGCTCTCGCTGTAGCCGACGCTTCCGCACAGCTCCACGCAGCCGAGCGCGACGTCGACGCAGGTTCGTCCAGCCTTGGCCTTGGCCATCGAGGCGTGTAGCGAGTTGGGCTTGCCGTTGTCGGCCATCCAGGCCGCCTGCAGGGTCAGCAAACGGGCCGATTCGTAGTCGGCTTCCATCTTCTGAAGGCGCGCTGCCGCCGCGTGTTGGGTGAGGGCGGGCGCCGTGTGGTCGATGTGCACGCCCGCTAGCTCCAGCTGGGCAGTGGTCTCCTCAAGGCATGCGCGCGTGAGCCCCACGGCCATCGCGGCCACGAGCGGACGGGTGTTGTCGAAGGTCTGCATCGCGCCTGCGAATCCCTGCTTGATGTTGATGTCTGGGCTCCCGAGCATGTCGTCCTTGGGCACGCGGCAGTCCTCGAGGCGGAAGGCGGCAGTGTCAGAGGCGCGGATGCCGAGCTTGTGCTCGAGCCGGTCGAGCTTCAGGCCGGGGTTGTCGCGCTCGACGACAAACGACTTGATCGCCGCACGGCCCTGTGAGCGGTCGAGCGTGGCCCACACGACGACCAGGTCGGCACGCTCGCCCGAGGTGACGTAGATCTTCTCGCCGTTGAGGACGTACTCCTCACCATCCAGAACCGCGGTCGTGCGGATGGCCGCAGAGTCCGAGCCCGCCTCGGGCTCGGTGATCGCCATCGCCGCCCAGCGACCGTCGAAGCGGGCAAGCTGCTCCTCGTTGGCTACAGACGCGATCGCTGAGTTGCCGAGGCCCTGTCGCGGCATCGTCAGCAGCAGGCCGACATCGCCCCAGCAGAGCTCCATCACACTCAGCACGGTCGACAGGTTCGAGCCGTTGCGATTGGCGCCGTCGCCGTTGCTCGAGGTGTCGCGTCGCACACCGGCCGCCCCCGCACCGTCGATGCCGCTGCCGGCGTTCACGCCGTCGATCACCGAGGCGAGCATGTCGAGCTCCTTCGGGTACTCGTGCTCTGCGAGGTCGTACTTACGCGAGATCGGGCGAAAGACCTCGACGGCGACCTGGTGGGCCTGGCCCACCAGGGGCATGAATTTCTTGGGGATCTCGAGGTTGATCATCGCCTTGCACTGCCCTACACGAGCAGGGCGCCCTCCATCACGCCGGCTGCTCGCAGGTCGCGGTACCAGCGCTCGACGGGGTGCTCCTTGACGTACCCGTGCCCACCGAGCAGCTGCACGCCTTCCGAGCCGATGCGCGAGCCCTGCTCGGCGCACAGCCGCCGGGCGAGCGCGGCCTCGCGGTCGAAGCTCTTGCCGGCATCGGCTCGGCTGGCCGCCCGGTAGGTGAGCAGGCGCATGCCCTCGAGCTCGATGCCGATGTCGGCGACAGCGAACGCCACCGCCTGGCGGTTTGAGATCGGTTCGCCGAACGCCACGCGTTCGTTGACGTAGGGGGTCACATAGTCAAGGACCGCCTGAGCGGCACCGACGCTGAGCGCGCACCACGCGACCCTCGCGCGCTGGACGCACTCAAGGAACACCTCCCGGTGCCCCTCGCCGAGCAGCGCGGTGGACGGCAGGCGGACGTCCTCGAGGATCAGTCGGCCCGTCGCTGCGGCGCGCAGACCCATTGCCGGCTCGGGCTCGGTGAACACCCCGGACGTCGAGGACTCCACGATGAACAGCGCCGGCCCGCGGCCTTCGGCCTCGGCGGCGACCACGAACAGCTCGGCCTCGGCGGCGCGCGGCACGAGCGCCTTCGCGCCGTTCAGTATCCACCCTCCCGCGTCAGCGCGTGCGCGTGTCTCTAGCCTCATCGGGTCAAACAGGGGACGTGGCTCGAGCAACGCAAGCGCCGCGGCGGGCGCATTCTCGGAAGCGAAGGCGGGCAGATAGGTGGACTGCTGCTCGCCGTTTCCCCACAGGCCCAGGGCGGTCGCCACGGCGCTCGGGGCCAGTGCCGCCAGGGCGATGCCCAGATCGCCGCGCGCGAGCGCCTCGGTGACGAGCACGCTCGTGACCGCCGAACGCTCGGCCATCACGCCGCCGAGCTCCTCGGGCACGCCGAGGATGCCCACGCCGAGCTCGGCGGCCAGGTCCAGGATCTCCGGCGGCGTTGCGCATGCGCCGTCGGCGAGGAGCGCTGCGGGACGGATCCGCTCGGCCGCGAACGCGTCGATCGCCTCGCGCAGCATCTGCTGCTCGTCGTCGGGGGTGAGGTCGAACAACCCGGGCGCCCGCGCGGCCGCTTGACGGGCGGGACCGGCCAGCCTGGCCACGGCGTTGAAGCTCCGGCTCGCTGCGCCCGCGGTGCGGAACCCGCGGCGCGTGCCCTGAAAGACCGACCGCTCGACGCGCTTGCGCAGGCCCGCCCGATCCAACAGGTCTGAGCCGGCCAACCGGTTCAGAGCTCGCAGACCGAGACCCATACTGCGTTCAGCGGTGCTCACCGTCGCACCTCGCCCTGCCCGGCCGGCTGCGCGCGACCCTCGAGATGGATGACGTTTCCGCTCGAAGGTCGCACCGCGAAGCTGACCGTCTCACCGTCGGCGACGCTCCCAAATCCAACGGTCGCGGGCAGCAGGATCGGACGACGGAAGCGGACGTCCACGCTGAAGGCGCCCGAGAAGAACTCGCCGACATCCGATTCCTCGAGGGCGGCCAGACAGCGGGCCTTCGTCCACATGCCGTGCGCAATCGCGCGTTGAAAGCCGAACGGCTTGGCGGTAAGCGCGTGCAGGTGGATCGGATTACGGTCCCCCGAGACCGCCGCGTAGCGTCGGCCGAGGTCTCCCGCAAGGCGCCACTGTGCACTGACCGGCGGCGGCGGGGCCTCGAGATGCTCACCGCCGGTGACTGGAGCGCCGGCGGGGTGGCCGCGGTGGAGCATCGTGCTGAGCTCCTCCCACACGAGCTCCCCGGCGACACTCGCCTGTGAGACCAGCGAGAACGTCTGCCCGCGCGGATGGTCCTCGAGGGCCGTCGCGTGCACTCGCAGGGCAAGCTCCTCCTCCGGGGCGATCGGCCGGTGCTGAGTGATGCGGTTGGAGAGATGCACGAGACCGATGGCCGCGAACGGAAACCGGCCATCGGCCATCAGGGCCAGGTGCAGCGGGAAGGCGAGCACGTGCGGGTAGGTCGCGGGCAGCACCGCGCGCGTTGCGAATCCGCACACGCGCGAGTACTCCGCCACGCGAGCGGGATCGATTCTCACATGCGCGAGGAAGAGCTCCTGCTCGGGGATCTCACCGCCACTTCCCCCCACCCAGGGCAGGCGCGAGGCGCCCGGCAGCAGCGGCGCCACCACCCGGGCATAGAGCGGCAGGATCGAGGGGGCGCTGTCCAGCTCGAGCGTCGCCATCATGCCCCCAACAGATTCTGGCCGCATACGCGAAGCACGTTGCCGCTGACGCGGGTGGAGGCCGGGTGCGCGAACCAGGCGATCGTCTCGGCCACGTCGATCGGCAGCCCGCCTTGGGAGAGGCTGCTCATCCGCCGGCCCGCTTCACGGATCGTGATCGGCATCTTGGCCGTCATCCGCGTCTCGATGAAGCCGGGGGCGACGGCGTTGATCGTGAGGCCGCGGCCGGCCAGCTCGGGCGCGAGCGCCTGCACCCGGCCGATCACGCCCGCCTTGGAGGTGGCGTAGTTTGTCTGCCCGGCGTTGCCCGCGATGCCGCTCATCGAGGAGACGCACACGATGCGCCCGTTGCGGCGGAGGGCGCCAGCCTGCAGGAGCGCCTCGTCGATGCGCTCCTGGCTCGAGAGGTTGATTTCCATCAGCTCGCTCCAGCGCTCGGAGGGCATCTTCGCGAGCGTGCGGTCGCGCGTCACGCCGGCGTTGTGAACGACCACGTCGAGACCGCTCGAGAATCGCTCGGCGAGCGCGGCCGGCGCCTCGGGAGCGGTGATGTCGAGCTCGATCGCCTCGCCATCCAGGCGGCGGGCCACCCCCTTCAGGTCCTCGGCCAGCGCGGGCACGTCGAGTCCGACCACGTGCGCCCCTTCGCGCGCGAGCGTTGAGGCGATCGCCTCACCGATGCCCCGCGAGGCGCCGGTCACGAGTGCCGTCCTGCCGCTCAAAGGGCGCTCCCAATCGAGGTCGTCGGGCGGTGCGTAACCGCCGGCCACGGTCACCACCTGGCCGGACACGTAGGCCGAGCGAGGGGAGAGCAGGAAGCGAAGCGTCGAGGACATCCCATCCTCCGCGCCCGCTGCCACAAGCACGAGTTGCACCGTCGCGCCGCGGCCGATCTCCTTGCCGAGCGACCGCGTGAAGCCCTCGAGCGCACGCTGGGCGGTTCGCTCCCTCACAGAGCGGCAATCTGCGGGCGGGGTCCCGAGCACGATCACCCTGCCGCACAGCTGCAGCCGCGGGACGGTCGGGTGGAAGAAGGTCTGCAGCGCAACGAGCCCGGTGGAGTCCGTGATGCCGGTGGCGTCGAAGACGAGCGCCTTGAACCGCTGCTCACCGGGAGCCTCTGGATTGAAGACCGTGGCATCGATGCCGGCGCCCGCGACGAGCGAGCGCAGCGACTCCTCAAAGCCGGTGGCGAGCTCAGCGCGAGCCCCGGCCAGCACCGCCGCGGTCGCGCTGAGCAGCCGCCCTCCGGGTGCGCCGCCCAACAGCACGCGCCCGCGGACGACCGGGTCGCCCGCGTGATAGCGCTCGAGCGGCACCGGACGGGGGAGGCCGACCCTCCGCGCCAGAAGGCCGCCGGCGGAGGAGTTGACGACCCTTACGTAGCGGTCGCTGACGGCTTGCTCTGCTCTGCTCATGGGGCCTCGAGGGCGGCGACGACTCCCTGGCCGGCGGCTGCGCAGATGCTGATCACGCCTCGTCCGGAGCCACGCTCGCGCAACGCCTTGGCGAGCGTGGCCACGATCCGCCCGCCGGTGGCGGCGAACGGATGGCCGGCTGCCAGCGAGCCGCCGTTGTGGTTCAGCCGCTCGCGGTCGATCGACCCCAACGGCTCGGAGCGTTGCAGGCGCTCGCGGCAGAAGACGGGGTCCTCCCAGGCTCGCAGCGTGCAGAGGACCTGAGCGGCGAACGCCTCATGGATCTCATAGAGGTCGAAGTCGCCCAGTGTGAGCCCGGCGCGGTCGAGCATCCTTGGCATCGCGTAGGCCGGCGCCATCAGCAGGCCCTCGCGCTTGTGCACGTGGTCGACCGCGGCGGTCTGAGCCTCTATGAGATAGGCGAGCACGGGGAGTTCGCGCTCGCGGGCCCACTCCTCGCTGGCGAGCAACACCGCGGAGGCGCCGTCGCTGAGCGGGGTCGAGTTGCCGGCCGTCATCGTGCCCTCGGGGCCGCCAAACACGGGCGAGAGCTTCGCGAGCTTCTCGACCGTTGAGTCGGCTCGCATGTTCTGGTCGCGCTCGAGCCCCAGGTAGGGTGTGAGCAGGTCGTCGTAGAAGCCGCGTTCGTAGGCCGCGGCCATGCGCTTGTGGCTGTGCGCGGCGAGCTCGTCCTGCTCCGCGCGCGTGACGCCCCACTCGGAGGCCATGATCGCGCAGTGCTCTCCCATCGACAGCCCCGTACGCGGCTCGGAGTTTCGGGGTATCTCGGGCACGATCTGGGCGGGCCGTACGCGCCCGAGCAGGCGCAGCCGGCCGGGGGTGGAGCGCGTGCGGTTGAGCTCGAGCAGGATCTGGCGCAGGTCCTCGTTGAGGGCCAGCGGGGCATCGGAGGTGGTGTCGACGCCACCGGCGATCCCTGCGTCGATCTGTCCGAGCGCGATCTTGTTAGCCACGAGCACCACGGCCTCAAGGCCGGTTCCACACGCCTGCTGGACGTCGTAGCCGGGCGTCTCCGGGGCCAGGCGGGTGCTCAGCACAGCTTCCCGCGTCAGGTCACGGTCGCGCGGATGCTTGAGAACCGCTCCGGCGACCACCTCGCCGAGCCGCTGACCCTGCAGCTGAAAGCGGTCGACCAACCCATCCAGGGCGGCCGTGAGCATGTCGTGATCGGAGGCGTGAGCGTACGCCGAGTTAGAGCGCGCGAAGGGGATGCGGTTGCCGCCGAGGACGGCAACCCGACGGATGCGGTCGCTCATGCACCCGCTCCGCCTTGGGCGGACGCGAGATCGACTTGCGCCGGGGACGATTCGTGGGTGCCGGAGGTCTTCTTGCGGACGGCCGCGACGCCGGCCGCCAGACCGGGCTCGACGGTGCGGATGAGCAGCTCGGCAGTCTCGCCTGCGGTGAGGGATTCGGTGCGCAGCCACCAGCGCACGAGCGCCTCGGCCGCACCCAACAGCGCAACCGACAGGGCGTCGACCTGCACGCGCGAGGGCGGGGTGAGCTGCGCCAGCATCACCTCAGCCACCAGCTCGGCGATCTCTGCACGGTAGGCGGCCACGCGCAGGGCGATGCCGCCCTCGAGCGGCTGCGTCTCATCGAACAGCACACGCCAGGAGTTCCGATCCTGGTCGACGAACGCAAAGAAGGCGTGGATGCCCGAGCGCAGCGCTTGCTCGGGCGTGGAGGTTCGCTGCACCGCTCCGACGACCGCCGACACGAGCGCATCGCCGGCGGGCTCCATGCAGGCGAGATACAGGCGTTCCTTGTTGCCGAAATAGTTGTAGAGCAGCGGCTTGGTGACGCCCACTGAGGCAGCCACCTCGTCCATGGTCACCGGTCCGTAGCCGCGCTCGGCAAACAGGTCATGCGCGACGCGCAGCGTCTGCTCCATCCGCACCTCGCGCGGGAGGCGAGTGCGGGGAATCGTGTTTACGGTCACAACGTGTATGCTACCGACATATAAATTTCTATGCCGGTAACTTAGCTCGCGCCCGTCGTGGGCCCAAGCGAGAAG
>Ga0209038_10000282_pt1 | contig 16360 bp, 12 predicted proteins | sample BogFormECP03_OM3_FD_188237 | JGI IMG/M metagenome (GOLD analysis project Ga0209038, IMG submission 188237) | Bog forest soil microbial communities from Calvert Island, British Columbia, Canada - ECP03_OM3 (SPAdes) (version 2) | ecosystem: Environmental > Aquatic > Freshwater > Wetlands > Bog ...
CTCAGCGGCTAAAGCCGTGCTGGATTGCGGCAGCTGCGGCATGACTGAAGTCATGCCCTGACAAAACATCCCGCTCGGTCAGCGTTGCGATTTGCGCCCGGCAGCGACGTCAGCCGTGAATTCAGCGGATTTTTTGCGTGGAACCGTTAGCGTTTTCCAGTCGGCTCCAGCGAAATGCTTGGCCAGCAAAATAATCTGTCCAATGTGCTGCGAGTAGTGTGCCATTTGGCGATTGATGGCCTGCATTACGGAATGTGGTTCAGTGCGAATCATCACCGTGCGCGCCAGATCGGCGTCGCCCAGCGGCTCAAGCGCTCCGAATACCAGCCGCCAGCCTTCTTCCCACATGGCCAGCAGCTCAACACGCGTTGCCGGTGGCGTTTCGAATTCCGTGTCGCGATTGCGATTGGGTTTTTCGCCGTCGCTGTTGAGGAAATCGGTCCACCGCGAGCGCATGTTTCCCGCGATGTGCTTCATGATGATGGCGATCGAATTCGATTCCGGATCGAGGGTGGCGCAAAGCTGATCGTCGCTCACCTGCTCGATGGCGCGATCTGCAAACCGTTTATAGTGCCGGAAAATTGCCAGCGAATCTTTCACGTACGACGTGCTGAATTCGTGTGCCATGCGCCGATTTTCCGGCGAGCGCGGAAAATAATCAACTCCCAAGGCTTGCGGCGCACGGGTCCAATTTAGTGTGGCGCTGGCTACTGCGGAGAATTGCCGGCGGCCTCCGGCTCGTCGCTTACCGAAAAATAGGCGCAATCGGGATGGTGAAAGACGAGCGCGCTCACGCTGGCTTCGGGTTCCATCATCATTCCGTCGGTCAAGTGCACGCCGATTTCTTCCGGCCGCAATAATTTCCAGAGACCTTGCTGGTCGTCCATGTTGGGGCAGGCGCCGTAGCCGAAACTATAACGCTTGCCGCGATATTTTGAGGTGAAGCGCTCCTGCATGGTCATCGTGGGAGGATCGGGGAAACCCCATTCTTCGCGCAGACGGCGATGCAGCCATTCGGCGCAGGCTTCGGCGGTTTCGGTGGCAAGCGCTTGCGTGGCATGCGCTTTGAAATATTCGCCGGCCTGTTTTTCTTGCTCGACGCGTGCGCGCACGCCTTCGCCGGCTGAGACCACGAAAAGCGCGATGTGATCGCGTCCGCTTTCTTCAGGATCGAGAACGTAATCGCTCAAGCAGAGTCCATCGGGCTTGGCTTGGCGGCCGAACCGGAACGTGTGCAGCGGCGATTTCGCTCCCGGCGCGAAAAGATGGATCGAATTTCCATCGCGCTCGGCCTCGAAAAATTGCCAAACGCCGCGCGGCTTCATCCATCTCGCGAGATCCTGTTTTACTTCTTCGGTCTTGTGGTAAAGCTCGAGCGCCAGCGGATTGCGTTCGTGCAGCGCCTGCGTGAAATTTCCCTTGAAGCCGAGATTGCGGCCGTAAAGCATGTAAGGATTGATGTAGCTCCAAAGCTCGGCGAGATGCGGCAGCGCGCGCGCTTTGCGATCGAGATACGGCGCGGGCGGAATGGGAATATCGGTGCGCACTCGGGAGCTGCGCGCTTCGCTTGCGGGCGCGCTCGGTTTGACGGTTACCGCGGCCGGCTGTGCCGCGCCGCCGTTTGCGCTGATTTCGAGCAGTTTCTCGCGGCCGGCGGGATCCATGATTTCGTTCATCAGGCGCAGGCCGGTCATCGCATCTTTCGCGTAGAGAGTCAGTCCCGCATAGCTCGGCGCGATTTTCGAGCGGGTGAATTTATCCGAGAGCGCGGCGCCTCCCACCAATAGCGGCAATTCGATTCCCGCGTCGCGCAAGTCGCCCGCGGTGGTCACCATTTGCTGCGCGCTTTTCACCAGCAGGCCCGAAAGCCCGACAGCATCCGGCGAATGTTCGTGGCACGCGCGAATTAATTCTTCCGGCGGCACTTTGATGCCGAGATTCACCACCTCGTAGCCGTTATTCGAAAGAATGATCTCGACCAGATTTTTGCCGATGTCGTGAACGTCGCCTTTCACCGTAGCAAGAATGATGCGGCCGCGCGCCGACGACTCGGACTTCTCCATGAAGCGCTGCAGATGATCCACGGCCTTCTTCATCGCTTCCGCAGACTGCAACACTTCGGCGACGATCAGCTCATTATTGTTGAAAAGCCGGCCGACTTCGCTCATTCCGGCCATCAATGGGCCATTTATGATGTCGAGCGGGGGCATCCCTTCGCCGCGCTTGCGCTCGAGATCGGCGATCAAGCCGTCCTGGCTGCCTTCGATGATGTAATTTGCCAGGCGCTGATCGAGCGGCACATCGGCGGCAAGCTTTTTGCGTTTCGTGGCGCCGCGAAAATGCGCGGCCACGTCCGTGATGTGAAACTGGTTCACAGCGATCTTTTGCTCGCGCGACTGCTCGCGCCAGTCTTCCGGTACATTTTGGAGTGTCCTCGCTGCCGGATGGCCGGGCGGGATTTCTGCTGGCGGCGTGTTGAACAGAAGATTTTCTGCCAGACGGCGTTCCTCTTCGGGTATCGAAGCGAAGCGTTCGATCTTTTCTGAATTGACGATGGCGAGATCCAGCCCGGCCTTGGTGCAGTAGTAGAGAAAAACGGAATTGACCACTTCGCGCGCGGCGGCCGGCAATCCGAAAGAGACATTGGAGATGCCAAGGATCGTCTTGACGCCGGGGATTTTCTCTTTGATCAGGCGAATGGCTTCGATGGTCTCGACTGCGCCGCCGATGTAATTTTCGTCGCCCGTGGCGCAGGGAAAAACGAGCGGATCGATGATCAGATCTTCCACGGGGATGCCGTATTTCTCCGAGAGCAGGCGGCAGGAACGCTCGGCTACAGCGAGTTTGCGGTCGCGCGTGAATGCTTGCGCCTGCGCTTTGTCCTCATCAATGCAGCCGACCACGAGCGCTGCGCCATACGCACGCGCCAACGGACAAACGCGTTCGAATTTATCTTCGCCATCCTCGAGATTTACGGAGTTGATGATGCTTTTTCCCTGGCAATAGGTGAGCGAAAGCTCGATCGAGGCGGGATCGGTGGTGTCAATCATCACCGGCGCTTTGATTTTGCGAATCAGGTTTTCGTAAAACGGCGGAATATCCTTGGCTTCATCGCGCTCGCTGCTTTGCAAGCAAACGTCAATCACCTGCGCGCCATTGCGAACCTGCCGGCGCGCGATTTCGGTGGCCTCTTCCCATTTTTCTTCGGCGACCAATTCTTTAAACGCCCGCGAACCAATCACGTTAGTACGCTCACCGACGAGCAGCGGTCGATTCGATTCGTCAGCTTCCACAAGCTCGATGCCCGAATAGTATGAGCGATGCGCAGGCGCGGGAATCGTGCGCGGCTTGCGGCCCTTCACCATTTCGGCGAGGGCGCGAATGTGCGCGGGCGTGGTGCCGCAGCAACCGCCGATCATATTCAGCCAGCCATGCTCGACGAAGCGCGCCAACTGCGCCGTAAGCGTCTCCGGCGTCTCGCCGTAGGTGCCGTCTTCGCGCGGCAGCCCGGCATTCGGATAGCAGGAAATGCGCGTCGGTGCGATTTCGCTCAGCGTGCGAATGTGATCGGTCATGAATTCCGGACCAGTGGCGCAATTCAGGCCGATCGAAAGCAGATTTTGCCGCGCGATCGAAGACCACAGCGCGTCGGCAGTCTGCCCGGCGAGCATGGTGCCCATCGGCTCGATCGTGCCGGAGACCATCACCGGAATATCGAAGCTAATTTCCTTTTTCACTCGCGCGATGGCCAGCAGCGCCGCTTTCACGTTGCGCGTATCCTGGCAAGTTTCCACCAGCAGAATATCGGCCCCGCCTTCGACCAAAGCTTTCGCCTGCTCGTAGAAATTCTCGCTGAGCGCGCTGAACGTGATTCCGCCAGTTACAGAAATCGCTTTGGTGGTCGGTCCGATCGAGCCCGCGACGAATCGCAAGCGAGCCGCGGTAGAAAATTCATCTGCAGCCTGCTTGGCCAGCTCGGCCGCCTTGCGATTCAGCGCCGCGGTTTCATTTTCAAGATGATATTCGGCGAGAACGACGCGCGTGCCCCCGAAAGTATCGGTCTCAATGATGTCCGAGCCAGCTTCGAGATAGGCGCGATGAATATCCAGAATTACATCTGGCCGCGTGCGGACCAACACTTCGTTGCAGCCTTCTAGGGCAGGCCCGCCGAAATCTGCGGCCGAGAGATTCTTCTGCTGCACCATTGTGCCCATGGCGCCATCGAGGACGACGATGCGCGATTCGAGCGCGTCGAGCAAGGCTTGGCGGCGTTGGGCTCTGTCTGTCATGGGTGGAACGTCACACTGCTGCTACTAAAGTTTAGATGCGCCAGCGGTGCAGGGCCAGCGCTATGCGCCCAACGGTGCAATAGCAAGGTTGGATGAGGGATGAGTGCGGTGGAAACGATAGATGGCTGCTGCTGAACGGATGGGCGGCCGTTGTGGGAGCTACAAAAGCTTAATATCGCTAGACGATTGCAGAATGAATGCCTCCAACGTGGAAATTCTAGCATACTTCGCGATCGAAGATGCTGCCCTTAAGGGCACCGCTACGAAACCGGAGGCCGACAAAAGGGCGTCCGCTCAGTCGGCGATTGGCGCGACGGCATCTGTGGGCGGAGGCAGAATCGCTTCTTTGCGATTGTGGCGCTGCGATAGGCCGGCTTCGCGGATTTTGTAAATTAGGGCGCGATAGCTGATTGCCAACTGCTGCGCGGCTTTGCGGCGATTCCAATGATTGGCGGTCAAAACCTTCAAAATTACTTCGCGTTCCATTTCGCGCACTGCCTGCTTGGCGATGCGCTTCAACGGAATCTGCCCATTTTCCGGAATTTCAAACGGCAACGAGATCGGACGCGGCGGGGTGGCTTCGGTGCGGAATGCTTCTTCGCTGCCCAGAATCACATATCGCGCCACGCGGTTTTCTAGTTCGCGAATATTGCCCGGCCAGTCCGAATCCTGAAACATCTGCAGCAATTCGCGAGAGGGAAGCGGCGCACTGCGCTGGAAGCGCGTATTGAATTGCGCCAGGAAATATTCGACCAGGCCAGGGATGTCTTCGCGTCGTTCGCGCAGCCGCGGCAAATTAACGCTGATCACATTGATGCGATAGAAGAGGTCGGCGCGGAATCGTCCAGCCTCGATTTCATCTTCGAGCCGCCGATTGGTGGCGCAAATCACGCGCGCTTCGATTTTCTTTTCTTCCTGGTCGCCGATGGCGGTGAACTGGCCGTCCTGCAGCACCTGCAGCAGTTTGGCCTGCAGCGAAGAATCCAGCTCGCCGATTTCATCCAAAAAAAGCGTGCCGCCGTTGGCCATCTCGACCCGGCCCGGCTTGGTGTTGTAAGCGCCAGTGAAGGCGCCCTTGCGAAATCCGAAAAGCTCGCTTTCGAGCAGAGTGCCGGGAATCGCGGCGCAATTCACTTTCACGAAAGGCCCAAGCGTGCTCGGCGAAAGATGATGAATCAAACGCGCCAGAACTTCTTTGCCCGTGCCGCTTTCGCCCTGAATCAGCACCGGGACATTTGTCCCCGCCACTTTTTCCACTTTCAAGCGGATCGAGCGCATCACTTCCGATAGGCCGAAGACCACGTGCGAAGATGGTCCGTCCGGTGCCTTGTCGGGTACAAAGCCGTCGACGATGTTGTTTACAGCCATGGTCCCAAGTCTCCTGAGCCGCGTGCCGCCCCCGACCCGAATCACCCCGAGGGCAGGTTTCCGTGGTTCGCCTATTATCTGCACATTGGCTAATGCACTCCCCACGCCAAACGCCCGCCGGCTCGGGAAAACGACCGGGATGCGGCTCTGTGGAATTCCACATGGGGTAAAGCCAACGGGGACTAGTGATTAGGCCTGCGTCTAGAACCAGGGCTGGGATGCGAAAATGAGTTCTGGAATTTGCCGAAACCGGGCTAAATGTAGGAAAAAGGTTACATCGGAGAGAAATAGGGTTACACGACGGGAACACCAAGGGACGAAACGGTCTCGTGCGCAGAAATTTATTTCTGACAGCCAGTAGGGGAGGGGGTTCACCTCCCTCCCGCTCTATCGTTGGGTGTAGGTTTTGGATCCCGCAGTCGAGCGTGCGAATTCACAGCAACAGCGAAAACAACGCCTAGTGCCACCCCGGGAGCGAGGTAAACCCGCTCCCCTACCTTTTTGGAAAGATCAGATCTTCGAGCAAATCGGCGCGCGCTTTTTCGTCGGACGCGATTACCGAGAGTAAATCGGTGACGGATATCATCCCGTGAAAGCGCTCGTTCTCGTCCACGACGAGCAAATGATAGATGCCGAATTTTTCCATCAATTGCAAACAAGCATCCAGCGGCGCATCTGGCGGGACAGTAACCAGCTTCGTAGTCATGATTTCCGTGACACGCATCCACGCGGGGCAGCGATTCTCGGCCGCTACTTTATCCGAGACGTCGCTCTGCGAAACCACGCCGACGAGCTTTCCATCCTGCTTGCAAACGCCCACCGAGCGCACGCCGCGATCGCGCAAGTAACGCGCCGCATCGTGAACCGTGGCATCTTCACCGATGAAGTAAATTTCCTTGCGAGAGGCGATGAGGTCCGTAACTTTCATGGAGCCCTCCTCGAGCCGAGAGTGGCGCCATCCTAAGACCAGCGGCGCCCGTCTTGCAATGAAAAAGATGCAATTGAAAAGCGAGCCGACAATGTGATGCACATGCGCGGACGTCGGACGCGAGGCTAAAGACGATAGCAGCCAGAAAAGGACACGAAGCTCAGCGAAGAAAAATCACGGAAGGGAAAACGCGGGGCAGCCGCGTTTATGCGGTCTTGCCCCGGATGATGTCGTAGCGCTCGATTACTGCGGCGACGCCGATGCTGTCGGTGTCATCGCCTTCGCGCTTGTCCACGCGAACAACGCGCCCATGCGCGCGCACAAACACTTCGGTGCCGCGCGTAATTTCCGCAGGCAGCGTCAGCGTGAAATCCAATTCCGTGCCCGGCGCCATATCCTTGCTCATAATGAAATAAACGCCGCGCGTGGAGATATCTCGAGTCTGTCCGCTGTGCGAACCCGGTTCGCGGTTGATGGGCAGACGGACCAGTACGGGCAGAGATAGGTCGTATCGGCGAGCCGTGCGACGCTCCGTCATTCCGGTTGCTCCCTCAATGCGCAAATGGGCGTAAGATTCCCCGCTACAAGGGGTTAGCAATCCGGCTTCCAAATAGTGTAGCGGAACGCGAAACACAACTGCGCCATCCCGCGCCTTCCACACCACATCTCTCTGATCGCTGGATTGCTTTCGGGTCGCCCAAACCCGTGTAAAGACTGGGGAAGCCTGCTCGCGTGACTCGCGGTCAATAATTCCCCCAACTCCGCGTATCACTGCTGCGCCTTCAGGCGCTTCCCTGGCGACGAATCTTAGCCATCTAAGTGTTTAATGAACAGAATTTTTATTCTGTCGTGTGCTCTGAATAGGCAACAGGTTGCAGGTGTAGTTCCGCGACTCGTAGTGGTACTACTCGTTTCGCGAACCGGGCGCTGCGGGTACGGCCGGAGCCGTGGCGCGTGATCCGCGCCCCGAATCCAGATTGAATTGCCGCATTTTGTAAAGCAGAGCTTTGTAGCTGATGCCCAGCATTTTCGCGGCGTCCTTGCGGCACCAGCGCGTTTTTTCGAGAGCTTGCGCGATCGCTTCCGCTTCGGCTTCATCCTTCAATCCGCGCACCAGCGCTTTCAGTCCGCCCTGCTCGCGCGTTGGCGTGGCTTCCGGCTGCGGCGAGAGACGCGACTGCGCCGAAGTCATTTCCAGCAGCTCGCGGAAACTTCCTTCTTCGTCTTCGAGAATTACGTAGCGCTTGGTGAAGTTTTCGAGCTCGCGCAAGTTGCCGGGCCATTGGTAGCGCTGCGCCGCTTCCAGCAAATGCGCGGACGGCTCCGGAGAGGCCTTTTGAAATTTCTCGCTGTACTTTTGCAGGAAGTGCTGGAAGAGCAGCGGAATTTCCGAAGTGCGCTCGCGCAGCGGTGGAATGTGGATCGAGAGCACGTTCAGGCGGTAATAAAGATCTTCGCGGAACCGGCCGGACTGCATGGCTTCCTGCACAATCATATTGGTGGCCGCAAGAACGCGCACATCCACATTAATCACGCTGCGCCCGCCCAGCCGCGAGTATTGATTGTCTTGCAGCACGTGCAGCAGCTTGGCCTGCAGGTGCGGGCTCATTTCCGCAATTTCGTCGAGGAATATGGTGCCCTTGTTGGCCTGCTCGAATTTGCCGGGCTTCGAGCGCACCGCGCCCGTGAAAGCACCCTGCTCGTAGCCGAAGAGCTCGGACTCCAGCAACTCGCCGGGCAGCGCCGCGCAATTTACTTTGACGAAGGGCTGGTGACGGCGCGTCGAACGCAGGTGGATCATGCGCGCCACTACTTCCTTGCCCACTCCGCTTTCGCCGCTGATAAATACGGGCACGTCAACGGGCGCAATCTGCAAAATCTGTTGCCGGATTTTCAGCATCTGCGGGCTGGATGCCAGGAACGAGAGGTCCTCGGTCAACTGATCGCAATACTCGCGCAGCGCCTTGTTCTCGGAAGTGAGCTGCATGCTCTTGCGGCACTTCAGCAGCGCGGCGTCGAGTTCCGGCTTTTCGAATGGCTTGGTAAGGTAATCGTGCGCGCCCAGCCGGATGGCTTCCACCACGGTGCCGACTTCATTCGAGCAGGAGAGCATGATCACGTTCAGCGACTTATCCTGTTGCATCAACGCGCGCAGCGTGTCCAGTCCGTCCATCTCCGGCATCAGCACGTCGAGAATGATCACGTCCGGTTTTTCGCCGGTGGTGACCGCCTCGACCGCATCTTTGCCATTCGAGACGGCGCTTACCTCGAAGCCGTCCACCTCGAGCAGCGTCTGCAGATATTTACGGATGCTTGGTTCATCGTCCACGATCAGAATTTTTTCTTTGGTCGACATTTTTAGGAGCCCTCGATCCTGAATTGCTCTTTCGTAATCGCCACTAAATTATTCCGACTGCCTATTCAAGGTTAGTCGGCAAAATGAATGAAAACTTGCTGCCGCTGCCCGGTATGCTATCCACCCAAATCTTACCGCGATGCGCCTGAATCAGCCGCTTGGTGATCGCCAGGCCCAGGCCCATGCCGGAAGAAGATGGATCGACGCGCACGAATTCTTCGAATATTTCCTGGTGGTACTCGGCCGCGATCCCCACGCCCGTATCGCCCACGGTAACTAGGATGCTGTTCACCTCGCTGCCGCGCGCCCGCCGCCGCTCCGCTCTCGGCGCCACTTCCGAAGTGCGCCGCTCCCAGAAATGCGGCTCGGCTTTCACGGTAACGCATCCGCCCGTAGGAGTGTGTTTCAGCGCGTTATCCACCAGATTCGCGATGCACTGCTGTAGCTTCGGATAATCGAAGCTGACTGCCGGAAGAGTTTTCGCGATGTGCGTATCGAGCCGCACTTTGGACTTGTGAAACGAATCCTGCCAGCGCGTCACCACGTCATTGATGCAAGCGCGCAAATCATTATCGCGCAGTTGCAGCACCAGCTTGCCGCTCTCCAGCGCCGAATAATTCAGGAACATCGAAACCACGCGGACCAGCCGGTCGCAACTATCTTTCGATTCACCCAGCATCTCGCGCTGCTTATCGCTCAACTTGCCGAGCGAGCCGGAAAGCAAAAGATCGTAGTAGCCTTTCATTACCGCCAGCGGAGTTTTCAATTCATGCGCCGCCGACGCCAGAAAAACCGTCTTCTGCCGGTTCACTTCCTGCAAACGCAAATAAGCCGCGAGAAGATTGCGATAGGTAATCTCGCGCTCCTGCATCAAATCCTGCACCGTCTGTCGCATTTCCACTTCACCGGCCGGCGCCGCAGCCGGCACAGGCTCGATGAAAGTCACCAGCCAATCCGGTTCCGGCAGCCAGCGCACGCGCACGCGCGTCTCGAGTCCCGGACGCGATACTTGCAAACTTACTTCCTGCTCGCCGCTCTCAAGCTGCCCGAACACATCGCGCGCTTCGGAACTCAGCAGATCGCGAAAAAGATTCAGCCGGTCCGTCGAGGGCAGTCCGGAAGAAGCGAGTCGATCCTGCGCATGTACATTCGCGAACAAAATCGTGCCTATGCGATCCGAGACCAGCAGCGGCCGGTCCATCGAATCGAGCAAACTGGCCATCACTCCGAAGACGGTCACTGCCGGAGCGGGCTGCTCGGTTGGTGGGCGCGCGGTCACCGGCAAGCCTCGGCCTCAGGCTCTGCCGACACCGATACCCGCGGGCTGCATGTATGACTGCGAGTCATTCATCTCCAGACGATTCTAGGGGTTGGATGCTCCAGCGCGAATGGTCGCAAAGGGGGTCGGAGGTGTCAATGGTAAATGAGTTCTACTTTTCACAGAATGGGAAGGGAATTCTCTTCCCTTGGCCTGGTACACCCCTCGCTAGATATCCAATTTCATGTCCTGTAGATCGTAAGCCATTTGTTTACAGACTTTTAAAGATTACGTATTCTCCGGTTCGCTCTTGCACTCAAATTGCGATAAGGAAAAGTACTACAACTGGGGTACTAGCGACCGTGGCACAAAAGTCTCTACTTCGGCGACCGGAGATAAGCGTGGAGAACGCAGAACGACGCCAAGCTTACCGCCTGCACCTGCAGGTGCCCATGTTCATGCGCGGCACCGACGCCTATGGAGAGGAGTTTGTGGACCTCGCCAAGACCCTGGACATCAGCGCGGGCGGCGCCTACCTGACCTCGCCGCGAGCCTTAGCCAAAGCGGCTTTGATCACCCTCACGGTTCCCGCTCCTTCGGTCTCCAATTCCGGCCTGGTGCCTGCTTCGATGGCCCCGATTCAAGCTCGCGTTTTGCGGCAGCGCGAAGTGGGCGACGTACACCTCATCGGAGTGCAATTTCTAAAGCCGCTCGACTGAATCGCAAACTACTAGTACGTCTTTTTTCGGCTCCCGGTCTCGCAAGTTCGCAAGTGGAAGCAATTTGCTCTTCGAAGTTGCACATTGAACCGGTCCTTTCCGCGGGCTGAGGAAATCGTCCTCGAATTCACCGGAATTGAAGCACTTAGCGCCACGATAGATTTTCCAATTCCTGCCTGCGATGGACTCACTCTTGCTATTACCAGTGTGCGTGCGCCCCCGCGCATTTCGACTGCGCCATTTTGGTGCTGTTCGAGCACTTGTCCTAAAAGTTCGGAGCAGATCCGAGTCATGTCCCAGCCCGGCGATCCGGTGCGGCCGCAACAGTCTGCGGAAGACAGCTTTCTTGATTTGCTCGTGGAGACGCTCGCCGGTCTCGATGAGACTGTTCGTGGTCCTTTCCTTCAGCGTTTTTTCAAGACTTCCACGCAGATCGATCTGACCGAGGCGCAGAGCCTCGATGCCTGGTCCAAGACCCTCGCGCGCCAACGCGAGTTCTCCGAAGCACTGGGTCGCCGCATTGCGCTGAAGACCGCGCTCGTCGATGTCCTGGGCGCCACGCATTTCATGCGTGTCCCCGTGATTCTCGAGTACGACGAATACAAAAAACTTCAAAGTTATGCGGCCAGCGACGGGCTTACAGGTCTTTATAATCGCCGCCGCTTTGATGAAACCTGCGACCGCGAACTCACCCGTTCGAAACGTTACAACCAGCAACTGGCCGTGGTGATGTTCGATCTCCGCCACCTAAAGGAAGTGAACGATCAGTATGGCCATCCCAAAGGCGACGAAGTGCTGCGGCTCGCGGCCAATAATTTGCGCAACACCCTGCGCGCCTCCGACTTTGCTTTCCGCATCGGCGGAGACGAATTCGCTCTGCTTCTCCCGCAGACCGATCCCGAACAGGCCGCCACTCTCTGCCGCCGCGTTCGATCGAACTTCGAGACGGAAGCGGTCCCGCTGCAAATAAAGATTGGCGTGACGCTCGATTTCGGAATTGCCGTCCATCCGCGCGATGCGGAGACGAAGGAAGGATTGATCGACGCCGCCGATAAGCAGCTTTACGCGTTGCGCAGCAAGACTGGATCTTCGCGGGTAATCCCTATGGAAGCTCCGGCCGCTTCTCGAACGGCGCCGCGCGAGACACAAGCCGCTGCCGCTCCCGGATTTACTCCGGCCGGCGCTCCTTCGACTCCCGTTTCGCCGCTCGGCGTTTCCCCGGCCGCCGCGGCCGCAAGCGCAGCCGCGTCAGCCTCCACTCACACCACCCCACCGCCAAAGCCCGCCGCCAACCCGCGCAAATGGGAGCGCGTTTCGCTCACCGGCACGAAATCCTATGCGGTAATCGACGGCTCGCTGAAGACCGCAACGGTAATCGATCTCAGCTACGGCGGTGTCGCCCTGCTGCTCGATAGCAGCGAAGATATCCCAGCACAGTTCACGGCCGTCCTGCACGTACCCATTCTCCCCCCACTACGTGTAAGCCTGCGCAAGACTTACGCAAGCACCCTCGAAGGCGGCCGAGTCCGCCTCGGCTGCGCTTTTCTGGCGTAGGGGCCGGGGTTTACCACCGGCCCGGATCGGCTGTGGGTTTTTCCGATAGGTTTTCTCCGCAAATCCAAAACCGCAAACGCAAAACCGCGCCCGTGTAGAGGCAGGGGCTCACTACGCGCCCAGTTTGGCTTTGGGTGTTTCCGATCCGCGTTTTTCCCAGAAGCCCAAACTACCAAACCCGCGGCAATGCAAATTGCCGCGCGTCAACTTGGCGGTTGACAGTATCAGCCGCGTCACAATCTTAACTATCTCCCCCGGCGACAATCGTTCTCACATGGTAATGTTCAATTTGTATCCGCCATGGAGCAGTTTCCGGCCGGCGCAAAATAGGCCTTCGTTGCCGGCGCCGCTTGCAGCATTTTCGTAATCAATCGGGAGAAGAATCCGGCCATGAAATGTGTCCTGACACCCCTCTCTATCGCCGTCACCGTAATCTCGATGTTTGCTCTCGCCGCTTGCGGCTCTAGCAGGAGTTCCACTCCTCCCACGGTTCCGCCGCCGCCACCGCCGCCCTCATCGTTCACGATCAGCGGCACAGTTGTGAACCTCGCCGGGACGGGAGGCGGCCTCGTGTTGCAGGACAACCTGTCGGAGAGCCTCGCAGTGAACGCGAATGGCAGCTTTACATTTGCCGCCACTGTTACGAGCGGTGGTTCATATAGCGTCTCGATTTCGGTGCAGCCTACGAACCCCGAGCAGACCTGCGGCGTAAGCAATGGCTCGGGAGAGGCAACGGCCGATGTTACAAATATCGAAATCAACTGCGGGCATGACGAATGGACTTGGGCGAAAGGTCCGAACACCGCAACCAATAACGGCGTTTACGGCACTCCGGGAGTAGCCGCGACGAGCAATAACCCCGGCGGACGGCAAGCTCCCGTTTCCTGGACCGACGCCTCCGGTGATCTTTGGTTGTTCGGCGGATATGGCCTCGACTCGGCTGGAACACTCTTGCCAATGAATGACGTATGGAAATACAGCGCCGGACAATGGACATGGGAGGGCGGTTCAAATATCGGGGGACAAAAAGGCACGTACGGCGTCCTCGGTAATTCTGCCATGACCAATATTCCGGGCGCACGGATGCAGGCCGTCAGTTGGACTGACGCGTCCGGCGATCTCTGGCTCTTTGGTGGCCTCGGTTACGATTCCGTAGGTACCGAAGCGTCGCTCAACGATCTGTGGAAATACAGCGCGGGAGAGTGGACATGGATGGGCGGCTCGAATCTCGCGAATCAGAAAGGTACGTATGGAACTCTAGGCTCTGCCGCCTCGAGCAATATTCCCGGTGCGCGCTGCGAGGCCGTGAGTTGGATCGATTCGTCTGGTGATTTCTGGCTCTTCGGGGGGTTGGGCTACGATTCGAGCGGCACACGTGCACCGCTCAATGATTTGTGGATATACAGCAATGGCGAATGGACTTGGGAATCTGGATCCGAGTTAGTCAACCAAAGCGGCGTTTACGGCACCCAGGGCGTGGCGGCGCCGGGTAACGTTCCTGGCGCGAGATTTGGAAATGTTAGCTGGAGGGATCGAACGGGTAATCTCTGGCTTTTCGGGGGCACCGGCTTCGCTTCCAGCGCAGTGTCCGGAACGCTCAACGACCTCTGGAAATATAGAAATGGTGAATGGACGTGGATGTCTGGATCCTCCGCGGTTAATGGGTTGGCCGTTTACGGTGTCGAGGGTATTCCCGCTGCCGGTAACGTTCCAGGACCGCGGCAGAACCCTGTTAGTTGGACTGACTTGTCCGGCAATCTTTGGCTCATGGGCGGCAGTGGAAAAGATTCGGCGACCGAATTCGGCTTGTTGAACGACCTGTGGAAATACCGCAACGGTGAATGGACTTGGGTATCCGGATCTGATTTGAGCAACCAAGATGGCACGTACGGAACTCAAGGCACGCCTTCCCTTGGCAACATTCCCGGCGGGCGTTTTGACATGATTTCCCGGAGAGACGTGAACGGAAACCTGTGGCTGTTCGGCGGGTTCGGTATCGCAAGCGGGCCGCCCGGAAATCTCAGCGACTTGTGGATGTATCTGCCCTAATGTGCCGCGCGAGAGGGCTGCCGCGTCTATCCTTAACAAGCGTTACTTTCGCGATGACCATTCCTATCATCGCGGCTCTGCACAGGCCGAACCGCCACCGCCCATATTGGCCGCGGGTGTTTCCGATCGGCTAATTCCGCAAGTCCAAAATCTAGCCGTTACGCTCCGAGATACTGCACGTGAACATACGTCCCCAGCCTCACGTTGTAAGCTAGATACCAGCCCACGTGATCCGGGTCCTCGTAAATCACGATGTCGTCTGAATCCCACAGCCAGTCATTGCAATAGCCGAAGTCATACGGTGCCACGCTGAAATAAAATCCGCCAAACCAGAATCGGCTCGGCCCTCCACCCACCAACCGGTAAACATGATCGCGTCCAAAAGCTCCGGGAAAGTGCCCGTGCTCCCAGGGATGATCGAGATGGTAGTGTGGATCATTCGGACCGGTATCGTGCCCGATCCACTTACCATTCGCATGAACGTGCGGCGCATCCGGATGTCCCTTCTTATCCGCCAGAGTAGTGTGCGCCGGCGCCGCATGCGATGCCGATACCGGCGCCGGGCCGCGCGCTGGAATGTGGCCTCCGCTGGGGTTCGTATGCGCCGCAGGTTTGTCTTGCGGAAATGCCGGGGCCGAAAAAATCAAGAGCGCGAATAAAAGTCCAGCAAGTTTCTTCATCTCCGCCTCCGCAATGAATTTGAGAAAATCGCTAGGCTTTCGCAGCCGAACCTTTCCTAAAACTGACCCGCGGTAATTTATAGCTGCGAACGCCCATACGTCCATTGAGACGCAACAAAATCCCGCGGAGTTGCGAGAGCAAATTGCTGCCAATCAAAGGCGAATCGAGTTCAACCGTCCATCGCAAATCATCAAACTGTCTCCTTACTCCCGCCACTTGCCTCTCCCACTCCGCCCCAACGAGCCCGCACTCCCTGCCGGAATCTCTCCCGTTCCTCCGGCGTCATCGGATCGCAGCGGCCCGCCATGCGCCGCCGGAAGTTCGGGCCACGAAGCCCGCGTCCACTGATGCCCCCAAACAAAATCCGGCACAGAGCGAGCAATCCAAACGCCTGCCAGAAATTAATTTGCCGCCAGCCAAAGAGCGGCGGGAGCAGCCAGTTCCACAGATGCATCACCAGTTCGCCGCCAATCAAGATGAAAAGCGCGATTGCCAGCGGCCCCAGAAAAATAAACAGTATCCATTTCTTTCTCATGTTGTGCTCCTCATTTCCCGGCTAGCTCGTCGTGAATGTTCTGCAATCGTTCGCGCAGATGAAGCACCGCGTAGCGCTTGCGCGACAGCAGCGTGTTCACGCTCACTCCGCTTTTCGCCGACAACTCTTTGAAACTTCGACCCTCCAATTCGTGAGCCACGAATACTTCGCGCTGCTCTACGGGCAATTCCTCCAGCGCAAATTCCAATTCATCCAGCAGCACGTTGCGCACGAAAACGGCCTCCGGCCCGGCATCCGGCGATGGCAGCAGATCTTCGATGCGCACCACCTCGCCATCTTTGTTCTCCACCGCCGCGTCGCTGAAATTCTCCGGTTTCTTCTTGCGGAAAAGGTCCGTGATGCGATTGCGCGCCACGCGAAAAAGCCAGCCAGTCAAGTGCTCGATGGGCATCAGCAACCGATTGGCTTCCACCAGCTCGTAGAACACCTCCTGCACGATGTCTTCCGCATCGGCGGGATCGGGCACTCGCCGGCGGATGAAATTGCGCAGACGCGAGCGCTGGTCCGCGACGATCTCGGAGATTCGACGATCCTGCTCGCTCATCAAGGCGATGCTCGATGGCTCTTCCATCCATCCCTGTAGACGGATGGCGGCCGCAAAT
>Ga0209038_10000286_pt1 | contig 16290 bp, 19 predicted proteins | sample BogFormECP03_OM3_FD_188237 | JGI IMG/M metagenome (GOLD analysis project Ga0209038, IMG submission 188237) | Bog forest soil microbial communities from Calvert Island, British Columbia, Canada - ECP03_OM3 (SPAdes) (version 2) | ecosystem: Environmental > Aquatic > Freshwater > Wetlands > Bog ...
GAGCCGCTCGGCCGCCAGGTAGACGTAGGGCGATCCGAGATCGAAGTAGAAGGTCACGCTGGGCATACGGCGTCCGTTTGGTAAACTGAACGTTTCGTTCTCTATGATAGCCGAAAAGTCCTCGGGCGTGGTTCAGCAGGTCCTCGCAGCCAATCTGCGGCGGCTGCGCATCGCGCGACACCTGTCGCTGTCGGAGCTGGCTCGCGCGACCGCAATCAGCAAGGCGACCCTGTCGGGAGTCGAGAACCGCCGCTCCAACCCGACCGTCGACACGCTCGCTGCCCTGGCGGACGCGCTGCAGGTATCCCTGAGCGAACTGCTCGAGCAGGTCCCGCCCGGTGAGATTCGCATCGTGCGCGCGGCTCACGGCGGCCCGGAGCATGGTGAGGATGTCGTCTGGCGGCACCTGGACGAGGTCGCCTCGGCGGGGCGCCTGGAGCTCACGGAGATGGCTCTACAGGCACACGAGGTCCACGAGGTCCGGCCGATGGCCGCCGGCTCGTGGGCGCATGTGTACGTGATCCAGGGCAAACTGATCGCCGGGCCGGTGGAGCGCAGCACCGAGCTCGCGAGCGGCGACTATGCGGCCTTTCCGGCCGATGTCCCCCACGCGTATGAGGCCGGGCGCCATCCCGCCCGCGCTCTCCTGCTGACGCACGCCGCCGCCTGAGATGCAGAGCGCAGGCATCCCGACAGGCCGTCCGAGCGCCCTCCTACCCGCCGGCGTCCTGATCCGCGAGCTCGCGTCCTTTGATCGCGCCGCGATCGCGTTCGCGTTTGGGCGCCTCGGAGAGCAGTCGCGCTACCAGCGCTTTCTCGCCGTGAAGCCGAGACTCAGCGAGCGTGAGCTCGATCGGCTGGCTGCGGTCGACCACTGGCATCACGAGGCGCTGATCGCCTGGTCCCCACTGCCGCGGGCCCCGATCGCGGTCGCCCGCTACGTGCGCCAGGCGGACTTCGACGCCGCGGAACTTGCGGTCGCGGTCACCGATGAGTGGCAGCGACGCGGCGTGGGATGCGCACTGGTGCGCGAGCTCCGCGAGCGAGCGATGCGCGCCGGCGTGCGACGCTTCACCGCGGTGACGCTCGCCGGCAATCCAGGCGCCCACGCACTCGCCCGGCGATGCGGCCCGGTCGAGGTCGCGGCGGCTCACGGCGGCCTGCTCGAGCTGTCGATCGGCTTCGACTGACACGCCCGCTCGCGTGGCTCGAACCGGCCTTCGTTGCTCGCCCTGATCCGGCGTTACTACCATCGGTGCATGATTCTCAGTTGCCGAGCAGTCCCTGAGCGATGAGCACTTCTTCCGAATCCGCGATTCTCGCCGTCGACGAGGCCCTGTTGAGCAGGGTCAGAGGCGAGCGTCAGCTTGCACCCGTGTCAGGATCGCCTGCAGGTCAGCGCGGCGCCTCGGCCCGCGTCGATGCCGCGGCCCTTGAGAGCGAAGCCGAGGCGCTGGACGCCTACTCGCGGACTGTGGCCGGGGTGGCCGAACTGGTCGCACCGAGCGTGGCCAATCTGCGCGTCCTGCGCGCCACGCGGCGCGGACGCGTGCCGGCCGGCGCCGGCAGCGCGGTCGTCCTGACCCCGGACGGCTTCCTGCTGACCTCCGCGCATGTGGTCGCCGGCCGTGACCGTCGCGGTCGCGCGACGCTGGTGGACGGGCGTGAGGTCGACTTCCGGATCGTCGGAGCGGACGCACTGTCGGACCTCGCCGTCCTGCGCGCCGACGCCGACGACCTCACGCCCGCGACGCTCGGCGACGCTGCCCGCCTGCGCGTAGGCCAGCTCGTCGTGGCGATCGGTAACCCGCACGGCTTTGAAGGCTCGGTGACCGCCGGGGTCGTGTCCGCGCTCGGCCGATCGCTGCCCGCGCGATCCGGCAGCATGGTTCGCATGATCGACAGCGTGATTCAGACCGACGCAGCACTGAACCCGGGGAACTCGGGAGGTGCGCTCGTGGACGCGCGCGGCCAGGTCGTGGGCATCAACACCGCCGTGGCGGGCGTGGGCCTGGGGCTGGCCGTCCCGATCAACGACGCCACCCGCAAGGTCATCAGCGCGCTGATGACCCAGGGCAGGGTGCGGCGAGCCTACCTGGGCGTCGCGGGCGGCTCGCGGCCACTGCCCTCACGGGCGCGGCGCGAACGCGAGCAGGCGACCGGCGTCGAGATCATCGAGGTCACGCCCGACAGTCCGGCCGAGCGTGCCGGACTGCGGGCCGAGGACCTGATCCTCGAGCTGGCGGGAACGTGCGTCAAGGGCGTCGACGACATCCAGCGCTTGATGGTGGGAGATCTGATCGGCGTCACCGTGGAGGTGCTCGTGCTGCGTCAGGGCGAGCAGTTGCGACTGGAGCTTGTGCCGCGCGAGCTCCGCGATTGAGTCATTCCTCACTCCAGGGTAAGGACCGTCTTTCCCACCACCTGTCCGGCTTCGGCGGCGCGATGGGCGTCTGCCGCCTGCTCCAGGGGAAACGTGGCGCCCACCTCGACACGCAGATCGCCGGCATCAAAGTGCGTGGCCGCCAGTTCCAGAATCGCGCGCTGGCGCTCTCGGTCATCCGGCCACCCGAACACCGAGGGCGCCGGCATCCAGGTGAAGGACACGCGCAGGTTGCGGTCGTGCATCGCGGTGATCGCCTCCTGTTCCCAGGGGCTCTCGACGTTCGAGACGAGGTCGCCGTACGGGCGCACGAGCGAGAAGCTGGCGGTGAATGCCCTGCCACCGACGGTGTCGTGAACCACGTCGGCGCCGTCCATCGCCGTCCACTCGCGCAGCCTGTCTCCCACATCCTGCACCCGGTAGTCGATGCACAGCTCCGCACCGAGCGATGAGGCAAGTTCCGTCTTGGCGCCTGGCGTCACCGTCGTCGCAACCCGTGCTCCCGCGATTTGCGCGATCTGCAGGGACATGTGCCCGACGCCGCCCGCGCCGGCCTGCACCAGCACGAACTGGTCTTTGCCCACGCGCGCACGCTCGCGCAGCGCCTCCCAAGCCGTGATCGTGACGAGCGGTGCCGCCGCCGCCTCGACAAATGACAGGCGCTTCGGCTTATGCGCCAGGTAGCGCTCGTCGATCACCTTCAGCTCGAGGTAGGTTCCCGGCGTCGGCCCGAAGCCACCGTCACAGAAGTAGACCTCATCGCCCACCTGGACCCGGGAAACGGCCGGCCCGACGCTCTCGACCACCCCCGCCCCATCCCACCCGAGGACCGCGGGAAGACACCCTCCGATCGTCCCACTGGATCTGAGCTTGTAATCGACCGGATTGACGCCCGCAGCCAGCAGGCGCACGCGAACGTCGTGCTCTGAAACGATCTCGGGCTCGGCGAGCTCCGTCGGCTCAAGCACCTCCGGCCCGCCGACCGCGGTCATCAGCACTGCGCGCATGCGACACCCAACACGCCCGGCCTCAGGCGACCGCGTCACTCAGCGCCTGCATCTGCGCCTCGTTCAGCTCGACCTCGGCGGCCGCCACGTTGTCTTCCAGATGCGCGACGGTGGATGTCCCCGGGATCGGCAGCATCACGGGCGAGCGCCGCAAAAGCCAGGCCAGCGCGAGCTGCGAAGGGACGGCGCCGAGCTCGTCCGCCAGCTGTTGCAGCGGACCGCCGCCGGCGACGAGCCGCCCGGTGGCAAGCGGGAACCAGGGGATGAAGCCGATGCCCTGCGGCTCACAAACGTCAAGCAGCGCCTCGGCTGAGCGGTCGGCGAGGTTGTAGCGGTTCTGCACGGACACGATCGACGCGGTCGCCTGCGCCTGTCGAAGCTGCTCGATCGTGACCTCGGACAGGCCGATGTGTTGAATCTTGCCCTCCTGCTGCAGCTCGGCGAGAACGCCGATCTGCTCGGCGAGCGGTACGCGCGAATCGATGCGGTGCAGCTGGAACAGCCCGATCCGATCCACCGCGAGGTGGCGCAGGCTCATCTCCGCCTGCTGGCGCAGATATTCGGGCAGGCCGACTGCATGCCACTGACCTGGCCCCGTCCGCGTGAACCCGGCCTTGGTGGCGATCACGAGATCGTCGGGATAGGGGTGCAGTGCTCGCCGGATCAGCGGCTCAGCAACCTCCGGTCCGTATGAGTCCGCCGTGTCGATCAGGTTGACGCCCAGCTCAACCGCCCGACGCAGGACCCGCACCGCTTCCGCCGGGTCCTTCGGGTCTCCCCACACCCCCGGGCCTGTCAGCTGCATCGTGCCGTAGCCGAGGCGGTTGACCGTGGTCGTACCTCCGATACTGAAGCTGCCCGCCCGAGTGGCGATCGCGGCGTCTGCCATCGTGCTCAGCCCCTCATCGCGCTCATCGTGTGCACCTTAGCCACTCCCAACCCGCCCCTCTCTCCAAGCCCAGAGAGCGCCCTTGTGGGTGGAGACGTCAACCTCCTCCTGACGGCCGTAGCCCGCCGCGCGCAGAAGCCTAGCTGCAGCTCCGCGGGCGTCCGGCTCGGGGGCGCCCCGTTCGTGCCACTCGATGATCAGGAAGTCGGCTCGGAGCTCGCCCAGGCGCGGATCGGTCAGGATCGACCACTCCCCGCCCTCGATGTCGATCTTCATCAGGTCCACGTCGTGATCTTCCTCGAAGATGTCCACCGCAGGCACGGTGATCGTCTGCCCGTTTCCCCGCGGGCTCGAGCCGTCGGTCTTCGTGACGGCGTGGGACTCGGCGAACATACCGGCAACGAAGGTCATCTCACCCGTGTAGTTTGCGGCCGCGACCTCGGCCACCGACCAGCGGTCCTCGAGCCTGTTGGCGGCAATCACGCGGGTGAGGATCGCCAGGTTCGCGGGATCGGGCTCGTAGCTCTTGATTGAGGCACTGGGCCAGCGGCCGAACACATAGGCGCCGAAGAGTCCGATGTTCCCGCCGAGATCCAGGGCGCGTAGAGCAGAGCGGTCGTCGAGCGCAGCAGCAATCGCGTGCGGCGGCTCGTAGCCGTGGTGACCGTTCCTGCCCCCGAAGATATCGATCAGTATCTGGACGTCGCCCGTCGGCGGGGCTGCTCGCCCGGAGGCGAACAGCCTTTCGTGGCGGAGGATGATGTGCAGGCCGGAGTCGCTCAGCCGATAGGTGCCAGCGGGCGCGAGGCCCAACTGACGGACGGCAAAGCGCAATCTCTCGCGTACGGCGCTCGCGCCCCTCGCCGTCTGAACCAGATACTGCCCAGACCGTGACCGGACCGCGCTGCGCAGCACGGGCACGCGGTCGATCGCGTTCTTCAAGCGCCTGGCGATCACCGCGCGGTCGCGGACCCAGCGTCGCCGTCAGCGGCCAGAGCGAGCGCCACACCTCGCCGCAGGGCATCCGCTCCGCTCATGCGGGCGACCTTATCCGGATCCGGGCTGCGCCTGCGCCGGTATCGGATCGCCGGCGCGTGCGCGCCAGGCCCGCCCAATCTGGCGGATCGCCGGCGGATAGACGATCAGGTGTCGGAACGGCCTGATCGCGGCCATGTAGGCATTACCGAGCAGTCCGTTCGGCTTCACGTAGACGGTCATCTGGCCGAGGTAGCCGCCGGTCTCGTCCGGGACCCAGCCGACGTGCATCACCCCATGCATGGTCCGGTTGGCGATCTCAGCCGCCCACTCGTCCTTGAGCAGGTACAGCGAGGTGAAGGGGAGCGAGCTGAAGTCAGGGCCGGCTGGGCCGTCGCGCAGGTCCGCCGGCAAGCGGTCGCGGAGCGTCGGCACCCTGGAGCCAAGGCCGGAATCCGGGTCGTCCCAACCGAACAGCTCCCCGAGCTTCCAGCGGACCGCCCACAGCGCGCGGGAGGCGCCGGAGGAGTCTCGCGATGGATCGCCCGAGGCGATCACCTGCACCAGCCGAGGAAAGTCGTCCGCGCCGCCCGGCGTCGGCAGCGCCCACACGTCCTCGAGCCGGAAATCGGTGATCAGCTCGTGAATGCGCCAGGGCCGCGAGGTGTTCGCGGTGGCCGGGAGCCTCATTCGTCAGCCTCCATCCATACAGTAGTGTATGTATGCATGCTAGGGATGATCTGCGGTGATGTCAATGCTGCGCGGGCGCGATTGGGATAGTCGATGGCCCCCCCGACCCGCACACCCCGCGGCGCGTGGATCCAGGAGGGACTGCGGGCCCTTGCCCGCGGCGGCCCCGACGCCGTCCGGATCGAGCCGCTCGCCCAGGCGCTCGGCGTTACCAGGGGCGGCTTCTACTGGCACTTCGACGACCGCGGCGCACTGCTCGAGGAGATGCTCGAGACGTGGGAGCAGGCGACCACCGATGAGGTGATCGAGCGCGTCGAGAGCGACGGCGGTGACGCCAGGGCCAAGCTGCGGCGGCTGTTCGCGCTCGGCTCCTCCGGCGTCGTGGCGGTCGACCTCGCGGTCCGCGACTGGTCCCGGCGCGAGCCCGCTGTCGCCGAGCGCCTCCAGCGCATCGACAACCGCCGCATGGATTACCTGCGCTCGCTGTTCGGCGCCTTCTGCCCAGACTCAGATGAGGTAGAGGCGCGCTGCATGCTCTACCACTCGCTCCTGGTCGGCATTCACTTCATCGCCGCCGACCACGGCCAGCTCAGCCGCGCAGATGTGCTCGAGCTGACCCTCAGGCAGCTCGAGGCCTAGTTCACCTGTTCGCGTAGGTCAGGTCAAAGCCGAATCGGCTTTGTAGCGCATTGTGTGCAAGCCTGGTAGGCTTGCTGCCCATTGATGGGTCGCGCAGCCCTCGGTCCTGTCCCTCCTCTGGACCGGGGGCGCGCATCTCTTCCCGGCGCGGCGCCCGCGTCGCCGCCGTGCTCGATGCGATCAGACAAGCTCCCGCCGTGGCATCCTCCCGCGGATGCCACGAATCACGACACCCGAAGGCGTGGAGCTCGAGTACGAGACCGCCGGCTCCGCGGCTGACCCACCGCTGCTGCTCGTGATGGGCTTCGGCGCTCAGCTGATCGCCTGGCCGCGAGCGTTCTGTGAGCGTCTTGCCTCCGGCGGACGGCTTGTGATCGCATTTGACAATCGCGACTGTGGACTCTCCTCGAAGCTTGACGGCCAGGGCGCTGAGCTCGGTGCGATTTTCGCCGCGGCGTCAGCCGGGGACCTCGACAAAGCCCGAGGGCTCTCCGCCTACACGCTCAGCACGATGGCCGATGATGGCTTTGCCTTGCTCACGGCGCTGGGGATTGAGCAGGCGCACATCGTCGGAGCGTCGATGGGTGGCATGATCGCCCAGACGATGGCGATCGGGCGGCCGGAGCGCGTCGTGACGCTCACCTCGATGATGTCGACTACGGGGGAGCCTGAGTTCGGGCGGTCCAGCCCGGAGGCGACGCAGGCGCTCCTGACCCCGGCGCCAGGTGACCGCGAAGGCTACGTCGACGCAGCGGCTGAGCAGGCGCTGATCTGGAGATCGAAAAGGTACCCCGACGTTCCCGGAGCTCGCCGGCTGGCTGCTGAAAGCTACGACCGCTGCTACTACCCCGAGGGCGCGAACCGCCAGCTCGGAGCGATAGTCGCCAGCGGATCGCGCGCCGAGGGATTGCGGCACCTACAGGTTCCTACGTTGGTCATTCACGGCCTCGATGACACCCTGATAGCGCCGAGCGGCGGCGAGCGCACCGCAGCGCTCGTTCCAGGAGCTCGCCTGCTGCTGCTCGAGGATATGGGTCACGACCGGCCCGAGCCGCTCTGGCCGCAGTTATGTGAGGCGATCCTCCAACACACCAACCCACAACTTCAGGAGTGACGATGAGCGACTCTCCCACCGAGGGAATCAAGACTGTGCTGCATCCCGTCTCAGACCTCGCAACGGCCAAGGCGGTGTACGCCGCCCTGCTCGGCGTACCGCCGCTCGCCGACGAGTCCTACTACGTGGGCTTCGAGGCCGGGGGCCAGCACATCGGGCTGTTGCCGGGCGGCGGACCGCAGGGAATGACCTCACCGGTGACCTACTGGCAAGTGCCGGACATCGAGGCGAAGCTGGCCGAGGTGACAGCCGCGGGTGCCACCGTGAAGGAGCCCCCGCGCGAGGTCGGTGGCGGCCGCCTGGTCGCCACCGTCACCGACCCCGATGGCAATGTCCTCGGTCTGCTTCAGGACCCGTGAGCGGTGATTCTGTACGAGCCGTAGGCCGTCGTCGGCAACACTCGATCTTGCATGCCGGCGCGTCAGGCCGCGGTAGGCGATCCGAACCAGGTGGTCAGCGCTTCAGGCAGTCCGACGTGGGTTCGGTCTCCGACCCAGGCAACGTATCCGTCGGGGCGGATCAACACAGCGATTGGAGCGGTGACCGCGCCAAGCACGGGAAGCTCCCAGGGGCCGACGTGTTCAGCATCGATCGGCCGGACTCGGTCAGCCCATGGAGTGATCTCAAAGCCGCCGGGCTCGCCGACGTTGAGCAGCACCGGCTTGGCGCCGTGCAGCAGCTCGAAGACTCGGAGCGGGCCGTCGGCGCTCACGAGGTCCAGATCGGGCATGCGGCGTCCGAGCAGCGGATGTCCCTCGCCGAGGTCGTAATGAATGTCCAGCCCGGAGATGATCCCGGCGAGCCGTTTGCGAGGCTCGTCCATGCTCGCCAGCTCTGAGACCACATCGACCAGGGCCTTCGTGTGCTCGTCCTGGCGCTGGAGCGCGCCCTGAGCCATCGTGTACTTGAGCGCGCGGGCAGCGACGGGGTGGCGCTCGTCTTGATATGTGTCCAGGAGGCTCTCCGGGGAGGTCCCGTTGACCACCTGAGCCAGCTTCCAGCCCAGATTCACGGCATCCTGCACGCCAAGGCTGACGCCCTGTCCACCGGCCGGGTAATGCACGTGCGCCGAGTCGCCGGCGAGCAGGACTCGTTCCGCGCGGTAGGCCGCTGCCTGACGCGTCATGTCGGTGAACCTGGAGATCCACGTGGGATTGTGGATCCCGTAGTCGGTGCCGTAGACAGTGATGAGCGCCTCGCTCAGGTCGCGCAGGGTCGGCTCGCTGCTGGGGCCGAGCTGCTGCTCGGTCACCATGACCCGCACCGGCCCCCCATCCATGTAGACCACCTCGCCGTCGCGGATCTCGTACTCCAACCTGCCGAGGGCGTGGACGCCGATGGCGTCGCGGCGGGTGCCCAGCGGCGGTTCCTCGGTCATCTCGACCTCGGCGATCAGGTTGCTCCTCGTCGGATCCCACCCCGAGAACTCGATGCCGGCTGCTTTACGGATGACGCTGCGTCCTCCGTCGCACCCGACGAGATACTGCGCCCGCAGCGACTGCCCGTCGGCCAGCTCGACGTCGACGCCGGTGTCGTCCTGCGCGAAGCCCGTTACCTCAGATCCGTAATAGATGCGCACTGGCAGCTCGGCGATCCAGGCGGCCATGATCCGCTCGATCTGGTTCTGCCAGATCCCGAGCGAATATGGATGACGTGTCGGGAAGTCGCTCATGTCCAACACGGTCGCGCCGAACGTCGCGACCTGAGCCACGTGGCCCTCCGCGAGGAACCGATCAGCGACCCCACGCTGATCCAGCACCTCGATCGTCCGCGAGTGAAAACCGCCGGCCCGTGAGCCGACGAGCACGTGATCGGGACGCCGCTCGACGACCGCGACGTCGACCTTCGCCAAGGCCAACTCAGCCGCCAGCATCATCCCCGCCGGACCGCCTCCCGCGATCACCACCGCATGCTCGGTCATAGCCACGCTCCGATCTTGTTCATCCGCGGGCCGGAAATAGCTCACCCCGCGGGCAGGTATCGTCGCGCCGCCACATACTCCGCGCCTCGCGCCGCGAGCGGAATGATCCGCACCGCGCTGGCCGAGTTCGGCGACTCGATGATCAGTCCGCCGCCCACGTACATGGCGACGTGGGTAATCGTCCGTGATGGCGGATCGGTGGCGAAGAAGACCAGGTCGCCCGGCTCGAGCGCCTTCTTGGCCACTGGCGAGCCGGCCTCGGCCTGCTGCGCCGCGTCGCGCGGCAGCAGGATTCCGAACGCTCCGTAGACGCTGTAGGTCAGGCCCGAACAGTCGAACCCGAACGCTGAGGTGCCCGCCCACAGGTAGCGCACGCCGAGGAACTGCTCGGCGGCGGCCACGAGCTCGCCACCCGTGGGCGGCGAGCCCGGCTTGCCCGTCGAGCGGATCGTGACCGCCGCGCGCGTCAGCAGCGCGTCGGTCCCGGTCGGAGTCTGCACGAGGACCCAGGCCCCGGCCTGAGCGAGCACCGGCAGCCGGGTGTTGAAGCTGAGCAGCTCCAGACGGCCGCCGGGGGTGTCCGTCGGCGTGGCCTGCAGCAACCAGGTCGAGGCCTCCTTGACGACGGCCACGGCCGGCGGGCTCGGTGGCGTTGCGGTGGACGTCGACGGAGTCGCGGGCTCCATCACGAGCTGACGCGCGGGAAGCCAGCCCGGGTAGCTGAGGCGGTTCGGCGTCGCCTGGTTCGTGAGCGAGACCTCATCCCACGCGCCCCGCCGCGCCCGCACGAGCACCTGTTGCCCGTACAGCGCCTGTGTGTCCAGACGGCCCACGAGCCAGAGCCGCTGTTCGGTCCCCATCGAGCTCAGCCAGACGTTCAGGCGAACCGGGTTGGCGAGCGAAGGGCGATCGAGCGCTCGGGTCCGATCCGGCGCCAGCCACAGCGTCGCGACGGCCACGTCCACCAGCGCGTATCGAGGGCTCGCCGCCGGTGCAGTCGTCGCCGGGGGAGCCACGACCGATCCCGCCACGCCGGCCGGCACCACGCCGATGCCGGCTGTGAGGTCCGTCGGCGCCGCGCGGGCGGCCACCGATGCGACGAGTACAGCGACCGCCGCCAGGGCCGCCACGATCGAATGCCGCGACATCACGCTCCCGACAAGCTAGCTCTCGCTGATCGTGCTCGTCGAGAGTGAGTCGGGATCCTCGATCGTGTAGTGCCGCAATGTCCGCCGCACGTGATCGGGGATCGCGGCCTTCTCGCCGAGGCGGTCGGCGCGCACGAAGATATGGACGATGCGACCGTCGACCAGCATGACCCCGTCCCGCGTGATCCTGATCGCGGACGCCATCGACGTGTTGCCAAGGCGCTCGATCTCAAGCACGATCTCGAGTTCCTCGTCGAAGCGCGCGGGGGCGAGGAAGCGCGCACCCGTCTCGGCGACCACCAGGTCGAGGCCGTCGGCTGTGAGCGCGTCGGAGGAGCCGAATGCCTCGCGCCACAGCTCCGTCAGGGTGACGTCGAAGTAGACGAAATAGTTGGCGTTGAAGACATGGCCCTGGGAGTCGCACTCGTTGTAGCGAACGCGCAGGCGGTGGACGAACGGGGGCATCGCTAGACCGCACGCTCAAGCAGCGTGGGCGCGGCGCGCAGGTTGTGCTTCGCTGCCACTTGCATGACTGTCGCAAAACATACGCTGGTCATGACCGAGCTCTTGACTTTCTTGGCGGATAGGCGAACGATGATCACCGTGGAGCAGGACGGCGTGGGTACCGACGAGTGGGTCCAATCAGGCCGCTGGCCGGCGGGGTTCGAGCGCACGCGGCCCGCGTCCAGGATCGTGCTGCGCACGTTGCTGGTGGCGGATGTAGGCCTGCTGCTCGCGATCGGGACGCTGTTCGCGCTGTTCATGGAGCGCCCAGCCGGATTCGTGTTCGCGGGATGCTGCTGGACACTGGCCGCGGTGCTCATAAACGCTGCGAGCGTTGCCCGCCGGCTGGCGCGGCGCAACGACCAATCGCTGGCGGCCGCAGCGCCGACATCACAGATGCCGGCCCAGCGCGGATCTGACGCAGGGGCCCGGGCGGCGTGAGGAGACTTCTGCTCGGGGCGCTTTTGGCGTCGATGACGCTCCCCGCCTCCGCTTCAGCGGCTCACCGGAGCCCGCCGAAAATCCCGGTCTGCTCAGCCTTGTCGCGCACCGCGATCGCGAAGGACCTGGGTTTCGCGCCGCTGGTGCTCGAGACGAGGATCAGCCACAACTGCACTTTTTCGGCCGAGAGTCCCGGGCAGTACCTACAGGCGCTTTCAATCCAGATCATTCCCTGGAGCGGGAGCGCGTTCACCCTGGCCGAAAGCGACGCTGTGGAGTCGGCCGAGAAAGAACCCGGCGCGGTATTCGACGTGGTCAACAAAGGATTGAAGGTCGGCAAGAGGGCGTTCTTCGTCGTCGGCATGATGACGAGCCGCTCGCTGGAACCATGTGGATCTGAAAACGCACCGGCGCCGGAGCCGCTGGAAGTGCGCACCGGCCCAATCTGTGCCGGCGAGCCCACGCTCACGCACATCAGCGTGACCGGATACGGACGCTCGCCCAGCGGCGCCGAGCCGATGGTGTCGGTCGCCGCCGCCGCCGAGCAGGGCCACGTCACGTTGATAAGCGTGATCAACCTGGTCAAGTACATAATCTCCGGCAAGATCCACTAGAGTTCGCCACCAACCGCGGAGAGGTCCGCTCCACAAATGGCTGTACTGATCGTCGTCATCGTCATCGTTGTACTCCTCGCAGTCGGCCTGTGGGCGGGGTACAACGGCCTCGTCAAAAAGCGCAACCGGACCCAGGAAGCCTGGTCGCAGATCGACGTCGAGCTCAAGCGCCGCCACGACCTGATCCCCAACCTGGTCTCGACGGTGCAGGGTTACGCGACGCACGAGAAAGGGACCTTCGAAGCGGTCACCCAGGCCCGGGCCAACGCGGTCACCGCGGGCGCGACGGGCGATCCAAGTCAGATCGCCCCCGCTGAGAACGCTCTCTCCGGGGCGCTGCGCTCGCTGTTCGCGGTCGCCGAGAACTACCCGCAGCTACGGGCGGTCGAGAGCTTCCTGCAGCTACAGGAGACGCTGACCGCGACCGAGGACAAGATCGAGTACGCCCGGCGCTACTACAACACCAGCGCGCGCGACTACAACATCGCGCTGCAGTCATTCCCCCGCAATCTGATCGCGGGGCCGTTCGGCTTCAAGGGCGTGGCGTTCTTCGCCGTCGACGAGGCCGACCGCGCCGTACCCGAGGTGAGCTTCGCCGGTTCCGGTCCGGCCGTCGCCGGCGCAGCAGGGGCGCCGGCCGTCGGCCCGCCTCCCGCCGGCCCCGAGGGGCTTCCGCCCTCCGGCGGCGCTTCTTCGGGTCCTCCGCCCGCCGGCTGAGACACTTCCTCTCCCAGCCTGAGGCTCAGACAGACTGGCCCGAGGCGATCTTTTCAAGTGCAGCGATACGGTCCTCGATCGGAGGGTGGGTGTCGTAAAGGTGGTGGTACCAGGCATCGTGGTGCTGCAGGGGGTCATCGATGCACATCGCCGAGGTGGCGTGGTTCATGTTCTTGAACGGCTTGTCGTTCTGCTGCAGCTTCTTCAGTGCGCCCAGCAGCCCCGCCGGGTTGCGGGTCAGCTCGACACCGCTCACATCGGCCAACGACTCGCGCCGGCGTGAGAGCGAGAGGCGAATGAGCGGACCGAAGATGAAGCCGACTATCGCGAGCAGCGCGGCCGCGGCGTACAGCACGAGCACGAGCTGGTTGCCGTTCCTGCCGCCGCCCCGCCCAAGTGAGGAGAAGAACGCGCTGCGCCACAGAATGCTGGCCAGCAGGGCGGCGATGCCGATCATCGTTCCCACCACCAGCAGGAGACGGATGTCGTGGTTCTTGATGTGGCTCATCTCGTGGCTGGCGACGCCTTCGAGCTCCTCGCGGTTCATGATCGCGAGCAGTCCCGAGGTGAAGGTTATGGCTGCCTTATCCGGGCTGAGCCCGGTGGCAAACGCATTGGGCGAGGGGTCGTCGATCACATAGACCGTGGGCTTGGGAATCCCCTCGCCGATCGCCAGTGCCTCCACCAGGTTGTTCAACTGCTGGTACTGGGCTGGGTCGGCCGGCACGGCCCCCGAAACGCGGAGCACCAGCCCGGCTCCCGCGTTCAGGGAGTAGACGATCCCGCCGAAGGCCAGCACAGCACCGATCGCAACGCCGATGATGACCGGGCCCCAGCCGTAGCTTGTCTGCGGGGCAGTTTCGACGCCCGGGGTCATCGCCGGGTGGGCAACGGCTTTGAAGAGGAAGCCCACGGCGGCTCCGATCGCAAGCCAGATCACGAAGAACATCACGACCACGATGACGGTGCGTCGCTTGTTGGCGGCGATCTGGCTGTACACGCATCGGATCCTACGCCACCGCGCTGTCGCGACTGCGGCCTGGCCGAGGACGGTCACGCTCCTGCTCACACAGCGCTGAGCGCAATCCAGCGGTCCGAGCGGGGAGGCGGCCCGCGGCCAAATACACTCCACAGGTGACCTTGGTCCTGTTGACAGGCGCGACCCGTGGCATCGGTCAGGCTGCAGCGGTCGAGATCGCCTCGCAGGGCGCCGAGGTCGCGCTCGTCGGACGCGATGCCGAGCGGGTGAGCGCTGTCGCCTCAGAAGCCAGGGCGACCGGAGGGGGTGCTCCCGTGCACGAGCACGTCGCCGACCTCACGCTGATGGCCGACGTTCGAGCCCTGGGCGATGAAGTCAGGACGAACTATGAGCACATCGACGTGTTGGCCAACAATGCCGGCGCCGTGTTCGCCTCGCGCAGGGAGACATCGGAGGGCTTTGAGCAGACGTTTGCTCTAAACCATCTCGCGCCGTTCCTGCTGACCAACCTGCTGCGCGATCGCCTTGCGGGCGGGCGGGTTGTAACGACGGCGTCCGGAGCGCACAAAGCCGGACACCTGGACCTCGATGACCTGCAGTCCGAGCGCTCTTACTCCGCGATGCGCGTATACGGCACCTCGAAGCTATGCAACATCCTGTTCACGCGCGAGCTGGCGAAGCGCGCGCCCGAGCTTCACGCCAACTGCTTTCATCCCGGCGTCGTGCGCACGGGCTTCGGCAAGAACGAAAATGGACTCTTGAGGGTCATGACCACCATCGGCGGGCCGTTCCTTCGCTCGCCGCAACGCGGCGCCCGCTCGCTCGTCTGGCTTGCCCTGTCCCCGGAGGCCGTCGCTCTGGACGGAGCCTATGTCTACGACGAGAAGGTCGCCCAGCCGGACGCCGAGGCGCAGGACGAGTCGCTCGCCGAGGGGCTGTGGGAACGCAGTGCTCAGCTGGTCGGCCTGTCCGCCGCGCCCGCCTGAACTCTCGGCGTGTGCCGCAACTGCCGGCGACGGACAACGTCCGGGGTAATCCCAGTAATGTTGATAGACTTAGTAGACAATCGCCTTCGGCCTCGTACGAGGACCATCATCGACTCCCGAGAACGGACACCCCACCATGAACACCCTTGGCACGAAGACCTTTACCAAGCAGCAGCGCGGTCGCATCCATCCGCCCCCGTCGGGCTACATCGTCACCAGCGCGAAGGGTCACCAGCTCCTCGTGCGGCGACCCGACGGACGGCCGACGCGGATCCGACCGAGCGGACGCCTCGTAGCGACCGACCGCGTCGAGAGCGTCCAGTCTTACCTGCACATCCCCGCCGGCTAGCGTCCTGCCCAGCCCCTGCGTAGCCGGGGCGTAGACGCGGCCCGTTCGAGCACCCGTGTGGCACGGGTGCTCTAGGATGGGCGGACCCTCCCGGCTCATGCCCGTGAAGATTGCAGACACCGCCCACAACGAGGGGACGTCGGCGTTCGCGCAGGCGGCCCAGCTGGAGCTGCGCGACGTCAGCAAGCGCTATCCCGGCCAGCGCGAGGCGGCGATCGGCGATCTGTCGTTGACGGTGCCGGCCGGCGAGGTATGCGTGCTCGTGGGGCCCTCCGGCTCGGGCAAGACGACCGCGATGCGCCTGATCAACAGGCTGATCCCGCTGAGCGGCGGCGACATCCTGATCGGCGGGCGCAGCGTGCTGGAGCGCGAGCCGCGAGAGTTGCGCCGCGAGATCGGCTATGTGATCCAGCAGGTCGGGCTGTTCCCCCATCTGACCGTCGGCGAGAACATCGCAACCGTGCCGCGACTGCTGGGCTGGGACAAGCAGCGCATCGCGGGGCGCGTGCACGAGCTGTTGGCGCTGATCGGTCTCGACCCTGAGGAGATGGCCAAACGCTACCCCGCACAGCTCTCGGGGGGACAGCGCCAGCGCGTCGGTGTCGCGCGTGCGCTCGCCGCGGACCCGCCGCTGATGCTGATGGACGAGCCGTTCGGCGCCATCGACCCGATCAACCGCGCGCGGCTGCAGGACGAGTTCCTCGCGCTACAGCGGCAGGTGCGCAAGACGATCGTGTTCGTCACACACGACATCGACGAGGCGATCAAGATGGGCGACCGCATCGCGATCCTGCGCGAGGGTGGCGTGCTCGCGCAGTACGACACCCCCGGCGAGATCCTCACGCGCCCCGCCGACGAGTTCGTCGCGCAGTTCGTCGGCGCCGACCGCGCGCTCAAGCGCCTGTCGCTGACGACGCTCGCCCCGGACGAAGAC
>Ga0209038_10000287_pt1 | contig 16287 bp, 17 predicted proteins | sample BogFormECP03_OM3_FD_188237 | JGI IMG/M metagenome (GOLD analysis project Ga0209038, IMG submission 188237) | Bog forest soil microbial communities from Calvert Island, British Columbia, Canada - ECP03_OM3 (SPAdes) (version 2) | ecosystem: Environmental > Aquatic > Freshwater > Wetlands > Bog ...
GCGTACTTCGTCTGCGTCAAGCGTGGCAAGCGCGAGATCATTCAACCGCCGGGGTGCGCACGACACGGCCACGCTGAGACCCCGAACCGAAACCATCGCGCAGGCATTCCGGCCTTGCACGGTGTACGTGGTGAATACCCGCTCTCGACCGTCCACAGCGACCTTGGTCTTGCCTCGCTCGATGGTGAGCGGAAACCTCGGCGGTGTCTCCCACCATCTCGGGCCGCGAATGCCCCCAAAGAGGAGGTCGTGGAGAATGGTTGTGATCCGGTCGGGCCAAAGGCCGACCTGCACGACGATCTCCTCTTTGCGGGGTCCGGTCGAGAATGCGAGTGCGAGCTGCGAGGGCTGGCCGTTATACGCTCCACAGCCGGCCGGTCGGACCTCGACAATGTTCTCGGGGACAACCGGACCATAAATGCGACCGTCGAACGCCTGCAGGTACTCGTCAGCCGTGGGACGCTCGGGCACAGCGGTTAGGGTAGCTCCCCAGCGGTCGGCCGCTTGAGGGAGGGTGCCGGCCTGAGCGAGCATGCTGTCTCCCGACCGACAGCCGAGGGTCGCCCGGCCCGGCAAATTGGCCGAGCTAGGGCGTGACGACGAGCTTGCCGCGTGTGTGAGTTTCGGCGAAGTCCACGAATGCCTGGGGGGCGTTCTCGAGCATGTAGACGCCGCCGATCTCGACATCGAGCACGCCGGCGGCCACTCGGGCGGCCAGCTGATCGAGGTCTCCATCCTCGCGGCTTGCGCTGAGGCCGGTGTAGGTCACGGTGATGTCCTCGCGTCCCAGCCCGGCCGCATCCGGGCCGCCCAGCGGTGAGACGAGCCGCCCGCCGGGACGGACCGCGCGGGCGCTCGCTGCGAGAGCTGGGCCCATGTTGACGAGGTCGAACACCACGTTGACGCCGTCGAGGTGACGACTCAGCGTCTCCTCGGCCGCATCGCTGCTCTTGTAGTCGAGCGTCTCAGTGGCGCCGAGACCAAGCACATACTCACTGTCCTCGGGTATTGCGGTCGCCAGTACGAGGGCACCGTCGCGCGCCGCGAGCTGGACCACGAACATGCCGATGCCACCGGTCGCGCCGATCACGAGCACGGTCGACCCGGCCTGGAGGCTAACGGCGCGCAGGAGCGACACGGCGGTCAGCCCGGCCTCGGGGATCGCGGCCGCGCGGACGGCATCGAGCTCGCCGGGGCGCGCGGCGAGATATGGACCATCGGATATCAGCGCATATTCGGCGATCGTTCCGGGCGTCTGGCCGAAGAAGCCAAACACCTCCTCGCCTCCGGCGAAGCGCGTCACCTCAGCGCCCACCGCGGCGATCGTCCCGGCGCCGTCCATGCCCGGTATGTAAGGAAATTGGATCGGACTGAAGTCGCGGGTGGCGCCGGTCACGAGCTTCACGTCGAACGGGTTCAGCGCGGCTGCCTCGACGGCGATGAGTACCTCCCCGGGTCCGGGATCGGGATCGGGCACCTCGGTCACGGTGAGCTGTGACGGCGGTCCGTAGTCGTTCGCAACGAGCGCCTTCATGTTGCCTCCTCGCCGTTGTCGTGGCCTGGGCGAGTCGGATCAGCGACGCGTCCCACAATGAGGGTAGGACTCCTTTGAGTGGCCTCCAGGGGCTATCCGTCCGCGAGCTCGCGTGCCCGGCGCAGGACCTCGTCGATCATCGGCTCGGTCAGCCTGCCCGTGAAGGTGTTCTGCTGGCTCGGGTGGAAGCAGCCGATCAGCGTGTATCGCTCACCGCACAGCTTGGCACCGTGGCCGAAGCGCGGCCGCGGCGAGGGCGGTGTAGCGCCGGTCTCGCTCACCGTGGCAAGCAGGCGCAGGGCTGCGTCCCAGGCGAAGGCGCCCAGGCAGAGCACCACCCGCGCGTTCCTGAGCAGACCCAACTCACGCGTGCTCCAGGGAAGGCAGGCGTCGCGCTCGGCGGGCGTGGGTCGGTTGGCGGGCGGGGCGCAACGAACCGCCGCGGTGATCCACATGTCGGTCAGCGTCAACCCGTCATCGCGGCTGGTCGATGACGGCTGGCTGGCGAAGCCGGTGCGCCAGAGTGCGGCAAACAGGAAGTCGCCCGAGCGGTCGCCGGTGAACACCCGCCCGGTCCTGTTGGCTCCATGCGCCGCCGGCGCCAGACCGAGCGCAAGCACCCGGGCCAGCGGGTCGCCGAAGCCCGGCAGCGGGCGACCCCAGTACTCCTGCCCGGCGAATGCGGCACGACGCTCGCGGGCGACCTGCTCCCGCCAGGCGACCAGGCGGGGGCAGCGCCTACACTCGGCGATCTCCTCGGCGAGGGCCGAGAGGGCGGTTGGACTTCGCGATCCCACAGGGCAGTAGTAGCATCGCTCGGGAGATGCCCATGTGGATGTTGATCGTGCTGCTCGCGGCCCTGATCAAGCTCCCAATCGCGGGGCTGATGCTGTGGATCCCGTTTCGCAACGACGAGGCGATGCGAATCCCGGAGGGGCCTGAGCCTCCCGACGATGATGGCGGCTCAAAGACGCTTCCGGGCGGGCCGAGCGATCCTCACCCGCGGATGCCCCTCCCCCGCTTTCCGCGTCGCGGACCACACGGCACTCCCGCGCCGCCTGCGCCCAGAAGGGTGCGCACGGCGGTGGTTGCCAAGCGCTACACAGGAATCTCCCACTGAGGAGACTCGCGAGATCCGGCTAGCGGTTGCGCTTGCGCTGTCGGCGAGCGGCCTTTGCTTTCGCCCGCCGCTGCTGCAGCCTGGCTGCCGAGTCGCGTGCGGCGCTGCCTTCGGCAAACTGACCCTCCGGCACGGGAGCGACCCGCCGCGCGTCTCGCATGATCAAGTAGGCGATCCCGACCAGCAGCGCAATCGCAGCGACCAACGCGAGGATGATGACCGTGCTGGAGTTGGAGCTGCTTTCCGTTTTGGCGGTCGTGGTGGTAGTTGGGGTCGTCGTGGTTTCCTGCCCACGCTGGGTCAGTTCGCTGAGCGCATTGCCCCCGCCGAGTCCGGCGGATATGGCCACAGGGGCATTGGCCCCCGCGAGCGTCAGTGCGAGGACCGCGCACAGGCATAACGTCGCCGCGCGTTTGCAGCGAAATTGCAGGCGATCAGGGGCCACGTGGCGAGCATACCGCGTGAGGCACGGGCGATCAGGGCGACGCCCGGCACGTGCTCAACCCCGGCGCAGGGGGTGCTCAAACCATAGAATGCCCGCCGATGGCTCCGAAACAGCGGCAGATCCGGATCGAGCAGCGTGGCGGCCTCGAGGCCATTCAGGCGCTCGAACAGCGCTCCGACGAGGAGCTCGAGGGCGAGACCAAGTACAAGTCGGCCGCGATGGCGATCCTCGGTGCGCGCGCGTCCGAGCGCTTCGATGCCGAGGCCGCCCGCGCCTACTTCCAGCGTGCGATCGCCGCTGCCCGTCCGCAGGAGCGGATGCAGATCAGGCGCATGGCCGACGCGTCGCTCGCGCTGGCTGAACGCCGAGCTGGGGACCTCAAGGACGCTGTCGAGCGCCTCGGTCAGGAGCCACCGAGCGGTCGCCAGATGCTGGCCCTGCGCGCAATGGGGCTGCTCGTCCCCCCGGCCTCCGCGGGAATCCTCGCGCGCCTGCGCGGTGTGCTTCTGATTCTGGTCTTGATCGTCGTTCTGCTCGCCATCGGCCTGGGGATCGTCGAGCTCGTCTCGCTGCCCTTCGGTGGGATCGGACTCGCGCCGGGAATCCTGCTGGGGCTGTTCGTGGTGATCGCCGTGCTCGCCGTGATCGCCGCCGTCGGGCGGCGCCGGCGTGACCGCGCCAAGGCCAAGACCCCCGGGCGCTAGCTGGTCCCGCGGCGTGCCCGCGTCGCCGCGGCGACGTGGGCAACGTTCGTGCCCAGGACGTCGTCCCCCGGAGCGCGCGCCGCGGGACAATACCCTTGCGTCGTGTCCCACCCTGTCTGCCTGATCGTCAACCCCTCCGCCGGTGGCGGCAAGGCCGGACGTCTTGCGCCGGTCGTCGAGACGGCACTGCGCGCGCGCGGCTTGACGGTCCGCCGCTGCGATACCCGCAACCTTGCGCATGCGCGCGAGCTCGGCGGTGAGGCCGTCAGCGGCGGCCAGACGGTTGTGGCGCTGAGCGGCGACGGCATGGTCGGTGCGCTCGCCGATGCCCTCAGGGATCTGCCGGGAGCCGTTCTGGGGGTGATCCCCGGCGGCCGCGGGAACGATCTGGCGCGCGTCCTCGGGATACCGGATGACCCCGAGGCCGCGGCGGGGATCATCGCCGACGGGCATGCCCGGCCCGTCGATCTGGGGATGGTGGAAGATCACGGCCCCGAGGATCGCGGTCAGGCTTTCGTGGGGATCGCCTCGGTCGGCTTCGACAGTGACGCCAACCGCATCGCCAACGAGGCTCCGCCCTGGCTCGGGGGGCTCGTGTACGCGTACGGGGCGCTCAGGGCCCTCGTCTCGTGGGTTCCCGCTCGCTTCGAGCTCGAGCTCGACCCGCCGGGCGAGCGCATCAGCTTCACGGGCTACTCGATCGGCGCCTGCAACTCGAAGGACTACGGCGGTGGCATGCGCGCGGCGCCGGACGCGATGCTCGATGACGGTCTCCTGGATGTGGTGATATGCGAAAACGTGGGCAAGCTCAGGTTCCTGACCAGGATCCTCCCGAAGGTGTTCAGCGGAACCCATGTGCAGGAGGCCAGCGTGAGCGTCTTTCGCGCGCGCGAGGTGTCCATCAGCGCCGATCGCAAGTTCATGATGTACGCGGACGGCGATCCGATCGGCGAGCTGCCGGTGCGCGTGAGAGCGCTTCGGGGTGCGATCACGATGCTGGTTCCGCGCGAGGGCGGCGAGCATTCGCCCTTCTCGGCGGGTCCACCCCAGCCCGCCACGTCGGGCAGCTGATGGCGGGCACCTCCGCGTCCAAGCTCGCGCTGGCCCGAGCCGTGGGGACGATCTCGCGCCAGCGGGGCGGCGGCGGCACGAGTGCCCCGGGCAAGCTGCTGATGAGGCTCTCACCGAATGCCATCGGTGACCTCGGCTCCCGCCTTCGGCGCGGGAGCGTGCTGATCTCTGCCACCAACGGCAAGACGACGACCGCGGCGATGGCGGCAAGCATCCTCGAGCAGGCCGGGGTGCCGCTGGTCTACAACCGGGCGGGGGCGAACATGGCCGGTGGAATCGCCACGACGCTGCTGTCCGCGGCTCGTCCGCATGGGGGCATGTCGGGCGAGCTGGGGCTGTTCGAGGTGGACGAGCTGTGGCTGGAGGGGGTCGCCGCGCAGCTGCACCCCCGCATGGTGCTGCTCGGCAACCTGTTCCGAGACCAGCTCGATCGCTACGGGGAGCTCGAGGCGATCGCCGAGAGCTGGGAGCACGCCTTTGGTGACGACCCGGCACCGTCGCGGCCTGCACCGGCACCGACGAACGGTGGGCCACCGCAGCTGATCCTGAACGCCGACGATCCGCTGACCGCCGACCTCGGCCGCGAGCGCCCCGGCGTTCTCTACTTCGGCGTGGAGGATGACTCGCTGGCGCTCCCCGGAATGGCGCATGCCGCTGACGCAAAGCACTGTCGCCGCTGCGGCGCGCCCTATGTGTTCGAGGTCGTCTACCTCGGCCACCTCGGCCACTACCGCTGTCCGAGCTGTGGTCGGCAGAGGCCCGAACCGGCGGTGATCGCCAAGGACGTGACGCTTGAAGGGGTGCGTGGAGCCCGCTTCACGCTGCGCACGCCTGCCGGCGAGGCACAGGTCGGCCTGAGGCTGCCCGGCCTCTACAACGTCTACAACGCGCTCGCCGCGGCCGCCCTGGCGAGCGCTCTGGAGGTGGGGCTGGACAGCATCGTCGCGGGCCTTCAGGGCACCGAGGCAGCGTTCGGTCGCGCCGAGACGGTCACCCTCTCGCTCGGAGAGGCGCGACGTGAGCTGCAGATTCTGCTCGTGAAGAACCCCGCCGGCGCCAACGAGGTGCTGCGCACGCTCGCGCTCGAGCCCGGCGAGCACGACCTGCTGGCGGTGCTCAACGACAACATCGCCGACGGGCGCGATGTCTCATGGATCTGGGACGCCGACTTCGAGCTACTCGCCGGGCGGGTGCGCCGCGCGACCTGCAGCGGCAGCCGCGCGCCGGAGATGGCCGTGCGCCTGAAGTACGCGGGGATCGACCCGGGAAGGATCAGCGTGCAGCCCGACCTCGGCCTGGCCCTCGCCCGGGCGGCCGTAGACCGGCCCGAGCCGGACACCCCCCTGTATGCGCTTCCGACCTACACGGCGATGCTCGCCCTGCGCGAGCTCCTCGTAGCCCGCGGAGAGGCGCGGAGCGCATGGTCGTGAGCTCCGCAGCGGTGATCTGGCACGACCTCGAGTGCGGCGCCTACGCCGCCGATCTGCCGCTCTGGAGGGAGCTCGCCATGCGCTCGGCAGCCGGCGGCGAGCCCGCACGGGTCCTGGACGTGGGCGCGGGCACCGGGAGGGTGGCGCTCAACCTCGCCCGTGCCGGCCACCACGTGACGGCGCTCGACCTCGACGCCGAGCTGTTGGACGCCCTGCGCGAACGCATCGGCGAGCACGAGGTCGAGACGCTGTGTGCGGATGCACGCACGTTCGATCTGCGCGGCGAGGATTTCGACCTGTGCCTGATGCCCATGCAGACCGTCCAGTTGCTCGGCGGCTCGGCCGCTCGGACCGAGTTCCTGCGCCGCGCGCGTGCGCACCTGCGCCCCGGCGGCCTACTCGCTGCCTCGATCATCACGGCCGTTGAGCCGTTCGATCGCGCCCACGGTGACCCGGCCCCCTCGCCGGAGGTCGCCCGCGTGAACGGCGCGATCTACGAGACCCGTGCCGTCCGCGTGTCCGTGCTGCAGGAGAGCGTGCTGATCGAACGCGAGCGGCGCATCCACGGCGACGGCGGACCCGTACGCGATGTCATCGAGCTCGACCGCGTGACCGCGTATGAGCTGGAGCGCGAGGCGATCGAGGCGGGCCTGCGTCCCGAGCGCGCCCGCGAGCTTCGTCCCACGCGGGACCACGTGGGAAGCACGGTGGTGATCCTGCGTGCCTGAAGCCGTCGCCTCCCCGGGGACCGGCCGCGTACTGCGCGTGTGCGCGCTGTACCCCGACCTCATGAACATCTACGCCGACCGAGGCAACCTGCTCGTGCTCGAGCGACGCTGCCGCTGGAGGGGGATCGGCTTCGAGCTGGCGGCGAGCGGGCTCGGCGAGTCGCTGGATCCCGCCGCCCACGAGCTCTTCTACCTGGGCGGGGGTCAGGACCGCGACCAGCGCTTGTGCGCGGATGACCTGCTCGAGCGCAAGCGCGATTCGCTGCATGCCGGCGCGCGGCGCGGCGCGGTGGTACTCGGCGTGTGCGGTGGCTACCAGCTGCTCGGCCACTCATACACGCTCGGCGAGGAGCGGATCCAGGGTGTGGAGCTCCTCGATGTGGAGACCGTGCGCGAGGACAGCGAGCGCCTGATCGGCAATGTCGCGATCGAGGTCTCACTCGGGCAGGAGGGAGCGCAGAGCGGGGATGCCGCCGCCCGCGGAGCGGCGCCCTGCGTCCTCGCCGGCTTTGAGAACCACGGCGGACGGACGTATCTCGGCTCAGGTGCAGACCCGCTCGGGCGGGTGCTCAAGGGCTATGGCAACGACGGCCGCAGCGGGATGGAGGGTGCGAGACGGGGCAACACGATCGGCACCTACCTGCACGGTCCCCTGCTGCCGAAGAACGCATGGTTCGCCGACTGGCTGATCGCCCGCGCGCTGGGGATCGAGCCCGACCAGCTGGCTCCGCTCGATGACGCTCTCGAGCGCGAGGCGCACCTCGGCGCGCGCCGTGCCGCCGGCGTCTGACAGCGGGTCGTGCTCATCGCAAACTCGGAGATCACGGTCCTCGCTCCGCCGCGCCGTGGCCTACGATTCCCGGCATCGATTTCTCTCAGTATCAGCGCCTCTCGCGCCGGACCGCCGAGTACCCGCGCGAGAGCTGGCTGGCCTACCCAGCGCTCGGACTGGCCGGCGAGGCCGGCGAGGTGGCCGAGCACGCCAAGAAGGTGATCCGTGACGACGACTGCGTCCTCACCGACGAGCGGCGTGCGGCGATGTCGAAGGAGCTCGGTGATGTGCTCTGGTACGTCGCGCAGCTGGCCAGCGAGCTAGAGCTCGACCTCGACGAGGTCGCCTCCGAGAACCTCGAGAAGCTGTTCTCCCGCCAGCGCCGTGGCGTGCTGTCGGGCAGCGGCGACGACCGCTAGAGCGCCGCCTCACCGCACCGCTGGGACACGCCAGCTAGCTGGTGTGTCAGACGCCAGGCCTCCTCATTGGCATGGGATCCTGCGCTGGCGAAGCTCCTCCCATGCCAATCCAGCGAGAGGAGCAACCGATGAATATCGCAGCCCGTGCCGCGAAATGGAGCGCGGCGAACTGGAAGAAGGCCACCTTCGGCTGGCTTGCGTTCGTCGTGGTCGCCACTGTCGCCGGCCAGGCGGTCGGTGGCGTGCGACTGACTGAATCTCAGCAGGGCAGCGGTGAATCCGCCCGCGCTGAGGCGACGCTCGTCCGTGCCGACCTGGACCGCGCGGCGAACGAGGTCGTGCTCGTGCGTAGCGACAAGCTGACGGTCGGCGACCCCGGCTTCGACCGGGTGATCGTGCGTGTGGTCAGCAGCGTCGCTGCGATGCCCGAGGTCGAGGGCGTGCGCTCGCCGCTTGCGCGCGCCGGGGCGGACCAGATCTCCAAGGACCGTCATTCTGCGCTCGTCCAGTTCTCGATGCGCGGCAACTCGGAAACCGCGGAAAACCGCGTCCAGCCGGTGCTGAACGCGGTCGCGCGCGTTCAGCGTCTGAGCCCCGGCTTCACGGTGGCGGAGTTCGGCGATGCGAGCGCGCAGCACGCGGCCAAACAGGCGACGAACGCCGGCCTCGACCGAGCGGCCACGCTGTCCCTGCCGATCACGTTCCTGATCATGCTGGTCGCCTTCGGCGCGTTCGTCGCCGCGGGAATTCCCGTGCTGCTCGGGTTTTCGGCCGTGCTCGGCTCGGGCGGCATCGCTGCCCTTGCGAGCCACCTTCTGCCTCAGTCAGAAGCGACGAGCTCGGTGATGCTGCTGATGGGCATGGCCGTGGGGGTCGACTATTCGCTCTTCTACCTGCGCCGCGAGCGCGAGGAGCGCCGTCAGGGCCACTCGAGTGGCGACGCTCTCCAGCGCGCTGCGGCGACCTCCGGGCGGGCGGTGCTCGTCTCCGGCGTGACCGTCCTGATCGCGATGGCCGGCATGCTGCTCACCGGCTCACAAGTGTTCGACTCGATCGGCCTCGGCACGATGCTGGTCGTGCTCGCCGCGATTGTCGGCTCACTGACGGTGCTCCCGGCGTTGCTCGGGCGGCTGGGGGACAACGTCGAGAAGGGGTCGCTCAGGCGTCTGCGCAGGACGCGTTCGAGCTCGCGCATCTGGGATGTCCTCTTGGGTCCGGTGCTGCGCTTTCCACGCCTCGCGGTCGCGCTGTCGACCTCCACGCTCCTCCTGCTCGCGCTGCCGCTGACCGGAATGCACACGAGCTTCCTCAGTGCCGGAGACTTGCCGCGCGGGTTGCCCATTGTTCACACCTACGCCGAGGTCCAGCGTGCCTTTCCGGGCTCCCCACAACCCGCGCAGGTGGTGGTCAGCGCAGCTGACGTGACGGCCCCGCCGGTGCAGCGGGCGCTCGCGCAGATGGAGCGGCGTCTGCTGGTGAGCGGCGAGGCGAGCGAGCCGATCAAGACAGTCGTCAACCGCGCGCACACGGTCGCCGAGATCGATATTCCTCAGCCGGGCAACGGACAGAACGGGGTTTCAATGAAGGCCCTCAGCACGCTGCGCGATCAGGTGCTGCCCGCGACGCTCGGACAGGTGCCCGGCGTCAGCTATGCCGTGGGCGGCGAGGCGGCGGGCACGAGCGACTTCAACCGGACGCTCAAGACGCACGCGCCGCTCGTGTTCGCGTTCGTGCTGGGGCTCGCGTTTCTGCTGCTGCTGATCAGCTTCCGTTCGATCGTCATCCCCGTCACCTCGATCGCGCTGAACCTCCTGTCGGTGGGCGCCGCGTACGGCGTGCTCGTGTGGGTGTTCCAGGACGGCCATCTCGAAGGCCTGCTCGACTTCCGCTCGAACGGCGCGGTCGTCGCCTGGCTGCCGTTGTTCCTGTTCTCGATCCTGTTTGGGCTCTCGATGGACTACCACGTGTTCATCGTCAGCCGTATCAAGGAGCTCCACGACCGCGGTGCGAGCACCGCCGACGCCGTATCTCGAGGGATCCGCGGCACGGCCGGAACCGTTACCGCGGCCGCCGCCGTGATGGTCGCCGTGTTCGCGATCTTCGCCTCGCTGCCTACGCTCGACATCAAGCAGCTCGGCGTCGGCCTGGCGGTCGCGGTGCTGATCGATGCCACGGTGATCCGAAGCGTCCTGTTGCCGGCGACGATGAAGTTGCTGGGCGAGTGGAACTGGTATCTGCCGCGATGTCTCTGGTGGCTGCCCCGCGTCAACCTCGAGAGAGGGAGCGGTCGGGCGAGCGCCGAGTTGGCGTGAGACGGGCCGTCATGAGACCCTCCCTCCCGTCAGGGAAATGAACGCACCGATCGACTCCGCCACACACGAGCACGCAAGCGAGGACCGCAGGCCGCTGCCCGGCGCGGTGACGTTCGGGCACGCGGTCGCGGTTCAGGCATGGGCCTCGGCGATGCTCGTGGGCGTGAACATCCTGATCTGGCTGTTCTCGGGCGCCGGTGACTTCTGGCCGATCTGGATATTCCTCCCGCTCGCCTTTGCCCTCGCGGTGCACGCTTGGGTGGCCCTGCTGCGCCGGCGGCCAGAGATCTGGCGGCGGCCGCATCTGAACTTCGCGCTGGCGCTCGAGTGCGGTGTCTGGGTCGCGCTAATGCTGTTCAACATCGGCATCTGGGCGGCGGGCGGCGCCGGCAGCTTCTGGCCGGTTTGGCCGGCGCTCGTGCTCGGCTCGGCGGTGGCGGTCCATGCGAGCATCGTCTCTTTCAGGTCGCCCTCACACCAGGAGCTGAGCGAGCGGATTGACGTCCTCACAAGCACGCGCGCCGGCGCCGTGGACGCCCAGGAGGAGAAGCTCCGGCGGATTGAGCGTGACCTGCACGACGGGGCGCAGGCACGCCTCGTGGCGCTCGGAATGAGCCTCGGTATGGCCGAGCAGAAGTTCGATGCGGCCGAGCCTGGGGAAGCGCGGGAGCTGCTCGCCGAGGCGCGCGTGGGTGCCGAGCAGGCGCTGCGCGAGCTGCGCGACCTCGCTCGCGGCATCCATCCGCCCGTACTGGCAGACCGGGGGCTCGAGGCGGCGGTCCGCTCGCTGGCCGACCTCAGCCCGATGCAGGTGAACGTGTCCGTTGACCTGGCCGAGCGCCCGACGGCGGCTGTTGAGAGCACGGCCTACTTCGTCTCTGCAGAGGGGCTCGCGAACGCCGCCAAGCATGCCGCAGCTGAAAGCGTTCAGATCCGAATCGCCCGCCGCGGCTCGGTGCTGCGTATGGACATCATCGACGACGGCGTGGGCGGAGCCGATCCCGACGGTGGTGGACTACGTGGGCTGCGGGGCCGGGTGGAGGCGCTGGACGGCACGCTTCGCGTCGTGAGCCCGCGGGGTGGGCCCACGATCCTGATCGCGGAACTGCCGTGCGCGTAGTCATCGCCGAGGACCTGGCGCTTCTGCGCGACGGTCTGGTGCGGCTCCTGCGCGACAACGACTTCGAGGTGCTGGCGGCGGTCGCCGACGGCGATGCGCTCGTTAAGGCGGTCGTCGAGTATGAGCCCGACATCGCCGTGGTCGACATCCGCCTGCCCCCCGACTTCCGCGACGAGGGGCTGCGCGCGGCGCTGCGTGCGCGCGAGCTCGTACCGGGGACGGCAATCCTGATCGTCTCCCAGTACGTCGAGCATGCATACGCGGCGGAGCTCCTCGCCGATCCGGGTGGGGGCGTCGGCTACCTGCTGAAGGACCGGATCATGCACGTGGCCGAGTTCGTCGAGGCCGTGCGGCGGGTGGCGGGCGGCGGCACGGCGCTTGACCCTGAGGTCGTGGGGCAGCTTTTCTCGCGCCGCCGCAAGGATGGACCGCTCGAGCGGCTGACGCCACGTGAGCGCGAGGTGCTGGCGCTGATGGCCGAGGGCCGCTCCAACGCAGGCATCGCCGAGGTGCTCGTGCTCACCGTGGGGGCGGTGGAGAAGCACGTACAGAGCATCATGGGAAAGCTCGACCTTCTGCAGTCCGCAGGCGATCACCGGCGCGTGCTGGCGGTCCTCGCCTACCTACAGCAATAGGCGAGCGGTGCTTGCGTCGGAGCGAAGGGCTCGCGGCGTGTGGGGTGTCAGGAGGCGACCGCGAAGCGCGCGAAACGTCCTGCGAGGCGTGCCGGAACCAGCGCGCTGACCCTCACGCCCTCGGGCGTGTCCTCGCGGCTGACCTCGCCGGCGACCTCGTGCAGCTCGGCAAGACTCCCTCCGTCGGCGTAGGGAACGAGCAGCTCGAGCGGGCGAAGCATGTGGTGGAGCTCCTGCTCGATGCGTGTGCATAGCTCTTCCAGCCCCTCGCCCGTGACGCCACTGACGAGCACCGCGTCGGGGTGGCGCAGTCGCAGCTCGTCGCGCTCATCCTGCTCCAGCAAATCGATCTTGTTGAGCACGAGCAGCCTGGGGCGATCGCCGGCGCCGATCTCCTCGAGTGTCTGCTCGACGGAGCGCCGCATGATCTCGACCTGCGTCTCTGAGGCAGAGCCGTCGAGCACGTGCGCGAGCAGGTCCGAGCGACGCGTCTCCTCGAGCGTCGCGCCGAACGCGTCGACCAGCTGGTGGGGCAGCTTGCTGATGAAGCCGACGGTGTCGGTCAGCAGATACGAGCGGCCTCCCGGTCGATCGCCGATCCGGCGCAGCATCCGGGTGGTTGGGTCGAGCGTGTGGAACAGGCGGTCGCGCACCCCCACGTCGGCGCCCGTGAGCTCGTTCAGGAGCGTCGACTTGCCCGCGTTCGTGTAGCCGACGAGCGCGATCGTGGGTAGCGCCGCCCGCTCGCGCTCTGCGCGCTGGACCGCACGCGTTCCCTTCACGTGCTCCAGGCGGCGGCGCAGTGCGGCAATGCGGTCGCGCGCGAGGCGCCGGTCGGTCTCTATCTGGGTCTCCCCCGGTCCTCTCGTGCCGATCCCGCCACCCAGTCGCTCGAGGTGACTCCACAGACCACGCATCCGCGCCAGGTTGTACTCGAGCTGAGCCAGCTCGACCTGCAGCTTGCCCTCGGCGCTGCCGGCGTGGGAGGCGAAGATATCGAGGATCACGGTAGTGCGGTCGACGACCGGCAGGCCGACGGCCTCCTCCAGGTTTCGCTCCTGGCGCGCGGTCAGCTCGTCGTCGCAGGCAATCAGGTTCGCGCCGCAGGCCGCCGCCCCGGCCTTCGCCTCAGCGACCTTGCCTGGCCCGAGGTAGGTGTTCGGATGGGGCTGCTCGCGCCGTTGGACCATCTCGCCGACGACGGCCACCCCGGCAGTGCGAAGCAACTCGCTCAGCTCCGCGAGGTCGTCTCCCTCCGGCAGTGCCGCCACACAGAAGGCGCGCTGTAGCGCGCGCTGGGTTTCCTCCATCTCCCCTCGATTCTAGAGGCTGGACTCAGCTCAGCCGGCGAGCCACTCGCGTCCCTCGGCCAGCCCGTCGAGTCCCCAGACCGCGACCTCTCCCGGCGCCATCCAGGCGAATAGCCGCACCGCCCGGCTCACCCAGTCGAGATCGGTGACGACGGCGGTCCGCTTCCATGCAGAGAGATGACCCAGGCCGAGCTCAAGGCCCGTCTTCGCATCCTCGAGGACGGCGCCGCCATCCATCTCAAAGTCACTTTCCACGATGTAGAGCATCCGTACCTCCCCCGACTTTACGGCCGCTAGCAGCGCGGGCTCGAGCACTCGGCGGTAGTCCTCGCGCGTGACCTCGCCGCTGGCGCGGAAGCCGATCGTGCCCGCCTGCATGTCATCGATTGGCTCGATCATCCACCCTCCTTGAAAGCTCGACGATGCTCAAGCTAGCGTGCGAGCTCCCCCAGCCGTCCGACCGCCTCCAGCAGGCGCTCATCGGGGGTCGTGAGCGAGATACGAAACCACCCCTCCCCCGCCGGCCCGTAGATGGCCCCGGGCGAGAGCACCACAGCCGCCTGCTCGAGCACGTGCTCGCAGTAGGCGGCAGAGCTCGCAAAGCCTTCGGGAACGGGCGCCCACACGTAGATCGTGGCGTGCGGCGGGTGCACGTCCACGCCGATGTCGACCAGCGCCTCGCAGACGAGATCGCGCCGGCGTCGATAGAGCTCGACCATCGAGGCGACCTCCCCGTCGGCCTCGGGAGACAGCGCGGCCACGCCCGCGAGCTGCACCGCCTCGAACAGGCCCGAGTCGATGTTCGTCTTCAGCCGCCAGTAGATCTCGAGCGCCTCGGCGTTGCCGACGAGGACCCCGCAGCGCCAGCCGGTCATGTTGTAGCCCTTGGACAGCGAGAAGACCTCGATCCCCACCTCCTTCGAGCCAGGCGTCGCCAGGAACGACGGCGCGCGGTAGCCGCCGAAGGTGATCTCCGAATAGGCGTTGTCGTGGACGACGAGGATCTCGTAGGCGCGCGCGAACTCCACGACGCGCTCGAAGAACCCCTCGGGCACGACCGCACCGGTCGGGTTGTTGGGGTAGTTGAGGTACATCAGCTTCGCGCGTTTGGCGACCTCGTCATCGATCGCCCCGAGGTCCGGCACGAAGCCGTGCTCGGGCTCGAGCGCCATCAGCACGGGCTCGGCGCCCGCGAGCCACGGCCCGCCGGTGTAGACGGGGTAGCCGGGGTCGGCCGCCAGGGCATAGTCGCCGGGATCCAGGAACGCGAGGTTGAGGTTGAAGATCGCCTCCTTGGCCCCGATCGCCGGGATGATCTCCCGCTCGGGGTCGAGCGTCACGTCAAAGCGCCTCTCGTAGAAGTCGCGCACGGCTTCACGGAAGTCCTCGCGACCTCGGTTTGAGGGATAGCGGTGCGTTTCGGGCTCGGTGACAGCCTCCTGCATCGCCTCGACGATCAGCGGGGGTGTCGGGCGATCGGGATCGCCGATGCCGAGGCTGATCACGTCGACTCCCGCGGTGCGCTTGGCGGCGATCTTGCGCTCGAGCTCGGCAAACGCGTACGGCGGGATGCGCTCAAGGCGCTTACTTGGTCTCATCCGGCTCCTTCGATGTCGGCGATCGAACGTCTCTCATGCGGCGCCTTGAAGCTCCTCGACGAACTGCTCGCTGAGGCGGCCCTCGAACACCGGCAGCGCCCAGCCTGACAGGTGGACGTGCAGATCCCGATCGACCTCGACCTCGAGCTCGCCGCCGTCGAGCACCACGATGACGCGCGCCTCCGCGTCGCCCTCCTCGGGCTCGAGGGCCTGCCGGCGCGCTTTCGCTTCGAGCAAGTAGGCGATCGCAGCGCCCGTGGCGCCCGTGCCGGAGGACAGCGTCTCCCCCACACCGCGCTCGAAGATGCGCGCGCGTATGCGGGCCGGCGGACCCGGGTCGAGCTCGGTATACCAGGCGACGTTCGTGCGGTTGGGGAAGTCGGAGTGGCCTTCGATAGGCGGCCCGAGGAGCGCCAGATCGAGAGCCGCCAGCTCGGCCTCGCCGCCAACGGCGACGGCGCACTGGGGGTTGCCGATTGAGACGTGCTGAAAACGCCACCTGCGAGCGTTCTGCACCCCCTCGCCCGGCGATGGCGGGGCGTTCACGAGCAGCTCGCCCACGCCGTCGGCGACAAGACGGAGAAGGCCTATCGGCGCGGCGATATGATGGAGAAGCGCCGGCGGCTAATGGCTGACTGGGCGGCGTACTGCGAGCGCCCCGCGGTCGAGACCGGCAACGTTGTTCGAATCAGTGAGCATGCGTGATGGAAGAGATTATCGACCAAGGCGCACTGCGCGAGCAACTGTTGCGCATGGCTACTCAGGCAAGAATAATGGAATCGGCAGGCGCTCGGCGGCGCGCGGGTGGTCTTGGCCACGGCCTCCGGCGGCAAGGCGGTCGCCGCCGCCCTCGGGGGCTTGCGGCGCGGTGGCGTAGTGATTTCGCTCGGCGCGACCGATGAGCCGATCGAGCTGTCGGCATTCGATCTGCTGTTCAGGCAACTTGGCGTCGACGGCGCCCTCACGGGAACTCCCGCGGCCGGCGATGCGACGCTCAGATTCAGCGCGATGAGCGACGTCGCCGCGATGATTGAAACCATGCCGCTCGAACGGGCCGCAGAAGCCTACGCGAGGATGATGTCAGGCAAG
>Ga0209038_10000289_pt1 | contig 16280 bp, 13 predicted proteins | sample BogFormECP03_OM3_FD_188237 | JGI IMG/M metagenome (GOLD analysis project Ga0209038, IMG submission 188237) | Bog forest soil microbial communities from Calvert Island, British Columbia, Canada - ECP03_OM3 (SPAdes) (version 2) | ecosystem: Environmental > Aquatic > Freshwater > Wetlands > Bog ...
GCCTCGGTATGGCCTGGTTTTGGGGAGGCAGCGAAGGCGTCCTGAAGGTGGGCAGGAAGGCCTATTGCTCGCGCTAGGTCCCTTTCAGGTCCAAAACCTGAGGGTGCTTGAGCTGCCGCCGCGATCTGCAGACACGCCCGATCCGGCCGCCTCAATAGCCTGTGCGCAGGAGCGACCCGACGCAACGAGATAGCTGATTTTGACGGCTTCGCTCTGTTCGAGGCGCTTGATGCTCAGCGCGAGCAACGTGAGCTGAGCTGGTCCACAGTCGCTCGGCAGATGTGGGAGCTGTCGGCGGAGCTCAACGAGCGTCGTGGCGATCACCCGATCAGCTCTACGACGATTACCGGTGTATCCAAACGCGGCGACACCTCCTGCCAGCATGCGCTGTTCATGTTGCGCTGGCTGGAGCGGAGCCCAGAGAGCGCGTAACCCAGTGGCTCCAGCGTCCCGCCGCGGATTTCATCTACGCCGCGGATTGGTAGCGAAGGGGACGGGGTCGGGTGGTGCGTCGGCGCGTCGCGTTGAGGTCGAGGTCAACGACTGACCGCGCGGGGAGTTGAAAATCGCGTTTCGAGCACCACTCCGAGAAGTCGTGGTCTCTTGAGCTCGATTCTGAGGGGCAAGTCGAACTGAACTCAGCCGCGCCTCGAGCTGACGCGCGTTCTCTTGCTAGTGTGGCCCGCGAGGTGCCGCACTGACATCCAGCCGAGTCAGATCCGGCATGGCCAGCTCGGACCATCGGGCACAGGGGAGTCTGCGGCCCACGCCGGTGACCACGCTGCCACCGCGCTTTGACGAGTGGCAGATCGAGTTGCACGGACGCCGCATGATCTACAGAGTCGCGGGCACCGGACCGCCGATCGTGCTGATTCACGGAATGCTCAACTCCTCCAGTCACTGGCGGTCCGTGGCGCTGAACCTGGCAAATGACTTCACGGTGATCGCGCCGGACCTGATCGGGCATGGCGACTCGGCGGCCCCACGCGGCGACTATTCACTGGGGGCGCACGCCGCCAGCATCCGGGACCTGCTGGCAGCCACCGGAATCGACCGGGCGACACTCGTGGGCGACTCACTGGGCGGGGGCGTGGCGATGCAGTTCTTCTACCAGTTCCCCGAGCGGGTCGAGCGTCTGGTGCTCATCTCCAGCGGCGGGCTTGGGCACGAGGTCAGCCCGCTGCTGCGCAGCGCCACCCTGCCCGGCATGTCGGCCTTGCTGTCACTCATACTGCGTCGGCGCCTGCATGAAATGCTTTGGCAAGCCGGTGGTCGGCTGAGTCAGCGGAAAGCCCGCGTAGGCGTTTACCTGCAGGCGACCGCGCGAGCTCTTCGCCCCCTTGAGACCGCCGGAGCGCGCGAGGCCTTCCTGCAGACGCTTCGTGCGGTGATCGATACGCGCGGCCAGCGAGTCAGCGCCACGGACCGCCTCTATCTGTTGGAGTCGCTGCCCACCATGATCGTCTGGGGCGAGCGCGACAATACGATTCCGCTTCGCCATGGACGCTCTGCACACGAGGCGATTCCGCACAGCCATTTCCGGACGCTGGCGGACGCGGCGCACTTTCCGCACCTCGAGGATCCGGACGGGCTTTCGGAGCTATTGCGGGAGTTCATGCAGGACACGAACCCGGGGAGGATCGACGACGCCGACTGGGGAACGGTCCTAGCGAGGTGCTCACCGCGATCACGCAGGACCGGCAACGCGGCGGCCTAGTCTGCACAAGCCAGTCTGAGGACATGTTCGACCTCGGGCTTGTGGAGCCACGCCGGATCGCTCCTCTCGCGCGCTGAGCGCCGCGGGCTAAGTGCTTTGCAGCTCGAGATCCCCGGCAGGATTGAGTAGTCCGTGGAGAAGGATCTCGAGGTGGCGACGCCAGTCGGCACTGCCGGGCTTGTAGTACATCGTCGATGTGATTCCACACATCACCATTCCGAAATCCTCGAAGGTGAAGTCATCTCGGACGACGCCGGCACTGACTGCGCGCCGGATGATCCGGCTGAGGATCGCCGCGAGAACGGCCTTCTGCTCCTCGATGCCCTCCCACTCGAGCTGGTCGGAGCCCATCATCGCCAGCTGAAAGCCGATGTCTCCCTCGACCGCTTCGGCGGAGCGGCGCATGACGGTCTCGAGCGCGTCCCGCGGGTCTACGGTCTCCTCGGCGAGCGTCGCGATCGCTGCGAACTCCTGGAACCGGACGCGCACCATCTCGGTCAGCAGCGCCTCCTTGGTCGGGAAGTGGCGGTAGACGGTGCCGATCCCGACGCCGGCGTGCGCGGCGATCTGATCCATCTGCGCCTCAGGGCCCTCGCGTGCGAACAGCTCGCGGCCCGCGCACATGATCCGCTCGCGGTTGCGTCGGGCGTCGGCTCTGAGTGTGCGCTGGTCGGTGGACATGGCCTTGACAAACGGAATCTTAGCTCCGTATGCTGCTATAAGCAAGGGGAACCGTAATTCCGCTTCCGGATCATCTCCGCCGTTCGACTCCCGAAAGGACCCGCATGAGCACTATCGAGACCCAATCTGGCGAGGCAACGAGGAGCGGCTCTCCCGCACGTAGGGCCGTCGCCGATCTGAGCTCACAGCGAGGCAAGAACCTCGCTCTGATGCTGTTGGCGATGACGCAGTTTGTAGTGGTGATCGATGCGTCGATCGTAAACGTCGCCCTCCCTTCGATCGGTGCCCACCTGCACTTCTCGCGCGATGACCTCTCGTGGGTCGTGAACGCCTACACGCTCACCTTCGGAGGGTTCCTGCTGCTCGGCGGACGACTTGCCGACCTGCTCGGGCGCCGGCGGATGTTCATGATCGGCCTGGTCGTCTTCTCGCTCGCCTCGCTCGCCGGCGGCCTGGCCCAGTCCGAGGCATGGCTGATCGCAGCGCGTGCGGTTCAGGGTCTTGGCGCGGCGATCGTCTCGCCGGCGGCGCTATCGATCATCACGACGACGTTCGCCGAAGGCGCGGAGCGCAACCGCGCATTGGGCATCTGGGGTGCCGTCGCCGGTGCCGGGGGTGCCGCCGGGGTCCTCTTGGGCGGCATTCTCACGAGCGGGCTGAGCTGGCGCTGGGTGCTGTTCGTGAACGTACCGATCGGCATTGCCTCGGCGATGCTCGCCCCCCGGCTGCTGCTCGAGAGCAAGTCCGAAGATGGCACTGAAGGCTTTGACATCCCTGGCGCTGTGACCGTCACGGCGGGCCTCGCGCTGCTCGTTTACACAGTGGTCGACGCTGTCAACGTCGGGTGGGGCTCGACCGGGACGCTACTCAGGCTCGCCGGGTCGGCCCTCCTGCTCGCGGCGTTCGTGGCGATTGAGCGCCGCCAGCGCCACCCGCTGCTGCCATTTTCGATCTTCCGGCTGCGAACGCTTCGGGGATCGGACATCGTCGGTCTGCTGATCGGCATGTCCCTGTTCTCGATGTTCTTCTTCATCTCGCTCTATCTACAGGACGTTTTGCACTTCTCGCCGATCAAGACCGGGATCTCCTATCTCCCGCTCGCCGTTGGCATAATCATCTCGGCCGGGGTCGGCTCGCAGCTCGTTACACGCGTCGGCTTCAAGCCGGTCCTGATCGGAGGCCTGCTGCTCATCGCGAGCGCCTTAGTGTGGTTCTCGCGAGTTCCCGCACCCGGTGGATCTTTCGGCGCCGATGTGTTGGGTCCCTCGCTGCTCGCCGCCTTCGGACTCGGGTTTTCGTTTGTGTCGGTGACCATCGGCGCCGTGACCGGGGTCAAGCCGCATGAGGCCGGCCTAGCCTCAGGACTGATCAACACCTCCCAGCAAATCGGCGGCGCGCTCGGCTTGGCGATTCTCGCGACGGTCGCCAATAGCCGGACTCAAGGGCTGCTGGGCGGCGGCGTTCACCCTTCCATCGCCCTCACTAAAGGGTACGACCGAGCGTTTCTCGTCGGTGCAGGCTTTGCGATCCTCGGCGCGATCCTCGCGGCTGTCCTGATCTCCTCGCGCGACAGCCGCGAACAGGCGAAGGCGGCGCGTCGCGGCGAGCTTGAGGCGGTCCCGGCCTGAAGCCCGAGGCACCCGTTCACAGGAGCTTTGTGCGTGCTCGGCGACGGAGTGTTGTGGTGGCGATATCGCGTACGACGGCGAAGTTCTTACTTGAACTGCTGTGACACTCAGCGAGTACAGCGTCGAGCGCGCCGAGGAAGCGGCGCGCCTCGCTCTCGGAGAGCGTCAGCGGCGGCAGCAACTTGATCACATCGTTCTTACCGGCGGCCATCGTGATCACGCCGTGGTCGCGATGGAGCGGGATCACGATCAGCTGAGGAAATAGCCCTTCGCTCGCCATGTGGATCAAACGCCAGTTGAGCCGGGCGATGCGGGTTCTCGGGGCGCCCAGTTCGATTCCGAATATGAGCCCGCTGGCACGAATCTCCTTGATCATCTCGTAGCGCTGCTGAAGCTCGGCGAGCCCCTCGCGCAGCACAGTGCTCATCCGCGCGGCGTGCTCGACGAGGCGATCGCGGTCGATGATGCGCAGGGTGGCCAGGCCCGCCGCCATGGACAGGCGATTGCGCCCAAACGTCGACTGATGGATGTAGGAGCGCTCGAGCGTTCCTACAGCCTTCTGGTAGATCTCGCGGCTCGTCACCATGGCGGCGACCGGCATGTAGCCTCCGCTGAGCGCCTTGCCGACGAGCACGAAGTCCGGCTCGAGTACCCAGTGCTCGAGTGCAAACCACTTCCCGGTGCGTCCGAGTCCGGTCTGGATCTCGTCAACGACGAACATCGTCCCGTAGCGCCGACACAGCTCCTGTGCGGCTTGCAGATAACCCTCGGGCGGAAGCGTCACCATGCGGCCTTGGATTGGCTCGACGATAAAGGCGGCGACATCCTCCGCGCGCAGCTCCGCCTCCAAGCGCGCCAGGTCGCCGAACGGAACGCGCTCGCAGCCTGGCAGCAGCGGGCCGAAGCCGTCCTTGAAGAACCCGTCACCGACCAGCGAGAGCGGCCCGAGCGTGACTCCGTGAAAGCTACTGTCGCAGGAGATCAACCGCGGCCGACCCGTCGCGGCGCGCGCGAACTTCATCGCCGAGTCCACGGCCTCGGCGCCCGTGCTCGCGAAGAACACGGCGTCGAGCCCTCGCGGCAAGCGCTGCGACAGCGCCTCGGCGAGCATGCCGGCCAACGGCGAGTAGTGGATCTGCACGCCATCGAGAAGGTCCGCGGCGAGTGTGGCCTGCAGGACGTCTCGCACGTCGGGATGGTTGTGACCTAGGCTGGCGAACCCCTCGCCGGTATGGAAGTCGAGATAAGCGCGACCCGCGGTGTCGTAGAGATAGGACCCTCGCGCGGAGACGTACTCTTTGTCGAAGCCGAGGATGCCGAGCACGTCCACGAGCGATGAATCGAGATGGCGCTCGGCAAGGTCCAACGTCTCGTCCGTGCGCGCCATGGCATCGGTGACCACACCAAGGGAATCGACTGGGTGGATGGGTTGAGAGTCGGCTTTCATGACGATCGGGGGGTGTCCGCGGTTCTTCGGATCAGGAGCGTATATGCGTCTGCGCACGTCCAGATCCTCCAAATCGCGAGGCTTTCTGGATCATCGGACGGGTCTGAAGGGGTGGATGTTCTCAAGATGTTGTGACCGGCGTCCGCGCTGGCGACCGAGCGGCTGCATATCGGCCGTCTGACGTATGCCGTCCGGCCCGGTTTCTTGACGTCGCTGGGCGCGCGTGTTAGCCTCGGCGCAGTCTGAGGGCAGCAAAGCTCTTTGCCGGAACTTGAAAGAGGGCAGGGACGCCATGGATGGCAGCGAGGTTGAGCGCACGGGTACGAAGGCTTCGTGGCGCGCCAAATTCGCACTACAACCGCTTAGGCGGCGAGCGGCGCGCCTGAGCGTGATCGCTGGCACACTCAGCCTGCTCGTTTTCTTCGACAGCGCCCAGGCCGCATTAGACTCACAGCGCTGCCCTGTGTCTATGGGAAAGCGGGCGAATGCAAGGTCGGTCGTTATCTGCCTCAAAGGCGCGGCAGGCCAACCCGGGAAGACCGGAGCAGCCGGACCGGACGGCGCGACCGGACCGGAAGGCGCGACCGGACCGGAAGGTGCAGCCGGACCGGAAGGGAGCAGCGGAGAAAATGGCGCGACTGGAGCTACCGGAGAGCCCGGCGCCGCCGCAGCGAGAGGCGAAACCGGAGCAACCGGAGCGCAGGGTGTCACTGGAGTAACCGGAGCGCAGGGTGTGACCGGAGTAACCGGAGCGCAGGGTGTGACCGGAGTAACCGGAGCGCAGGGTGTGACCGGAGCGCAGGGAGCGGCCGGAGCAGCAGGCGCCACCGGAGTGACCGGAGCGCAGGGAGCGGCCGGAGCAGCGGGCGCCACCGGAGTAACCGGAGCGCAGGGTGTGACCGGAGCGGAGGGAGCAACTGGAGCGCAGGGGGCAACCGGAACAGCCGGACCACAGGGAGTGAGCGGAGCGACCGGAGCGCCGGGGGCTACCGGAGCGCAGGGCGCCACTGGAGTCACCGGAGCGCAGGGTGTGACCGGAGCAACCGGAGCGCATGGCGCGACCGGCGCAAATGGGGTGACCGGAGCTGAAGGCGCGGCCGGAACGGCAGGTAAAGCCGGAGCGGGGGGAGAAACAGGCGCGACCGGCGAAACCGGCGCTGTCGGTCCGGTCGGTAAGGAAGGGAAAGAAGGAAAAGCTGGAAGCAACGGCGCGACCGGGGGAACTGGAGCGACAGGAGCAACCGGGACGACCGGAGCGAGCGGGGAGACCGGGGAAACCGGGGCGACCGGGGCGACCGGGGCGACCGGGGAGACTGGAACAAGCGGGGCAACCGGCCCCTCGGTGTCAGCGAACATTGTGGTCGTGTACGCCACGTCGAGTGGGATTAGCAAAAGCGTCACGGCATCCTGCCCGACCGGTGACGTTGCGCTCGGTGGAGGTGGAACCAACGCGGGTGACGAAGATCGCTACACATCGTCGGGTCCTGTGAACTCAACTATCAAGACTCCGCCGAACTCGGGCAGCGGTTCGTACTCGGCAGCGCCGACCGGCTGGTTCTACAGCAACTCGGCAGGGGTGGGCTCCGTTACCGCTTACGTGATCTGCTCGAAATAGCCGCCTGTCTCGACAATGACGCCGCGGAAGTAGAAACGCGCCGACCCGCGCGTGCGGTCAGATTCTCGAAGTGCGAGCAGTCCCCGGCGACTGACTCGCCCGTCAAGCTCAGATCGCCGGCACCTGCTGGGTTATGCAGTGGATGTTGCCACCGCCCAGGAGGATCTCGCGCGTCTGAACACCCACGATCTCGCGACCGGGAAAGCAGGCCGCCAGCTGCTCCGCGGCCGCGTCATCAAAGCGCTCGTCGAGCAGCGGGAACACGATTCGATCTGTCCCTGGGTAGAAGTTCACGTAGGAGGCCGCCAAGGGATCGCCGGTCCGTCGTGGCTTGCTTCCAGGCGCCGTCAGCACCCCCTCTGCCTCCTCGGCCGTGATCGTCAGCGGTCCCGGCGTGGGGATCCGGATCACCTCAAGCCCACGGCCACGAGCGTCCGTCGCGCGCTCGAGCCGCTCGAACGCGTCGCGCGAGATCGCGTACTGCGGATCGGACTGATCGTCGGTCCACGTGAGCAATACCACCCCGGGCGAGATGAAGCAGGCGAGGTTGTCCACGTGCCCGTCGGTCTCGTCGTTGTAGACGCCGCGGCCCAGCCAGATGACCCTCTCGGCACCCAGGTAGTCGCGCAGCGTCGCCTCGATCTGCTCCCGCGTCAGACCGGGGTTGCGGTTGGGATTGAGCAGGCACTCTTCTGTCGTGATCACGGTACCCTCGCCGTCCGTGTGGATCGAGCCACCCTCGAGCACGATCGGCGCTCGGTAACGCTCGGCGCCCTCCAGCTCGAGAACCTTCCGTGCGACGCGTTCGTCGCGGTCCCACGGAAAGTAGAGACCGCCGTTGCGCCCGCCCCATGCGTTGAAGCGCCAGTCCACGCCACGTCTGCCCGCTCCGCCGTCGATCACGAACGTGGGGCCCGTGTCGCGCATCCACGCGTCGTCGGTGGAGAGCTCGACCACGCGAATCGAGGGCGAGAGCACCGACCAGCAATGCTCGAACTGCGCGTCCGAGACGGCCATCGTCACCGGCTCGGACGCGTTGATGGCCTCGGCCACCGCCGCGAAGCTCTCCTGCGCAGGCATCGCGGCACGACGCCAGTTGTCGGGTCGCTCGGGCCATGCGATCCAGCAACCGGCGTGCGCCTGGAACTCTGCGGGCATCCGGTAGCCGTCAGCGGCCGGGGTGGACGCGATCGTCGCGCTCACCGCTGAGCAAGCGAGGCGTAAGCCTCCGGCCGTCGCGTGCGCAGGAATGGAAACAGCTCCAGCCAGTCGTGTCGCTGGTCGAGGTCGAGGTCCGCCACCAGCACCGCGGGTTCATCACGAGGAGCCTGAACCAGCTTGCGCCCATACGGGTCGCAGATGAAGGACGAGCCGTAGAAGTCTAGGGGCGACTCCTTGCCGAAGCGGTTCACGGCGACCATGAACGTGCCGTTGGCGATCGCGTTTCCGATGATCACCCGCTCCCACAGCGGCTCGGTGTCGAAGTCGGGATGGTCGGGCTCGGAGCCGATCGCGGTTGGATACACGATCACGTCCGCCCCGGCGAGGCTGTAGGCGCGGGCGAGCTCGGGAAACCACTGGTCCCAGCATGTCGGTAATCCGAGCCGCGCCTCGCCGAGGCCGAGCACCGGGAAGGCGTCGGCGCCGGGCGGACCGGGCAAGAAGTACAGGTCCTCGTGATAACCGGCCGTGACCGGGATATGGAGCTTGCGCGTCCGCGCGATCAGCTCTCCGTCGGGCGCGACGACGATCGCGGTGTTGAAGCCGAGCCCGTCCCCACGCGACGAGCGCTCATACAGCGACGCGTGCACGTGCGCACCGGTCTCGCTCGCCATCCTCGCGGCGAAGCTGTAGGTGGGACCACCGGGAAGCTCCTCGGGCTCGACCCCCGTTGCCTGCGGACCCGCGGGGTCGACCGCGAAATAGCGACTGAGGGTGAGCTCCTGCAGACACACCAGCTCGGCGCCCTGCGCGGCGGCGAGCCTGATCCCGGCCTCGAGCGCACCCGCGTGCTCCTCGGGGTCCGGGTGCCAGCGCTGCTGCACCGCACCGACGCGAAACGGAGCTCGTCGCGGGGGACGTGTGCGGGCCGGGGAGATGCTCGCACCAAGCGCCGTGAGCAGGACGATGTCTTGCATCGCGGGAGCTTTGGCCACCATCAGCGTTCTAGGTTACGCCCGCGGCCACGCGCCGAGGATTTGAAGAGAGACCTCCGGCATGCGCGCAATGCTGCCAGCGACGTCGAACCCGCTTCGCCCTTCCCCGGAGCTGCACAGGATGAATGCCCGCCAACAGGAGACCCCCTATCTGGATGCGCTTTGGGAGTACGCCCGCAGGCGTCCCGCGCGGCTGCACGTGCCGGGACACAAGGGCGGCCCGGGTGCCGACCCAGGACTGCTCGACGCGATCGGCGCAGGAGCCCTGAGCCTCGACATCCCCGGTCTGATACACGGCATCGACATCGGTTCTGATCCGAGCCCGTTTCAGCGAGCACAGCAGCTCGCGGCGGAGGCATGGGGCGCCAAGCGCGCCTGGTTCTTGATCAACGGCGCCTCGCAGGGCAACGTCGCGGCCGCTCTCGCGCTCGCCCACGGTGGCTCTGAGGTGGTGGTCCAGCGCAATGCCCACGTGAGCACGATCGATGGTCTCATCCTCTCCGGGCTTCGCCCCACATTCGTCGCACCGGAGGTCGACGTCGAGCTCGGCATAGCTCACTGCATAACGGCCGAGAGCCTTGACTCGGCGCTCGAGGCGACTCCGGGAGCTGTGGCTGCATGGGTCGTCTCGCCGACCTACTTCGGGGCGGTGGCCGATGTCAGGGCACTGGCGGGCATCGCCCACGGGCGGGGCATGCCTCTGATCGTGGATGAGGCGTGGGGGGCCCATCTTGCCTTTCACGATCGGCTTCCCGAGCATGCGCTCGCCGCCGGCGCGGATCTTGTGATCTCGAGCACCCACAAGATCGTGGGCAGCCTCACGCAGTCGGCGATGCTCCATCTCGGCGACGGCGGCGGTGAAATGATCGACGAAGACATCGTCGATCGGGCCGTCACGCTGACCGAGTCAACCAGTCCGAGCGCGCTTCTCGGAGCCTCGCTCGACGCTGCCAGACGCCAGGCGGCAGTCCACGGCCGCGAGCTGCTCGAGCGTACGATCGCGACGCTGGCCGGAACGCGTGAGCTCCTCCGCGCGATCGCGGGACTGGACGTGCTCGATGACCGGCTTGCCGGACGTCCAGGTGTGTTCGCTTACGATCCGCTGCGCTTGGTCGTGGACGTACGCCGCGTTGCGGCAAGCGGCTACGAGCTTGAGCCGTTGCTGAGGGAGATCGACGACATCAACCTCGAGTTATATGCCCAGAACATGCTCGTGGCCGTGTTCGGCATGGGCGAGCGCGACCTTGACGAGGCCTCGCGCCTCGTGCGAGCGCTGCGCAGCGCGGTGGAGCGGGTGGGCTCAAAGCCCGCGGGGGACCTGGAGAGTTTCGCCGCTCCTCCGGAGTGGGGTGAGCTGGTGATGACGCCCCGCGAGGCCTATCTCGCCCAACAGGAGGTGGTGGCGATCGCGCGGGGTGTGGGGCGGATCTCGGCAGAGACGCTGGCCATCTATCCGCCGGGTGTACCCAACGTCCTGCCGGGCGAGCGACTGTCCGCCGAGACGCTCGAGTACGTGGGGCACACCCTCGAGGTCGGCGGTAGCGTGCACGGCGCGAGCGACCGGATGATGCGCACGGTCCGCGTCGTGGCCGAAGCCGATCGCAGGCGTTAGTTCTCGGGCTCTTCTGAAAATCGTGGTGCCCCCGGTTCGCGTCCGGGGGTCGCCATTTGGGCGCGGGCGCCGCAATACCCGTCGTTAGGCCGCTCCCGGCCCTTCACGCTGCAACCCGAGCAAGCGCGCAGCGTTGTCCTTGAGTACGCGCATGCGTACATCCTCACGAATCGGGAGCTTCTCAAAGTCGGCAAGCCAGCGATCGGGGGTGAGCATCGGGAAGTCCGACCCGAACAGCATCCTGTCCTTCAGCAACGTGTTTGTGTAGCGCACGAGGATCTCGGGGAAGTACTTCGGTGACCATCCCGACAGGTCGATGTAGACGTTTGGCTTGTGCGTCGCGACCGCCAGCGCCTCATCCTGCCAGGGAAACGAAGGGTGGGCGAGGATTATTTTCAGCTCAGGAAAGTCGGCGGCGACGTCATCGATGCACATTGGGTTCGAGTACTTCAGGCGGATCCCACCGCCTCCGGGCATGCCGGCACCGAAGCCGGTCTGACCGGAGTGAAAGAGGGCGATCAAACCGGCTTCGGCGATGAGCTCGTAGAGGGGATAGAAGTCGCGGTCGTTCGGCCAGAAGGCCTGCGTGTTGGGATGGAACTTGAACCCGCGAACGCCGTACTCCTCGACCAGGTGCCGGGCTTCGCGGACGCCGAGCTTGCCCTTGTGGGGGTCGATGCTCGCAAACGGGATGAGCACGTCGGCATTGGCGGCGGCGACCTCAGCGATCTCCTCGTTCGGTATTCGCCGACGGCCCAGCCCCGCCTCGTCGTCGATGGTGAAGATCACGGCCGCCATGTTGCGCTCGCGGTAGTAGTCGGCGACGGCCTGGGCGGTAGGTTGGAGTGGATCGCCTCCGAAGTAACTAGCCGCCGCCGCAAGAAACTCACCGGTCACGGGGTCCTGCGGCTGGTTGGCCGAGGCCTCGGCGTGCGTATGCACATCGATGGCCACGATCTTGTCGAGATCGATGCTCACGCTCGCGCGGATAATAGAGCTGGATGTGTCCCGTCGCTTCAAGGAGTGCCACCAACGGCGATCTGAGCTGGCCGCTTGAGCGGGCGGTGCGCCTGCACGCCGAGAAGACAGCGCTGATCGATGGCGAGCGGAGCATCACCTACAGACAGCTGAGCAGTCGGGTGGGTGCCCTTGGCAGCGCGCTTCAGGAGCTCGGGGTTGCCGGCGGCGGGAGGGTTGGCGTGCTCGCCCTGAACTCGCTCGCGCACGCGGAGTGGTGGTTGGGAGTGCCCGCGTTCGGGCGGGTGCTTGTCGACCTCAACACGCGCCTGACGCTTGAGGAAGTGGCGTTCATGATTGACGACTCCGCACTCGAGGTGCTGCTGGTCGACGATGAGCGGATCGAGCTGGGGGATGCGCTGCGTGAGCGCTGTCCCTCGCTGCGAGAGCTGGTCCACGTTGGCCCGGGAGCCTGTCCTGAGGGATGGCTCGCCTACGAGGAGCTCATGAGCCTGCCGAGGGTATCGCCGCCGGGCCTTGACGAGCATGAGCTGGCCACGATCTCCTACACCGGTGGGACAACGGGGCGGCCCAAGGGCGTCATGCTGAGCCACGGCAATCTGCTGGCCAACGCCCGGCACAATCTCGTTGCTACCGGCCACCGCCACGACGATCGTTTTCTTCACATCCCGCCGATGTTCCACGTCGCGGGGACCTCGAACCTCTTCGCCGCCACTTGGGTGGGCGCAACCCAGGTGATCCTGCCGCGGTTCGACGCACGCGCCGTCGCGGAGACAATCGAGCGCGAGCGGATCACGCACGCCGTGCTTGTGCCGACGATGCTCGACTCGCTCCTGCGTGTCTTGGACGAACGCCCGACCGATTTCAGCAGCCTGCACAACCTGCAGTACGCGGCCTCGCCAATATCTCCTGAGCTGCAGCGCCGGGCACTCGAACGCCTGCAGTGCGAGCTTGCCCAGTTCTACGGCATGACCGAGACCGCTCCCACGGTCACGCACTGCACGCCCGAGGACCATCGCCGTGGCGCGGCCGGCGAGGAGCCTTACAAGACGCGCCTGCGCTCGATGGGCGCGCCGGTCCCGGGCGTACAGGTTCAGATTCGCGGAGAGGGTGGCGCGCAGTTGCCTGCCGGGGAGATCGGGGAGGTGTGGGTGCGGGGCGCGAACGTGATGCTCGGCTACTGGAACCGCCCCGAGGCCACGAGGGAGGCGCTCGTGGAGGGCTGGTACCGCTCCGGTGATGCCGCCTATGCCGATAGCGACGGCTACCTGTACATGGTTGACCGCCTCAAGGACATGATCATCTCTGGTGGCGAGAACGTCTATTCGGTCGAGGTCGAGTCGGCGCTGCTTGAGCATCCGTCGGTACTCGAGGCAGCGGTGTTTGGAGTACCCGATCCGCAGTGGGGGGAAGCGGTGCATGCGGCTGTGGTCGTCGCTGCCGGGGAGGACCTGACCGGCGCTGACCTCATCGCCCATTGCCGCGGGCGCGTTGCGGGCTTCAAGGTTCCCCGGTCGATCGAGCTGCGCTCTGAGGCTCTGCCCAAGTCGGGCGCCGGGAAGGTCCTCAAGCGGGAGCTGCGCGATCCACACTGGGCAGGTAAGGAGCGACGTGTCAACTAAGGTCTCGGCCGGGATGAGAAGCGACGAGACGCTCACGGATACGCCGAGGAGCTACGAGCGCGAGCCCGCCGATGCCCATCCTCCGCTCGACTACCCTCCCTACAGGTCGACCGCGCTTCGTCATCCCAAGCACCCGCTCGTCCATCTGCCGCACACCATCACTGAGATCACGGGCCCGCAACTGTTCCCAGATCGGCCCATCAGCGATCGCGACACCGACCTCACGCGCCAGCACGATGGTGAGCCGATCGGCGAGCGCATCACCGTCAGCGGCCGGGTACTCGACACCGAGGGTAAGCCGTTGCGAGATACGCTCGTCGAGATCTGGCAAGCCAACTCCGCCGGCCGCTACGCTCACCGCGCCGACGGCTGGCCCGCGCCGCTTGACCCCAACTTCAGCGGCGCCGGGCGTTGCACAACCGACGATCAGGGCCGCTATCACTTCACGACGATCAAGCCCGGCGCCTATCCCTGGGGGAACGGCGAGAACGTCTGGCGCCCCGCGCATATCCACTTCTCGCTGCTCGGGCGGGCCTTCCTACAGCGGCTTGTCACGCAGATGTACTTCCCCGGCGACAAGCTGTTCGAGCTTGACCCGATCGTCAACTCCGTGGCCGAGCCGAGGGCGCGCGAGCGTCTGATCTCGCGGCTGTCGATCGCCTGCTCGGCGCCCCACTGGGCGCTCGCGTACGAGTTCGACATCTATTTGCGTGGCCCGGACCGGACGCCCTTCGAGGAGGCACATTGAGCTTCCCGACGACGCCCTCACAGACCGTAGGCCCCTTCTTCTCGATCGGACTGGCCTGGGCGGGCGGCCCGCTGGCGGTCGCGGAGGACATGCCCGGGGCTCTGTGCCTCAAGGGAACCGTCTACGACGGCGCCGGCGCGCCGGTCACCGACTCGCTGGTTGAGAGTTGGCAGGCCGACCCGGAGGGTCGCTTCGAAGATCTCCTCGGTTTCGCTGGGCCATCGAAGCTCGCCGGCTTTCGCGGCTTCGCGCGCTGCGGCTGCGAGGAGGGCGACGGCAGCTTTGAGATACGCACCGTCAAGCCAGGTCGGCTACCGGGCCCGGGCGGTAGCAGGCAGGCGCCGCACATCGACGTCTCGGTGTTCGCTCGCGGCTTGCTACATCGCTGCGTGACTCGCGTGTACTTCGCCGATGAGGCAGCGGCCAACGCGACGGACCCCGTGCTCGCGAGCGTCCCGCTCGCCAGGCGCGAGACGCTGCTGGCAGCGCCGATCGACGGTGGCTATCACTTTGACATTCACTTGCAGGGGCTGAACGAGACTGTCTTCTTCGCACTCTGACGGACTGTTCTCGGACGTGTTCGCCCGCGGCGCGGCAGCCGAGCAGGTCACTGATCGGGCATGGCTGCAGGCGATGCTCGACGTCGAGGCGGCACTCGCGCGCGCCTGCGCGCGCGCGGGACGTATCTCTGAGGCGGACGCCGCGACGATCACGGACGCATGTAGGGCCGAGTACTTTGACCTCGCCGCGCTCGCGGCGCGACGGGCGGGTAGCGGCAACCCCGTGTTGCCAATGGTTCAGGCGCTGAGGGAAGTCCTGGCCGAGCGCGTCGCAAACGACTTGCACCGCGGCGCAACCAGTCAGGACATCCTCGACACGGCGGCGATCCTCGTGGCCAAGCGCGCGCTCGCGCCGATAATGGCCGACGCGGGCGCTTGCGCGGAGGCGTGCGCCCAGCTCGCCGAGCGCTATCGCGATACGCCGATGCTCGGTCGCACGCTGCTGCAGCAGGCGCTGCCCGTGACGTTTGGTCTGAAGGCGGCCGGCTGGCTTGCCGGGATCGAGTCGGCTCGACGCAACCTTCTCGTGACCGCCGAGTGGGCGTTGGCGATTCAGTTCGGTGGAGCTGTCGGGACGTTGGCGGCGCTTGGCCAGGACGGGCCGGCAGTGGCTGGCGAACTCGCGCGCGAGCTCGACCTCGCCGAGCCGGCTCTGCCGTGGCATACCGAGCGGGGGCGAGTTGCGAGCATCGCCTCAGGCCTATCGCTGCTGGCCGGGGCGCTTGCCAAGCCTGCCCGCGACGTGACGTTGCTGGCGCAGGCGATGCCGCCATTGCCATGCGCCTGCTCTGGGTCTCCAACATCATCAACCTCATTCTCGACCCTTGCCTAATATTCGGCTGGGGTCCATTCCCCAAGCTCGGAGTCACCGGCGCGGCCCTCGCTACCTTTACCGGCCGCAGCATCGGTGTCTTGTACCAGTTTTATCGCCTCCTCCGCGGCAGCGAGCGTATCCGCATCCTGCGCGGCCAGATTCGCGTGAATCTCAGCGTCTTGCTGCGACTGCTGCGCGTTTCGCTGACCGGCATCCTGCAGTTCGCCATCGCCCACACCAGCTGGATCGGCCTGGTCCGCATCGTCAGCATCTTCGGTTCGGCCGCGCTTGCCGGCTACACCATCGCCATCCGCATCGTGATCTTCATCCTGCTTCCGTCCTGGGGACTCAGCAACGCCGCCGCCACGCTCGTCGGCCAAAACCTCGGCGCCAAGCAACCCGAACGTGCCGCAAAATCCGTCTGGCGCACTGGCTTCTACAACATGCTCTTCCTGGGCGGCATCGGCGTCTTCTTCGCCATCTTTGCCGTGCCGGTTGTGAGCCTGTTCACCAGCGATCCGCAAGTCATCCCGCTGGCGGCGTCCTGCCTGCGGATCATCAGCTACGGCAACATCGGCTACGCCTACGGCATGGTCATGCTGCAAGCTTTTAACGGCGCGGGTGACACCATCACTCCAACCATCGTGAATCTCTTCGGCTTCTGGTTCATCGAGATTCCGCTGGCCTACGCGTTGGCCATCC
>Ga0209038_10000291_pt1 | contig 16259 bp, 16 predicted proteins | sample BogFormECP03_OM3_FD_188237 | JGI IMG/M metagenome (GOLD analysis project Ga0209038, IMG submission 188237) | Bog forest soil microbial communities from Calvert Island, British Columbia, Canada - ECP03_OM3 (SPAdes) (version 2) | ecosystem: Environmental > Aquatic > Freshwater > Wetlands > Bog ...
TAATCCCGATAGTTCCTGGGAGCCGGCACAGCACTAATTCATCGGGCAATGCACGCATGACCGGCTGCGGCTTTTCTGTTAGCGCGAGCGACTGCGATTTCCCTGCCGTCGTTGGATCAAGCCGCGTCGTTCTATAGACCCGCGACCTACACTGTCAGTTCTGACAATTACCGAGCGATGTTCTCAAGGCGTAGCATTCCTAATCCTGCAGAGGTGCTCGCGCCGTTGCGCGAAGCGATGGGTAACATCGTCTTTCGGTTGAGGCCGGAATTCGAAGAGGAGCGTATGTATGAACTGGATGACAAAAACTACCTTGGTCGCGGTTTCAGTCGCAGCGATGGGCTTGGCAGCATCATCAGCTCCGGCACAGGGCGTTCCGGTTTTCGAGATCATCAAGGCGGACAGCTCAATAAAGTTCAACGTAAAGGCGTCGGTATCCATATCGGGTGACTTCGACAAGACGGAAGCCAGTCTGGTGTTTACCTCGCCTGATTTGTCCACGGCGGTATTGGACGTGAAGATTCAGTCGGCCAGCGTGAATACCGGGAGTGGAATGAAGGACGGCAAGCTGAGAAGCAAAGACTTCTTCGACTCCGAACACGATCCACTGATCACTTTTCACTCCACAAAGGTCACACAGACAGGTCCAAACACAGTGGAGTTCGACGGCGACTTCACGATTCGCGGTGTGACCAAGCCCGAAAAGTTGATTTTTACAATCACGGGCAAGGGAACTGGCGAGGGCGAGATTACCGGCACGATGGCTTTCGACCGCAAGGACTACGGGATGAATAAAGGCATTCCCTTCGTGACAATCGCCGACCGCGTCGAGGTGATCGTCGATCTCAAGGGCAAGCGAGTCAGTGGTCCGCCAGTGGCCTTTAAGGAGTAGGCAAGTTGGCGCCGCCAACGGTGCTGCAGATCGTTCATCGCGACTAAGCTGCACAAAATTTTCTCGGCGGCTCCAGCTCGATATGAAGTTTTGGAACGTGCGGCGGCAGAGTTACGAGATTGAGGGAGATTAATTAAGAAATGCTCAGTAAATTCCGCTTAGCCTCGATTACTTTGCTTTTGCTGTCGATTACGGCGGCATCCGTCAACGCTCAGCAGAGAAAACCGAACATAGTCGTGATCATGGCCGATGATGTCGGCGTTTGGAATCTTAGCGCTTACCATCGCGGCATGATGGGCGGACGGACGCCCAACATTGATCGCATTGCAAATGAGGGCGCGCTGTTCACCGATTACTACGCTCAGCAAAGCTGCACGGCGGGACGTGCTGCGTTCATTACCGGGCAGCATCCCTTCCGTACCGGTCTTTTGACCGTTGGGATGCCGGGTTCGCCGATCGGATTGCAGAAGGAAGACCCCACGATCGCCGAATTGCTTAAGCCGCTCGGATACGCTACTGCTCAAACTGGCAAGAACCACCTGGGCGACCGAAACGAGTTTTTAGCCACCGTGCACGGTTTCGATGAATTTTACGGAAATCTTTATCACCTCAACGCCGAGGAAGACCCGGACTACCCGAAATTTCCTGGTTTTCATGAGAAATTCGGTCCTCGCGGCGTGCTCCGTTGCGTTGCTTTGACCGCTGACAACCCCGAGCCCGCCGACCCGCGTTTCGGCGCCTGGGGCAAACAGAAGTGTGAAGACACAGGTCCTCTCACTCGCGAGCGCATGGAAACTGTTGACGAAGATCTGCTCCAGGCCTCCCTCGATTTCATGGACAAGTCCGCGAAAAGCGGAAAGCCGTTTTTTCTCTGGCACAACACCACACGGATGCACGTCTGGACCCGATTGAGCCCGCGGTGGCAAGACAAGAGCGGCTATGGTCTGTACGCGGACGGGATGATGGAGCTCGATTGGATCGTCGGCCAGCTTCTGAAGAAGCTCGATGATCTGGGTATCGCGGACAACACCATAGTAGTCTTTACCTCGGACAACGGCGCGGAGAAGTTCACCTGGCCGGACGGCGGCACTGAGCCGTTTCGTGGGGAAAAGGGCACCACATGGGACGGAGGATTCCGCGTGCCTTGCGTGGCTCGCTGGCCGGGCGTCATCAAGCCAGGCACGATCATTAACGACATCGCCTCGCACGAGGACTGGACACCTACGTTCCTCGCGGCCGCCGGTGTGCCTGATGTGAAGCAGCAACTTCTCACGGGCTATAAGGGCGCTGGCAGAACGTTCAAGGTTCACCTCGACGCGTACGACATGACGGATGTCCTGTCGGGCAAAGGTGCTGGCCAGCGAAAGGAGATATTCTACTTCGACGACTCAGGCAGCCTCAATGCATTTCGCTACGGCGATTGGAAAGTCACCTTTGCTACGAAAGACTCCTGGTGGGCCGATGTTGCGAAACCGCGAACCGTGCCACTCGTGGTTAACCTTCGGCAGGACCCTTTCGAAGTGACACCGGACTCTCAACTGTTCGCCCGTTGGTATGGCGACAAGCTTTGGGTGATGGTTCCGGCGCAGGCCATTGTGGGTCAGTTCCTTATAACCTTCAAAGAATTTCCACAGCGGCAGAAATCTGCATCCTTCAACATTCAACAAGTCCTGGACCAGATGAAGACGCAAACCGACTGATGCACTCTGCCGAGATTGCTACTGTGGTGGGCCGGCCAAAAGCCGGGTCGCCGTCTCTGGAACTCGGGAACGCTTACGTAGAATAATTTCGAGTGCATGGAAATTCAGCCGGAGGAGGGAACTCGAAATGCGAATTATCGAATTGCGTTGTCGCTGGACGGCAACGGCGACGTTCGCACTATGCCTGATATTGCTCGGAACGGCAGGTGCCCAAGCACAGAGAGATCCTTTGCCATCGTGGAATAAGGGACCTGCGAAAGAAGCGATTATTGCTTTCGTGAAAGACACAACAGAAAAATCCAGTCCGAAATACCTCGAACCCCAAGATCGCATTGCTACGTTTGACCAGGACGGCACGCTTTGGACGGAACACCCGTTGTACGCCCAGGCGATGTTTGCCCTCAGTCGTCTGGGCGAGATGGGGCCCCAGCACCCGGAGTGGAAGGAGAAGGAGCCATTCAAGTCGGTGCTTGCGGGCGACCGCGAAGCGATGAGCAAGTTCACTGAGTCGGACTGGCTGCAAATTGTTGCCGTGACGCATGCAGGGATGAGCACGGAAGAGTTTCAGGCGCTCGTCAAACAATGGCTGGCCACTGCCAAAGCACCACGCTTCGACCGGCCTTACACCGATCTCGTCTACCAGCCCATGTTGGAAGTGATGAAGTATCTGCGCGAGAAAGGCTTCAGGGTTTACATCGTTACCGGCGGCGGACAGGAGTTCGTGCGAGTTTACAGCGAGCAGGTGTATGACGTCCCGCCGGAGCAGGTGGTGGGGTCAAGCATCGTCACCAAGTACGATGATTCCAGCGGCAAACCGGTGCTGATGCGCGAGCCGAAAGTGTTCTTCATTGACGATGGTCCCGGCAAGGCTATCGGCATCAATCTTTTCATCGGCAAGCGGCCGTCCGCAGCCTTTGGCAATTCGGGTGGCGATGCTCAGATGTTGGAATGGACGCAAGCGGGTGATGGAGCGCGGCTGATGATGCTTGTTCACCACGACGACGCGGTTCGCGAGTACGCCTATGGTCCGGGTGGAGGGCTTCCGGATACTCACGTGGGTACTTTTTCCGACGCGCTAATGACCGAAGCAAATAAAAGCGGCTGGATCGTAATAAGCATGAAGGACGACTGGAAGCACATCTACGCTTTCGAAAAATAGCTCGACTGTCAATTTTGACAATTTGAGAACATAAGGGCTTGTGTCAGTATGTCCGCAGCGTTGGTGACGCTACAGCTATGAAGACTTTGCGGTTCGACCTCAAACGAATAGGCGGTGTGCTGATCGCAGTCGTGCTGGCGATGGGAGCTTTCAAGACTGGCGCACAGGACAAGCCCAAACGGGAGACTATTCAAGCCCAAGCTATGGGTCAGAACAGGGCTGCGGGCAAGAACTTTAGCGTGACCGTCACAATCAATTCGTACTCGACGCCGGACGATCAAAAGGTACTACTTGATGCCTTCGCTCAAGGCGGTCAGGCGGCACTTTCAAAAACCGTCTCGAAAATGAAATCGAAGGGCCGTGTAGCGGTCACCGGCACCCTAGGTTATGACATCGGATACGTGAGAACGTTTCCGACCGCGGACGGCCGGAAAATACGCTTAATCACCGAACGCCCGATTAAAATAGCGGAAGCTCGCGAAGGTGGACGCTCGACGGATTACGACTTGTCCGCCCTTGAGTTCAACCTGAACGATGACAAGTCGAAAAATTCAGGGAGTTTGATCATTGGACTGCGCGTTAAGGTGGACAAAGACAATCAGTTGGTTTTTGAAAGCTATGGTTCGGGACCATGGAGCCTTGTGAATGTGATGGAGCGATAGAGTCCCGGTTCCTTGGCCACACTCGGACTCCCATGTTTGTTGAAGCGAATTCTGGCTTTTGTAGGCGTCCAGCGGGTTTCGTGCAGCGACGTGACCCTGACAGGAGGATTCAAGATGAAGAAACGAATCGCAGTGTGGCTTCCACTTTTCATGCTCCTCGCCGCTAGCCCTGCGGCTCTGGCACAGGTTACGCCGCAGTCGTCAGGAAAGCAGGTTACGCCGAAGTCGCCAGGAACCAAGAGCCAGTCCGCACAATCATCGGGCACCGCCACACAGAAGAAGAATGTGCAGGCTTACATCGACCTGATGCGGACCAACGTGCGTGACCAGAAGGCCGAGATCATGGGTTCCGTGATGGAGCTGAATGCAGCTGACGCGGCAAAATTCTGGCCGATTTACAGCGAGTATGACGTCGAATTGGCCAAGGTGAATGATCTGCGAGTCGCAAATATTAAAGAGTATGCAGACAATTACTCGCAAATGACCGACGCGAAAGCAGACGAACTGATTCAGAACGCCGTGAGCTACCGGAAGCAGCGCGCGGAACTTCTTGCAAAATACTATGGCCGCATGAAGGAAGCATTGGGAGCGGTCGAGGCCGCGCGGTTCGCGCAGATCGAGGATCAATTGCTTTTGATCATTGATCTTCAGATAGCTTCTTCTCTGCCGATTGTAGGGGAGTGATCGTGAACGCGACCAAGGAGAGAAAACATATGCGGACTGTGCCGGTTTGTGCCGTGGCCATTCTATTAGGAATTATATCCATACAGGGAGACTCCCTCGCCAAGGGCTTGCCAGAACCTTTGAGCTTGGCCCCTGCCACGGCTGCCGCTGCTGCGGCGCAAAGCGCGAAGAAGATCTACGTGCCTGCCGGGACGCGCATTTTGATCCGCATGATTGACTCCATAGATTCGACCAAACAAAAGTCGGGGGATCGCTTCACCGCGAGCCTGGAAACGAATCTGGTGGTTGACAACATCGTGGTGGCGCCTAGGGGAACCACGGTGTACGGCCGCCTGGTGTCTGCTGAATCGGCAGGCAGGATGAAAGGCAGCTCCGAACTGTCGCTCGAGTTGACCGATATCGTGATCAGGGGCACCGCGTATCCGCTCCTAACCAGTACTTATGAGGTAAAAGGAAAAGGCGAAGGTGGGAACACGGCAAAGAAAGTTATCGGCGGCGCCGGACTGGGCGCGCTGATTGGTGGAATTGCAGGCGGCGGAAAGGGCGCTGGAATCGGTGCGCTTGTCGGCGGTGGCGCTGGAACGGCTGTCGCCGCATCCAAAAAGGGCCAGCAGCTAACGATACCGAGCGAAACTTTGTTGGAATTTCGTCTGCAGCAGCCCGGATCGCTGCCTGTGCCCGCTTAAATCATGTCGCGCGTGAAGCACTTCGTTCGCGATAGCGGTTCCGACCGTATCGGCGAATTGAAGCAGCTCCTGACAATTCGAGAACTTTCCGCTTAGCGTGGATGCAAGGACTCAGCCAGGCTAATTAGATTTTGCGGCTTCACGCGAATAACCCCTCTGCGTGGGCTGTCGATGTCCGCTACCAGAAAAAACGCGATCGAGAGAATTAGCGGCAGAACTAGAACGTGAATGGCTCCCGCTTTAGTGCGCCGCGCGCCGTAGCCGAACATGAGATTGGCGCAAATCGCAATCACGAGCATCAGAATCCATGCCGCCGTTGGAATTCGATTCCAAAAGGCAGCCTGTGTGTATCCTTGCGAGTTCAACACGTCGTTCATGCCCGCAACGGCCAGGGCGATCACGGGCGTCGTCTGCGGAACAGCCGGAGCCCTGACAGCGGACCACAAATCGGTCTGTAGCTGAGCAGTAGCATCATTGATCTGCCGCAGTTTATTCTCATCGCGGGTTCCGTAGAACAATACGCGTTGGTCGAGATACTGAACCAGCAAGGCGCGCACTCGCGCCGCATCGCCGGCAGGCAGCAGGTCTGCCCGCAGATATTCGGTGCCAATCGCGTTGGCCTCTGCTTCCTCGCAGTTTTTGCGCTGATCGTAGCGGTCGGTGGCCATGGAGAAGCTGAATCCGATGATCAGGCCGAGCAACGTCAGGGTCGCGGCCACGACAACATCGAGATCGTGGCGCATGCCGTCGTCCACGGACTGTCCCTTACGAAACGCGGCACCGACCTGCGCCGATAGCCATAGCACGACGAACGAGATTAAGAAGACAAATAGTGGACGGTTCACAGGATTTCTCGTACCTCTTCGCGTAGAGCCTACTCTGGTCGTTTTAGAGCTTAATGCCTGTTGCTAAGGACGGGCCCAGTTGCGCGGACCCGAGATATTCAGGACAGGACTGAGCCGTTGGGTGGCTTTTGAACGCGTGTCCCGGAGCAGCTCGGCGTCGCTCTACTCCAATAAGGTCACACTGCCATTCACGATGTCGTAATGCCCGGCAACAACTTTGAGCTTGCCTTCCTTTACCAAACCCGCGATGACAGTAGAGGCTTCCCGCAATAATGCGGCCTGGATCTTGGCATTCGCTTTGGTTGCGGCGTCCAGATTCGATCCCGCCTGGTTCACGGCAGGCTGAATGTGCGGATACAACGCGCTGATCTGGCCGGGAACGTCCTTCGCCTGAATCGTCGCCTTCACCGCTCCGCAGTTGCCGTGCCCCATCACCAGGATCACTTTTATGCCTAACACAGCCGCTCCATATTCAAGGCTCGCGATAATCTCTGAAGTGGCAACATTGCCGGCGACGCGCGTAACGAAAATATGGCCGATCGTCTGGTCGAAAATCAATTCAACCGGCACACGGGAATCGGCGCAAGACAGCACCGCGGCGAATGGCTCCTGTTTTTCTTCGGTATTTTGTTTGAGGATCCGAAGGTCGGCTTCGAACGAAGTCAGCTTGTCCGACGTGAAGCGTTGATTCCCATTCATTAGTTCCTGGAGCGCAGCGTCCGGGCTGAGCGTGCTCTGAGCGCGGACAGAATCTGGTGTGGCAAGATCCATTCCCGCCCCCGTCAGCAAGCCAACCAATGTGCCGCCCGCAGCTGTCTGCAGAAACCCTCGTCTCGATGACTTCATGTCGGATGCGGGGTTTGCAACGTTAGGGCTACCACAATCGAACGTCTTTGGTGCGATCTCGCGTGTTTCCGCCTTGGGAGGTTGTTTCGAATTGGGAAGCATCGTCAAATTTTCCTTCCTTGGAATCAAGACTTGTCGTACATAAACGAGCGTCGCCGTTCCTTACTTTCGTAAACCATACATCCAAACATTCCATTTCGCTACATCGAACTCGTGATGGTTGCGCCGAATTGCTTGGGAACCCGCCCCCGCGTGCTCCTCCCAAGAGAACTGGTAGTTTTGACAATGTTCAACGGTGGGCTTTGCCTCAGACTAACTGTGGGTAGCCGTTATATTCCAGCTGGTTCCGTGCACCGATTCTGGGCTGCTTCTGCGCGAATCACTTCAGGCCGCGATTGCCTCTGCATTTCGAGGAGGAATACGTACTTCTTACTCTTAAGGAACGCGAATGGCTAGCTGGGGAACCGCCAAATCCGATCACATGGAAACTATTAGCAGGACTGCACGAAAATACGAGTTTGGCCGCAGACCGAGGATTTTGACCCAGTGGTTTCTGGGCGGTTTGCTCGTCTTCGCAGGATATTTCTTAGCCAGCATCCCCTGCCTCGGTCAAGAAGATCAACCTGTCCAGGAGACCTCAGCCAGTACAGCCTCCCAGGAGAGCTCGACCAAGCCCGCAGCAGGGCAGGACCAGCAACCCGCCGCTCCTGAAAAGCCTGAGGAGCCGCCCAAAAAAAAGAAGAAACCTAGCCGAGGGGCCATCGTCGTCGCGCCGCTTCCAATCTCGAGTCCTGCCATTGGTTCTGGAATCGTTCCAGTACTTGGCTATATCTTCCCCTTCAGCACCAAGGACAAAGTCTCTCCACCTTCCACCATCGGCGCGGCCGGCCTCATCACGGACAATGGGAGCCGGGGATTCGCTATCGGAGGGCAGTTCTTTCTGAAACAGAATACCTATGAGATCACAACTGGCTTCGTCCATGGCAACGTGGATTACAACATCTACGGAACCGGAGTTTTCTCGAACGATAAGTTGCCACTCGATCAATCAGGTAAGGCGTTCTTTGGGGAGTTTTTGCGACGCATTGGCTGGAAATTCTTTGTGGGGCCCCGATTTATAACAGGGCGTTCGTTTATCACCGTGAATCCAACTAATAACACCACGGTGCCGATCCCTCCGGACGTTGGGCTGCACACCAATCTCACCTCCCTGGGCGCGCGGCTGACAAGGGATACCCGACCCAACCACTTTTATCCGCTGAGCGGAACTTTTTTCACCTTCACGTCTGATTTCTTTTCCCAGGGACTGGGTAGCAAGTATTCCTACCAGTCCTACAAAACTGAATTCTCCAGATTTTGGAGTCTGAGCCCGCGTCAAGTCCTGGCCTATGACGCCGATTTCTGCGCGACGAGCGGCGCGCCTCCCTTCTATGGAAATTGCATCTACGGAACCAACAATCAATTGCGAGGATATATCGCGGGGAGATATTTCACTCGCGAGACCGCGTCAACACAATTGGAGTATCGCCTGGTCTTGCCCAAGAGGTTCGGATTAGTTGTGTTTGGCGGTCTTGGCGGGACGATTCCCGGCGGCACTCAACCGTTACAACAGCTGCAAAACGGAAAATTCCTGCCGAGCGGCGGTGGGGGACTGCGATTTGCGCTAAGTCAAAAGTACCACGTCAACCTTCGAGCCGATATCGCACAAGGCAGGGATGGTCATACATTCGGGATGGGCGTTGGCGAGGCGTTTTGACGCAATAGGATGCGATATCAGGCGGTTTTTTTTGTTGCGGAGAAGTTGTAGCGGCTCGCGAAGGGAAGGGGAGAAATACCTTGAGACGACACGCAGTCCTCGTTCTGGCGGTACTCGCTGGGCTGACAGCTGCGAACGGCAAATCCACGAAGTTCGTCTTCACTTGGATGAACCCGGCCTATTCCGGCGCCCATTTCAAGACCATTCTGGTGCTGGGAATAAACGGTAAGGTAGAAAATCGCGCGGAGTTCGAAGATCAGCTCTCAGCGGCGATAACGCGGCCGGGAATTCAAGCCATTCCCAGCTATTCGCTGCTTCCGCGACCCAATTCGACGCCGATTGATATGAGTCAATTGAGGGACGTCGTTCGGGGGCAAAATATTGACGCCATCGTGGCCTCGAGGCTTGTAAAAATAGATAAGAAGGTTACATATATTCCCGGACAAATTTACACTCCTTATCCGTATTACAACACGTTCTACGGCTATTACGGCGCCATCTACCCGGTGGTCTATTCGCCCGACTATCTTCGCGTGGACAAGACCGCACAAATAGAAACGAATTTTTATTCAGCGGCTAAGCCCGATGGGGAGCTCATCTGGACCGGAACCAGCGATACGGTTAACCCTCAGTCACCGCTGAAGGCGATCGATGCGATTGCGAAACTTATCGTTCAAGAATTGGAGAAGGAAAAAATCATTTAACCGGCGGGTCGGGTTGGCAGCTCGGAAACGAAATTGATGGGAATTTCTTCCGGCTGTTCGAGACGTTCGTTCTAAATCGCCAATCGGAGGATCCTAACTAGCGGAGCTCCGCTGCTTGTGCTGCTTTAGCGCTTGCTGTTTGAGCTGCTCTAATTTCGCCAGGGGCAACGCAAGTTCTATGTGGCCGCAATCCAGACAGGCCGAAATATCCTGGCTGACGTAGAGCGGGGCGCGATCCACATTTTCAAGTTCGGGGAAAGCAAGGGTCATTTCCGATTTGAGGCTCCGCTCGTTACTCGAAGCGCACTTCCTGCAGGACATAGAGCCCCTTCCCCGGCTCAGTTCTAGCACTGGTCATTGCTAATCGGCACCTTGCTACTGGCGGCCCCCACTGCAATTGCGGACGGCTAAGACTACTTGCGTTTCAGTATTCGCAATGTAGACAACGCGTCGTTCATTTCGCGTCGCTCGTCGCGAGAAACCCGGGCCTCAGACGTGCCACGTGCATGGATGGCGTCCTCAGCTGCTTTCACTCGGGCCTGAAGTCGCTTCGGATCAAGCTCAAGAATCGCGGCTCTGTAGAGTGTCCGCCACTGACTTTCAACCATCTGCGACTCCTGGAGGGGCGAGCAGCCACCTGTGTTTAGCTTTCTGAACCGAATTGACAAACCGATAGCTCGGGGCGAATTTCGGAGGTAAGAGTGTTCCATTGGAGGACGACTGTGTCGTTGCGTCACAGCAACCTTAAACCTGCTCAAGCGCAACTAGGGGGGCAAAGCCACGGCGAAGAAAGGTGAACGGAACGGCGCTGAGAGTCAGTGCGGAAAAAGTTGTGTAGGCTGGCGGAGTAAGATTTTACCGCGACTCTTTTTTACTACACCGCGGCGTTGCCACGCACTCAGCAGGCGGCTGGCAGTGAAAGCTGTCACGTTCGCGGCATTCGCCAATTCCTCATTGGTGATATCGATTTCGACGCCACCCGGGACGTTTTGCCCGATCACGCCGGCGAGGTTACCCAGTACACCGGCCAATCGTTGTTCGGCAGAGTGACAAGTCAGCGCGACATGCGCCGTGAGATACCACGCTAAGTAGTCCGAGGCGGTAGCCAAGGCATTCTCCAGCAGTACCGGATATTGCGCCACAAAACCCCGGATCGTGGGTCGATCCCAAACCAACAGATTGCACTCTCTCACCGTTTCTGAGCCAAGGAGGTATGTAGCAGGTTTTGCCAGCAGTGCCATTCCTCCGATGAGTTCGCCCACCGCGATCCAGTGAAGCAGGATGTGTTGCCCCGCAATCTCGTCGAAGAAATATCGCGCGCGGCCCTTCGTAAGCAAGAACAAATCGTCCGCGGGGTGCCCCTGATTAGTGATCACGGAATTGGCAGCGAAGCGACGAGGCTTTGCAGCGGCCAGGATTTTCTTGCGGTCCTGCACCGCTAGACCATCGAAAAAGGTCGATATCCAGCCCACGGATACGGCAGCGATTCTCGAAGACGCCATAGGCGCTGCTCCCTGAGGGGATATTCCCCTCGTAGGCAGAGGAATAGCGGCGTGATGCTTTCATATGTCAGCCAAGCGCGGAACTGTCAGAATTGACAGTGCGAGCGGAATGTGTCCATATTAGCCGCGCTATCGGACGTTGCGAACTACACGGCTGAACTTCGCATTCGTCGAGCGCTGTCCGTATAGCTGGCGCGGTGCTTCTTGAAGGTGAGCGTGTCCCTGTTTAACCGCCGATGATGGAGCGGCATGTGTCGTTTTTGAGGCAGCGCAACACCCTGTCATTTGTGACAATTGCGTCTCGACATAGCTAGTGCCAATCTGGTTGTCTCTCGGAGTCGGCGCCGCGACTCCCCGGAGTTTCTTGCATATGGCAAATTGCGCGAGGATTCGCGGGAGTGTGAGCCTCCGCGGGCCTCTCAGGTTTTTCTAACAATTGGCATGCGCAGTGCTTCAGAACGAACTGCTCCAGAGCCGACTCCTGCGATCCACAAGGAAGCCATGACATCTACAGGCACGTTGCCGTTCGTCACTTCGCGGGACAGTCAGCCGGACAAGAACCCGCTGAAGTGGTCGATTACGCCGGTGCTGCTTTTGTTTCACATCGGCGCCGTGGCGGCGCTATTCTTCTTCAGTTGGACTGGCCTGTTCGTTGCGGTCTTCCTATACTGGCTCACCGGGGGCCTGGGCCTTGGCATTTGTTATCACCGGCTGCTCACCCATCGCTCGTTCGCGACACCCAAGTGGTTTGAGTACTTTCTTACGCTTTGCGGCGTGGCGGCTTTGGAAGGAGGCCCCCTGCTATGGGTAGCAATCCATCGTAAGCATCACCAGTTCGCGGACAAAGAAGGTGATCCGCACTCGCCGCGCGATGGCAAATGGTGGGCGCATGCGGGTTGGGTCTTGACGGGCAATGCGTTGCGACAAGACGTTGCGACACTCAAACGCTACGTCCCCGATCTGGCCGAGGATAGCTTTCATGTCTGGCTGACGAAGTACCATCTTGCACCATCGGCAATCCTCGCAGTCATCTTGTTCACTATCGGTGGATTTCGCCTGGTATTGTGGGGCGTGTTCTTGCGCACCGTTGTGGGGCTGCACGCGACGTGGATTGTCAACTCGGCCGGCCATATTTGGGGGTCGCGTCGCTTTGAAACCCGCGATACCTCAACCAACAATTGGTGGGTTGCACTGGTGAGTTTCGGAGATGGATGGCATAACAACCATCATGCCCATCCGGTTTCGGCGCGACACGGGCTGAAGTGGTATGAAATTGATCTCAACTGGTACAGCATATTGATTTTCAAGCAACTCGGACTTGTGTCCCACATCCATCGAGCCGAATTGTCCGCCGGTAAGCACCCAGGTAAAACTCTCGCCGCTGTCGAGTGATAGGCGAATCTAAGCAAGAAACGCAGCGTTGCTCGCTTTCTTGTAAATGCTTCAATTCACGCTGGACAGAGCTATCGTAAGAAGGAGTGTAACTGTGAAATCCGCCTCGCTTTCCTTTCGTGTCGGAAGCGCATTGAAGATGCCGCTTTTCTATCTCCAGGACTACACGCTGCTCGCCGTTCACTCGGTGCGCGCCATCTTCAGTTCGACGCGTTATGCGGCTGATTTAGTGGAACAGATGGATCAAATTGGAGTGGGATCGGTGCCAATCATTATTGTGGCGCTTGCCTGCGTCGGCGGCGTCATTGTACTGAACGCAGGGTCGCAATTTGTGCGCTTCGGCGAGACGGTCCTCACCGGCGACGCCCTTTCGCTCTCGCTGCTCCGCGAGCTCGGGCCGGTGTTTACGGCACTTCTAGTTGCGGGCCGCAACTCAACTGGAATGGCCTCCCAATTGGGCTCGATGCTCGTTACCGAGCAGGTGGACGCGATACGGGGACTCGGAATCGACCCGATTCGCAAGCTGATGACGCCGCGTGTGCTAGCTGCGGTATTAATTCTGCCATTGCTCGTCGCAATTGGCGATTGTGCGGGCCTCTTAGGCGGATTTCTGGTGGCGACCATGACGCTGCACATTGATGCACAGCAGTTTTGGCTACGCGCTATCAAGGCGCTGGCCGCGGGTGACTTGGTTATAGGTTTCTCGAAACCGGTTGTCTTCGGATTCATCCTTGCCACCGTGGGTTGTTATCAGGGATTACGCGTCGAAGGCGGTACCGCAGGGGTGGGCCGCGCTACGATTATGGCGTTTGTCGTGTCCTCGCTAGCCATCCTCGTCGCGGATTTGTTCCTCACCCGACTTCTGCTTTACACATTCAATATGTAAAATCCTTTGCTCCATCTCCGTGCCGCATGGTGCAGGACACGAGTCGCGCGCTCTCTTCGTCGAGGTGGATTCTGCTGCGACGGTTGGGAAAGATAGGCAGCAGGTCAAGTTTTGTTCGCACGCCATCTGCGAGGCATCGGTCCACGTCCAATAGTCGCATTGAAGAGGAACAGTAACGCTGATGGAGACTCAGCCGCCAGTAGCCAGTCAAAATCGGTTTCTGCCGCAACCGAGGGCAATGCTTGAGCGTTTCGTTCAGAACGAGACTTCGGGCTCGGTCCTACTCTTTGGGGCCACCGTTGCCGCTCTCGTGTGGGCTAATTCGCCCTGGAGCGGGTCCTATTTTGCTCTTTGGAAGCTTCCCTTGAGCTTAGGCCGCCGCCCTCTTCTCTCTATGGACTTGCATCACTGGATCGATGACGGATTGATGGTGCTGTTTTTTCTGGTTGTCGGACTTGAAATCAAGCGTGAGATCGTTAAGGGTGAACTGTCCTCCCTCCGCCAAGCGAGCCTGCCTATCATGGCAGCGCTGGGCGGTATGATCCTACCGGCTGTTCTCTATTTCACTTTGAATCGCTCAGGGTTGGGTGCGCGCGGATGGGGAATTCCCATGGCTACCGACATTGGTTTCGCCATGGGTGTACTCGCACTGCTCGGCAAGCGCATACCCTCGAGCCTGCGTGTATTTATGCTTGCGCTGGCTATCGTTGACGACGTCGGAGCAATCCTGGTGATTGCCTTCTTTTACACTCCCACGATTTCTCTATCCGCTCTGGCGACGGCAGGCGGTTTGTTATTGCTTCTCATCGTGGTTGCCATGCGTCGAGCTCCTATCTCCGTCTATGTCGTTGTGGGCTTTTTTTTCTGGGCTGCGGTTTTGAGTTCCGGAGTCCACGCGACGATCGCTGGTGTGATTCTGGGGCTCATCGCGCCGATCAAGCCAAAATTCCGGCCGGAAGATTTGGTTGAGAGTGCGGAGCCGCTACTGAGAAATTTCCGCACCCAGATCTTGAGTCGGGATAAAGCGTTGGCAGAAGCTTCCCTCACTGCACTGGATCAACTTCTCCGCGGCACGGATTCGATTGCCGAGCGCCTGGAGAGAACGCTTCATCCGTGGGTGTGTTTCCTCGTTCTTCCTGTATTCGCACTGGCGAGCGCAGGAGTCGCTTTGTCCGCCCAACAATTCAAGCTGGCTCTTTCGAGCCCAATCGCGCTCGGCGTGTTTCTGGGGCTGGTCGTGGGGAAGGTAGTGGGAATAACGGCGTTTTCTTTTCTGGCCGTGAGATTGAAAATTGCTGGGTTGGCCGACGGTTTAACGTGGGCGGGGATTACTGGCGTCGGCATTCTCGCGGGCGTGGGATTTACGGTCGCGTTGTTTATTAGTGGCCTCTCTTTTGGGGACGAAAGCTTAGTAGCTACCGCAAAGGTCGCAGTTCTCGCAGCTTCCTTGGCAGCGGGCATAATCGGTTACTTCTATCTGCGTTTTGCGCTCGGAGACCATTCGATCGATCGCAATTCAGCAGGACACTCATAGGAAGAACAGCTCAAGAGTTCATGTCATCGGACGACTATCCTTGGCGCCACAGAGACGCGGCGCGGCTACTGTACGTTCTGCCAATTGAATCGTTACCGCTCGTTTGGATAGGCTGTCCTGTACTCTGAATTTGAGTTCTTGCCGACCATGCGCCTTCGCGTTTTCCTGACAGCGTTCATTTCTTTTGCGGCAGGGGCTGCGCAACTTGCTGCGCAAGATTTGGCGCCGCGAGCATATGTAATAACGCCATTACACTCCAACGCAATCACGGTGACCTGGTCTTACTTCGACGGAGGTGTGAACTTTAATGGCACTGTTCCTATCGCCAACGCAACTGGAACCTACTACGTTCCGATTCTCAGTTACTATCACTCGCTGAATTTCTTCGGGCGGGCGGCTAACTTCACCGCCTCGTTGCCCTACGGCGTAGGAAATTTTAAAGGTGATGTCTCGGGCCAAACGCAAACGATATACCGCTCGGGCCTGCTCGATTCCACTTTCCGATTTTCCGTGAACCTGCTCGGCGGCCGCGCCATGGAACCGAAGGAGATGGCCAGCTGGAAGCAAAAGAGGTTGCTCGGAGCAAGCATGAAAGTGGTCGCGCCGACCGGCCAGTACGACCCAATGAAATTGGTAAATTGGAGTAGCAATCGGTGGGCGTTTAAGCCGGAGATCGGGTACTCCGAACGGTGGGGCCACTGGGTGCTTGACGCCTATGCAGGGGTTTGGTTTTACACGAGGAACCCGGCGTCGTTCGATGGTCCCGTCGTCGCCCCGCAGACGGAAGCACCCATAGGAGCTTTTGAAAGCCATCTGAGCTACGACTTCAAGCCGCGATTGTGGATGTCAATAGACGCAAATTTCTGGGCTGGCGGCATCACCAGCTTGAGCGGCATACAGAACCTGGCGACCAAGCAGACTGGTTCGCGCATCGGGGGGACGGCTTCATTCCCGATCAGCAAACACCAATCCATCAAGGTCAGCTATAGCAATGGCACATATATTATCTTC
>Ga0209038_10000293_pt1 | contig 16192 bp, 19 predicted proteins | sample BogFormECP03_OM3_FD_188237 | JGI IMG/M metagenome (GOLD analysis project Ga0209038, IMG submission 188237) | Bog forest soil microbial communities from Calvert Island, British Columbia, Canada - ECP03_OM3 (SPAdes) (version 2) | ecosystem: Environmental > Aquatic > Freshwater > Wetlands > Bog ...
TCCATCGCCTCGATGTTCGTGTTCACTGTAAGGGACATGCGTTCATCTCCTTGATGACGTGGTTTGTATAGTCCCGGGCCAACTTCCTGTCGGCCCTTGATTCACCCGAGCTATCGTCGTGCGCCCCGGCCGGCTTGAGCGCGGGGGCGGGACTCTGGACGGGAAGTCCGTGGGCGATGGCGGCGAGCGCGACGCTCCCGCCCTCGCGGCTCAGGCGTGCACGTCGATGTGCGGGGTGCCGTCGCCCTCATCGTCGGGGCCGGACTGCTCTCCGGAAGGCTCGCGCGAAGGCGGCTTTCGTTCCTCGCCCGAGGGCTCGCGGCGTTCGCGCGACACGGGCGCCAGACGCGTGGGCGCAAGCGGCGGTTCAAAGCGGGAGCGAGGGGCGATCGGGGGAATGGGGTCCATCGGGAGCTCCTAGCGGCTTTCGTCCAATCAGGAGGCCGGACGTGCCCGCTGTTGGGGCCCCGTCGGTCCGTTGAATGCCCCGAGCCGGGTCAGCTCGGCGGTGAGCAACTGATGTTCGGCGTGGCGCAGCTCGGCGACGACCAGCCGGCGCCACAGGAACACCGCCGCGCTCCACACGGCGACGTAGCAGAAGATTCCGGCCAAGAGGGCGCGCACGGCGGCTGCGGGCAGTGTGTGCGTGGGCAGCGAGAGGTAGCCACCGAGCAGGAAGCCGACGAGGCCGCCCAGGGCCTTGGCGCGAGCCACGGCACGGGCAGCGCGGGGGTGGGCAGCGAGCGTGAGCTGGGGAGCGCCCGAACGCTCGGCTCCAGTGGGCGCCTGCACGACGGTGCTCGCCTCTGACTTCTCGCTGTCCGCGGGCTTGGGGCTTGCGGCCACGGCCACGTCCTCGCTGTCGGCGTCAGCGGCCATTGCGCTCGCTCCGTTCCAGCTCGCGACGCCGGTTGGCGCGCTCGCACTCGAAGATGAACCGCATCAGACGACGGTGATCGCCCTCGCCAATCGCGTCGAAGCAGATCGCGGGCCGGCCCTCTTGATCGATTCGCACGACGGTGCCCGTGCCCGAGATCTGCGCCCCTCCGGTGGATGTGCTCAGCCGGAAGTTGACCCGTTCGCCGATCATCAGGGTCGAAGGTCCCGCAAGGCGCATCCCGCCGCCGCCGACGTCCACGCAGAACGTCGACACCCAGCCCTTGCCCGAGCCGTTGCTGACGGTCGCGGGTCGGCTCGCCGGCACCCGCACATACTCACGCTGCTGGAGCACCTCGACAGCGCGCAGGTCACGAAATCGGAGCTCAGCACCGTTCTCCCTGCTCACGGCGCCCTGTAGCCGGACGCGGCCACTGCGAGTGGTGAACTCGACCGCGAGCTGATCCAGGTGATCGTCCTCGGGGAAGCGCTCGGCGAAGCGGGCCGCCACGAGCAGGCTCGCATCATCGCGCTCTGCCACGAGCGCTTGGATGCGTTCACCGGTGGGGCAGATGACCGTGATGATCTCCGCGCGCGCCGGCAGCACCAACTCGATCTCGCGATCTTTGCGAAGCGGTTTCAGCTTCATCGGGAGCGTTCCCGGATTGAGATGTCAAGGGTTTGCATGATCAGGTGGTGGGGTCAGCCGTGCCCTTGCAGCGTCGCATCAGGGCAGCAGCGTGTTGGCAAAGTGGGTCGGGTCGATCAACGTGAGTCCTTTACCGCCACGCCCTCGATCCAACAGATATTCGGGCGCGAGGTCGAACCTGCAGGCGGCCTCAATCGCGACGCCGAGCTGGTCGGTCTCATCCGCGTGGGTGATGGCGAGGGCGGATGCGCGCAGCGGGCGCAGCGCCTCCAAGAGCTGCGTGGCCGCCACCTTGCCGAGCGTGGCGGGCAGCGCGATCACCACCCGGTCTGGCTTGAGTCTCTCGAGCAGCGCGGCGAGCGCACGGATCGCACCCGCATCGGCGGGCGATGCCGGTGGCGTGTCGAGCAGCAGCAGCCCCTCGCCGCGGGCGCGGCGCAGGCTGCGGGCGAGATGCGGAGCGGTGAGCGGCGTGGGCTCGCGGATATCGGGACTGAGCAGCATCGAATACCCACCGCCGACGTTCGCCGCGACGACCGTGGCGCACGCGACCGGGAGCGTGCTGCGCTCGCGGTATGCCTTGAGGATCGCCGCGCAGCAGCTGGTCCTGCCGCTGCCGCCGGAGCCCACGAACGCGACCGTCGCGCCCGGGGTGGGCAGTGGTGGCCGGCTCGGTATGCGCTGGCTCAGGGCCGCGCGGAGCGAGCGCGCGAGCCCGGGACGCGAGGGCATCAGCGGTAACGCGTGTCCGGCCGCCGCGGCGATCAGCTCCTCGACGAGCTCCTCTGAGAACCCGACGCCGAGCAGGCTGGTCTCGACGCTCCTGCGCACGCGCGCGCTCGGGCCGGGCGCGACGCTGAGGTGGCGGCGCTCGAGCTGCTCGCCGGCAGGGACGTCGAGCGCATCGTCCTGCCTGCTCAAGGGCTCGGTCTCGATCGCGGCCGCCTCGGTTTCGGCGAGCACGGCGGCGAACTGATCGTCGATCTCATCGAGCTCCGCGGTATGCGTTCCGTTGCGCGGCGCGACGGTGAGGGTCGGCGCGGGCGCCGGCTCAGCGGTCGCGTCCGCAAGGACGGCGCCGTTGTGTCCATATAGGAGCGGCCCCGTCGCCCGAGCGGCGGCGGGCGCCGCCACCGCCTGCGGCGTTGCGAGGGCAGCGTCCGACTCGTCGTAGATGTCCACGCCAGGGTGGCCGCTGCGGGCCTCGATTTCGATGAAGGGCCGCTGGAAGAAGCCGCCGACGCCGCCCGTGAGGCCGTTGTTCTGGCGCACCACGATCGCGTCGACGCCCAGCTCGGCCTCGATCCTCGGGATCAGCTCCTCGACGCTGCGCCCGCGAAAGATACGGGTGCCGTTGGTGGCCGACCGCTCAGACGGGGTGGCTGCGGTGTCCTCTCCGGTGCTCGCCTTGATGGCGATCTGATTCGTGGTTGAGCTCATGCGTGTATGACTCCAATCGTCTCGACGTTGACGCCCGCTGCGATCTCGTTGTAAGAGCAGACGGGCAGGTGTGGTTGGGCCTGGGCGATCAGTCGCCGCAGGTGGCGACGCACGCGGGCAGAGCAGAGCAGCACGGGCCGCGCTCCCTGCGCGGTGGCGTGGTCAACCTGCGTGCGCAGCGCGCCCACGATCTCCTGCGCGCGGGGAGGGTCGATCACGAGATACTCCCCATCCGTTGTCTGGGTGATCGAGGCGGCGACCTCCTGCTCGATCTCCGGGTCGAGCGTGATCGCCCGCAGGCGCAGCTGGTCGTCCAGATGCGGAGAGGTGATCGCGCGGCCGAGCGCCTGGCGTGCGTACTCGGTCAGGAGGCCCGTGTCGCGCGTGATGCGGGCCTTGTCGCCGATCGCCTCCATGATCGTGCCGAGGTCGCGTACCGCGACCCCTTCGGCGAGCAGAGCCTGCAGCACACGCTGGATCTCGCCCAGCGAGAGCACCTCGGGTACAACCTCCTCGACGACTGCGGCGTTCGTCTCCTTGAGCTGGTCCAGGAGCGCCTTGACGTCCTGGCGGCTGAGCAGCTCGGCGGCGTGGGCGCGGATCGTCTCGGTGAGGTGAGTGACGATCATCGACTCGGCGTCGACGACCGTGTACCCGAGCATCTCGGCCTCCGAGCGGGCCGAGTCGTGCACCCACACGGCGGGCAATCCAAAGGCCGGCTCGGTGGTGGGTATGCCCTGCAGGCCCGGGTCGGCGTCGCCTGGGTCCATCGCCAGCAGGTGCCCGGGCATCACGCGCCCGCGGGCGACCTCCGAGCCGCGGATCTTCAGCACGTACTCGTGGGAGTCCATGCCGAGCTCGTCGTGGATGCGCACCGGCGGGATCAGGATCCCCAGCTCGCCGGCGATCTGGCGGCGGATCATGCTCACCCGGCGCAGCAGCGCGCCGCCGGAGCTGCCGTCTACAAGTGGGACGAGTCCGAAGCCGACCGTGAGCTCGAAGGGGTCGACGGACAGCCGGTTCGGCGCCTGCTCGCCGGGGCTCGGCAGCGATGCCTGCGCCTGGGCTGCGTCGCCGCGCTCGTCGGTCTCCTCGCCGGGGACGCCGTCGCGCACGCTCCATCCGACGATCCCGAGGAGCCCGCCGATCAACAGGAAGGGCAGCTTGGGCAGGCCGGGCACGAGCCCGAAGATCACGATCGCGGCAGCCGCGACGAGCGGCGCCTTGCGCTGGCGCAGGATCTGGGAGGCGATGTCGCTGCCGAGGTCACGGTCAGAGGCCGAGCGCGTGACGATGATGCCGGCCGCGACCGAGATCAGCAGCGCGGGGATCTGTGCGGCGAGACCGTCACCCACGGTCAACAGCGAGAACTTGTGGGTGGCTTCGGTGAACGAGAGGTGGTGCTGGAGCATCCCCACGACGATGCCCCCGATGAGGTTGATCGCCGTGATGATGACGGCGGCCATGGCGTCGCCCTTCACAAACTTGGAGGCGCCGTCCATCGCTCCGTAGAAATCGGCTTCGCGGGCGATCTCGGCGCGCCGCCCGCGCGCCTGGTCATCGGTGATCAGGCCGGCATTGAGGTCGGCGTCGATCGCCATCTGCTTGCCGGGCATTGCATCGAGCGTGAAGCGCGCGCCGACCTCGGCCACGCGGCCGGCGCCGTTGGTGACCACCACGAACTGGATCACCACGAGGATCAGGAAGATCACGAGGCCGACGACCACGTTGCCGCTCACGACGAACTGCCCGAAGGCCTTCACCACGCTGCCGGCGTCGCCCGTCGTGAGGATCAGACGCGTGACCGACACGTTGATCGCGAGGCGGAACATGGTCGTCAGCAGCAGCAGGCTCGGGAAGGAGGCGAAGTCGAGCGCCCGGTTGAGGTACATCGTCACGACGAGGATCGCGAGCGCACCTGAGATGTTGAGCGCGATCAACAGGTCGAGCAGCGCGGGGGGGAGCGGCACGACGAGCATCGTCACGATCACGACGACTCCGACCGCGGCCAGCAGGTCGGTGTGGCGCAACATCCGGCGGATGCTTTCGGCGTTCACAGCGCGTACCTCCTGAGACGGGCCATGCGATAGACGAAGGCGAGCACGCGCGCGACTGCGGCGTAGAGCTCCTCGGGAATCACCTGACCGATCTCGGTGGACTGGTGCAGGGCGCGTGCGAGCGGCGGGTCGGCGACGATCGGCACCTCGTTCTCCTCGGCGATCCGCCTGATCTGCAGGGCGATCAGGTCCTGGCCCTTGGCGAGCAGCACGGGAGCGGTGTGGGACCCGTCGTAGCTCAGCGCCACCGCGAAGTGGGTTGGGTTCGTCACGACCACGTCGGCCTTCGGTACGGCGGCCATCATGCGGTTGCGGGCGGCCTGCATGCGACGCCGCCGTTGCGCGGCCTGCACCTCTGCAGGCATCCCGTGCTGGCGCACCTCGTCTTTGAGCTGCTGCTTGCTCATGCGCAACTGCCGCTCGTGACGGCGGCGCTGCCAGCCGTAGTCAAGCGCGGCGATCACCAGATAGGCGAACGTCGCGTGCTGGGCGATCGCGATCCCCTTGTGGCCGGCGATCTGGCCGAGCGCTCCAGGGGCGATGCCGACCTCGGAGGCCAGCGTGTGCAATCCCGGGACGAGCACGATCCCGGCGATGAACGCGACCACCCCGATCTTCGCCGTCGCCTTGAACGCCTCGAACACGGTGTTGGGCCCGAGCAGCTTGCGCGCTCCGGAGACTGGGCTGATCCGGTGAAAGTCGAGTTTGAGCGCCTGCAGATGCGGGCGGAAGCCCACCTGTGCGGCCCCCGCAAGCAGGCCGGCGGCAAGACACATGCCCGCCACGGGCCCGACTGTGGAGGCGAGCGTGGAGGCGACAGCGCCCATCAGGCCCTTCAGCCCGGCGGCGCTCGTGGCCCGTCCGGGGGTTGCCGCCTCGGCAAAGATCAACCGGAAGGCGCCGGCGGCGGAGGCGACGATCCTCGGCCCGAGCAGGCTCAGGCCGAACAGGCCGGACGCCAGCACGAGTGAGCCTCCGACGTCGGCCGAGCGCGCGATCTGGCCCTGCTTGCGCGCACGCTCACGGTGCTTCGGCGTCGCCTTCTCGGTGCGATCGTCGCGAGCCATGACTCAGGCCACGTGCAGAGCGCTCAGAGCGGCGCCGACGCTGGTTGACATCTGGTCTGAGATCCAGCCGCCGACGAATGGGATCGTGGCGCCGACGACGAGCAGCGTCACGGCGACCTTGGCCGGAAAGCCTACGGCGAACACGTTTAGCTGCGGAACCACCCGCGAGACCACGCCGAAGGCGACGTCGGTGATGATCAAGGCGATCAGCACCGGTGCTGCGATCTCGACAGCGGACACGAACACCGTGCTGAATACCTGGACCATCCCTCCGACCAGCGTGCCCAGACGCGGCGCTGCGGTCAGTGGGACGAGCTTGAAGGTGCGCGCCAGCCCGCGGATGACCCACGCTTCGCCGCCGATCGCAAAGAAGATCACGATCCCGACGAGCGAGTAGAACTGTGAGAGCGGGCCTGCTTCGTTGCCGTTGAAGGGATTGATCTGGCTGCCGTAGGAGAAGCCGGCGTCGAGGTCGGCGAATGCGCCCGCGGATTCGATCGCCGCGAACAGGACCGTGAAGCAGAAGGCGAAGCCGACGCCGACGAGGCCTCCGTCCAGCACGAGCCCTGCGAGCGTCAAGGGGTCGCTGGGCACGTGCTGGCCATGCAGCGCAATCGGGGCGAGGCCGATCGAGATCCCCACGGCGATGACCCCCCGCGCGCGCGGGGGGATCATCGGCGAGGCGAATGGCGGCGCGAGCAGGAACAGCGGCGTTACCCGTGCGAGCACGAGGACGAAACCGACCAGCTCGTTGCCCGCGAGCTTGCTGAGGATCTCGTTCATGAACGTCTCATCAGTTCACGAGGGTGGGAATCGCCGAATAGAGGTTGGTGGTGTAGGCGACCATCTGGTTGAGCATCCACGGACCGAGCACCACGGTGATCACGGCGATCGCGGCGATCTTGGGGATCAGCGTGAGGCTCTGCTCCTGGATCTGGGTTACGGCTTGGAAGATGCTGACCAGCAGCCCCACGACCATCGCCGCGAGCAGCAGCGGGCCTGCGACCTTGAACGCGAGGCTCATGGCCTGCGCGGCGAGGTTGATGGCGGTGTCCTGGTTCATGTGTGAAGGCCCCTAGTGAAAGCTCTGGACGAGCGCCTTGATGACCAGGTCCCAACCGTCGACGAGGACGAACAGGAGGATCTTGAAGGGCAGCGAGATGAAGGTGGGCGGGAGCATGATCATGCCCATGCTCATCAGCGTGGATGACACGATCAGGTCGATGATCAGAAATGGCAGGAAGATCAGGAATCCGATCTGGAACGCGCTCTTGAGCTCGGAGACGATGAACGCGGGGATCAGCACCTCGGTCGGTACTTCTGCGCGGGTGCGAGGTTGCTTGGCGTGCCCGAGGCTCACAAACAGGGCGATGTCCTGGACGCTGGTCTGGCGGAACATGAATTCGCGCAGTGGCTGCTCGGCACGGGTGATCGCCACGGTGGTGTCGATCTGATGGGCCTCGAGCGGCTGGACCGCCTCCCGCTTGATCGCGCTGATCGTCGGGGACATGACGAAGATCGTGAGAAACAGCGCGATCCCGACGAGCGCCTGGTTGGGAGGTGCGTTGTTGGTCCCGATAGCGCTGCGGATGAATCCGAGCACGATCAGAATCCTGGTGAAGCCAGTAACGGTGAAGAGAACCGCTGGGACGAGCGTGAGGCCGCCCAGCAACAGCAGGATCTGAACGGCGTTGGAGGAGGAGGGGGTGACGCTCATCGCCAATCCATGCGTCGGGGATCTGCCGCGCGAGGATTCACTTGCGGACCGTCCATTGGCGCAGGCGTCTGATCAGTGCCGGCGTATTCTCGGCGCTCCCGAAGCCCACGGCCTCGGTCGGCGTGCCGGGCGCGCCAGGCGCGGTCGGAGGCTCGAGCAGTCCAGCGTCGAGCGCCTCCTGCTCTGAGTAGCGGGAGATCGGGACGACGCCCTGCTCAGCGCTGCCCACGAGCAGGTAGTCGCTGCCGGCACGCACCAGGTGAAGCGTGCGGCCCGACCCGAGCGGCAATGTCGCCATGCTCGCGAGGCCAAGGCCGACGGCGCGGGTCTCGCGTGAGGACTTGACCTGGCGCAGGATCCATGTGAGCCCCCAGATCACGCCGATCACGATCACGAGGCCCACGATCGTGCGCACGAGGCTTGGCCCGCTCGATGTCGCATGCGATGTGCCCGTCGGGGCGGACAGCCGCAGCGGTGTGCTTTCACTGCCGCTTCGCAAGGCCGGCTTGTACGCCTGCGCCGGGCAGGCCAGCACCAGCGCGGCGATGCCGACGGCGGGAATGGCGGCGCAGAGCGCCGTTCGCGAATGCGTTACTGACCTGATCATCGAGGGACGACCCCGAGGGGAGTCGCCCCCGGTTATCGGCCCCGGCTCAAGTGTCTTTAGGCACGTGGGCGCCCCGCGCGGGTTCCGGCGGCCAAGCAGGCGTCAACCAAAGTCCTGGCGTCTGCTTCAGACCAGCGCGTCGACGTGCACCGCCCAGTCACCGCCGGCGGTGACCTGGAGCGTCCCGTGTGCGAAGCACAGGCCGTTCACGAACAGCTCGATCGGTGCCTCGGCCGCCTGGTCGAGCTCGACCACGGCGCCTGCGAGCAGCCCGAGCGTGTTGCCGAGCGGCAGCGTGGCACGGCCAAGCTCTGCCCATACACGCACGGACACCCCCAGCATGCGGGCAAGGCCCTCGCGAGTTGGGGATGAGCCGCTGTCGGGCGGCGCGCCGCCGTTTCGCTCGCCGTTGGCCTCGTCCGGACCGGGCGAACCGGTGCTTTCGAGAACTGGCGCGCGGGTGCTCGGTCCGGTCGGCTTCGATGCCTTCACCGCGTGCGTCGCGAGCACCGGCCCGGGTTCGATCGGTGCGTTCAGCTTCAGCGCGCGGCGTGCCCCTCGCAGGCCCGGGCGGGCACGGCCGATCGGTACGCCCTCCGCGAACAGGTGCACGCCGTCCTCCGCGCGGTCCTCGAGCGCAAGCAGGGTGCCGGGCGTGAGGGCCAGCATCTGCTCGACGGGCATCATCGCCGAGCCCACCTCGGCGCGTACTCGCACGCGTGAGGCGGCCAGGCTGCGATTCACGGCGTGACCGTCCTGCGGATCAGCGTCTGCGAGCTGAGAGCCCCCGCCGAGCACCTCGCCCGCAACGGGCTCGATCGCCGACCAGGGGATGAACAGCGACATCCTCGAAAGCAGCCCATCCACCCTGCACTCGAGTGTGATCGCGAAGGTGGCTTCACCTAGCGGGAAGATCACGCCGGCGTCATCCTCGAGGTCGATCTCGCCAAGGACGAGCGACAGGCCGCCGAGATCGCGCCAGGCCGTGCTGAGGTGGGCCGTCGTGGCCTCGAGCAGCCTTCTCGTGAGCGCCCAGTCGATCTCGCTGAAGTGACGCTTGGCCGGCGCCTCTGCCGCGTTGCCCCCGAGCAGGCACTCGAGCGCCCTCAGGATCAGTGGTGGCTCGACGCTCAAGAGCATGCGCCGGTCGACGGGGTTAACCTCGAGGGCGACCGCGATATCGCTCGTCGGCATCGCTGCCTTGGCGGCCGACCACGTGAGCTGCTCGGAATCCGTCACGACGAGCTCGACCGGCGCGCGCAGCTCGCTGGAGAGGCGGTTTGCATAGGCTTCGCAGAAGGGACCCAGCACGCGCAGGATGCGCCTGCGCAGCTCGGTCGTGAACTTCGTCGGCTGGGAGAAGTCGACCGTGTGAATGCGCCGGTCGCCGCGGCGACGCTCGCCGATGCGACGATCCTCCTCCGCTGGCGCCGGCGTGTCCGATCCCGTCTGAATGTCGGCGTCGGCGCCGGTCGCCTGCCCGGGCTCGCGCTCGTCCACCACGTCGTCGCCCCCGTCGTCGGCGCCGTCATCTGAGGTTGAGGCTCGAGCTGTGGCCGTATCCTCGGAAGGCCTCTCGGGACGGGGCGCGTCGGCCACGCCGCCATCCGGCTCAATGGCTGAGTCCACGCCCCCGGGCTGCTGCTCCTGCTGGTCGCTCTCGCTCACGGGGCCTCGATCACGGCTCCACGCCGGGCGCATCGCCGGCGTCGTTGGGGTCCTCGAGGGCGGCGGCCTCAGCGGCCTCGGCTTCGACGATTTCGGTCACTCGCAGCCCGAACTGCTCATCCACGACGACGACCTCGCCGCGTGCGATCGGCGTGCCGTTGACAAGCAGGTCGACAGGTTCTCCGGCCAGCCGCTCTAGCGTTATCACCGAGCCGGCCCGCAGTTCGAGCGTCTCCCCGACGGTCATCGAGGTGCGACCGATCTCCACGCTCAACTCCATCGCAACCTCGCTGAGGCGCCGCAGGTCTGCCTCGAGTCGCTCGCCGCCTGATGTGGGGGCGGCGTGGTCGAACTGCTCGTAGTGGACTGCTTCGGGCATGGCTTCACTCCTATTGGACGGTCACTTCGGGAAACAGCACGGCCTGCACTTTGACGTCGGTTGTGCGCAGGATCGCCGTCAGGATTTGATGCTTGAGCGCGTCGCGGCCACGGCCGCTCGTGAGGGTTTCACTGTTCTGCCCGGTGACCGCGTTCGTCACGATTTCGCGAACCGCGGCTTCCTCGGGAAGCGTTCCGGCTCCTTCGCCCCCGCTCGCCGAGCTCGACGCGGTGCTCGCCGCTGCGCTCTGGCCGGGTGCCAGCTCGAGCGCCACCGAAAGCTTGGCGTAGTGGGATTCGGTGAGGTTCAACAGGAACGCCTGGGGCATCACATAGATCGTCCCGGCGATCTTGGGCTTGACTGTGTTCTTGGGCTTGGCCGCCATCGCGTAGCCGACGCCGAGGACCAACGGCAGCAGTGCGAGGATGAGGAGCTTCTTTTTGGACATGTTGATGGCGTCGGGCGAATGTCAGTAGATGCGTTGTAGGACGATCTCCACGCGCCGGTTGAGCGCGCGGCCGGCGGGGGTGGCGTTGCTGGCGATCGGCCGCAGATCGGCATATCCGGCCGCGCTCAGGCGCTCGGGGTTAACACCCTTGGAAATTAGACTCCGAACGACCATGCTGGCACGAGCCGTCGATAGCTCCCAGTTGCTTGGAAATATGCTGCTGCCCACAATCGGGCGGTTATCTGTGTTGCCCTCCACGGTTATCGGATGAATCACGTCCACGTTTAGGAGCTCGGCCACCTCGGCGAGCAGCGGCTGGGCCTGTGGGTCGAGCGTCGCGCTTCCCGAGGGGAACAAGAGGCTGTCGGTGAGCACCCGAATCACCAGGCCGCGGGGTTCGATCGCCGTGCGGACCTCAGAGGACAGCCCATGGCTCGCAGCGTAGGCTTCGAGCTTGTGTTTTATCTGCTGGAACTCGGTTTCCTCGCGAGCTGAGGCCGCCTTGACGTCTGCTTCGGTGGCGTGCTGACCCGTGACCGCTTCGAGGTTGCTGGCGGGGGCGGTAACCGGGACGATCGCCTGTATATCGATGGCGGTGGGAGCGCGGCTCGAGTTCGCGCTCGCACCCGGATGGGCGATCGCCTTGCCGCCGGGTAGGGGGTTGCCCGAGAAGGCGGCCCGCAGCGCCTGCTGAAGCGTGTGGAACTTCGAGATGTTCACCGAGGAGATCGCGAACAGCACCATGAACAGGGCCATCAGCAGCGTGATCATGTCGGCGTAGGTCAGCAGCCAGCGCTCGTTGTTCCCCTCCTCCTCGTGCCCGCCACCGTGGCGGCTGCGCCGCTGTGAGCGCGCCATCGCTAGGCCGCCTCAACCTGGAGGCCGGCCGTCTGCATGCCCCCGTGGGGCTCATGCTCCGCGTCGCGCTCGGCGGGCGGCACGTAGGACATCAGCTTTTCGGACACCAGGCGAGGGTTGTCGCCGGCCTGGATCGAGAGGATCCCCTCCAGCGTCATCATGCGCAGCTCGACCTCTTCGGCGGAGATCGCCTTCAGTCGATTGGCGATCGGGAGAAACACGACGTTGGCCGAACCGACGCCCATCAGGGTCGCGAGAAAGGCGGTCGAGATCGATGGTCCGAGCGTCTGCGGCGAGGACAGGTCCTGCAGGACGTGCACCAGGCCGAGCACCGTGCCGATGATGCCCATCGTCGGGGCGAAGCCTCCGGCCTTCTCGAAGGGGGCCGCCCCGACCGCGTGGCGGGCCACCATCCCGTCGATCTCGGCCTCCATGATCGCGTGCACCATCTCGGGATCGGTGCCGTCGACGACCAGCTGCAGCGCGTTGCGGGTGAAGCCGTCGTCGATGCCGGAGATCCGCGCGTCGAGCGCGAGCAGCCCATTGTGGCGGGCCTCATCGGCGAGCGACACGATCTCCTCCAGGCGCCCGCGCATGTCGGGCGGTTCAGCGGAGATCACCAACTTGTAGAGCGAGGGGACGCGCTTCATCGACCCGATCCCCACGCTCGCGAGCGTGACGCCGCCGGTCCCGCCCAGGATGATGATCAGCGCCGGGATATTCAGGAAGGCCGCGGGACTGGTTCCATTCATCATCGCGCTGAGCGCCAGCGCGCCAAAGGCGATTCCGATTCCGATTGCTGTGGCGGCCTTCATCGTTCTCGTTGATCGGCCGGGTGGCTCGATCTCTCAATCAACCTGGACACGCCTAAACACACTTTGGACAGGATTGGGCTCGTTCTCGGAGGGCTGACTGCGCATCGCCTCGGACAGCACCTCAACGCGCCATGCGCGCGCCGCAGCGGCGACCTGCTCGGGCGTCTCGGCGACGACGACCTTGGCCATCGTCGCGAGCGTGACGACGGTGTCGGGGGTCGGCTCGACGCTGACGATGAGGTCGGGGTTCAGCTGGAAAGGCTCGTCGCTGTGGCCGAGCCGGTGTAGCGTGATCATCTCGCTGCCTCCTGATTGTTTGGTCCTGATCGCTCCCGCTGCTCGCGGTGAGCTTTCGCGCTGGTGGGAGCGCACACGCGCTCCCACCAGGCGCCTCGGTGATCGTCCTGCGGCGTTGTTACTGGACCATGGTCACCGCCGAGGAGAGCATTTCGTTGGCCGTCGTGATCACGCGCGAGTTGGCCTGATAGCCGCGCTCGGCGGTGATCATTTCGGTCATTTCAGTCGCGAGGTCGACGTTCGACATCTCGAGCTCGCCACCGATCGTCTGGCCGAAGCCGCCCGTGTCCGGTGTGCCCACGACCGGGGTCCCGGAGTTGGCTGTGGCGCCCCATAGCGAGCCGCCAAGGCGCTCGAGGCCGGCCTGGTTGGGGAACTGCGCGAGCGTCAGGTAGCCGGCGGTGACCTGCTGTTCGAACGTCGGCGAGGCAGGGTTCTCGTCGGTGTATGTGACAGATCCGTCTTGGCCGATCGAGACGTTCGCCGAGCCGGGCGGGATCGCGATGTAGCTTGCTTCTTTGCCGGGTTTGTAGGAGGTGCCGCCTTCGCCTTTGACCGCTTCGGCGTTGACGCCCACCAGGTACAGCCCCGACTGGGTCGTGAGCAAGCCCTTCGTGTTGGTCGTGAGGTTGCCCGCGCGCGTGTAGTCGACGTTGGCCGGCAATCCCGTCGTGTAGGGCGGTTCGGCGGGCGGCGATCCGGCGCCCACACGCAGGAATCCTGCGCCCTGGATGGCGATGTCGAGCGGGCTGTTCGTCGATTGGAACGCACCCTCGGACATTTCGTTTTCGGTCGCGGCGACCTGCACCCCGAGACCCACCTGCAGCGGATTCGTCCCGCCGCTGGTCGTGGTCGTACCCGAGGCTCCGCGGAGCACCTGTGTGAGAGAGTCCGCGAACGACACGTGCGCCGACTTGAACCCGACGGTGTTGACGTTCGCGAGGTCGCTCGCGGTGTTGTTGAGCATCGTTTCGTTTGCGTCCAGCCCGCTGATCGCGGCATACATTCCACTCATCATGGTCGCGTCACTTCCTTTCGCGGCCCCCTCCATGAGGTCCGGCCGTGGTCGTTTCCTGTCTGTCCCGGCGTCCGAGCGGAGCGCCTGGGTCTTGCGGTGTGCATCGTGCTGCGCCTCATGCGATCACGGCGCTGTCGATGTTGGTGAACACGTGCTCACGCATGTGTTCGGACCCGACCGCCGTGATGACGGTGCGGTTGCTGACGGACACCACGAATGCGGTGCCATCGACAAGTACAAGCGAGTCGCGGGCGCTCTTGCCGGCGACTCGGCTGACGCCCTCCCGCAGCCTGCCGATCGTCGCGGGGTCGAGCGAGATCCCCCGGCGCTGGGCGCGTTCGAGGGCGTGCTTTGAGAAGTGCAGCGGTTCGCTCTTGGCGGCGGCGGAGGGCTGGGCGGCTGTCGGCTTGGCGTCGACCGCGCCGGTCGACGATCCGCGCGTCGCCTCGAGCGAGGCGTCCTTGAGGACGTCCGCGAACGGCAGTCCCGTGGGCTGCTCGGCGCGGGCGGGAGCCCGCCCGGCGCTCGGCCGGGTCTGCTCGACGCCGCCGGAGCGCGGCAGTGCGGAATTCTGCTGAATGCTCACGAGACCTCGGTGATGCTCGTGGGTTCGATGCCGGTGATGCCTTCGACCGTGAGCGTTGCTCCCGACGCGGTGATCTCGACGTTCTGAACGGTCCCTTCGGTCTTTTCGCCGGTGGCTTTATCGGTGTAGGAGACCTTGTGTCCGATCAGCTGCACCGCCTGGGCGACCTGATTTGCCCCGTCGGCCTTGGAGCTCGATTCGGCGAGGTTGGTCGTCTGCTCGAGCTGGGAGAACTGAGCGAGCTCGGCGATGAATTCGTTGCCGTTCGCCGGGTCCATCGGGTTCTGCGCCTGCAGCTGCGCGACCATCAGTTTGAGGAAGGCGTTCTTGCCGAGTTCGCCGTTCGGATTTTCCGGAGCGCCGGCCGCGCTCGCAGCGGGCGTGGCGCCGCCGGAGGTGCTTGGCGTCAGGGCTTGAGGGGAGGTGACGGTGGTCATGGTTGAAATGCCTCTCGGTTGGGTGGTTGATGGCCCTAGACGAGCACGTCGATCAGGGCGCCGGTGTTCGGCGAGGGTGCCTGCAGCCCCTGCATCTCGCCGGTGAGATCCGCCTGCGGGTCGTCGGGGCTCTCAGGGGCGCTCCCGCCGTTTGTGAGGGCTTCGCCCGATTGCAGCTCGCCGTCTGGGCGTTGACGCGCGCCGTCCTGGCGGCCCGCGTCCGTGCTCGACTGTCCGTGGTGTCCGATCTGCAGGCGCGCCAGCGAGAGACCCATCGAGCTGAGCGATTGGCGCAGCTCAGCGTGTCCGGCAGCCAGCGCCTGCGCGGCGGCGGGGCTCTCGGCTGTGACGCGTGCGATCAGCCCGGTGGAGGTCTGCGTGAGGTGGATGCGGATCTCGCCCAGCTCTTCGGGCTCGAGTGCGATCCGCGCCTGCGAGAGCCCTTCACGGGCGGCGAGCTCGATCGTGACGTGCATGTTCTCGATCGCCTGCTCGAGGCCGACACCGTAGCCGGGCGTCGGTTCGCTCGTCGAGGCCGCGGCGGACGCACCGCCCACCGGCCCTTGGGCGAGCCCGGCAGGGGAAGCGCCGTCGGCGTCGGCTGCCGCGCCCGGGACGCTCGCGTCGATCTCCGCGTCAGCGGCGAGCTTCAGCGCGCTCGTCGTGCTCCCAGCTGTGGCCTTGACCGCGTGGTGGGCGTCCGGGGGAGTGCCGGTGGGCGCGGCAGCTGGCGCTTGACCGGCGCGATCGGCAGCGGTCGTCGATTCGGGCGCGGCAGCGGTCGTCGAGTCGGGCGAGAGCGCGGGCGGCGGCGAGGCCTTGGGCGCGGGGCCCGGGGCAGGAGACCCGGTGACCGGCAGTGTTTCGGGATGACCGTCGGCGGGTGGCTGGGAGGGAAGCTCGGCGATGCCGGCGGGGGGGCTGTCTGCGAGGAGCGGTGCCTGCTCTGAGGCGCCTGTGTGCGCCGAGCCTGTGGCCGCGGGGTCCTCGGGGCTCGGTGATTCGACTCCGGTGGCCGGGGGCTCCGCTTCATCGCCCGCGGAGGGGCCGTCCACAGGCGTTCCGTCAGGAGCGATGCTCTGCGCCAAAGGAGCGATGCTCTGCGCCAAGTCTGAAGCTGTCGCCTGCCTGCCAGGCGCCGTCGATGAACCGGCAGGCGGCGCTTCACCGGGTTCAGCGCCCGCGGCGGCTTCGCTGCTCGCCGGCGCGGCCGGGGGCTTCGCGCCGACGGCAAACACGGTGAGCGCGTCGGCGTCCGGAGCAGCGGCCGCGC
>Ga0209038_10000295_pt1 | contig 16142 bp, 12 predicted proteins | sample BogFormECP03_OM3_FD_188237 | JGI IMG/M metagenome (GOLD analysis project Ga0209038, IMG submission 188237) | Bog forest soil microbial communities from Calvert Island, British Columbia, Canada - ECP03_OM3 (SPAdes) (version 2) | ecosystem: Environmental > Aquatic > Freshwater > Wetlands > Bog ...
CGGCAAGGAACGCCAAGATCGCGATGTCATGCTCAGCCCAGTGCTACTTGAAGAACTCCGCGCACATTGGCGCCGCTTGCGGCGAAAACCCAGCAAATGTATTCGCGAAAACGCGCGTCCGATTAAGCACTAGCGTTTATCAGGCACTGGGCCGGTACTCGCGTATACCTCTTAGGATGCTGCTGAACGCAGGTTTCTGTCCTTGGCTTCCCTTGTATAGGCATAATGTAGAAATGTCGTTTGATTTTCGTGATCAACGTTGGCTTCCGAAGTCCGTGCTCACTCTGCGTAACTACAACTTCGACAAATTCCTGCTCGATCTCCTTGCTGGGATAACCGTGGGCTTAGTTGCGTTGCCGCTGGCCATGGCGTTCGCCATCGCCTCCGGCCTCACGCCGCAAGCCGGTATCTACTGTGCTATCGTCACGGCTTTTGTGGTTTCTCTGCTGGGCGGCTCTAAAACTCAGATAGCCGGCCCGACGGGTGCGTTCGTTGTCGTGATTGCAGGAATCGTCGCGGTCCACGGAGTGGACGGCTTGTTCATGTGCACCGTAATGGCAGGCGTCATGCTTGTCGTCATGGGCATAACCGGCATGGGTTCGGCGGTGAAGTTCATTCCTCGCCCCATTGTGGTCGGTTTCACCAACGGCATCGCGATTCTGATTGCCAGCACGCAAGTAAGAGATTTTTTCGGATTGCAACTCGAAAAAGTTCCAGGGATTTTCTGGCTGCGCATGGAGGCCCTGACAAGCCATTTTCGCACCTTGAGCTACGAAGCAACCATTCTGGCGGCCGGCACGGTAGCCATCATGGTTGGATGTCGGCTAGTTTCGAACCGCATTCCGGGACCGATTGTTGCGTTGGTGCTCGGCACCGCCGCTGTCGTCCTTTTCAAACTCCCGGTCGAAACGATCGGAACACGCTTTGGCGGCATACCAAGCGGCCTGCCTCATTTCGCGATCCCCAAATTTCGTGCTGATCTCATTCACGGATTGCTCGGCCCAGCCGTAACGGTAGCGATGTTGGGCGCGATCGAGTCTCTCATGTCAGCCGTGGTGTCAGACCGCATGAGCAATGACCGCCACAATCCCAACGTGGAGTTGTTCGGCCAGGGCGTTGCGAATATTGTGTCGCCATTGTTTGGCGGGCTCCCAGCGACCGGTGCCATCGCGCGGACTGCAACCAGCATTCGGGCGGGAGCTCAGACACCGATGGCGGGCCTCATCCATTCGTTCACGTTGCTGTGCATTGTGTTGTTCGCCTCGCCGTTGGTCCGCTTCGTGCCGATGGCTGTGCTTGCTGGTATCTTGATGGTTGTTTCCTACAACATGGGCGAGTGGCGCGAAATCCCGCAATTGCTCAAGCTCACGAAGACTGATATCAGCGTGTGGCTCCTCACGTTTGCGCTCACCGTGTTTGCCGACTTAACCGTGGCAGTGGAAGCCGGAATGATTCTCGCTGCCCTGTTATTCATCAATCGAGTGGCTGGCACGACGACGGTCTCGCAGGTCACCAGTGACTATGTGGAAGATGGGCGCGTGCATATCCTACAAGACAAAGATATTCCGTATTACGCCACCATCTTCCGCATTCACGGGCCATTTTTGTTCGGAGCGGCCGATAAGCTTTCAGTGGTAACCGAGAACTTGCACCGATTGCCGCCCGTTGTCATTCTGCGTCTTCGCAATATGACGGCGCTCGACGCTACCGGCCTGTTCGCATTGGAAGAAGTTGCCAAACAACTGCATGCAACCAAGCGCACGTTGATTCTTTGCGGCGCACGCGAACAACCCTCACAGCTCATCCAACAAGCCGAATTTGCGAACCTCGTCGGCCCCGAGAACATCTGCGAAAACGTGCAGGAAGCGTTGCGCCGCGCTGAGGAAGTGTACGATGGGTTGGATGCAACCGCCGCCGTTCCCGGAAGCTAAATTCTCCACTGTGCATTCGTGTGTGTCGCGGTCAGCTGTGAGCGTTGCCGAAAAAAGGATATTAGAGAGGGAGAAAGTAATCCAGCCTTGGCATCGGAAGGCCAAGTCCCGGTAAGTCGCGTTACCGGACATGTGGATTTCGTCGCAAAAGGCGAAAGCCAACAATGAGTGGAACGGTCCACCCTATCAGCATAGTGGCCCAAAGAGATACGAAGATTGGATTTGAGAACCAAGTTGGTAGCTTGTCCAGGAATTGAGCGATTACTCCAAGCCGTGTTTCTCGCAGTACCACATTCCCGAACATCCAACACACATCGAGGGCCAGCCATCCAAAACCAATCACCACTAACGTGAATGCTTTCCCACGCATTCCGAAAGTTTATCAGATGCGTGCCATAGCCAAGGATTGTGTCAACTCCTGATTAGTCGGATTACCGGACATGTGCCGTACTAGGACTCCACTTTTCCGATTACCGCGTTCTATAAAAGGGGATGTCAAGAAAAATACTTCCCCCACGACCGGAGGGAGTGGGTAGATTCGTCCTGCCATCCAGCCCTTGTGTTGGTGGGAGTTTCCGTGAGTTTCCCTTTTCCGCAGATTCATCTCGTTAGCGCGACGACGCCGTTCGGTTTCTGACGCAAACAAGCAGTGTGGTCGTAAGATGCCAACCATGGTTCTATCTGAGGCTCGAGGCCTATAGCTTTTTCTGGTTGTCCGAGGGGGCATATGGTTTACCAAGGGACTCCGTGCCGGAGCACGATGGCCCAACGCGGTTATGGATACTCACCCTCGAACCAGAGCGCCTGAAGAACCGACGGACCACCGCTAGAGATGTAATCCAGAGATGGAAGGGTTCTCGACCGGCGCTCAAGCTGCTTGTTGTTTCAGATGTTCAGCGTCGAAACGCACTCCTTTCTTCCAAACCAGCAAAGTGATCGCGGCGATTTTCCGCGCCAGCGTAAGGCGCGCCATCGGTGGTTTCAGCCCTTTGGCAACGAGCGAAACGTAGAAGTCCTGGAACGGCCCGGCGACAGCGGCGGCCCGCGTGGCCGCACCCTTAAAGATATTTTTCAGATCGTGGTTATGGTTCTGGTTGAGCCCGCGGATGGCCAGGAGTTTCTTGGAGCGTTTGATCTGACCTTCCACGAAACGGTACTCCCCACATCTCGGCCCGGCGGCGCACGCCGGCTTCGGTGATTTTGTCGAGCCATGCGGCGCGATGGCGCGGCGCGTACACTTGCTGACCGGCACAGGGGATAGCCCAGCTTCGGTAGATGGCTTTCAGACGAACCATCACGCGCGTGAGATCTTTGGTGATGGTCATATAACCGCGCGCCAGTTCTTTCATCGTTCGCAGTCCCGTGTTTTCGTGAAAGACGGACCGCAAGAGATTCGAGCGCAGCAGTTCGGCGAGCTTCCGCGAATCGATGCGATCGTTCTTGTTTCCTACCTTGAGCAGCGCATTTTTCCGCGGATCGCAGACCAATACTTGAGCGATGCGGGGCTTGAGCAAGTCATGCAACCAGGACGCACAGGTGCCTTCCTCGAAGGTCACATGCAAGCTGCCGCGCAGACCACGAACGAACTGCAAAATGGTTTCCGCCTTCGTTTCCAGAATGGACTCCATCACCAACTTCCCGGTGGAATCCAACACCGTTGCAGAGATCGTTGCCTGATGAACATCCAGCCCAATATACTTAGCGTCATTCATGAGGGTGCTCCTTGTAGGTGATGATGCGAACGATCAAAACCTACTCCAAAGGGAGACTGTTACGAAACTCTGTTGACCGTCCAAAAATAAATGAGAAGATGCCTTCGTGAAAGCGAGGGCATCTTCTTTATGGGCTATGTGCAGGGCGAAGGCCGGACCCAAGCAACCCTCTTTCCGGTCACCTTGGAAGAGTTGATTCCGGACGATCACGTGTGCCGGGTCATCGATGCATTTGTCGCTCGGCTGGACATGGCGGGTTTGGGATTTGAGCGCGCCGAGGCGGCTGAGACTGGGCGGCCTGGCTATGATCCGCGCGATCTGCTGAAACTCTATCTGTACGGCTATTTGCAGCAGATCCGTTCCTCGCGGCGGCTGGAGTCGGAGTGCCGACGGAACATCGAGTTGATGTGGTTGCTGGGACGGCTAGCGCCAGACCACAAGACGATTGCCGAGTTCCGGCGCATGCATCGCGACGGGGTAACCGCAGCGGGAGCCGAGTTGGTGCGGATGGCGCGCTCGGTAGGCTTAGTGAAGGGCGAGTGGATTGCCATTGACGGCTCGAAGTTCCAGGCTGTCAGCAGCGTGAAAAGTGTGCACGAGCGTGATGCGCTAGAACGCTACCTGGAACAGTTGGAGCAGAGCGATGAGCAAGACGAGGTGGTCATCGACCCCAGTGCTGTGGCTAGTGCGCTGGAAAAATTGCACCGGCACCCGGAGCCGGAAGTTGCCTTCATGCGCACCACTCACGGCTTCATTCCTGCCTACAACGTGCAAGCGGCCGTCGATGCCGAACACGCGTTGATCGTGGCGCAGCAAGTGACCGTTCAGGCCGGCGACAACGGCAGCCTGCAACCGATGGCGGAAGCCGCGCAGGCAGCGACGGGCGGGCCTGCGCAGCCGATCAACGTGGTTGCCGATGCGGGCTACTCGAATGGAGAGCAGGCCGAAGCCTGCGAGGCTAAGGGCATCTTGCCGCATGTGCCTGCCAACCGTGGCGTGAACAGTCGCGGAGATGGCACGCTGTTCGACCGCACGGAATTTACTTACCAACCTGAGAGCGACACGTTCCTGTGCCCGGCCGGGCAGACTCTTGCCCGCAAACAACTAATGCGGAAAGATCGTACCGTGGTCTATGCAGCACAACCCGAAGTCTGCGGAGCCTGCCCTCTGAAATCGCGATGCACCGTGTCGCCGCGACGGATCGTTACCCGTCACCTGCACGAAGAGGCGCTACAGCGCATGCAAAAACGGGCCACGCCAGAGGCGATGCGGCTGCGACGAGCCACCGCGGAGCATCCATTCGCCAATTTGAAATACCGCATCTTCGGACATCCACGCTTCCTGCTGCGTGGACTGCGGGGAGCGCAAACGGAAATCAGCTTGGCCGTAGCCGCCTACAATCTGAAACGCATGCTGAACATTCTCGGCGGACGCAAGCTGCATGTAGCCCTGCAGGCCACCTGATCCTGCACACACCGACGATGACGTGAATTTGTCTCCCCAAAACAAAAAAGCGATGCTCCGGCACTCGGAACATCGCTTGCGTCTCTTTTATTGCCCTCGTTTCGTAACAGTCTCAAAGGGGCGCCCTTTTATAATGCGTTTATCAGGACCTTGGTCAGACACCACCAAGTTTGACCTTCGAGATGATGAAGCTTTGCTTCTCGCAGTCATAGTTCAATTCAACTTCGCTCCAATCTGAGAGCCCAAGCACAAGATTGCCCCACGTTCAAAAGTTGAAGCATTCTCATTGCAGATCACTCCGCAGTCTTCAATTCGCGAATCCAGATGTTGCGGAAGCGTACCGGGTCGCCGTGATCCTGCAAACCGAGCGGCAGCTTATCGGGCCCCGCTTTGTACGGCGGCCGCTCGCCATGTTCTGTAGGACCGGACGGCTCGACGTTGTCCTGCACCAGCACACCATTGTGAAACACCGTGAAGCGCGCAGGACGCAGCAGTTTGCCCGCGGCGTCGAAGCGCGGGCCGTGGAAAACGATGTCATACCACTGCCACTGGCCCGGAGGGCGCGCGGCGTTCACTTGCGGAGGGTACTGACCGTAGACGGCTGAAGCTTGTCCGTCGGCGTAAGTCTTGTTCTGGTAGGAATCGAGCACTTGGATTTCGTAAAGGCCCATCAAAAAAACGCCGCTATTGCCGCGCTCCTGGCTGTCGCCGTGCGGAGGCGTAGGCTCGCGAAATTCCACATGCAACTGGCAATCGCCGAAAGCCTGCTTGGTATAGATATAGCCGGTCTTGGCCACAACTTCAGCGTAACCATTTTCGACTTTCCATTTTGGGGCGCTTCCATCCTTGTGATTCCACTTGGAAAGATCAGTTCCATCGAACAGAACGACAGCGTCCGAGGGCGGATGCCCGGGCGCGTCTTGCGTGCTGGCAGTCCCCGGATCAATGACCGCAGGGACGGGGCGAGTGAGATCGTGAATTTTCCATTTGGTGTCGACTTGCGCCTGCAAAATGGATGGGCTGGCAGCAAGTACCACGACCGCCGAAAGTGTGAAAGCAATTCTCTTCATAATCTCCACCTCATAAAAACGCGCGAGGATTCTAGCGCCAATCACCCTTCGAATACAGCAGTTGTTATCGGAAGGAACCGCGCGATTAAAAGAAGCTCTTTGACCGGTGCCAAAGATAGAGGGCGCCAGCGAGAAGCGTACCGAGGCCAAGCGAGATCAGGACGAAAACTCGGGCATCCGGCGCCCCGACCAGCACAGACAAAAAGAGGCTAACGACAATAAACAAGCCGATAGGATGCCCAGTCCACTGACTCGCGCCAACCGGGCCGACAGGCACAACCTCTGGATATGACAACGACGATCGAGGCGACCGCACACTTCGTAGGTGGCCGAGACCCGGATAAGAATACTTGTCCATTGCGGACAGTATACGCCTCTGGATCAGCTGGGTTCTACTTTCGGACACCGAGCGCCCATTCTTTTGTCGACCACTTCTCGATCATGCTGCTGAGCCACGGATGCGCATGCTGTAGAACGAGCGGTAGACGAAGATGAAAGAAACGATGAAGAACGCCGCGGCAAGGATGTGCGTCAAGCCGTTTCCTCCCTGGCTGGCGGTGAGTTGCACGGCGAGTTCGACGGCGAGCAGGCCGAAGAGGGTCGTGAACTTGATGACGGGGTTCAGAGCCACAGACGAAGTGTCTTTGAACGGATCGCCGACCGTGTCGCCGATGACCGTCGCATCATGGAGCGGCGTGCCCTTTTGCTTGAGCTCCACTTCGACGATTTTCTTGGCATTGTCCCAGGCGCCGCCGGCGTTGGCCATGAAGATAGCTTGATACAGGCCGAAGATGGCGATGGAGAAAAGATAGCCGATGAAAAAGAAAGGCTCGATGAAAGCGAAGGCAAGCGTTGCGAAGAACACGGCGATGAAAATGTTGAGCATGCCCTTCTGCGCGTACTGCGTGCAGATTTCAACGACCTTCTTGCTGTCGGCGACGCTGGCCGCGGCCGCTCCTTCCAGGTGAATGTTGGCTTTGATGAATTCAACGGCGCGGTAAGCGCCGGTGGTCACGGCCTGCGTGCTGGCGCCGGTGAACCAATAGATCATCGCACCGCCGGTGATGAGGCCGAGAACGAAAGGCGCGTGAAGCAGCGAAAGATTGTTGACGTTTTCCGTGAGGCCGTGGGTGAGCGCCATAATGATGGAGAAAATCATGGTGGTGGCGCCGACGACAGCAGTGCCGATGAGCACGGGCTTGGCGGTGGCTTTAAACGTGTTGCCTGCGCCGTCGTTGGCTTCGAGCATCTCCTTGGCGCTCTCGAAGTTGACGTCAATGTTGTAGTCCTTCTTCAATTCCTGCTTGATGCCGGGAACTTGTTCGATCAGCGACAGTTCGTAGACAGACTGCGCATTGTCGGTAACCGGGCCGTAAGAATCGACAGCGATCGTGACGGGCCCCATACCGAGGAACCCAAAAGCCACAAGTCCAAACGCAAAGACCGCCGGTGCGAGCATCAGAAGCCCAAGATCCATATTGCTGATGAGGTATCCGAGCGACATCAAGACGACCATTGCCAGGCCGATGTAGTAGGCGGAAAAATTGCCTGCGACGAAGCCGGAAAGAATACCCAGGGACGCGCCGCCCTCTTCCGCTGAAGCGACGACTTCTTTCACGTGGCGTGATTCGGTGGACGTGAATGCTTTCACCAACTCAGGAATGATGGCGCCTGCCAGCGTCCCGCAGGAGATGATCGTGGCCAGCTTCCACCATTGCGAAGCGTCGGTTCCCAGCGTCGGAATGATGAGATAAGAAATCCCGTAGGTGAGCGCGATCGAAACGACGGAAGTGATCCAGACCAGCGACGTCAGAGGCGCTTCGTAATTCATTTTGTCGGCGTTGCCATACTTGGCATTGGCGATGAAACCGTTGATGAAATATGCGCCAGCGCTGGAGACGAGCATCATGATGCGCATGACAAAGATCCAGACAAGCAATTGCACCTGAACTTTGGGATCTTTCACGGCGAGAAGAATAAAAGTGATCAGCGCGACGCCCGTGACGCCGTACGTCTCAAAGCCGTCGGCACTCGGGCCGACCGAGTCACCTGCGTTGTCACCGGTGCAATCCGCGATGACGCCGGGGTTGCGCGCGTCGTCTTCCTTGATTTTGAAGACGATCTTCATCAGGTCGGAGCCGATGTCGGCGATTTTCGTGAAGATGCCGCCCGCGATACGCAATACTGCCGCTCCCAGCGATTCACCGATGGCAAAGCCGATGAAGCACGGCCCCGCGTAGTCGCCCGGGATAAACAATAAAATAAATAGCATCATCAGTAATTCAACGCTGATGAGCATCATGCCTATGCTCATGCCAGCTTCCAGCGGCGTGTGATAAATCGGATAGGGCTTGCCGCGAAGCGCTGCAAAGGCAGTGCGCGAGTTTGCGAAGGTATTGACGCGAATGCCGAACCAGGCGACGCCGTAGCTTCCAGCCATTCCGATGATGCTGAACACGAGAATGATCGGCAAAGTTACCGCGGTGGGATGGACAGGAGCGAGAACGCCGAAATAGATGACGATGACCACGGCAATAAACAGCCACAGCAAGATAAGGAATTTGCCCTGTGTGAAGAGGTACGTTTTGCACGTCTCGTAAATAAGCTCGGAAATGTCGCGCATGGATTTGTGCACGGGCATTCCCTTGAGGCGGCTGTAGATGGCCAACCCGAAAATTAGGCCAAACACGCAAAACACGATGCCAAAGAGGAGCAGCTTATGCCCATCGATCCCAAGAAACGAGACCTGAGAAAGGTCGGGCACCTTCAAGGCGGCTTCACCGCCGCCGGTTTCCTGAGCCGTCACTGCTGCGGCGCCGGTGAGCAGGCTGAGAACGGCAGCAACCGCACTCCACTTAGCGAATCTACATCCCAAGGACCAGGCACATGCAAGCCAGGTGGGCATCAAAATCCTCCATCAAAAAATCGGATTCAGGGCTAACCGCGTCCCTGCAAACTCGTTTCCGGCACACCATTTCATCCGCGCGCTTTTTGCCGAGCGCCGGGGGAGTACCTCGCCGGATTTCAAAAGGCTCCCACCTCAAGACGGGACACGAATAGAGCTTTTGTGCTTCCCGGAAGGACCGGGATCGCCCGCCCACACGCCCAACCCATCTACCCCGCGAAAACGCCGGAGCAGTACCCTGTAGGGCCGATGCACGGGCATACACAAAACGTTGATTTATAACATTTAGCGGAGGGGTGGGTCAAACTGGCCAGCCCGCTGGCAGTGTTCTAATTTCGATCAGTCAGTGCGCAGGCGCTTGCCAGTCTGACGGCTCCAAAAGCGGGAGCAAGGCTACCGCACTCCAAAAAAGGACACTGCCGGCCCCCTTTGGGGGACGTTAATAGGACGGTACCGGGCCCGATACGCGGGCGACAAACATTTGCAAACCGATGGTAACATGCCTTCATCTGTTGAGCAGAAAGCAACCCAGTTTGGACCAGGTCTCATGAACAAAATTTTTGCGCTGGCAGCATCAAGCCGAGCGGCTGGCAACGCTGCCGTGGGCCACATTCGCGACGGAGGGAAGCGCGTTGAAGCCGGGTTGGTTCGCCACGTGATCGCCGCATTCGAAAAGGTGCCACTGCACATTCAACACGCTCCAGCCGCGGGCCTCGCGTGAGGCATCACTTTTTCATCACCGGCACGGACGCCGGCGTCGGCAAGACGACGCTGTCGGCGCTGCTTTGCGCCGCCCTGGATGCGGTTTACTGGAAGCCTATCCAGACAGGCACGCTCGAAGGCTCGGACCGCGTCACGGTGATGCGCCTGGCGGGAATCGGCACGGATCGCACGCTGGATGAAGTCTACAAATTTGTCCCGCCGGTTTCGCCGGACCTGGCAGCCCGCTGGGCCGGAGTGGAAATCGATCTGGGGCGCATCAATCTGCCGACGAGCTTGCTCAACGACTGGCTCGTCGTCGAAGGCCTGGGCGGCGTGCTGGTGCCCATCAATCAAAAACAGTTCATGCTGGATATGATGGTGAAGTTCAAGCTGCCGGTCATCCTGGCGGCGCGCAGCGCTGCCGGGACCATCAACCACACGTTGCTGACACTAGCGGCCCTGCACGCTGCGGAACTGCCGGTTCACGGAGTCGTCCTGATCGGCGACCAGAACCGCGAAAATCGCGAGACCATTGAGCGCTTTGGCCATGTCCGCGTTATTGGCGAAATTCCGCGCCTGCCGAATCTTCACCGTACCGCGCTGATGCAGATCTTCATGAATCACTTCGATCGCGCTGCCTTTTCACAATAATTTTGGAGTGCGGGAGCCATGCTCCCGCTTTTGCAGCCGCCCTGGAAGAAGGCAAGCTCTTTATCGGAACCACTTGGTCCTGCCGTTGCTTTAGTGAATATTGCGAAAGATCGAGTCCTACGAGGAAGAAAAGCGGCGTCAAGCCGGCGCACTCCAAAAGGGGCTGTCTGCTAGACTGAACGGCTCGTGGAGTTGCGCGTGTCACTGAGTCTGAACACTTGGAAGCAAAAAATAGTTGCCTTCGCCAGCGGCCTCGGTGCGCCCGGCCTCTTTATTATTTCTTTCCTTGATTCCTCGGTGCTCTCGTTTCCCATCATCAACGACCTGCTTCTGATTGAACTTTCCATGAAGCAGCCCGCGCGCATGCCGCTCTACGCCTTGATGGCGGCGTCGGGCTCGGTGCTGGGCTGCGTCCTGCTTTATTACTTGGCGCGCATGGGCGGCGAAGCCTATTTTCATCGCAAGGCCGGCGCCCGGGCCCACGCGATTCGGCATTGGGTCGAGCGCAACGGCTTCGGCGGCATGTTGATTGCCGCGCTTTTGCCGCCGCCGACCCCTTTTAAGATTTTTGTATTTGCCGCGGGCGCGTTCGAAGCGCCTATCGTTGGTTTTGCGTCCGCAATCACGCTCGCCCGGCTGTTTCGCTATTTCGGAGTCGGATATCTTGCCGTGCGCTACGGTGAAAACGCTCTGCCTTACATCAAGGAGCATTGGCTACTGGTCACTCTTCTGGGAATTGCGCTCGTTCTCGTGAGCTACCTGCTCTCCCGAGTGATTCTGAAGCAGCAGCCGCCTCAAGAAGCGCCGAAGTAACGCGAAATGTTTCAGTTGGGCAGCTCGCGCGCGGAACTTACCCAAATCAATTCCTGTGACTTGACCTTGTTGTTTAGATCGAGCTCAATCCGTGCAGCGACCTCACGTTGCGACTCACCCGAAGCGGCATAAGCCAAATCGCGAAGTGTGACGACGTACCCCGTCTCGTTTTTCTCCACGCTTGCTTTCGGAATCTGCGCCGTAGCGAGAAAACGCCGTGCCGTGCCAGTGTCTCGAGCGGCATCGAGGACTGGAGAAGACTGCGGTTTAAAAACTCGCGTGCTGGTGTCGGGATCAAATGTGCTGCCGGCAGTGACATCCACATCCATCTGGTTGAGCGCGCTCTCCGTCTCGGCAACGCCGTGCCAGGTAAGCACCGAGAGCGCCTCCGGAAATGCGCTGACCCGCCGCGCCGTCTCGCCGTGAAACGTTCGCGCGTTCATCATAGCCAGCACATTGGAGTGCAAGGTTGCGCGCACCCCCACATAAGCAAAAATCAGAACGAACCCGATGATGGCGCCGGTCTGCCCGCGCGGCTTTTTTTCCTTAGCGCCAATCTCCGAACTCACGAGCCGGAGCAATTCCGGCACGGCAATCGTAAGAATTAGTATGGTGAGAATCCACGGATCAAGGGCAGGGAGCCAGTCCGCTGCAAATCGCTTGGAACTGAACGGCCAGAAGATCTCGAAGCCGCCCGATTGGCAAGCGTCCATGGCGATGTGCAACAAAGCCGCGCAGAACGATGCTGCAACAGCCGCAGCCCAAAACATTCTTCCAGTTGCAATCCGAGGAGACGCGACGATCTCGCGCTCATGATGAAAAAAATGGCGAACCACAGGAACCGTGGGAATCGCAGCTAGCATGACAAACACGGCAAAGATGGAGTGAGCATAAGTGCCGTGCCAGGCGAAATAAGCCGAAGGCCCAAAATAATTGCTCACCCAATCGACGTCGGCAATCGTCCCCGCCAGAACGGTGCATGTCATTGCGGCTTTGCCAGCCCGCGGAAAAAATCCCCGCGCGATGGCCAGCGATGCCAGTCCATGAGTGACAATGTCCACGTTTACGACTTTGCGGGTTCGTTCGCGGGCGCGTGCTTGCCATTCCGCGGTACCAGCAATTTCAGCGCGCGCGGCATAATCTTGAACTCCACAGGCAGCCGCGCCAGCGGCTCGCCGTCCACCTGCGCGTGAACCTCGACTCCACCAATGGGCTCGCACAAAATACTATCCGCTTTCCAATAGTGGACGCCTTGGGTCCCGCGCAGTTTTCCCATCCACAGCGTCGGCAGATAACTCAGGTAACGAAACCCGCTTTGGGTAGTCAGCGCCATCAACTCAAACTTATCTTCATACAAATCCGCATCTGTCGTGATTTTAAAAGGGCCGCCGTAATGTTTGGTCCTGCCAACCACCACAAGCGACGCATCGACTTCCTTGCCCGCGGCAGTGATGCGAAAGTGTTGAAACTTATAGCGAAATGCCTGGTAAGCCCCTTGCCACCAGTAAGCGAGAATGCCAACGCGCGCTTTCAAATCCAGATCGATGGCATAAACGATCATCCCATCCGGCCCCGCGCCCGCGACGCTCAGAAAATATTTCTTCTTCGCGGGTTCATTCAGCGGCGTAGCCAGTCCCAGCGCAATTTCTTTTATTTCGCCGCGCACCAGCTTTTCCGCGGCGCTCGGAATGTCCCAGGGAATGTTCAGCTCCTTCGCAAGGATGTTCGCCGTTCCACCAGGAAGCAGCGCCAACGGCACGCGATGCCCATTGGATTGTCCCGTCAGCCCGTTCACGACTTCGTTCAAAGTGCCGTCGCCCCCGCAAGCAATAACCAACTGCCGTCCTTCCACGTGAGCCCGCTGCGCAATCTCCGTGGCGTCGCCGGCTTTGGTCGTTTCCGCAAGGTCCGTGTGAATCCCGCCCGAAGCAAAAATCCGCCGCGCCTCATCGAGCATGCTGCGGCGGCTGCCTCCGCCGGTCCCGGCGTTGGGGTTGTGTATCAGCAGCGCGTTCAGTGTTTCCGTATTCGGTGTTTCCGTATTCACTTTCGCTCCAATTCGTTTGTGGCACTCATCATTCTATATAATGTCGGGTGTTTTTGAGCACCATGTTCTCGAGAGGGTTTCATGGCTAAAGCCGCGCCCGGCGCCGTCAAAAAAGAAATCGCAGACCTTCGCGAGAAGCTCCGTTACCACGAATATCGCTATTACGTATTGGACGAGCCGGAGATTTCGGACGCCGCCTATGACCGGTTCATGAATCGGCTGAAAGAGCTGGAAGCCACCTATCCCGAGCTCGTGACTCCGGATTCGCCGACGGTCCGCGTCGGAGGCGCTCCGCGGGAAGGGTTCCAGACGGTGCGCCACGCCCGCGCCATGCTTAGCCTGGACAACGCTTTTTCGTACGACGCACTGCGCGAATGGGATCGGCGTGTGCGCGAAGGCAGCGGCCAGGAAAAAATCGAATACATCGCCGAGCACAAGTTTGACGGGCTGAGCATCTCCTTGCAATACGAAGATGGCGTCCTCGTGCGCGGCGTGACGCGCGGCGATGGCACCACCGGCGAAGACGTCACGCCCAACGTAAAAACCATTCGCTCGATACCGCTACAAGTGGATGCCGCCGTGCTGAAAAAGGTCAAGCTGCCCGCTGCTTTCGAAGTGCGCGGCGAAGTCTTGATGACGCGCAAGGCCTTTGAGGCGCTGAACCGCCAGCAGGAAGAAATTGGCGGCAAGATTTTTGTGAACGCACGCAACTCGGCCGCCGGCGCGGTGCGCGTCCTCGATCCATCGACCACAGCGGCCCGCCGGCTCGACTTTTTCGCCTACTACCTCTTCGTCGACGGCAAAGTGCCTTACGCCAAACATTCCGATTCCCTGGGAGTTCTCAAGCAATTGCGTTTCCGCGCTTCCGATGACTGGAAGCTCTGCAATGGTATTGATGCTGTGACGAAGTATTGCGACGACTGGGATGAAAAGCGCGAGAAGCTGGCCTACGAAATCGACGGTGTGGTGATTAAAGTGAATTCCACACCCATTCAAAACGAACTGGGCTTTACCTCCAAGGCTCCGCGCTGGGCCATGGCCTTCAAATATCCAGCCCGACAGGAAACAACGGTTGTCAACGACATCATCGTGCAGGTCGGCCGCACCGGCGCGCTGACGCCCGTCGCCCTCCTTGAACCGGTGCAAGTGGGGGGCGTCACTGTCAGCCGTTCCACACTCCACAACATGGATGAGGTGGAGAGGCTCGGCGTGCACATCGGCGACACCGTGCTGATCGAGCGCGCCGGCGAGGTGATTCCGCACGTCCTCAAAGTCGTCAAGGAAGGGAAGAACCGCAAGCCCTTCCACATGCCCAAGCACTGCCCCGAATGCGACAGCGCGATTCACCACGTCGAAGGAGAAGTCGCTTACCGCTGCGTGAACGCCGCCTGCCCCGCAAAACGGAAAGAGTCCATACTGCACTACGCCAGCCGCCACGCCATGAACATTGACGGCCTCGGCGATAAGATCGTCGACCAGTTGGTGGACAAGGGCCTTGTGAAAGATGTCGCCGATCTCTATGCGCTGAAAGAAGACGAAGTCGCGGCGCTAGATCGCATGGCGGAAAAATCCGCGCAAAATTTGCAAGTGGAGGTCGAGGGGAGCAAGAAAAACAGTTTGGATCGCCTTATCTATGCATTGGGCATGCGTTTTGTCGGAGAACGCACAGGACAACTGCTGGCGGAACATTTTTCTTCGCTCGAAGAATTGGCCGCGGCAAAAGAAGACGAACTCGTCGCCGTCAACGAAGTCGGCCCAAAAGTGGCAGCAGCCATCACCGAGTTTTTCTCCGAACCCGCCAACCGCCAGCTGATCAAGCGATTGCACAAAGCAGGCGTCCATCCCACAGCCGAGAAGCGCCAAGTAAAAAGCCAGAAATTCGTTGGCAAATCCTTCGTCTTCACAGGCAGCCTCGCCAATCGCAGCCGCGAACAAGCCGGCGAACTGGTCCAGCAACACGGCGGCAAAGTCTCCGGCTCCGTCAGCAAAAAGACCGATTACGTAGTAGTAGGCACGGACCCCGGCTCAAAATACGACAAAGCCAAAGAACTCGAAGTGACGATTCTCACCGAATCCGAATTCGAGAGACTCGTCGGCGTGAAGTGACGTTATCCAGACTTCCAGTTAATCCCAACATTCTCGCGGTATAATAAAACTGGCGGGTGAGCCGGGTGATCGCTGGCTTGGCCATCGCAAGATGGCCGGGCGGGAGGAAAGTCCGGACACCATCGTCGTAGGCTCGCAAGAGCCGGTGACGAAAGGGCAACGCGCCTGATAACGTCAGGGGAGCGGTAGCACAGACTTGAGTCTGTGCTTCTTCGGTTGAGCAGCACGAATGCGTGAATTGCGCGCCCGAAGAAAGGCACACAGGCTGAAGCCTGTGCTACGGTTCACGGATAGTGCCACAGAAACTTAAACCGCCGGCAGAGTGCAGCACGGTGGCATCGCGCAGGAAAACCTGCGCGACGTCAATGTAGGGGCGGGCTTTAGCCCGTCCCAAGCTCGCTCCGTTAGGTAAGGGTGAAAAGGTGGGGTAAGAGCCCACCGCTCCGGTGGCAACACCGGAGGCACGGAAAACCCCGCGTGGTGCAAGGCCAAATAGGAGGGGAGAGCCGGCCCGGCTCGCCGAGTACGTTTTGCAGTGGACTGCTTTACAGCAGTCGCTGCAAAACGCGCTCCCTTTGCGACGCGCCTGTCCGCCTTTGGCGGGCAAGCCGTTGCAAGAGCAACCCTCGGGTAGGCTGCTGGAGTCACGGCGCGAGCCGTGACCTAGAGGAATGATCGCCGCAGCGCGGAATTCGTTTCACGAATGGCGCGCTGCACAGAATCCGGCTTACAGGCTCGCCC
>Ga0209038_10000296_pt1 | contig 16110 bp, 13 predicted proteins | sample BogFormECP03_OM3_FD_188237 | JGI IMG/M metagenome (GOLD analysis project Ga0209038, IMG submission 188237) | Bog forest soil microbial communities from Calvert Island, British Columbia, Canada - ECP03_OM3 (SPAdes) (version 2) | ecosystem: Environmental > Aquatic > Freshwater > Wetlands > Bog ...
TTGCCGGATCGCAATCGCGGCCTGGCGTCTTTGTTGTTCCCTCGCAGGTGTTGATTGTTAATGCGGGCCCGATGGTGGAATCGGCCGGGGATTTTTCTGCCGGAGCGACCACGTAACCGTGATCGAGGTCCGGATGTAGCAGAAAGAACGCCGCGACTTTGGGATACAGGTCCGTTTCATCTTGAATGCTTTCTGGAGCGGGGCCTTCGCCGAAATCGTAGTAGCGGGCTAGCCGCGTTTCGTCCGCTCTATGCGCAGCCATCATCCAGAGCTGAAGGTCGAGCCGTGCGATGGTCAGGGCGTTGGCGAGCCACTGGCGGTCTTCTTGTTTGGAATCCTTTTCAGCTTCATAGAGGGCGAGAATCATCGAAGTTAGAAACGGGGGCTGAGAACGTGTCAGATAATAAGTTCGATTGGCATTTAGGATGCTTCCGTAGTTGCTCAACTCAAAAAGAAAATTGTCCACCATGCCGCGTGCTAGAGCGATGCGGCCATTTTCGATTAGGCCGCGAATTATGAAGTAGCTGTCCCAGCCGTACATTTCATTGAAGCGGCCACCCGGCACTACGTATTTTTCGGGGAGATAGAGCAGGCCTGGCGGATTGATTTGCGAGGGATCGATTTCGCCGGGGGCGTGAATCATTTGCGGTAAATGGGCGATTTGTATGCTGCACTTTGCGGGTAGCTGCTGCACGGCGGCGTTTTCGGGATAATTGAACGGAAGATAGAGTGTTGGATGACCGGCTAGCTTGGGATCGCCGAAGGTTTCGCAATTGTCGAGCGAGCGGGTTAGACGATCCCAACCGGTGGCGATGTAATTTTGGATTGGCTCGAGGCCGTGGGGCTGAGTTTGCGGGCGGGGAGTGGAAAAGCTTGTCGAAGCCAGCGCAATGGTAATGAAAACCGAGGCAGTCAGTCGCGTGCGATGTATCCATTGCATCATGGTGGAAATCGAATAGAGTCTAGCACCATTGCGGAATCGTGCTTGCGCGAACAGGGTTTGCCTGGATCGACGGTTGGGATCTGGCGCGGAAAAGAGCCGGCAGGGACGCCGGCGGTACGTTGCGAGGGCGGCGCTGCTTTATGACTGAGAAAATTCGCACATCTTGCTGCATTGCTGGAGGCGGGCCTGCTGGGATGATGCTGGGATTCCTGCTGGCTCGTGCTGGCGTGCCTGTTGTGGTGCTCGAGAAGCATCGGGATTTTTTTCGCGATTTTCGTGGGGATACGATTCATCCTTCTACGCTTCAGGTGATGTATGAGCTTGGCTTGCTTGAGGAATTCCTGAAAGTGCCGCATCAGGAAATGAAGACCATTGGCGCAAAATTCGGGGGGACCGATTTCATTGCGGCGGATTTTTCGCATCTGCCGGTGAAATGCAAATTCGTGATCCTGATGCCGCAGTGGGATTTTCTGAATTTCGTGGCGGAAAGAGCGCGGGGCTATGCCTCGTTCCAATTGAAGATGGAATGCGCGGCCACGGATTTAATTCGCGAAGGCGAGCGCGTGGTTGGCGTGCGAGCGAATTCGCCGAGTGGGCCGGTGGAAATTCAGGCCGATTTGGTGGTGGCTGCCGATGGCCGCAGTTCCGATATGCGCTTGGCCTCCAAGCTCGAAGTTATCGATTTCGGGGCGCCCATTGATGTGTTGTGGATGCGCATCGCTAAGAAACCGGACGATCCGGCGCAGACGCTCGGCTACATCCGCGCGGGGCAAGGGCTGGTGCTTCTGAATCGCGGCGATTACTGGCAGGGCGGTTACATCATCCCCAAAGGTGCGCTGGAGGCGATGAAGCGGGAGGGGCTGGAGTCGTTGCGCAAGAGGATTCCCCAGGTTGCGCCGTTTCTTGGTGATGGCCGTCTCGCGGAACTCAAGGATTGGGACGACATCAAGCTGCTCTCCGTGCAAGTGAACCGTTTGAAGCAATGGTATCTGCCGGGTTTTTTGTGCATCGGCGACGCGGCTCATGCGATGTCTCCGGCGGGCGGCGTGGGCATCAATCTGGCCATTCAGGACGCGATTGCGGCGGCGAACATTCTTGCGGCGCCGCTGCGGGCGAGAACTGCGACCGAAGCGGATTTGGCGCGCGTGCAAAAGCGTCGCGAGCTGCCCACCAAGCTGACGCAAGGAATTCAGCTGCGAATTCAGAACGCGCTTGTGAGGGGCGTGATTGACCGGTCGGGGGACCTTCCGGTTCCGCTGTTTGTGAGGCTGCTGATTCGGTTTCCGTTTTTGCGGCGCATTCCGGCGCGGGTGATTGGGATGGGATTCCGGCCTGAGCATATCCACACGCCGGAAATTTTTGCGCAATAAAAAAAGCTCCGAGGGGTTGGCCTCGAGGTCGGGTGATTTTCGCTGGTTTTCAAGAAACACCCAGTGCCAAACCGGGCGGGTGGTAAACCCCCGCCCCTACGATGCGCAGCGCGTGCGCGGGGAATTTTCCGCAATAAAAAAAGCCCCGAGGCTTTTGCCTCGGGGCTCGGTGAATGTTGCGATTTGTTTAGTGGCAGAGAAACGCGATGCGGCACGAGCCGGTTAGCGCGTCGAACGGACGTGGATACGGACCCGAGATGTATGGCAAAAACTCGGGCGGCGTGGCCACGATTCCCGCTGATGTGTCGAAGATGTTCAACTCCGGCCCCAGCGCTGCGGCCTCGGTGTTGAGCTGGCTGGGAACGATTGGAGCCCATTGTCCGGTCTGGAGACGATTCAACAGAACGCCGACGGCTGTAACGGTTTCCGCGGGCGTGAAAGCGCAATGGCCTGCGCGGCTCACGAATGTATGCCGCAAGAAACGCGAATTGCCGGCTTCGGCGACTACCTTGGCGTAGGCGGTTTCGTTCTCGTTGATCACCAGGCCATCGCCCACCGTGTGCAGCGTGAGCACCGGGATGTGAATCTGGCCGTTGAAGATGATGTTCTGCGAGAGATATTGCACCGCGGCGGGATCGGCGGCGATGCGTTGCGTGGCGTTCAGGGTATTGAGATCGGCGAGCAAGTTCAGGCCGGCATTCTCATAGAGTGCGAGAACTTCGGGGAAGTTGGGCGAGAGCAGCAACTGAATGCGGTAATCCACGCCGGTGTTCCACGAAGGATTGCCGCCGGCGCGGGCTTCGAGTTCGGCGCGGAAGGCGAAGACGAACGGGAAATCGACGTTCGCGTCCCACTGGATCTGATTGGCCAATTGATCGGCAAAATCGGTGCGGGCGGGTTGCGGCGAAGTTGGCGTGTACCAGCCAGGTGTATCGCCCATGGCGGCCGCGAGAGCCAAGCGCGCCTGGCCTTGCGGTGTGGCCGCGGCGGCCGCGAGCGCATCTTCGGCGATGGTGAGATTGCCGTCGGGATCGGTGATGTTCACGAGCTGTAGGCCTTGGCCTGGGGCGACCAGCGTCGCGAATACGAACTCAGCGTCGAGCGCTGCGTTCCAGGTGGCCACGCCGCCGGCCAGCACGCCGCACATCGGCAAGGCCGCGTCGAAGCGCTGCGGATAATTCTGAATCAAGCCCGCGGTGATGATGCCGCCGAGAGAATGTCCCCAGGCGATGGTCTTGGCGGGAGTGCCAAACTGCGCTTCAAAGAGATCGAGTGTGGCGATTTGATCGGGCAGAGCCTGTTGAATGGCCCAGCCGGTGGTGGCATACGATGATCCGGCCAGAGCGAAACCACTTGCGAGCATGAACGCGCCGGTCGCTGGATCTCCGACATCCTCTGCGGGATTCGCGCTGCCGGGGACTACGTAGCCATGGCTATAAAGAAAAAGAATGCCGTTCCAATTGGAGGGAACGTCAATTTGATAAGTGGCGCCGTCTTGCAGCGTGCCGGTAACCGTGGTGGTTTGCGCGGCGGCGCTTCCCGAGAGCGTAAGAACCATTATCGCGGTGGCGAGAATGGAAAAAATCAGATGCTTGGAAATGCGATGCATTTCAAATCCTCCTCGATCGATTCTCAAACCGTGTTCGCGCAAACCTCGATAATTCGATGGGCTCGGAGCCGTTACGTTGGACGTCGATCCATCCATGTCACAGCTCGTGGAGCGAGGTGGGGCTTCGGGCTTCGGCGACCCGAGCGGCGGGACTATACACCAATGCGATGTGAAATGCTCGCGGCGATTTGCAATTGAATAATTCGAGAGGTGCCAACAAGGACTAGGATTACTAGGACGCACTTAACCGGTGCGACTGCCTCGGACTGGTAGCGGAAGAGATTCCGTCCTTCACGTCAATCAGGAACCGGCTTTCGGTCTCGCGCCTATGGCGCAAATCCAGCCTTTGGCGCGTTCCTCGATTACCCGAACATTTGCGTAACCGGCGTTGGTGAGGATTTCGCGATGCTCATCGACGGTCAAGAGCGTCATGCCGGTTTGCGCGGCGTGTTTTTCGATTAGCTTGGCGGCCAGGGTGTTCGCTCCTTTGTAAATTTCTGCGATGAGGATGAGCGTGCCGCCGGGCTTCAGAACTCTGAAAACTTCGCGCAAATCGCGGGGCAAATCGGGCCACCAAAAGTGCGTTTCCACCGCGGTGATGAGATCGAACATGCCATCCGGGAATGGCAACTGAGACACGGAGCCGTTGCGGACTTCAACGCGGCCTAGAGTGAGCGATCGCGCGTTGGTGTTCTTTGTTGCGATTACGCTCTCTTCGGAATAATCGACGCCGTAAACTTTTCCCTCCTGGGCGATTGCCGCTAGCTTGCTTACGGTCCTGCCGCCACCACAACCTACGTCGAGGATGGTGAGTTTTTTTTCGATCGAGACGTGCGCCAGGCCCCAGTCGGTTAGCTTAGAATGGCTCCAATTCATGCGCCACAACGAGAATCGGCCCAGCCATCCCGCTGGCTTGCTGCATTGATTTACTGGTACGTTTCGGTTGGGCACGATTGTTTGCCCGTCAGGCAATCCGAGATCTGAATGACCGGCGAAGATTACGTTACCACATGCACGGTCCGCGTTATTCAGGCGCGCGGCGATGTTCTAGTGCCAGAGTTCAGGCCTAATACGCATAGCCGCGAAGATGAATCTGATTGCGAAAGATGTACAGGTGAGCGCAGAATTTGAGAAACTGATCAGCGCTACTTACAAGAATGGAGCGTCCATGAATCAACGTGCGGGATTACTGGCGGATCGAATCGAGCAAGGAGCTGCGGGATTGGCTGCGTTTGCGGAGACTCTTTCGGACGCGGAGTGGCTTGCGCCGGCGTCGAGTACCGACCGTCGTTCTGTCGGCGCCATCGTGCACCATGTCGCTCTCGTTTACCCGATCGAGATTGATCTGGCTCGGGCCGTGGCCAGCGGGAAGGCGGTTACTGACGTGACGTGGGAGGCTGTCGCGGAGTTGAATGCCAAGAACGCCCGGGAACACGCGCGGGTAACGAAGGCGGGGGCGCTCGAACTTTTGAGGCGGAATAGCGGCGAGGCGGCCGCGGCGGTGCGCGCGTTCACCGATGTCGAATTGGATCGCGCGGCGCCGTTCTCGCTCAGTTTCGGCGCGCCGGTTACCGCGCAGTTCGTGATCGAGGATCACGCGGTGCGGCACAGCTGGCACCACCTCGCGAAAATCCGCAAGCTCCTGGGCCGGTGAGGCTGGAGCAGCGCGGAGGGCAGAATTAATCCGCTGGGGCGGCTCGCGTTTTGGCCCATTGGCGGATGGATTCGACTTCTTCGGCGCGAGTCACGCTGAGGGGTTGCGTGGAGCGAATCTCGGCGACGAGAATTTCGGTGGTCAGCTGCTGCTTTTGCGCGAATGCGCTATAGAGCGCGGCAATGATGGCCTGCTCGATTTCCGCGCCTGAGAAGCCCTGGCTTGCTGCGGCGAGTTTTTGCAGATCAAACTTGGTGGCGTCGCGGCCGCGCTTTTTCAGATGCAGTTCGAAGAGGGCTGCGCGAACTTCGCTGCTCGGCAAGTCCACGAAGAAGATCTCATCGAAGCGCCCCTTGCGCATCATTTCCGGCGGCAGAACTGTAATGTTGTTTGAGGTTGCCGCTAAAAATACGCCGGGTTCGCGGTCTTGCATCCAGGTCAGCATGGTCGCTAAGAGGCGCTGCGACAGACCGGCGTCGGCGTCGCCACTTGAACCTGCGGACGCGAACGCTTTTTCGATCTCGTCGATCCACAGGACCATGGGCGCGAGCTTCTGCGCCAGCTCCAGGGCTTTGTGCAGCCGCTTCTCGCTTTCGCCTACGAACTTGTCGTAGAGCGCGCCTGCATCCAGACGGGCGAGTTCGAATCCCCATTCGCCGGCTACTGCGCGGGCTGCGAGGCTTTTTCCGCATCCCTGCACGCCGGTGATCAATATTCCCTTTGGCGGGACGAGGCCGAATCGCTGACCTTCAGGGGTCAATGCGCTTTTGCGTTTGGAGATCCATTCGCGCAGATGCTGCAGGCCGGCGACGTCACCGAACGACGTGTCGCGCGGAACGGATTCGATTAATCCTTCGCTGCGCAAGGCTTGACGCTTGGCATCCAGCACGTCATCGAGCAGGCCGGCGTCAGCGCGGCCCCGCGAGAGAACGCACATTCGGAGCGTGCGAAGGGCTTCCTGGCTGGAAAGTCCGGCCAGATTTCGGGCGAGTTGGGCGATCCCTGCGAGGTCCAGCGAAAGTGGGATGTGCTGGTCTCGATTTACTTCGGCGAGCACGCCTTTGACTCCCGGCAACAATTCCTCCGGGCTGGGCAGGCTCAGATCGAAGGTCGCGGCATCACAGGCGAGTTCTGGCGGCAATTCGAGCGACGGCGCGGAAACTACAATGGCGCGGCGCGCGGTTCTGAATTTTTCGGCTAGATCGCGGAGGCGGCGGCAGATTTTATCGTTGTCGCAATAACGCGCGAAATCCTTGAGCAGAAAGATCGCGTCGCCTTGAATCAGGGAAATATTTGCGAGGGCTTGTTCCGGCTGGTCGGTGTTGTAAATCGGGGCGCCGTGATATTTCGAGAGACCGGTGGTTACGCTCCACTCGTAGAGTGGCACGGTTAATTCTGTTGCTACTTCCAGCAGCATTTGCTCGAGACGTTCTTCTTCGGGCGATTCTACGGTGATGATCGGTTGGCGCGAATTTACGAGCAGGCGCAGTTCGTCTCGCTTTTTGTGCGCTGGTGCTGCGCAGGCATTGGGTAGATCTTTCAGATCTTGTGACAAGGCGCGGTGCCTCGTTTAACGCCGGAGATTTGAGTTGCGCATATACGGAATGTTGGACGGCCCAAGGACAGGTTAGCAAAATCGCGAATGGGGAAGAGTTGGTTTTGGGGCGGGCGGGGCGAGATTGTTAATGCGGGCGGTGCCGTTTGAAGTTAACGGCGAATGCAGATCCGCCCGCACGGGATTGAACACCCACGGCCACAGCGGGCGGGAGGTAAACCCCCGCCCCTACAAAGACCGTTAGGCCGACGGATGCTTCAGGATTTCCGCGAGGGATTGCAGCCGTTTTGTATCGGCTGGGCTTTTCGCGGTGGTGGCGCTGGTCTCTAGCGATGGCGCCATGCTGGCCAATTTCGCGCGGGTGGTCTTGTTCAAGTGCGATTTTTCGGCACTTTGGATGGCCTTTTGCAGAACGGCGATTCGATCGGCTGGCAGTGCTTGCGAGCGCTGCAACTGATCTACGTACGCTTTGGCTACAACCAAGTTTGCAGGCCATTCGATTTTCTGTTGGTTCTGCACGTTGAGCACGGCCACTCGGACTAACTTTGCTGCGTCGATTTCGTTTTGCGTCAGGAAGTTCGTCGGCGTGAGTTCGAAGACATCGAGGCCGCGGGCGATTTCCGAACCGTAGATGTGGCCGTTGTACCAGTAGGCCGACCAGTCGCCGCCCAGGACGAGCATCTTTGGATCGATCGGGCCGCGGTCGAAGTAGGCGATTTCTGTTGGGTGTGCGGCGTCGGTGAAATCCATTACGGATACGCCGCCTTGATACCAGGCTTGCACTTCGATATCGCGGCCGGGAACGGGGATCAGCGAGCCGTTATGCGCGACGCAATTTTCCGTGTCGCCCTGCGCGGCGGGGAGCTTGTAATAGCTTGCGAAACTCAGCTTGTCATCCTTGAGATGGAAGATGGCATCCGCGCCCCACTTGTTCGGGTCGTTCGGACGGCAACGCGCGCCGAGGCCGCCGCCCCACTCGTCAGTGAAGACTACCTTGGTGCCGTCGTTTGAGAATGAAGCGGAGTGCCAGTAGGAATAGTTCGGGTCGTTAACCGCGTCGAGGCGTTTCGGATTTGCTGGGTCTTTAATGTCCAGGATAATGCCGTTGCCGGAGCATGCGCCTGCCGCTAGGCCGATGGCTGAATAGACGGTGATGTCGTGGCACTGGTTGGTGTCGGCTGGTTTCTGTTCTTCCTTGTCGTGGCTACCGCCATTGTTGAGACCATTTATCGCGCCGGTGCGCGGATCGATGAATACGCGCGGGCTGGAGACGATCTTCGCATCCTGCGGCGCGGCAACGGGCACCTTGATCACTTCGATGCGAAACAGCGCCGTGTTCGGATTCTTGTCGGGCGTTCCGCTGGAACACCCGGCGAGTTCTTCCGGTTGACGCACAAACGATGTTCCTGAAACGTAGATATAGACGTTGTCTTTATCGTTCGGATCGACGAGCAGAGTATGCGTATGCGATCCGCGGCAGGTCTGCACCGCGGCCACTTGCTTGGGATTCTTTACGTCGGTGATGTCGAAAATTCTCACGCCGCGGAAACGGTCCTTTTGGGCTGCCGGCAGGCGCTGCTTTCTTTCTTCTCCGGGTGGCGGCGGAGGCTCGGGCGGAAATCCCTGCGCGCCGCAATCGAGGCGACCGTTGGGCATTTCCACCGACATGAAGAGAAGATTCTTGTACACCGAGACGTCACCTTGTCCACCCGGGCACACTAACGTGGTCAGCAACGCGGCCTTGGCTGGATCGGAGATGTCATAAATGGTGATTCCGTAAAAATTGCCCTGGAAAAGATGATTGCCCTCGAAGGCCATGTCGGAGTTGCCGAAGGCGAGCTGCGCGAGAACCATTTGCAGCTCTTTGGGGATCTTCATGCCAGCAGGGAGACCGAGCTGGCCGAGCGTCTGGGCCACTTTCGGATCATCTGGATTATCAGTGCCGAGTTGGAAGGCGTCGGGTTTCTTCAGTAGAAGCAGGTGCTTGATGCCCATGGAGGCTTCGCCCGCGTTGTAGAGGCCCGGCGTCAGCTTGTAGCGCGGATCGTTGGTATCCGATCCCGTCATTCCTGGGGGCAGCGGCGGAGCCGGCTGGGGAATGAACGGATTTTGCTGCGCATCTTGATCTTTCGGGGGTTCCTTCGCGGGTGCCTGAGCCGGTGCCGGGGTTGCAGGGGCCTGCGCGAATATGCGGCCGGCACCGGAGCATAAAATAGAAAAGGCTACCGCGATACGGAATGCTGCGCTGGGAATTCGGTTCATCTTTTCTCCTCTGACGAATTTTTCTCGAGCATAGCCTGCATAATCCTGATTTCTGCGCGCTGGGTGTTGTCTGCGTCTGTGGCGAAGTTGAAGATGTCGGCATCCTGGCCTGCGCCTGCGTTGTCGAACAAATCTTTCACCATGATCAGCGCGCCATTGTGGTGCTGAATCATCCCGACCAGGAACAGGTGGTCGAATTCGGGGCCTTTGGCTTTGCGCAGCGCCTCCATTTGCTCCGGCGTCAGCATACCGGGCATTAGACGCATGGGTTGGCCTTTGGTATCCATGTCCGGCATTCCCAGCATGGCCATGGAAATTGATTCGCCGCGGGCGGCCAGCCAGCGCTGCATCAACTTGATTTCGTCGGATTGCGAGCTGCTGATTTTGGCGCCCAGCAAGCGCAAATCCTTGTTCTGGGTGTGCGAGGGGATCAGCGCGGTCATTTCCACGGCCTGTGAATGATGCATGATCATGCCTTGCATGAATTCCACATCGGCTTGCGATCGTGGCGGCAGAATTCCCTTGGTCGTTGGAGGCAACCTCTTGGTCGGTTGACCCGGCGCACCCGGCTGCACCACAACGGGGGCATTGGGATCGGTCTGCTGGGCGCGCGCTGCAGAGGAAAAGAGAGCGGTGGGAGCGCTTGCGGCTAGGAATATTCCGAAGAGCATCGCGGATGCGATTGGGGAGTGCAGCGTGCGCGGGCGATAACGGTCGAGCTTCCACTTCGGTACTTCGCTAAACATCCTTCGTGCGCTCCTGCTAAAACGACGCGGCGAAACACAAGACGGCAAACTGCGGCTCACACCTTCAAAATCCCCGGGAATCTTTGCTTAATCCGGGCAGGCGGGCAAGCTCAAGAAGCCATAGGTGACCATGCGTTCAATATTACTCGCTGTTTCTCTCGCCGATGCTGTTCGATCGGAGTTGATTGTGGATTATGCGCCAATCCGGCGTCCCGGTATAGCTACAGACGCGAAAGGCACGACCCTGCCAATGCCGCAGCATAGACCAAAAGTGCGGGGGATACAACGCTAGAAAGGCATATCGAGCCGTGCGGTGTCGATTATTTCTGGTGGGCGCGATAGAGGATCACGCGGACTTTCTCGAGGGTGATCAAGCCGCCGCCGATCATTTCATCGAGGCCCGGCAGGAGTTGCTCGATGCGCTCCGTGTCTTCTACCACTTCGACTACGATCGGGAGATCCTGCGAGAGGCGCAGAATTTTGTCGGAATGGATGCGGCTGGTGGAGCCGTAGCCGCCGACGCCGCGCAGGACCGTCGCGCCGCTTAATCCTTCCTTGCGGAAGAATTCCACCAGGATTTCGTAGAGCGGGCGGCCGTGCCATTTGTCGGACTCGCCGATGAAGATGCGCATCAGGGTGCGCTCGCCTTCGAATCGTTCGTGTTCCATGGGGGCCTCCTAGAGCGCGTTGCCGATGCGCATTCCGCCGATCATGCAGATGATTCCTCCGATTACACTGGCGCCGACATAGACGAGCGCCTTCATCCACTCGCCGTCATTCAACATCCGCACGGTATCCCAGCCGAACGTGGAAAAAGTGGTGAAGCCGCCCATCAGGCCTACGGTTAGGCCGATGCGCCAGTCGGGCGGGACCGAGATGTGGTTGAGGCTGAATTGGCCAATCAGGCCGAGCAGCAGGCATCCGATTAAATTGATGGCCAGAATTCCGGCCGGGAAACGCGTGCCGACGCGCTGTTGGATTAAGCCATCGAGTCCGTAGCGCGCCAGTGTTCCTGTTGCCCCGAACACGATCAGCAACACAATACGCACATTTGCTCCAATCCTTCGGCGGCGAGGGCTGAAACGAAAAACTCCTGAGCGCCTCGCGGCACGCAGGAGTCATCAGTCCCAGTCGGACGGTTCAGGCGAACCCCATCGCCTTATCGTTATCGACGGAATTTTATCGCGGGGGCGTTGCGACGGCAAGCGGGTGCGCGCGCGGGCCGAACACCCACAGCCAAACCGGGCGGGTGGTAAACCCGCGCCCCTACGACGGTTGAAGATTTGTGGTCCTTCGCTGCATCTATATTCTGGTAGAGCATCTTCTTGAATGACGAAAGGTGATATGGACCTCCAACTGGAAGGTAAGAAGGCGCTGGTGACTGGCTCGACGGCTGGCATTGGTTTTGCCACGGCGCGGGCGCTTGCGGCTGAGGGCGCGTCGGTGATCGTGAATGGACGGACGCAGGCGCGCGTGGATGCCGCCATCGCTGAAATTCGCAAAGAATATCCGCGAGCTATTCTTTCCGGCGTCGCGAGCGACGTTTCGAACGCGGCGGAATGTGCGAAGCTTGCTCAAGCGGCGCCTGAAGTGGACGTGCTCGTCAATAACATGGGCATCTTCAAGCCGATTCCATTCGAAAAAATCCCGGACGGCGATTGGCTGCAAATGTTTGAGGCCAATGTGATGAGTGGAGTGCGTCTCTCGCGGCAATACCTTCCGGGAATGCGCGCGAAAAACTGGGGCCGCATCCTGTTCGTCTCGAGCGAATCGGCGGTGCAAATTCCCGCCGAGATGATTCATTACGGAATGTCGAAGACGGCGCAGGTGGCCATCGCTCGAGGGATTGCCGAAACCGTCGCGGGCACTGGAATCACGGTGAATAGCGTGCTGGTTGGCCCGACGCGTTCCGAGGGAGTGGATACTTTCATCGCACAATTAGGAGGCGGCGCTGATCCCGTGGCCTTCGAGAAGGAATTCTTCAAGTCGATTCGCCCGACGTCTCTCCTGAAGAGGTTTGAGACGGTGGATGAAGTCGCGAATATGATCGTTTATCTAAGCAGTCCGCGCGCGTCCGGCACCACCGGCTCCGCGATTCGCGTGGATGGCGGCGTGGTGCGGGCAATTCTGTAGCCGTCGATACTGGCTGAAGTTGCATTCGGAAAAAATTTGAGCGGGACGGCTGTGCGCTATGCGATTGCTGCGGTGAAGGCCTGCTTCACTGCAGGCCGCAGGAGATACGACAGCAGCCAAACGGCGATCGCCATCACTGCGAGATGGCAGAGGATCATTGGGACTGCCGGAATCACCAAATAACCCATCACTGTGAACAGGCTGAAAATCGTACACAGAATTCCCACGCCGAAAGCCGCGATGGAAACGACGCGCGCCCACTCGCGCAATTTCAAAACTCCGATCCCCACTGCCACGGCAACTCCCGCCATCACCATCAGCGAATATCCTCCTGCGGCGCCCATTGCGGCGATGGCTACGGAGAGCGGCTCGCCTGCATCGGCGCCCGTCATTCCCGCCATGCCGACGAACAGGAAAATGCACGCGCCAAAAGCCAAAATTGCCGCGGCGCAGAACGCCAGTACCGCGATTAGGGTCACGCCTATGGGCCGGCGCGCGATTTTCACTCTCTCAGTCACTTTGCGTCCCGTTGAGAACGAAGTCACACCGCCGCTTTGAGCTTCTGGCAAGCGGTGTGGCTTTCGGATCTGATCCAAAGACACGCGATCTCTACTCAGGATGGCTGTGGCGCCAGTTCCAGTAGTTGCGCTGATCGCGGTGGTTGAGGCGGCCATACGGCCGATACTCGCGGTGCTGCTCGACGAGGTATCCGCGGTAGGCGTGGTCTTCGCGGTCATCCCAGTTGTGGTAATCGTGGTGATTCGAGTCATAGACTCGGACCTGCACGGCTTCCTGTGGTGTTGCCGCAGCCGCGATAGTTCCGCCGGCCGCAAGGGCCGCCGTGAGAAATAGTGCGCTGACAAAACGATGTGCAATTTTCATATGAGAATGTCCTCCGGACCGCGATTCCTGGGTAGCCGATTGTGAAATCACAGTGACTCTCAGTTTGTGCGCATTGGCGCGGGGAAGATGTGCTGTACAGCACAGTTGCGGAGGAAAAATTCGGGTGTGCCAGAATGGTATGGGGAGGATTTGCGGCGTGTTTTTAGTTTCGAAATACGATTCCAAAGCTACTTTCCGGAGGCGCGTAACGGGCGCCCTAAGAAGTGCCCAGCGCTAAAGCGCCTCGCTCACGGCGAAGCTTTTTCGGAGCGCTAAAGCGCTCCTCCCCCACATAAATGTGGGGGCTGCCACCGGGACGCCGCGGCTCCGCCGCGATGAATACGGAGTTCACCGTAGGCCAAAAATTCTGGTTACCTTCCGCGAAATAGATGGAAACCATTCTGGCCGTTGAGGAATCAAAACTTGGGTCTGCTGATGTAGAAACTTTTCAGTTCTATTTTTGGCGCCGGCCGCCCTGCCCGGGAGATGATGAGATTTAATGACCGTGGACTTCGCGAATCGAGCATCACGCGAGCGGGTTTTGCGCCAGGCCGCGGCGGGCTTAGGCCTTAGGCGCGGGCGGAATTTGCTTGGGCTTGCGCTGAGTTTTGGGCTTTGCTGCCTTCCGGCCTTCGGTCAATCGCAGCAGCCGCCTCCGGCGCCCCAAACGCAGAGTAGTCGGGCCGACGTGCCGGAGGCGGCACCCTCAGTCGATGCGGGGCTGTCCGATCAGAAATCGCCTGGAACCATCAGCGGAATAATCGTTGATGAAACTGGCGCTGCAGTGATCGGAACGCACGTAAAACTCAGCCGCGGGGATATTTCGAAATTTCAGGAAGCGCTTTCCGGCGAAACTGGCCAATTTATCTTCACCAACATTACTCCAGGCGACTTTCAGATAACCATCGCTGCGGATGGCTTTACTACGCAAACCGTGTCCGGAACGCTGCATGCGGGCGAGAACTTCGTGGCGCCGCAGATTAAGCTGGCGATTGCCCCTAACGTCACCGTAGTGAAAGTAAGCCTTACGAAGACCGAGGCTGCCGAAGCGCAAATCAAGCTGGAAGAGAAGCAGCGCGTGCTCGGATTCATGCCGAATTTTTACGTCAACTATGATCCCAATCCAATTCCACTCGACGCCAAGCAAAAGTTCGAACTTGCCTGGAAGACGACCGTCAATCCTGTCAGCTTCGCCATCGTCGGCGCTATCGCAGGCATACAGCAGGCGGACAACAGTTTCAGCGGATACGGTCAAGGCGCGCAGGGTTACGGAAAGCGCTACGGGGCCGGCTACGCGGACTTCGTCACCGGCACTTTTATCGGCAGCGCTTTTCTGCCGTCAGTGCTCAAGCAGGATCCGCGCTATTTCTACAAGGGAACCGGGAGCACGCGCTCGCGCGTTCTTTACGCCATCGCCAACGCGGTGATTTGCAAGGGCGATAATGGGCACTGGCAGCCCAATTATTCCAATATTTTGGGTAGTCTGGCCGCTGGCGGGATCTCTAACGCTTATTATCCCAGTGCGGATCGCGGCGCTGGGCTGACGTTCGAGAATGCGTTGATCGGAATCGGCGCCACGGCCGGCGCCAATATCCTGCAGGAATTCATCGTCCGCAAGTTAACTCCGCATCTGCCCGCTCACGACCCAGCGAAACCCTAGGTCCGTGATTTCGCCACAAGAACGTACCGCTGGCGTCCCTGCCGGCTCTTACGAAGACGATCGCGCGATTGGCACCTGTCACGGCCGGACTAAGAAATTCCAATTGATTGCCGTTAGGTTTCATCTCGCTCCTCCGTTGATCGAAGCCTTTGGTGATACTCGCGGTGGTAAGAGCCGGCGAGACGCCAGCAGAACGAACTTCCCCGTCAATCGCGCCAGGCCGATTTTGCAACCCTGTGGGACCTCGCCGCCTCTAATTAATGAGGCCAACGCGGGCCAAATTCGACGGCACCGCAATTATTCTTCTTACTAGCTGGTCCCGCGGCTGGCCGAAGGTACAGGTAGGAGTTACATCACTCTAGGTAATTAGCTGTATCGCCTGGGTAGCGGGCCGGGCAGTAGGCTCAGTAGCCAGCAACCGGTGCGAATCCGGAAAGCGAGCAATCCCTTTGAAAGGATCGGAAGTGGCGCCGAAGTGTATCGGCACGAAACTGGGCTCCGGAAAGGCGCCGGCGGCGCTTACGCGTTGGTGCGCCTTGGTGCTGCTTCTAGCGTTTGCTGCCGTTCCAGGCGCCCATGCCGACGCTGGAGTGATCCTGAATGAATCGCTCGATACTAGCGTCGCCCGAATCACGGGCTCGGGTCACAGTGCCATCTACGTTTCGCGCATCTGCCCTGAAACGCCGGTAAAGCTGCGCCTCTGCGAGCCCGGCGAGCCCGGCTCCGTAATCAGCAACTACACCACGCTCGGCGAAGATCGACCTTACGAGTGGAATATCGTGCCGCTAAGCGTGTTCCTCTATGGCGTCGAAGATCCGGCCAATCGCCCGATGATCGGCTCGCAGAAAATCAAGCATCTGCTCGAGGAACGCTACCGCGAAAAGTTCCTGGCCGGCTATTGCGACAGTGAATCCTGCCGCACCAGCGGCAAGGCCGAGTGGCGCGAAATGGTCGGCGCGACAATTTCGCGCAGCCTTTATATTTTCGTGGTGAAGACTACTGAGGAGCAGGATCTCGCGCTGATCGCCGATCTGAACTCCTCCGAAAACGTGAACCACTTCAATGGCGTCATTCGCAATTGCGCGGATTTCACGCGCCGCGTGATGAATGTCTTTTTTCCGGGCGCCGCCAAGCCGGATCGCATCAACGATTTCGGCATGACCAGCCCCAAGGCCATTGCGCGCTCCTTCGACCACTATTCGCTGAAGCATCCCGAGATGGAGCTGAGTGTGCTGCACTTCGCGCAGGTGCCGGGAACGATCAAGCGCAGCAGCGAAGCACGCTCGGGCACCGAGC